>Ga0224723_1001674_pt1 | contig 13117 bp, 13 predicted proteins | sample Balambano_FR2_Me_FD_161647 | JGI IMG/M metagenome (GOLD analysis project Ga0224723, IMG submission 161647) | Freshwater sediment microbial communities from Lake Towuti, South Sulawesi, Indonesia - Balambano_FR2_MetaG | ecosystem: Environmental > Aquatic > Freshwater > Lake > Sediment | place...
TTACTCTACTTATAGAAAAAATAGTCCGTAAAAACCCTTTTATGAAACTTAGGGTGCGGAATGTGGGTTGCATACAGTTAATGTGCTTTCAATGTATCTGGGAATATTTGCGCGATCGCAATGGTGGCAGTAGCCCGCCAGATTGAGGAATTAATTTGGTAAATTTAAATTAGAGATATCCTGACAGCAAATGACCACAAACCAACCAGAATCAGTTAATGACCGCTTAACCCATCTAGAAAATCGCTTTGATAATATGACCGAAGTAGTAGCTGCACAAAGCAACACCATTGATGTATTAGTAGCAAATATCCTTCAGCTAACTGAAAACGTCAATAATTTAACTATAAACGTCAATAATTTAACTATAAACGTCAGTAATTTAACTATAAAAGTCGATAATCTAACTGAACAAGCAGCGCAAGATAGAGCGCAAGCGGCGCAAGATAGAGCGCAAGCAGCACAAGATAGACAGCAAGCAGCTATTGACCGCCAAGAGTTTAGAAACGAGATACAACGCATCTGGGAATACTTACGTGACCGTAATGGTGGCAGCAGCCCACCAAATTGAGAAATTAATTTACTAAATTAAATTGGAGATACCCTTATAGCGAATGACAGCAGTCCGCCAGATTGAGGAATTAATTTGGTAAATTTAAATTAGATATGTCCTGACAGTAAATGACCACAAACCAACCAGAATCAGTTAATGACCGCTTAACCCGTCTAGAAAATCGCTTTGATAATATGACCGAAGCAGTAGCTGCACAAAGCAACACCATTGATGTATTAGTAGCAAATATCCTTCAGCTAACTGAAAACGTCAATAATTTAACTATAAACGTCAATAATTTAACTATAAAAGTCGATAATATCACCGAACAAGCAGCGCAAGATAGAGCGCAAGCAGCACAAGATAGACAGCAAGCAGCTATTGACCGCCAAGAGTTCAGAAACGAAATACAACGCATCTGGGAATACTTACGAGACCGTAATGGTGGCAGCAGTCCGCCAAATTGAGGGATTAATTTGGTAAACTTAAATTTAAAGATGTCTTGACAACAAATGACCACAAATCAACCAGAATCAGTTAATGACCGCTTAACACATCTAGAAAATCGCCTTACTAACACTTCGGAAGCGGTAGCTGCACAAAGCAACACTATTGATGTATTAGTAGCAAATATCCTTCAGCTAACTGAAAACGTTAATAACCTAAGTGTAAAGCTTGATAACCTAAGTGAACAAACCAACCGTAATATCAACAACTTAGCAGAACAAGCGGCACAAGATAGAGAGCAAGCAGCACAAGATAGGCAGCAAGCAGCGATTGATCGCCAAGAGTTCAGAAACGAAATACGACGCATCTGGGAATACTTACGAGACCGTAATGGTGGCAGCAGCCCGCCAAATTGAGGGCTTTTACAGCGGTTTTCATATGAAAACCGCTGTATGACTAAATTCCCTCATTTAGAATATTGATATATTCACTATACACAAACAAGCGATCGCGGCTACGCCCTGTTACCTCTTTAACCACACCAAGATTCTCTAGGTTTTTTAAAGCCGAGGTAATAGTGGGTACTGTGAGTCGCAACTCTGTTTTTGCATAGGTAATGCCAAATAAAGGTTTTTTCCGCATGAGATTGTGTACCTGTAAAGCGGAGTTAGCTCCACGACCAATACTTTCAATTAGTTGACGATCATTTTCAAACATAGTCAACAGACGACGTGCAGTACTACTTGCTTGTTCAGAAGTTACCATAACTCCTTCTAGAAAAAAGACTAACCATGCTTCCCAGTCTCCCTTAATCCGTACTTGTTGTAATAGGTCATAATATAACTGCCGATGAGTCTTGAGGTAGAGACTTAAATAAAGCAACGGTTCCGATAAGGCCCCTTCAGCACATAGCAAAAAAGTAATTAGTAGGCGTCCCAAACGACCATTACCATCTAAAAACGGATGGATAGTCTCAAATTGGACGTGAGAAAGTGCCGCTTTAATCAGTACTGGTGTACGTTCTGGCTGATCATGTAGGAACTTTTCCAACTCTCCGAGGCAAGACATTACCATTACCAGGGCGTGTACCTCCTACCCAGTTCTGAGTACGACGGAACTCTCCTGGAGTTCGCTCACTACCTCGTCCCTCTGATAACAGCACTTCATGAATCTCACGAATCAAGCGTAATGACAAAGGAAAACCTTCCCTCAAACGAGCCAAACCGTGGTTAAGAGCAGCCACGTAGCGAGACACTTCTTGTACATCATCTAAAGGTACTCCTGGTACTTCCTCAATTTCATATAGCAGTAAATCGGAAAATGAAGACTGAGTACCTTCAATTTGCGAAGAAAGTAATGCCTCTTTACGTACGTAAAGATAAAGAAACAAAGATGGTTCTGGTAAAAGTGTAGTTAACCCATCCAAACGCCCTAGCGCTCGATTAGCGCGTTCTATTAGATCATAGAGATTAGCATCCAACTGTAAAGGAGGTACTGGTGGTAGGGGTCGAGGTACAAATGCCAAAAACGTTTCTGGCATCGTTGTGCTAGGTATGTAGTCTCCCTGGATACCACGTTCCATATTTTTTGTACCTAAAAATAAACTAACCTTTAATAGCGATCGCCCTTATTAAAAGATAAGCCCTTATTTTTTAATAACGATATTAGCCAACAGTAACATCTGGAGTCAATAGATACACGACTACGGTAATTTTTTTCTCTTGTGGAAATTTTTTGTATACCGTTAAAACATCGTCAGGAGCTTTTGGGAAGTTAATATTATCATTAAAGGTAAGCTTTGCTCAAGACCTATTATTTATTATGCTGAAAGAAAATCTCAAAAAAGAAATAGATAAGCTCAATGAAGAGCAACTCTTGAAAATAGCTGATTTTATTGCTTTCATTGAATTTCAGGCTAAACAGGTCAAACCATCAGTTCCGTTATGGCAAAAATTAACACCGCAAGAAAGGTCATCAGAATTTCGTGACTGGGTTTCTCAACTACCCAAAAATAGTGTAAGCTTACCTGATGAAGCTACAAGCCGCGATAGTATTTACGAAGAATGACTAAATACTTACTCGATACTAATGTTATTTTGCGCTTTTGTAACCCTTCAGATATTCAGCATCGTCTTGTTGCAGACGTATGCCATACAAAAAACTCCATGTCGTTTTGCTCCTTCTCGACATAGAGTCATTACTATGACAACCAAAACATTTATTTTCCTTAACTAATTACTCTTATCTACTAAGATTGAGAGTAAAAAACACTATTTACAAAATATCCCAAAAGTGTAGAAAACCTTCACCAGAAAATAGTTCAATCAAAGCAGCTACTAAAAAACCTAACATCGCCAAACGACCATTCCAAATTTCCGCTTGTGGTGTAAACCCCCAACGCCAAGCATTGCGGTCTTCAACTGCGGGAGCGATCGCTTTTGTTGTACTTTCCATAACTGTTACTTGGTTTGTTAACTCTGTTTGTGACTATAGCAAAATATTCTCAATAAACTCAATAAGTTTAGATTTATGTTTTTGTTGCTATGAACAGATTGTGATAAGATTTACTGATATATGGACTAATCCCCCATGGAGATGTTCCAGTAGAACGTCTCTACAATGGTTTTTTGTGATGAGATTTTAGGTTAGGTAATTTTGACTTCACAACAAAAATTGTCCGGAGTATCTGTGTAGCTAACTGAAGCTATTATCTAAGCAATTTTGAGGTTAATAGTTCACGCATCCAAACGTTGTTAAACAGTGGTTGCACTGATGAAAATTGTTATTTATATACATTAAAATGTATAAATATACTGTTTGTACTGCTATTTCATTCTTCTAAATTGGGTGACTAGTTGTGACTGCCAATGACTATAATAACGAACTTGAACGCCGTGAACGCGAACTCCGACGACGAGAAATTGAATTACGGCTACGAGAGTTGGATTCTGAAATTAATAACAAAGATATCAAGTTTTATCAAACAACTAAGCACCAACCAGAAAAAATTAGAAATTGGCAACAAAAAGTAATTGTTGGTTTAAAGCTATTTTCTCTAGGTGTTGTAGCTATTGTCGCTGTAAGAATAGCTTCTGCTTTAGCGGGAATTGTGATTGTTAGCTTACTTGCATTTGTTGCATATAAATTGTTTTTAGATGATAAGAAACTATAAATTATGACTTACAAAGTTGAAACTGATAATTTTATCAATGATTTAGAGCGAGTTGCTCAAGCTCGCTCTGAAATTGCTGTTTGTTTAAATCAAATTGCCCAAACAATTAATCAAGCTGAGATGGTAGGCGATAGTACATCAGGTAAACTTAGTTTAGAACGTGATATTGAAGATATTCAAGTTGCTAGTAAAAACTTACGCAATGGTGTATTTCGCCTTTTAGTTCTTGGCGATATGAAGCGGGGTAAAAGTACTTTATTAAATGCGTTGCTAGGTGAAAATTTCTTACCAAGTGATGTCAATCCTTGTACTGCGGTGTTAACAGTTTTACGCTACGGAGCAGAAAAAAAGGTTACAGTTTTTTTTAACGATCGCAAAACTCCCCAAGAATTAGATTTCCAAAGTTTTAAATATAAATATACCATCGACCCAGCGGAAGCGAAAAGATTAGAGCAAGAGAAAAAACAAGCATTTCCTGATGTTGATTATGCAGTAGTTGAGTATCCGTTACCATTACTAGAAAAAGGGATTGAAATTGTTGATAGTCCAGGTTTAAACGATACAGAAGCGCGAAACGAACTTTCCTTGGGTTATATAAATAATTGCCATGCGATTTTGTTCGTCATGAGAGCATCCCAACCATGTACTTTGGGTGAACGTCGTTATTTAGAGAATTATATTAAAGGACGGGGATTAACGGTTTTCTTTTTAATTAATGCATGGGATCAAGTCAAAGAGTCTTTAATAGATCCAGATGATGTAGAAGAATTAAAATCAGCAGAAGATAGACTAAGACAAGTATTTAAGGCTAACCTAGAAGAATATTGTTACGTAGACGGTCAAAATGTTTACGACGAACGAGTATTTGAACTTTCTTCTATCCAAGCATTGCGACGACGCATCAAAAATCCTCAAGCTTCTTTAGAAGGAACAGGTTTTCCGCAATTCATGGGAGCTATGAATACCTTCCTCACCAAAGAAAGAGCGATCGCAGAACTGCGTCAAGTCAGAACTTTAGCAAAAAGTACCTGCAATCATATCCGTGAAGCTATTGAAAGACGTAGACCATTAATCGACCAAGATGTCAACCAATTAAAACAGCGGATAGACTCAGTAGAACCAGAGTTTAACAAACTAACAGGAATACGTAACCAATTTCAACAAGAAATCAGAAATACAAGAGACACCCAAGCAAAAGCGATCGCAGATTCTTTCCGTACATATGTATTAAACTTAGATAACACCTTCGAGACAGACTTTTTGCGCTATCAACCAGAACTGAACTTAATGGATTTCCTAAGTGCTGGAAAGAGAGAAGCATTTAACCAAGCATTGCAAAAAGCCTTTGAACAATACGTAGGAGATAAATTTGCAGCTTGGAGTTTAACAGCAGAGAAAGAAATAAATTCAGCATTTGGACAACTATCTCATAGTGCAGCCAAGTATGGCGATTCCTACAATCAAGTCACACAACAAATCACCGAAAAACTCACCGGAGAAAAAGTCAAAGTTAACACTCGTAGTACCACAGAAGAAGACAACTCACCCGCTTGGGCAAAATGGGCAATGGGATTATTATCCCTTTCTCGCGGTAACTTAGCAGGATTTGCCATGGCTGGTGCAGGATTCGACTGGAAAAATATCTTATTAAATTACTTTACAGTTATTGGAGTTGGTGGATTAATTACAGCAGTTACAGGAGTTTTTCTCGGTCCCATTGGCTTTGCATTACTAGGTTTAGGTATAGGATTTTTACAAGCAGATCAAGCACGAAAAGAATTAGTCAAAACTGCCAAAAAAGAACTAGTAAAATACCTCCCCCAAGTAGCCAACGAGCAATATCATACAGTTCATGATGCAGTTAAAGAATGTTTTGATGCATACGACAAAGAAGTGAGCAAGCGAATTGACGATGATATCGCATCTCGTAAATCAGAATTAGACAATCTGCTCAAACAAAAAGAAACACGAGAAATTAATCAAGAAACAGAATTAAAGCGATTAAAAAATTTAGAGGAAGATATCTTTTCCCAACTGCATAAAATAGAGGCAGTTTATACCAATTTATTGGCTTATTATAGTTAATAAAAGGTGCAATAGCGCTCATGGCGTATGAGTCACGCCCTTAGACCAGTGGGAGTAGCTTGGGTGTGATTAACTAGGTAGCTGTCCTAATTTACTAGCAATATCTCGGTTAACTTTTGTATAACCTTTATCAACGTAAGTAAAGTGAGGATTTAAGTTTTGATGCGCCTTTGGTAGCGCGTGAAATGGAATTGATGGATATAAATGGTGTTCGGCATGAAATGACATATTCCACATTAACAAACGCACAGGTAGAAGTGTCAGCGTTGTGCGTGTATTTGTTAAGAGATTATTGTCTAAAGTGCAACCTGTATGTTCTGCCATGTATTGTGTCCAAGTTCCATAACCTGTAAGCATTTTATGTAGTTTTGTTCGCCGCTTATTTGCCGCTACTTTGTGTCTTTGTCATACATTTGTTCTAAAAACAGGCGCCGGTACTGCCGATACTATTGTGATAAATTAATTTACGTGGAGTAGCGAAGCGTGAGCAACAAGCTGGTGTCGATGCTTATAGTTGCTCGCGCGTCCAAAGCTTTTTAATTCACTTGTACACTGGGTTATTTCTGAATTTTTCGAGTTACGGGTGTTTTTCTAATGTGGCGCCACTTCAACACCGCATATACTTACATATAGTTTTATGTTCATATATGTATGCTTGCAGGCGCCAGTTCTTCTTAACAATTTTATACTAATAGGCGCCGCCAGCGTAAATGTTTCTAATTATTGGTTCGCGTAGGATTACACGATTATTTCTTCTTACAGTTAAGTTTTTGTTTGTTCTGGAAACAACAGTTACACCATATGTGTATTCACCGTTAACAGCTTCAAAATATCTTCCTCTGTTTTGACCACCATCTACAGTTAAAGGTAAACGTATAGTTTTACGAGTCTTTTTATCTAAACCTACATAAGTAAGGGGTGTTTCGCTACCGCAAATACTTACCAAGAAATTCCTTGTCTCTGCACCAACAAATGTACTTTCATTGCTTCTACATAAGCTTTGTACTTCTCTTGCTTGAGCAGTTTGTGTGTTCATGAGAGAAAGTGAGCATATACCAGCTATGAGCAATTGTGCCGCGCGCTTAAAATTGATTTGCATATATGTTACTAGTGCTGTAGTTTGATTTGTTACTAACTTCTACAGCGTGCGTTTCTGCCATTACGGAAAATTGGGTTAAATTACTCATTTATCTGCATTCCTCCTAGTAAATCGGCGCCTATCCTTCCAACATCGACGCCACACTATATAATTTCTATACTATTGTGATAGCTTTAATGCCTGCAGAAGTAAAATTTATGTAGAACATTAGCTCTACCAACAAGCTGATTTTCACAGTGAGTCGCAGTATTTTTAAAGTATTATTTTCTAGCTTGAAATCAACTATTGATAAGTTCTTGGGCCATTTTATGGTTCGTCACATAGGTTCGTTTCTTAATGCCGACTTACTGAATAAGTTTGTGTATTTTTATTTACCTATACCAAAGAATAATTCTGTAACTTTTTATAATACAGTTTGAAGTGCGGAATGTGGGTTAGAACAAAAACTTCCGGAATATCTATGTAGCTGAATGAAAATATTATCTAAGCAATTTTAAGGGTTATCCTGGCCATATCCAAACCCTATAAAACAGTGACTACACTGAGGCATATTGTTAATTATATACATTAAGCTATATATATGTGCTTTTTGTGTTGGCGTTTCATTCTTCTAGAATTGGGTGACCCATTAAACCCTCCAAAAGACGACCCATCGGATCGTCTTTACAACTACACTAATACTATGTATCTAAGGTTCAATAAAAAAACCATTGCTCACAACCAATGAACCAAAACTACAAGGAGCTTTCAGAAACACTCAGATCAGCGATCGCATCACTGAACCTTGATCGCCAGTCGCAACTACATCAAGATACCCACAATATATGTAACTACTTAACCAACCCAAACTTCAGAATCGCAGTATTTGGGCCATTTAATCACGGTAAATCAACTCTACTCAACGCCATATTAGGCGATCGCACATTACCAATAGACTTGATTCCTACCACAGGAGCAGCAATTACAATTAAATATGCTACCGACGTACGAACTCGGATTATGTTAGTAGATGGGACAGAAATTTATCGTAGTGGAACAGAAATATTAAAACAATTTGCCATTTTAGATGGGGATAGACAAATGCGAAAAGACGTAGCATCTGTCGAAGTTTTTTGTCCCCATCCTTTCTTAGAAACAGGTATAGAATTTTTAGATTTACCCGGTACAAACGACCAAGAAGCACAAGATTATTTAGTTAAAGAACAGCTACTCAGTGTCGATTTAGTCATACAATTACTAGATGCACGTAAATTAATGACATTAGGAGAGCGGGAAAACCTACGAGATTGGTTATTAGATAGAGGAATTACAACAGTTATATTCGTTGCTAACTTTCTCAACTTACTAGAACCAGAAGAACAAAAACAAGTCCAAAATCGTTTACTATTTGTTGCAGAAAGTTTTCGCGCAGAACTACCTCCAGGTTTTAGTAACTTATATCGCGTTGATGCTTTACCAGCATTACGAGCTAGATTAAAAGGTGATGTTACTGCTGCAAGTAGCAGTGGTTTAGTCGCATTTGAAACCGCTTTACAAAATATCGTCACTACACTGAAACAAAATCGTGGAAATGTACGTTTACCACGAATCAAAGCAGTTGCAGCAAATATACAAAAATCTTTACAAGCAAAAATCGACCCTCTAATTACAGAAATCAAATCTTTTGATCAGAAAGAAAACGCCAAAATAGATATTAAACAACGTGCAGAAGAACTAATTAAACAAGGTTTTGTTGCAAGTATTGGCGAATTACGGAACTGGCTAAACTTACCCGAGTTACTTAAAAAATATCAATCTGATGCAGCAGTCGCTTTAGCAGAAAATAAATTTAAAGATTGGGAACAAAACACTCTAAAAAAAGATTTAAACCAACTACAACTAGCGATCGCTAAATGGTTATATCAAGCATATGATTTTTTTCAGCAAGAAAGACCAGAAGATTTGAAAATCCCGTTTCCTCATGAACCACAAGTAACCTTACCTCCCAAACCAGGTAATATTGATGACACAAGTGACCCTACCTCATTAGCCATAGGTGGGGGAATTGGCTGGTTATTAGGTGGACCTGTAGGAGCTGCTGTAGTAGGTAGTATTTCTTACTTACTTAATAAAAATATCCAAGAGCAAGAAGGAAAAGTATCAAATGAATCCTACCATCAACAAGTAGCAAAAATTTGTATCGTAGCAGTTGAAGATTACTTCCGTGAACTTAGCACTCAAATATCTATTTTAACTCAATATGAAAACCAAGCAGATAAAGTAATTAAATTTGAATTCGACAAAGAACCTTTAGAAATTACTAATAAACGTCACGAATTACAACAACTACAAAATCAATTTAACCAATTATTACAGCAGTTAGAAAAACTAAACATTCCTTTAGCTGACTATCAACCTTATATTGAAACACCAAGAGTCGAAAGAAAAAAGCAAGAACAGACTCGTGTAGAAACTGCTCCAAATCCACCATCATCTATGAAACCAGAAGAAGTAGATGCAGCATTTCGTAATTGGGAACTTGATGAAGAAATCGCACAAATGAAAGCACAAAAGGGTGCAGGTAATTTTAAAAATAAGCAACCACCAAAAATCAACACAGAAACAGATAAAAGCGCAAATGCTTACAAAATATTGGGTTTAAACAACAATGCTTCATTAACTGAAGTGAAAGAAGCATATAGAAAATTAGTAAAAAAATGGCATCCTGACTTGTTTGTGAATCAGCCAGAGTTACAAAAACAAGCTCAGGAAAAAATGCGACTCTTTAATGAAGCTTATGGTATTTTATCGAAATGAACCTCACGCATTAGGCGTAAGCCTTCCCGAAGGGTAGGCGCAAAGGCGCTAAGAATTACTTTGCGTCTTTGCGCGACGGACACGTTCTTCAACGGGGGAGACCCCGCACAGAAGTGTCCTCCTTTGCGTGAAATTACTTATTAGGTTGTGGTGTCATCCGTAGATAAGGCTTAATTTCTTCATAACCTTTAGGAAATTTCTCCTTTAACACCTCTGGATCTTTCAAAGAAGGAATGATTACACAATCTTCTCCATCTTTCCAGTCAGCAGGTGTAGCTACACTGTAGTTATCAGTGAGTTGTAAGGAATCAATTACTCTCAGAATTTCATCAAAATTGCGTCCAGTACTAGGAGGATAGGTAAAGGATAAACGCAATTTTTTCTGTGGATCGATAACGAAAACCGATCGCACTGTTACAGTAGCAGCAGCGTTGGGGTGAATCATATCGTAAAGTTCAGAAACTTTACGGTCTGGGTCTGCCAAAATGGGATAATTGAGGCTGGTGCTTTGAGTTTCTTCAATATCACCAACCCAGCCTTTGTGAGAGTCTACATCGTCTACACTCAGAGCGATCGCTTTAACATTCCTTTTGTCAAATTCTGGCTTGAGTTTCGCTACTGTACCTAATTCTGTAGTGCAAACAGGTGTAAAGTCTGCGGGGTGTGAGAAAAGGATTACCCAGCTATCACCAGCCCATTGATAAAAATCTATGTCGCCGTGTGTAGAGGCTTGAGTGAAGTTTGGTACTGTATCACCTAGACGGAGAGCCATGTCAGATTCCCTGTGTTTAGAAAGGCATATGTGTCTGTGTTTATCATGACATAAAACCCGGTTTCCCAATCGGGCTTTAGCACTTTGCAACAAAATTTATTGGGGATAGTGGGTAGTGGGTAGTTGTTTTAAGAAAGGGAACAGGGAACAGGGAACAGGAAAAATACAGTCATACCTTACTGTTTTATCCACTCCGCACCCAGCACTCCCCACTCCGCACCCAGCACCCAGCACTCCCCACTCCTCCTTTCCGGAATTATTCTCTGAGAAATTGTGGTTTTAGTTGGGATCTACTCTTGAAGTAAATATAATGGACAAGTTATACATACCATTGGCGGACTGCCAACGCAGAGATTATTGAGAAGTGAATTTTTCAATTGGAGTTATACATGATTCTCAAAGGTCGTCCGTTGATTACCAACCTTGTTGCAGGGTTAGGTATTTTGTTACTTAGTGCTTGCACTAACGGTTCTGGTGACTCAGTAGATAACTTTTCTGGTTTAAAAATAAAATTATTAGTCGGTAGCGCTCTGGGAGATTTTTGCAACCAAGCAGCGCAAAATTTTAATGCTACTAATCCAAAACTAGATAGTGGTACAGAATTCCGGGTAGAATGTCAAGCTTTAGGTAGTGGTGATGTCGTTACTAATATAGTAGCTACGGCAACTAGCTTGAAGAGTGGCACTTTAGGGGCTGATGCACAAGATTTCCCCACTATTATTTCTGTGGATGGAGATATTTATCAAAGTCAGTTAATTTATCGGATGAATCAACTGTACCCAGGACAGAATTACATCCCAGAAATTACTGACTCACCTCTACTCGCTAATACACCAATGGTGTTTATGGCTCAAGGGGATGTAGCTGCTGCGCTAAAAAAAGCTGCTGACCCTTACAAAGCTTTGGTGACAGCTAAAACTCACCGCGATATCGACCCTTCTGGGCCACTAACAGCTGTGCATTACGTCCATACTGCACCAACTCGTTCTAATTCTGGGTTACAAACTTTGGTATCTCAATATTCGAGTGTATCAAGTAAGCGTCCGGAAGAACTGACAGTAGCGGATGTACAGAAGTTTCAACCACAAATTCAACAAATCCAGAGTAAGATTACACGTTACGGTGTTTCTACTAATTCTCTTGCTCAAGCGATGGTCAAAAATGGACCATTTTGGGCGAGTGTAGGTTCGGTGTATGAGTCTAGTGTGATTGCGGCTAATTCTGGATTACAGCCAGGACAATCACGTTATGAAGCTATTTATCCGAAGGCAACATTTACTTCCAATATGCGGGCGATTGTACCCAATGCACCTTGGGTAAGTAAAGACGAAAAAGCTGGTGCAGAAAAATTCATCACTTATATGCGATCGCCTGAAGTTCAAAAAGTTGCTACAGATTTGGGTTTACGTCCTGGAACACCAGGGGTTGCTTTGGGAGCCAAGTTTAATAAAGAGTTTGGGGTTGATTCTCAAGCTAAGTACGATTCCCTACGACCTCCTAAACCAGAAGTAGTAGATGCAATGTTAAAATCTTGGCAAGAAGCTGCTAAGAAGCCATCGATGGTAGTTGTAGTTGTAGATTCTTCTGGTTCAATGTCTGGTAATAAATTACCAGCGGTACAGAATACTTTACAAACCTACATTAAAAACTTAGGGCCAAAAGAGAAAATAGCTTTAATTGACTTCGATACAGAGATTCGACCACCAGTGTTAGTAGATGGTACACCACAAGGACGCGATCGCGGTTTGCAATTTATCAGTAGTCTTCAAGCTGAGGGTGGAACTAGTTTATATGATGCCACATTAGAAGCTCGTAACTGGTTACAGAAAAACCTCCGTCAAGATGCTATTAATGCTGTTTTAGTATTAACAGATGGTGAAGATTCTGGCTCTAAAATTAGCTTGGAACAGTTAGGACAAGAATTACAAAAAAGTGGTTTTAATAGTGACCAAAGAATCGGATTTTTCACAGTTGGTTATGGAGAAGAAGGTGATTTTGACCCAGATGCGCTGAAGAAAATTGCTGATTTGAATGGTGGTTATTATTCCAAAGGAGATCCAGAAAGCATATCCCGATTAATGGCAGATTTACAAGTTGAATTTTAGTATGCGGGTGGGTTGGTGTAGGGGTGGGTTTAGCAGACAAATTTTTGGTCAAACTAAAAGAACTGAAACAAAACCCACCCTTAACCTA
>Ga0224723_1001675_pt1 | contig 13108 bp, 17 predicted proteins | sample Balambano_FR2_Me_FD_161647 | JGI IMG/M metagenome (GOLD analysis project Ga0224723, IMG submission 161647) | Freshwater sediment microbial communities from Lake Towuti, South Sulawesi, Indonesia - Balambano_FR2_MetaG | ecosystem: Environmental > Aquatic > Freshwater > Lake > Sediment | place...
GTTTCAGGGCTAATGGCAACCGATGTTCGTACTTCCAGGTTGCTGTTCACAATTTGACTAAAGATTGCATCCCACACCAAAACAATCTTTTTAATCGCTTGCCAACGTTGATCGTTTTGCCAGTCCGAAGGCGCAGTTACCGTTGCTTGTTGTCCAGAAACTTGAAGCATTAACCAGCCCAAATTCAGAGCATCCGATCGCTGCCAGTTCAATACCGCAGTATTGATGTTATTCCAGCCACTTGGTAAGTTCTCTACCTTAAATCCTGCGTCTTCTAATCGTTCTACGGTGCTCACCCAAACGGGACCTACCATCGAATGCACAGGAAACAGCAACACATGGGCATCAAAAATGTTCACCACACCGGAATAATTCTTGCCTTCATTACCGTTATCCTGAGATTTTCCAAGATAGCCAAAGGTGTAACAGACCGGATTAGAACTTAGATCAGCGTTGATATCATCAGGGTTTTCCTGTTTCTGCCCTGCTGCCCAAGGCGTTTCATATAACTGTGCCGCATACGATCGCGCTGCCCCATGCAAACTCGTACCGGGAATTTTGGGGATTTTGGTGCCTGGTTCTCGCACAATGCTGTTGTCTACCCGTCCCAATCGATAGCCGCCCGTGCCGATATGCACGGGGTCAAGGGTCATAAACAGGTAGCGTTGCCGTTTATAGGTTGCCATTGTTTTCCTTACTGTTCCTTCAAGATTTTCATATGCAATTCTGCTAAATCAGCTAGTTCGCCCCGCACGCCAGCATCGATCAGTTGTTGGCGTTGCTCTGATGGGATATCTGCCCATTGCTTATAGTCTTTAGTCCAGGTTGCGTTTGTCAAAGTATCGGTTACGAATTGCTGAAATACTGGATCGGTAAGCGATTGTTGATCATCCTGCCCGTACCACAGTTCACGAGTGGATTCGATCGTGTAAATGATCTGGTGTCGTTGGGAGGTTTCCAGGTTTTTTAGAATCTTCCAGAGGGTGTCGAAGCGATCGAGGTCTTCCAGGTAGAAGGGACGGGTGCGGCGGGGACGGCGACCTTCATCGTCGTAGTAAATCTCGAAGCGACGGGCGGTGGTATCGAGGAATTCAAAGTCGAAGCGGCTTGGTCTAATCCATAGCTTTGCACCTCTATCTCTAGGCATTCGGTCATTACGAACAGCTAGGTCACAGACATGTTTTGATTGCTTTTGCTCCCAGCGATCGCCTTGATACATCCGGGGATACCACTCATCATTTTTGCTGCTGTCTCCAGCGACTACGGGAATATGCCAGGTGATGCCATTGTCAAACTCCAACCTGAACGGGCTACCAGAGTTATCCTTTTGCATCAATCGCCAGTCTTCCCAGCCTTTGCCATTGTCTATATCAAACTGTCCAGACAAATTGAGCATTGCCCGACCTGCTTCTAAAACAGTGCGAATTGGGGTGCGGCGATTACAGAAGATCAATCCTATGTTTAAGGGGAGGCGATCGCGTACCCGCCCCATCTGTTGCTCATACTCTTTTTTTACTTGAGCTGCCAGTTCCAGAGCTTTATTGGCAGGAACTAACATTAAACACAGACTTGGCTCAGCCAATAGAGGAATCGCCGGTTGATAGCCGCCAATCTTCTTAACTTCTTTAATAGTCACTTCAGTCTTTTTACGGCTAGACTGCAAAAAGAACGAGGGTTCCAGGATTTGAAATGTCCTTCCTACTAACTTGCTAATCCAGTTATCTCGTGCATTTGGGGGCAACTGAGTAGCAAAATAGCTCAAATTATCTGTTGTTAAAAATCTCTGGCGTGGCTTATCCCAAACTGCACTCAGGACTATGCCATCTATGTCTAGGTCATAAGCATGATAATCGCCCAACTCGTCTAGATTACTTGTTTCTGGGTGTAACTCTAGGCGAAAAGGGGACAGCCCAACGACATTAGGCATTACTTCACTTGTCACCTTTTCCCAAAAGGAACGGGCTGTCTCAGCAATGCGATACAACCGAGCCGGGGAGGGATTTTTCGCAGTGTTGCTTGTAACTTGAATGGTAGAGAGCAACGTGCCATCAAGCCAGCCTTCTAACCCTAGCCTGCCAACAAATAAAGCTAAGCGACCGTTATCATCGGCTACTTCATCTGTCCAAATAGTCTGTTGCAAGCCTTCGTTAATCCATTGTTCCGAGCGTCGCCCTCGCCGATCTAAGCAAACACGGCAAATCTGACGTTGCTTTCCTTTACCCTCTTTTGCCCAAGCAGATAGCGTTTTCTCTACTTCAGGTTGAGAACCGTGACGCGGATAACCTACGGGTCGCATTCCACAGACGGTACAAATCTCAGCATTTCTAGGACGACCTTGTTTCCACTCTGTTTCAAATGGGTAGAGATTATTATCAGCGTTTATTGGTTCTTGATTCAATGCCTGTTTACGGGGTTCAGCCACTAGTTCCCGTGAAAGCGATTTGTCATTATCTAAATCACCTGCTGTAATCAGTCCGCTGAAATGTACCTGCGGAAGCAAATCAAGTGGAAACAATGCCTGAATTTCTTCTCGTATTGCTGTTTGCTCCGTGTTGTCAAAAATGTTAGGCAGTAGGTAGTAAGCACCTGTTTCATCTTGATAAAATTGATTTCCAATGGCGTGAGTTTCTTCAAACAATGTTTGTACACCCTTGAACGCATCATTCAGAGCTTGTTGGATTCCTAATAAATCACTGATCTTATCGCTGTGGGTGTAGCGATCGAGAATATCTAAGTTAATTCTCAAGGTGCAAAAGGGCAGATTTTCGATGTCAGGGGTCCAACCTTTTTTGAAGATATAGACCGTAGCAGCTTTGGTGAACACAGCAACAGTATAGCCCCAGTCCCAGAGAGAAATTTCGTTGTGGGGACGACGATTATCAGCTAGACCTTTACTCATCAATGCTTTCATCTGCATCAACCAGTCGGATCGTTGGTCAGTGGTTATTTGTTCGATGTTGTCTAGTGGTAAATTTTTGAGTGCATTTGTCAATTCTTGAGTCGAAGTTGTACCAACTTGCTCCTCAACGCCAAAAGATGTAGCACGAAATACATTTCTGTAAGGTTGTTTGTGTTCGGTAGGCTCTCCTTCTTTCTCGATATGCGCGATGCCATGCAGGTAGCCCACAAGAAGTCCAGGCTGCATCGACTTACCAACCACACTACTCCAGTTTGATGCATTATTTGTTGCCAATCCAGCATTAGTTAAAAGCGGCATTAATTCAGCAAAGCTATATTGCTCACCGATCCATATCAATTTAATTCGCTTAAGAAGTTCAGTTAGGTTTGCTCTCTCACTGAATGCACAGGTTGTATTAGCAGCCGTAACCAAAATTCTTTTGATAAATTCTGCACTTGGATCGTTGGATGTATCTGTGTAACTAGTATAAGTAGAAATAGCGCATGGATCAGACAACAAAGTATGTTCATACTCCACTGTTGATGAGGGTTCCTGGCTCTTCAGGAAGCAATCGCTCATTTTGCCCAGGTCATGAATGAGTCCGAGAGTTTCCATTAACAGAATTGTGCGTCGTTGCTCATCAGAGGGTCGCCAAAAAGAATTAGTCATGCTTCTTGACCTCATAAATCACCATCGCTGACGACAAAATATTACGTTTTCGCATCCAATTGTGACTTTGCTCAATACTTGCTTTTGCAACTAAATCAACCTCTCTCTCCACCAACTGAGTCAATTCCTCTTCAGCTTGGAGCAAATCTCTAAAACTCCAATGAGTATTGGGCTTGAGGACATACAAAAAATCGATGTCGCTATCAGCCCGAAAATCATCGCGCAAGATTGAGCCAAAGACTGACAGTTCTGCAATTTGCCAGCGTTGACAAAAGGTGTGGATGGGAAGGGCGATCGCCAATGGTATGAGTATGTCTGTTTCTGCTTCGGTCATCGTCTCAACTCCTAAATAGCCATGTCAAATACTCTGCGTTCATACAAAACCCTACCTTTACTGACAATCTCATTCTGCACAAACATTCTCTCCTGACAAAGTTGAGCAAATTCAGCGGGAGTGTAGACTAGTACATCTAAGCCTACTGTTGGTTGCAGGAGTTTTAAGACCTCTTTACTCCGCTCCAGAAACCGCTGGGTCGTTTCTTTGACAATCACCAAGTCAATATCTGACCATTCGTGTACGGCTCCAGTTGCCATTGAGCCAAACACCCATACTGATTGCGGATCATAGTATTCCCGAAGTATCGCTATGTAACGATGAAGCTCTGACTCAAGTAACTGCTGACGGGTGGTTGCTGCATCTAATTCAGGCATAATTCATTGCTCCACATCACTACGTTGCTTTAAGTTGTGTGCGATCGCCCATTTCACTCATATCCTCTCATCTAAAGCAGTTTGACCAATCGCTTGAGCAAGTTGTACAGCCTCTTCCGCCATTGCTAAAGCCTGTTGTGCATCCGCCTCATCAAACAATTCCCAGGGTGTCCGTCCAGTGCCTTCATCACCATAGTCTGTCTGAATATGAATATCCGACCCTAACAATTCTGCAATCTCCACTAACTGCTGCACCCTTGACCATTGATCTGAAAAATTTCCTTGCTGCAAGGCTTCACGTAATAAAGGAGCAGGATAATGAGTGCGTCCAACGGGACCAAGCAACGCCAGAACCGCCTTGGCTGCATTTTCTACAGCCAGTTGAGCATTATCCATTGTTGAACGCCAGCGTTTCAGATCCATATCCTGTCGGGCTTCGTCTAAAAAACCTGTTGCCAGTTTTATCCGATACCAATGCTGGCGAGTCATGACAGTACTTCCCAGGAAAGTTCCCAATTTAAGTCAGGTTGCTGGTGCCAGCGCCAGACAAAATCTTGACCTCGGCGATCGCGGTATAACCCTTTATCTTGAATAGTTTGTCGTAACATCATGAGTCGCTGATCGATATAGCCATTTGTGTCAGCCAAAATAACACCATCCAGACTAATATCCAAAAATAATGGTGACAAAGAAGACTCGAATTCAGTGGGGGTTTTTGCCAGAATAGAAACCTGACCACGCCAGCGATCGGGCAGCATCCGCTTTAAATAAAGATGGCGCTCAAATGGCTTCATTGGCAACTCTTTAGCAACAAGTAGCAAATCCCAGTCGCTCCCAGCGTGAGAGTCCCCTCGCGCACGAGAACCAAATAGCACCAAGGCTACCAACACCTCACCAAGCTGTTGCTGAAATGCATGAATAATAGATTGGCATTGTTGGTTGACTGATTCAGTATCAGATTTTTGACTTAATAAAGAATCCATCATTACCCCCTTTATTTTGTGACTCTGCTTAATACTCGTTTTTGCAACCAAATCCACCTTCCTACTCAGTAATTGTGCCAACTCTTCTTCAGCTTGAATCAAATCGCGCAGACTCCAATGAGTATTGGGTTTGAGGAAATACAAAAAATCGACATCGCTGTTGGCATCAAAATCATCGCGCAAAATTGAGCCGAAGACGGATAATTCTGCAATTTGCCAGCGTTGACAAAAGGTGTGGATGGGAAGGGCGATCGCCAATGGTAGGGTGTCTGTTTCTGCCTCGGTCATCATCTCAACTCCTGAATCGCCATGTCAAGTACTCTGCTTTCATACAAAACCCTGCCTTTACTGACAATTTCATTCTGCACAAACATTCTCTCCTGGCAGAGTTGAGCAAATTCAGCGGGGGTGTAGACCAACACATCTAAGCCTACTGTTGGTTGCAGGAGTTTTAAGACCTCTTTACTCCGCTCCAGAAACCGCTGGGTAGTTTCTTTGACAATCACCAAGTCAATATCTGACCATTCGTGTACGGCTCCAGTTGCCATTGAGCCAAACACCCATACTGATTGCGGATTATAGTATTCCCGAAGTATCGCTACGTACCGATGAAGCTCTGACTCAAGTAACTGCTGACGGGTGGTTGCTGCATCTAATTCAGGCATTGCTTTCACCTCCTTCAATCTGTTGCTTGTGACAAGCTTCTGCCGTTATCATTAGTGACTCAAACGATATAAACTCCCTTATTCTAAATGACTCTGATAATTTAGACTCGTCATTTTTAGTTTTCCGCCATTTTTCAGCGTCTTGATATAGTTTTTTGTTGTGCGTTTTTCCTTGACCTTGCAGAAAAGTCTTATATTGCTTTTCAGTTTTGAAACTGCCATCAGAATTCAGAAATTCTTGCTTCAAAGTTCCATCGTCATTCAAAAATTCCAGCTTTTGGTTTGACGTTGAAATTTCCTCTAAACACGACCAATCTGCCCGAATTGCAAATTCTATTTTGCCGTTTAACTCTGCAACACCAAAACCGCTGCTGGTCTTTGCCCCAAAGCCGTATATCGTGAGCATCGCTTCTACGCCTTCCGCAACCAACTGCAAATCCTCAGCGACCTGGTGTGCCTCGACTTTGCCAAAGGGCACGTACAGCAGCACAAATTTACCTGTTGCCCCATTTTCCCCACCTGGAACCGATTCGATCAGAATGGGATTTTTGCCTGTGCCTTTCTTGCGATCGTGCGGGTTAATCACCTCCAACCCAATCTTGTCAAAAAAGGTGGGATAAAAACAGAGCCGACCTGATATCAGCTTTTGATGATCTTCCTCTCCACGCTCATTCCCAAACAGGCGAATAATTTGCTCATTTTCTGCCTGATGCCCTAACTGCCATAGTGCTGCTCGTAATGCTCCTTTCCAACTGGTCGAAGCAACCATAGGCGTTTGAAATACCTTGTCTTTGCGGACGGGGTTATCGAGTAGGTGGAAGGCGCGATCGTCTTTACTCAAGTAGGGTTTTCGCAGTTTGAAGGGGATGTGCAGCATGAAACTGAGGGGTGGGAGGCGATCAAGGTCGGAGCTTTTTGGCAAAAATTGAAATCCGCTGGGAATAGGGCTAGCAGTCAAGTTTTTTTGCCAAGCATCACGATATGATTTTTGAGTTCAGAACCCTTAGTTTCATACCACAGATAAGATAGGTGAGGTTCAATCTGAACTGCTTTTACAGCAGCTTGCTCTATCTTCCTTTCTGCTTGTTGACGCGCATCTTTGTTATTCTTCTGTCTTTTTGCTTGATCGAGTTCTTCTGAAGCTTGTTTAAGCTCACTTAGCGGATCGCCCAACTGTTCTTTCCGATAACCATAATAGTCGTACTGCATGATTCATCTCCTATTGCAAACGGTAACTATCCCACAGCGAACTCCGTGAACTGGCGTTTGAACGGAGAATGAAAAGCTAACACAATATCCTGTTTGGGAACGCCTCGTTCCACCAGTTCATTGGCAATTCCGCCTTCTGTGCCATCGTGTTGAATCCAGATTTTTCCATTCTTAATATCGAGATGTAAAATGCAGCCATATACGCGCCGTTTGTTTGACCAACCCACATGGACAACCTGGTAGCGATCGCGCCCCATATCAAAAAGTATCTCCGCCTCAACCTCTTCATTATTAGCTTTGATGTTGCCATACGCTTGTAATAATTCCTGAATTATTTGTCGATATTGCTCTACTTTTTCCATGACACGATAACTTCCTCCTGTTACATTCTCACACCTTCGTAAATTTTCGCTAGGGCGATCGCAAAATCAACCGAGGCAAATGTTAGGGTCTGTTCCTGACGATATTCCTTGAGCAACCAATACCCATCGGCTGTCCTAGTGAATTGTTTGACATAGACCTGGTACTGATCGACCAACAGATACTCTTGAAACTCAGGAATCGTCCGGTAGGCATCAAATTTATCACCCTGGTCATAATTTCGAGTACTTTTAGACAACACTTCGATAATCATCTGAGGATTGATCACCGTATCGATTCGATCGGCATAATATGTAGGTTCTCCCGCAATCAGCATCACACCTGGATAGGTAAAGAGCCGCCAATCTGGAATCCACAGCCGCACATCACCGATGAAAATCTTGTAGGGTTGCTGCCGCAGGGCAAATTTCAGGTGGGCATAGAGATTGCCAGCGATATCATTGTGGTCAGTGCTGCCACCTGTCATGGGCACAATCTCTCCATTACGAAACTCGCTCTTCTCCTCTGCAACTTGTTCCAATGCCAGATATTCTTCTGGAGTGTAGAGCCTGGGTTGTATCTGGATAGCCATTTGCTGATCTCCTGAAAATCCAATTAACTTTCTGCCTGACTGCTCTCCTTACAATCCTAACAAGCTGTGCAAAAATGCTTTAGCATCAGTCTCATCAGGCGTTGTTTCATCTCTTGCTGAATCCATTTCGCGCCATTCGTGCAAGGTGTAGTTTACTGACAGATGTTTATAAATAGCATTTACGATCTTTTCTCTATTCCAATCATCTTCGTAAACCTCTGCTTGTGCAGGAATCCAACCCCATACACGCATTGTTGGCTTCCCATCCTTACCGTTGTAAGGACGAGAGATTTTGATTTTGGCAGCCATGCGATCGTCTTCCACCGCACCCATTATGAAATGGCGTAAATCTTTACTGTCATCGCTCTTAGTTACATTGTTATCTTGCCTGTCTTTTTTAAGAATTAAACCTTTGAGTTCACCTTGATTTTGAATCTTTTTCTCTGCTGTTTTACTCTCCTCTGTTCTAAAAAGCTGCCGGAGGTCGTACTTCAAGTTGAAGGTATCTTTCTCATTAAACGAAGAATTTGGATCTTTAGGCTGAATCTTTGCCAGGAAGATATTCTGTAACGAAGGCAGTTCCGAATCTCTATTCTGTTCTTTTGCTGTACCTTCTATCTCTTTAAGCCACTCATAGAGAGATTGTGTGTTGATGCGACTTTCCTCTATCTGGATCACGCCAAAGCCCATTTGCGGTCGTGCTCCTAATGCCGACCAATCTGCTACGAATTGAATCAATCCACTGAGTACTTCTGGCTTAAACCCTGGATGTAAACTCTGAATCTGGAGTGTGAATTTGCCTGATCTTGGCTTGTCTTCAAGATCTTGAGGGAAATACCAAGTCGGAGGTTTGCCTTTTTTAGCATTTGAACGCGCAGCTTGAATTGTTGAGGTGACGATGTTATCAGGCTGGGTAATGTCCTGAATTACTTCTAGTCGAAATCGGCGTTTTTGTCCCTCTGCACCAAAAATTTTGCAGACTTCACAAAGTCTGTTTTTGGCAGAGCATTTCTGCTCAGTTGGATCGCAGACATTGCCACCCAAGCCTCTCACCAGCACTTCCATCCACCAGCGTAGGCTGCCGAGAATGCCAGTTTCGTGGATGCGATCGCACTTGCCCGCTTCAACACCACCAGTCCAGAGGGGAGTTAATGTCTTAACCTTGATTTCCATTTCCCTAAGCAGTACGTTTCTCCGAATATAGCCTAACTTTACAAATTTAAGCCACGACTTCCACAATGTGCATAAGCAAGAATCTCCCAACACTACTCTTTCCCTTCATCCTGAGCTTCCGTAGCCTCTAACCCCTTGATCAAAAGCTCTCCCACAACAAAACTAAAGGATCGTCGCTCTCGGTCAGCGATCGCCGTTGGGTGGGCCCCATTGCTTTTGCCTTCGGTATGCCGAGCAACTCGTGTCGCAAGTTCCATGCAGCGGTTGGCGATACTCCTTGAGTGACGATGAACCCATGTCAAGCAAAGAGCGCCACTTTGGAACGTCCCAGAAGAAAACGGAAAGTGGGTGTAAAAACAAGCTAATTATCAAGCGGCATTGATGTTTTGATTAACAATGGGGGCGTTATCGCTCCCCAAGCAACTACTATTGCCGATACAGATGATGAGTTGTACGACAAAATTTTTGACATCAACACTCGGGGCACATTTCTAACGCTACGACAGGCAGCTCGACGCTTACGCAATAACGGCCATATTGTGAACCTTTCAACCAGTGTGATTGGTCTGGCCATGTCAGGTTACGCCATCTATGCGGGATTCAAAATCGCGGTGGAAATCTTTATATAGCTGTAGCCACTTTTCTTAGGACGTTTTTGTGGGGGCGCTTTGCGCCCCCACAAAAACGTCCTTGTCCTAACCGCCGTGGCTACGGCTATACCAACATTACGGCAAAGGAATTACGGGGACGGAATATTACCGTCAATGCAATTGCCCCTGGACCAACGGCAACTAACTTGTTCTATCAAGGCAAATCCGCAGAATTAATTGAGAAGTTTGCCCATCAAGCACCTTTAGAGCGTTTAGGGCAACCGGTACTGTTCTAACTCTGGGGATAAGTCAAGGATTAGTGTCATAGGTCTTTCGAGAATACGCCTTGGAGATTGTAACTCTGTGAAGTTAGGAGTTAGGTCTAGCCAATACACCAAGATCTTTCGCTAGCCCGCTCCAAGGATCATGTAGGTGGCGCTGCATACTTTAGCATCTCAAACAAGATACTGTGCTAATTGCTCACGGGTGGGGATATCGGTGGGAAGAAAAGTTTTCAGGTCTTTCTCTGAGGGTTTTGTTAATGCTGCTAAACGGTTGCACTGAAGGCAACACAGCGGTCAAAAATATTTCTCACGAATCTGCCATTTCCAAGTTCTCCAATTTGAGTCTCAAACTGCTTTACCAAATCCTGCACTGAATTCAGAGTGTTGTCTGAAAGTAGATAACCATTGCTGTTCGCATCTGATTTTGAAAATCTCTGTTAACTCGGAAGCAGAATAATCTTCAAAGTGGATTGATCTGGAAAATCTAGATTTTAGTCCAGGGTTGGAGTCAATGAAACGCGACATCTCATCTTTGTATCCTGCAACAATAACTACTAGATCCTCCCTGTGATCTTCCATCATTTTCAAGAGAGTATTAATTGCCTCCTGTCCATATATATCTCCACGCCCATCGGGAACCAAAGAATACGCCTCATCAATAAAAAGAATTCCACCTAAAGCTGATTCGACTACTTTTGCTGTTTTAGGTGCGGTTTGTCCTAAATATTCTGCAACTAAATCAGTCCGATCTACTTCAGCAAAATGACCTTTTGATAGAACTCCAAGATTTTTATAAATCTCACCTAAAATCCTGGCTACAGTCGTCTTACCTTTACCAGGATTTCCTGTAAATACAAGGTGTCTAGTAATGGCAGGAACTTTCATACCTGCCTGAAGCTGCATCTGAGCTACTTTTGCAATATTGACCAATTCTTGAACGGTAGACTTAACTGCACTTAATCCGGTGAGGGAATGAAGTTGATCTAGAGATTTCTGGAGCTCATCAGTGACCACCTCACGCTCATCACTATCAATGAAGTGCTTCTTATCAATGGCTTTGCAGACTTCTGCTGCCCACTCACTTCCAATCTGCTTAACATGAGTACCTAATAAATTACGGGCTGTTTTAACAGCAGCTTCCTTTGATGGGGCTTCAGCAAAAAATAAGCAATCAATCGATAACTGCTTTTCAGGCTTTTCTCGAAAAGCATAAGCGTCGTCTAGGCTATTCCAAGCAACCCATAGCCAAGAACCATCAGACGCACAGACGCTAAAAACAGCAGAACCTTATATCATAAATCAGCCTACATAATCAAAAATGGTCAGTCACAATATAGCCTTGAATTCCGTCCGCTGCATTTGAATTGTTAGCCCTCTACAAGCACTTCATCGCTCAATGCGATCGAGTTCTTCACGAACAACTCTGCGTAAGGTTTCTTTCAAAGGCTCACGGCTTTGCTGGATATATTGGTGCAATGCCTCATTAATTAAGGTTTGATAGTTCCCTCCACCTGCTAAATGAACTTGCTCACGAAACCACGTCAGAATCTCATCATCCAATCGGATTGTGATGCGAGTTTTTCCAGGTGGTGTTGGCTCGATCGCCCCTCGTTTCCCCCGACTAAAATCATATTCAGCTGCCATGACTAATCCTCCTCATACTGTTGTCGCTCTTGCCGAGTTGCTTTTCGGGCAGAGATGAGCCAGATCTCTCTGTCTCGCATGGTGTAGACAACCACTAAAGTTCTGCCAAACGCATCAACACCGATCGTGATAAACCGTTCCTCATCAAACCGCTCGTCTGATAGGGTAATTGCCAAATCATCGGAGAGAACAGATACTGCATCAGCGAAGTCAGTACCATGCTTGCGGAGATTGGCTACTGCGTTATCTGAATTCCATTGATAAGCCATCTTAATTATAGAATGCACACTTGTACACACTACTAGGAGCCAAACCCTGTTACTTTTGTTGACTCTGAATTACTCAAAACTGCTGTTCTACAGAGCTTTGAGGATAACTTAACTTTGATGCTGACAGGTATGCTTCATCCCCAGTCGCAACCAAAGACTTGAGGGCTAACGACTAAGATAAGCGGCGGCAAGTAGCTTTTAACACACCACCAAGATCTTTCGCCCGTCCGCTCCAGCGCGTTGTTAGCCTTCCCCCAACCAACAACTTGGCACTAATCAAGCCTTTGCTGCCAAGTTTCAGAACTTCGACTAGCGTGCAAAACGGCAAAAACAGTTAAACGCTTATCATTAATTGTGTAGTAAACGCAGAATGGAAACTTTCTTGTCAAAACTCTGCGAATCCCCGGAGCAACCTCTTGGTAAGCTTGGGGAAACTGGGCTATTAAATCAAATGCTGCATCAACGGCATTTAAGAATTCTAGGGCAAGTTCTAGTCGCTCTTCAGCATACCACTGCGCTGCTGAATCAATGTCTTCCTCAGCCCTGCGATCAAGAAAGACAAGCCAGTTAGTGCTCACGATACTTGCTCATAAATCTTTGCTTCGCTTCATTCCAAGTACTCAATTGTGCCGTAGTTTGTGAGGCAACCCGCTCACGCACGATCTCAAGATGCCATTCAGGAACTGGAACTTCATCAGAAGCCGCAAGAATCACGTCCCAAAGCTGCTGAACATAATCAATCTGCTGATCCTTTGTTAGCTGCTCAAATCCGGGTGGAAGAGCTATGGGTTGAGGGATTGACATCGCTTTTATTTTATACTTATGGCGAACTGGATACAATTGTAGCTTATCCCAATACGTTAGCCCCCTATCATACCATTTAGGTGACACGGATGGCTTTAAACAGGATTAGAATTTGAATAGATGTCAAACAACCTTATTGGTGCAGAAAACTTTTGAGAGTCTCAAAATGAGAAGGCAGTGACACGAGAGAACTCAATTCTGACATCGAGTTGGGCTTGTTGTTTCAGGGAAGCCACTCCAGGTGGAGGACTCTTTC
>Ga0224723_1001676_pt1 | contig 13108 bp, 11 predicted proteins | sample Balambano_FR2_Me_FD_161647 | JGI IMG/M metagenome (GOLD analysis project Ga0224723, IMG submission 161647) | Freshwater sediment microbial communities from Lake Towuti, South Sulawesi, Indonesia - Balambano_FR2_MetaG | ecosystem: Environmental > Aquatic > Freshwater > Lake > Sediment | place...
GCTCCACGGCGTCACGCTGGGCGGCAGCGCCCTACCTTCGGATGCCGGTCGCCGCCTTCCTTGCCGCTGCCGCCCAGCGTGACGCCGTGGAGCAGCGAGGACATATCCCCGATTTCCGCGGTTTCCCCGATCACGATGCCGGTCGCATGGTCGAGCATAATCCCCTGGCCGATCCGGGCGGCGGGGTGAATATCGACGCCGAACACCCGCGAGGATTGGCTCTGCAGATAAAGCGCGAAGTCGCGGCTGCCATGATGCCAGAGCCGGTGGGCGAAGCGGTGGGCCTGGAGGGCGTGGAAGCCCTTGAAGTAAAGCAGCGGCTCGATCAGCCGCCTGCAGGCCGGGTCACGGTCCGCGACGGCCTGCAGGTCGGCGCGAAATATGCCCGGTAAATCAAGGTCTTGCGCCAGAACGCGGTCGAAGGTCTGGCGGATCAGATCGGCATTCACATCGCTATGGTCGAGGCGCTGGGCCAACCGGTGGCAGATCGCCTCCTCCAGCCTCAAGTGATTGAGAACATTAGCGAATATGAACCCGCCGAGCGCCGGCTCCGCGCGCGCCGTGTCTTCGGCCTCCTTGCGCACCTGGGTCCAGATCGGATCGACGGCTTCGAGCTGGTGCTGGCGCATTCCGGAATATTGCGGCATGGCGGTCTCCCTTCGGCTCTTGCTTATACCACGCCTGGACGCGGGACGCGCCGGTCTTGCGCACAAGGCCCTGCCGTCATCCCGCAAGCGGCCGGCGCCTAACGAAAAAATCGAGGCCCGGCAGGAGCTTAACGCGAACCCCGCTCAGTTCTTCGACTTGTCCACCAGGGCCCGCTCGGCGATCCAGGGCATCATGCCGCGCAGCCGCGCCCCGACCTGCTCGATCGGGTCGGCCTCCATCTTGGCGCGCATCGCCTTGAACGAGGTCTGATTGACGCGGTTCTCCAGCATCCAGTCGCGGGTGAAACGTCCAGCCTGGATGTCGGCCAACACCTCCTTCATGCGGGCCTTTGTGCTGGCGTCGATGATGCGCGGGCCGGTGACATACTCCCCGAACTCGGCGGTGTTGGAGATGGAGTAGTTCATATTGGCGATGCCGCCCTCATAGATCAGGTCGACGATCAGCTTCACCTCGTGGACGCATTCGAAATACGCCATCTCCGGCGAGTAGCCCGCCTCGACCAGCGTCTGGTAGCCGGCGCGCATCAGCTCGACGAGGCCGCCGCAGAGCACGGTCTGCTCGCCGAACAGGTCGGTCTCGCATTCCTCCTTGAAGGAGGTCTCGATGATGCCGGCGCGCCCGCCGCCGATGGCGCTGGCATAGGAGAGCGCGATCTCATGGGCATTGCCGCTGGAATCCTTGGCGATGGCGATGAGGCAGGGCACGCCCGCGCCGCGCTTATATTCCGAGCGCACGGTGTGGCCCGGCCCCTTCGGCGCGACCATGCCGACATCGATCCCGGCCTTCGGCTCGATCAGGTTGAAATGCACGTTCAGCCCGTGGGCGAAGAGCAGGCAGGCGCCGTCGCGCAGAGTGGCGTGGAGATGGTCGCGGTAGATCTCGGCCTGTAGCTCGTCGGGGGTGAGCATCATCACCACATCGGCCCAGCGGCCGGCCTCGGCCACGCTCATCACGCGCAGCCCCTCGCCTTCCGCCTTGCGCGCCGAGCCGGAGCCCTCGCGCAGGGCCACCACGACATCCGTCACCCCGCTGTCGCGAAGGTTGAGCGCATGGGCATGGCCCTGCGACCCATAGCCGACGATGGCCACCTTCTTGCCCTTGATGAGGTTGAGATCGGCATCACGATCGTAATAGACGCGCATGGTTGGTCCCCTGTTCAGGATGGCATCGGCCGGGCGGCGTTTGGGGGAGGCCGGGCGGACAGCCCTCGAAACGCCGCCGGTTATAGCGGCATGGCGAACGCCAGGCAAAGCATTTAGCGCCCCCCTGCCGCCGCCCCTGCCCAAAGATCGGGCAATTGCGCGGAACAGAGGCCGCAAGCTTGGCGTTTTACAAGGGTCACATCTACGGAGGACGCGATGAGCACCGTTCCCAAGCTGCTTATGGCCGGCGCGATCCTGGCGCTCGGCCTGACGAGCGTCAACGCTCAAACCGGAGCGCAGCCCGGCCAGCAAACCCCATCAACCGTGGACCCGCCGGCGATGCAGAAGGGCCAGCAGCCCCAGACCCCCGGGACCACAGGCGCCATGGACAACGCCACCACCGGCATCGCCACCAGCGCCGAGGACGTCCGTCGCCAGCAGCAGGGCCTGCCCACTGCCGCCGATCAGGCGAAGGGCGCCCAGCCTGCCGCACAGACTCCCGGCCTCGCCGGCGCACCGCCGAAAACGGTCGGCGCCAGCCCCGGCTCGGACGCGCCCACGACGCAGAAGAAGTGACGTTCTGACGTCGCGCTCATCGCACCCGTTCCAGACCGGATCGGGTGCGTGCGCCTGCGCAGAGACACGCTTGTCGACAGGCGCAAGGTCGGGCCGTGCCGAGACCGTTGCGCCATAGCCGGGACGCGGCTTCCATAAGTCTCGCCACTGAGTGACAGCCAGAGCCGTTGCCAATTCATCAAACGGAACGGCTCTTCTGGCTGCCAGCCCCCATCCCGCCCCAGCCGCCTGCTGCCCCTTATTTGGTTCCCTCAATAAGCTTGCGCAAAAGCCCGGCGAGAGCCGCCGCTTCCGGCTCGGTCACTTTCCGCTCGATCGCCGCCCCGATCGCGCCGGCATAGACCGGCCACATCCGCCGCCGGAGCGCCCGCCCCTCCGGCGTGATGACCACATACTGGCCCCGGCCATCCTCCCGGCAGGGCCTGCGCTCGACATAGCCGCGCCCCTCGAGGCGATCGATCAACCGCGAGATGTTCGACTGCGCGATCAGGATCTGGCGCTCGATCTCGAACGGGCGCAGCCCCGTTTCCCCGGCACGGTCCAGCTCCCATAGCACATCGTACCAGGCATGAGGCGGCAGCCCCGCCTCGCGAAAAGCCCGCTCGATCTTGAGCAAGGTGCATTGCTGCGCCCGCATCAGAGCGATCCAGGCATCAACCGCCGCCTCGCTCGGTTCCTGTCCCATGCCGGCAGCCTATTCCTGGATGCAAACGCATGCAATTTGACAATAGATGCGATCGCATGTATATAAATGCAACTGCATGTAGTTTCAGCGGCGGCGCTCCTTATCCCGCTCAGGGGCGAGCCGATAATCGCCGCGGCTCACATCGAGGCATCATCATGGAAGCCGGCTTCATCACACTGTCGCTCACGGCCGGGGCGCTTCTGTCCGTCCAGGCCGGGGCCAACGCCCAGCTCGCCAAGGCGACGGGCTCGCCTTTCACCGCCACCACTCTGCAACTCGGCGTGGGCGCGCTGCTGCTGCTGGCGGCCGCCGCTCCGAGCGGGGGATTGCAGCCGCTGGCGCTGCTGCCACAGGCGGCGTGGTGGCATGTCGTGGGCGGCGCCGCATCGGCGCTCTACGTTCTTGCGGCGATTCTGCTGTTCCCCCGCATCGGCGCGGTGGTGTCCGTTGGGCTGTTCATCGCCGGCCAGATCACGGCGTCCAGCCTGATCGATGCGTTCGGGCTGCTCGGCGTGCCGGCGACAGGATGGCGGCTTGGCATGATATCCGGGGGCGCGCTCGTGCTTGCCGGCGCCGGCCTGATCGTGCTCGCGCAAAACCGCGCAGGCGGGGAAACCGCCCTGCCGCCGCTGGGCTGGGTAATCCTGGCGCTGCTCGCCGGCGCCGTGCTTCCGGTCCAAGGCGCCGTGAACGCCCTGCTTCGGACCGATCTCGCCGGAGCCGCCCTCGCGGTTGGCGCCGTCTCCTTCATCGTCGCGACGGTCTCGATGGCGGCGATCCTGCTCCTGGTTGTGGCGCTCCAGGGGGCGCCCGTCCCAAAGCGCGCCGGCTTGTCGGCCATGCCCTGGTGGGGCTGGCTGGGCGGGTTTGCCGGGGCGGCCTATGTCACCACGGTGTTCACGGCGATACCCGTCATCGGCGCGGCCGCGACGGTCGGCTTCACGGTGGCCGGCCAGCAGGTCGCCTCCGCCCTGGTCGACCGGTTCGGCTGGTTCCGCCTGCCGCAGCGGCCGCCCTCCGCGGCGCGCCTGCTTGGCGTCGCGGTCCTTCTTCTGGGCGTGGGCGTGATCAAGCTGACGTAACGCATCGAACCGAAAGTGGACAACACTTTGCGCGCAAGTTTACAGGGCGGCACAACCGATCCCGATAGGAAGTCGGCCGCGCTAAGCAGGTTTTTGCAAAAATGGCCGCCGGTTTGGGTCAAAAAACCGCTTACCAAAGGAAGCGAAGCAGGCCATTCGTAAGCGAAGCCAGGAATGCCCGCTGAGCCAGCCTCTGCGCAACACTGGACGGCTATTCCGCCGCCCTGGCCGCCGGCAGCACCGCTTCGGCCGGCGGCGTGAGCTCGGCTGGTTTCGCGGGCGGCAGCTGGGGCGCGGCGCCCTCGACCGGGGGCTCATCCACCGGACCGACAAAGCGGCCGAACAGCCGCCAGATCCATTGGCCGACATCGTCCATCAGCACGAACATCGCCGGCACGAAGATCAGCGACAGCAGCGTGGAGAGCAACAGGCCGCCGATCACCGCGATCGCCATCGGCGAGCGGAACTCGCCGCCCGCGCCGAGCGCCAGCGCGCTGGGCAGCATGCCGCCGGCCATGGCGATGGTGGTCATGATGATGGGCCGGGCCCGCTTGCGGCCGGCATCGACGATAGCCTCATAGCGCGCCACGCCGCGGGCGATCTCCTCGATGGCGAAGTCGACCAGCATGATGGCGTTCTTCGTTACGATGCCCATCAGCATCAGAATGCCGATGACCACCGGGAAGCTGAACGGCCGGTCCGTCAGCAGCAGCGCGAAAATCGCCCCGCCGATGGAGAAGGGCAGCGAGAACAGGATCGTCAGCGGCTGCAGGAAGCTGCCGAACAGCAGCACCAGCACGCTATAGACCATCATCAGGCCCGCGCCGATGGCATAGCCGAAGCTCTCGAACACCTCGCCCATCACCTCGGCGTCGCCCGTCTGCTTCAGATAGACGCCCTGCGGCAGGTTCTTCACGATCGGCAGCTCATAGACCTGCTCCAGCGCCTTGCCGAGCGCGTCGGTGCCGACGAGGTCCGCGCCGATCACGACCTGGCGCTGCCGGTCGTAGCGGTCGATGGAGGAGGGGCCCTGGCCCTGTTCGATGGAGGCGACGGTGACGAGGGGCACCGCCGCCCCGGCCCCCGTGCGGATCTTCAGCGCCTCCAGCACCTGGCGGTCGGAGCGGGCGCGCTCGTCGAGCTGCACGCGGATCGGCACCTGGCGGTCGCCGGCGTTGAACTTGGCGAGATTGGCGTCCACATCGCCGATGGTGGCGATGCGGATCACCTCGGACAGGTCCTCGGTGGAGACGCCGAGATCGGCCGCGACGTCCGGGCGCGGAATGAAGCGGATCTCGGGCCGGTCCAGCGCCGAGTTCGACACCACATTATTCAGCTCCGGAATGCGCCGCATCTCGCTAACGATGTTGGGCGCGGTTCGCGCCACCGCCTCGCCGTCCGAGCCGGAGACGATCAGGGTCAGCGCGCGCTCGCCATTCTCGTTGACGACCCAGGCGCGGACATCGGGGAGCGACGCCAGCTCGCGGGTGAAGATCTGCTCGATGTCGCGCTGCCTCAGCTCGCGCTCGCCCTTATCGACGAGATTCACCACGAAGGTCGCCTTGCGCACCTCCTCGCCGCCGCCGGCGAAGCCGAGAATGCGCCCGCCATCGACGAACACGCTGCGCACCTCGGGCCGGGCTCGCAGCACCCCGGTGATCTCGTCGGAGGTGCGCTTCATGTCCTCAAGGCGCGAGCCGGGCGGCAGCTCGGCGGCCACCAGGATGCGCGCCGCGTCCTCGGCCGGGAGAAAGCCGCTGGGCAGAAGCTGCATGGAGGCGATGGAGCCGGCGAAGATGAACATGCCGAGCACGAGCGTCGCCAGCCGGTGGCGCACCGACCAGCCGATCAGCCGCGTATAGGCGCGCAACAGCCAGCCGTCCGGCTTTTCCTCAGCGCCATGGTCTCGCATGAAATAGGCGGCGAGCATCGGCGTGATCAGCCGCGCGACCAGCAGCGAGAACAGCACCGCCGCCGCGACCGTGATGCCGAACTGGCGGAAATACTGCCCGGCGATGCCGCCCATGAAGCTGACCGGCACGAAGACGGCGACGATGGTGAGGGTAATCGCGATCACGGCGAGGCCGATCTCGTCGGCGGCTTCCAGCGCCGCGCGATAGGCCGATTTGCCCATGCGCATATGGCGCACGATGTTCTCGATCTCCACGATCGCGTCGTCCACCAGGATGCCAGTGACGAGCGTCATCGCGAGAAGGGTCACCAGGTTCAGCGAGAAGCCGAGCGCCTCCATCGCCCAGAAGGTCGGCAGGATGGAGAGCGGCAGCGCGATGGCGGAGATCACCGTGGCGCGCAGGTCGCGCAGGAACAGGAAGACGACGATGATGGCCAGGGCCGCGCCCTCCAGCAGGGTGACCATGGTGGCGTCGTAATTGCCTTCCGTATAGGCGACCGGGTTGTCCACCTTCTGCAGCTTCACATCGGGATATCGCTGCTGCAGCTCGGCGATCTTGGCGTCGACGAGGCCCGCGATGATGACGTCGCTGGCGCCCTTGCCGCGAGAGATGTTGAAGCCGACCACCTCCTGGCCGTTGAGGCGGGCGAAATATTTCGGCTCCGCATAGCTGTCGGTGACGGCGCCGATCTCATCAAGGCGGACCTTGCGGCCGCCCGGCAGCGTAATCGCGGTGGCGGCGAGACGCTCCACCGTGGCGGCGCTGGCGAGGGCGCGGATGACCTGCTCGCGCCCGCCGATCTCGCCCTTGCCGCCTGCAACGTCGACATTCGTCAGCCGGAGCTGGTTGCTGACGTCACCCGCCGTGATGCCGAGCGCCAGCAGGCGGTCGGGATTGAGCGACACGCGGATCTCGCGCTCCACGCCGCCGACCCGGCGCAGATCGGCCACCCCGCGCAACGCCCGCAGCTCGCGCCCGAGCGTATCGTCGATGAACCAGGACAGCTCCTCGATGGTCATGCCCGGCGCCGCGGCGGCGAAGGTCATGATCGGCAGGCCGGCGATGTCGATGCGCTGCGCGATCGGCTCGTCGATGGTGCGCGGCAGCTCGGCGCGGATCCGCGAAATCGCGTCCTTGACGTCGTTCAGCGCCCGGTCGGTGTTGGTGCCGAGCCGGAACTCGACCTGCGTGGAGGAGGCGCCGTCGGTGATGGTCGAGCTGATCCGCTTCACCCCGGACAGGCTGGCGACCGCGTCCTCGACGCGCTTCGTCACCTGCTTCTCGAGCTCGGACGGCGAGGCGCCCGCCTGGGTGATGGTGACCGACACCAGCGGGAAGTCGATATTCGGGAAGCGCTCGACCGGCAGCGTGCGGAAGGCGAGAATGCCGAGGATGATGAGGACGATGAAGAGCACCACCGACGGGATCGGGGCACGGATCGCCCAGGCGGAAATATTCATCCGGCGCATTATTTCGCCTCGCTGACGGCGGTTTTGTCGGTCAGGACGGGACGCACCGCGTCGCCGTCGCGCAAGAGGGTGCCGGAGCGCGTCACCACGGTCTCGCCCTCGGCGAGGCCCTCCACGATCTCGGTGCGGCCGCCGCTGACGAGGCCGGTGCGCACGCGGCGCGTCGCGACCTTGCCGTCGCGGACGACCTGCACGGTCTGCCCGTCGGCCTGGTTGAGGATGGCGGAGGAGGGCACGCCCAGCCCGTCGCTCTTGGCGATGTTGATGACGCCGCGGGCGAAGGTGCCGACGCGCAGCTCCTTGTCGTCGCCGATGAAGATGCGGACCCGGCCGAGCCGCGTGCCGCGGTCGACCTCCGGCGAGATCAGGCGGATGGCGCCGCGCCGCTCCGGCAGCCCCGCGACATCGACGCGGGCGGCCATGCCGGCGCTCATCTTGGGCAGGTAGATTTCGGGAACTTCCGCATCCAGCTCCACCTCGCCGCGGGCGATGATGCGGAACAGCGGGTCGCCGGACGCGGTCGCCACCGCGCCGAGCCTGGCATTGCGCTTGCCGACGATGCCCGGCCGCAGCGCCTTGATCTCGGTGTAGCCGAGCCGGAGCTGCAGCTCGCGGATCTGCGCCTCGATCTGGGTTTTGTCGGCCTCCGCGACGCGCAGGCCGTCGCGCGCCGATGTCACCGTCGCGGCCGCGGTGCGGGCGGCGGCTTCGCGCTCGTCGAAGATCGCCCGGCTGGTCGTGCCGGACTTGATGAGGTCCTGCGCCCGCTCGAAGGCGGCCTCGGCCTGCTTCAGATTAGCCTCCGCCTGGGCAATGCTGCTGCCCGCCTGGGCGATGGCGGCGTCGGAGCGCACGCGCTGCGCGTCGAGCTGGGCGAGCTGCGCCTCCAGCGTGGAGCGGTCGAGCCGGGCGAGGAGCTGGCCTTCCGCGACGCGGTCGCCTTCCTCGGCGGCGAGCTCGGTGATGCGGTAGCCCTCGATCTGGGGCGAGACCAGCACCTCTTCGCGCGCGATCAGCGAGCCGGTCACCAGGATGCTCTCGGAGAAGGAGGTCGTGGTGGCCGCGCTCACGCTGACGGCCGGCCCTTCCGTGGCGGCCGCAGGCTTCGCCGGATCGGCGGCGTGGAGCGGCGCCGGCGCCATCCCGGCGATGGCCAGAATGGCCGCGATCAGCGCCGCGCCAGATTTGATCTTCGTGCCCCAGCCCATGGCCTTGTCCCCGTTCTTGCCCGTCTCGTCGCCGCCGGCCTTCCCGGCCGGCTGGATCAGCGTGCCGATCAGGCTCAAAATCATGGGCATCACAACAGCCGGATCGAAGTCTTTATTCATGGCGCGCTGCCAGCACATGCCGTCACCGATCACCGCCAGCACCTGCGCCATCACCGCGGTGTCGGTCGAGGACCGGATGCGCCCCTTGGCCCGCGCGTCATCCAGCAAGCGCTTAAAGCTGTTCAGCACGAAGCTGTCGATCGAATTGACGATCTCGAAGATGGCAGGGTTGCGCAGCGCCTCGGCGTTCATCTCGACATGCAGGCGGATCTTGCCCTCGGGCTGGTGGACGCAATAGGCCTCGGCAAGGGCGGAGAGGCCGGCCAGGAAGTCCGGCGCTTCGGCCACGATCGCCAGCGCCTCGGACAGCTTGGTCTTCTCACGGTCGCAAATGCCGGCGATCAACTGCTCCTTCGAGGCGAAGTAGGTGTAGAGCGCACCGGGGCTCACGCCCGCCTCGCGGCAGATGTCGTGCATCGAGGTGCCGTGGAAGCCGCCCGCGGCGAAGCAGCGCTCCGCCGCGTCGAGGATATGTTCCCGTCGCGCCTGCTGGGTATGCTGGTCGAGCTTGGGCATGGTGCGGCCAACTAAAACGAACGTTCGTTCTGCTAACCGCCGATATCGCACCCTATCGAGGCGGTTTCAAGATCGGAATTCGGAGCTGGCGCTCGGGCGCTGCGGCCTTGCAACGCAGGGGCGGAGTGCGGGAACGGCAAGCTGCGTCTTTGCGAGCTTTAATACGGCGGAATTTGGGCATTACGCAGTCTTCCGGAACCTCCCTTCCAAACGAAGGTTTCTTCACAGAAGAGTGTGGCCCGTTGACGCGGACAACCGGCCGCCCAACATCATCCGTATAAGGGCAGATCCGTATTAAGCGTCCCAGCGAGGGGCTGCCGCTCATGGAAGACGAGTCATGCGTAAGGAATTAAGCGGCAAGACCGTGATCATCGTTGAGGACGAGCCGCTCTCCGTGCTGGCGCTGACCGATGTGCTGGAGCGGCTCGGCTGCGAAGTTATCGGCCATGCGGGCACCGTCGAAAGCGCGCTGGAGTTGGCCGGGAGCGCCGCGTTCGACATCGCCCTGCTGGATGTCAATCTCCACGGCAAGTCGTCCTATCCGGTGGCGCAGGAGTTGGCCGCCCGGGACGTGCCCTTCCTGTTCACCACCGGCAGCGGCGAAGCCGGTCCCGACTGGTGCCGCCACCGGCCTCGCATCCTGAAGCCCTATAGCGGCACGTCGCTTGAGCGGATGATGCTCGCCTCCCTCGTCTCCGATTCCGCGCCCGCCAGGATCTAAACCCAGCGCCACCAGCTCCGCGCCACGGCCTTGAGCCGCGACACCACAGCCCTTGAATATAGCCGCCGATCCGCAGTTTGCTCCACGCCATGGCATCATAGGTCATAGGCGACAGGAGGCTGGCCTTTGCGGGTTCTTGTGACGGGGGCGACCGGGCTGATCGGCTCGGCGGTCGTGGCGCGGCTCATGGCCGAAGGGCACGACATTACCGGCATTGCGCGCGATGTCGCCCGGGCCGCTCGACGGGGGCCGGATGCGCGCTGGGTCAGTCTCGACATGGCCCGCGCCACCGATCCGAAAGCCTGGATTGCGCTGATGGACGGGGTAGAAGCGGTTGTGAACTGCGCCGGCGTGCTGCAAGACAGCGCGCGCGACTCCACCAGCGGGGTCCATGAGCGCGGCGCCGCCGCCCTGTTTGCCGCCTGCGAGCAGGCCGGCATCCCCCGTGTCATCCATATTTCCGCCATCGGCGTTGACCGCGAAACGCCGAGCGCGTTTTCCGCCACCAAGGCCCGGGGTGACGAGGCGCTGATGCAGCGCGACCTCGACTGGGTAATTCTGCGTCCCTCGGTGGTGGTCGGGCGTCCGGTCTATGGTGGGAGCGCGCTGTTCCGCGGGCTGGCCGCGCTGCCCATCCTTCCTGTGATGCCTCATACCGCGCCGCTCCAGATCGTGCAGCTCGACGAGGTGGTGGCGACGGTGCTGTTCTTCCTGCGCCGCGATGCGCCCGCCCGCATCGCCCTTGACGTCTGCGGGCCGGAGCGGCTTCACTTCGCCGATGTCGTGCGCCACTACCGGCGCTGGCTCGGCTATCCGGATGCGCGCCGGCTGCCGCTTCCCGCGTGGCTCGCTGGCCTGCTCTTCCGCCTTGGTGATTTCATGGGATGGCTCGGCTGGCGTCCGCCGATGCGCTCCACCGCACGGCGCGAGATTGCGCGCGGGGCCATCGGCGACCACAGCGCGTGGCAGCGGCTGACCGGGATCGCGCCGCGCCCGCTGGCGGCGGCGCTGATGGCGGAACCCGCCTCGGTGCAGGAGCGCTGGTTCGCCAACCTCTATCTCCTGAAAGCGATCGGTTTCACCAGCTTCGCGCTGTTCTGGATCGCCACCGGCGTCATCTCGCTTGGGCCGGGCTGGAGCTACGGCGTCGGCTATATGATGGCGGGCAATGCCGGCTGGCTGGCAGCGCCCTCCGTCGCCGCCGGGGCGCTGGCCGACATTATCGTCGGACTTCTGATCGCCTTCCGGCGCACGACCCGGCTCGGCCTGTATCTCGCTCTGGCCATTTCGATGTTCTACATCATCGCAGGAACGGCCATCCTGCCGGCGCTGTGGGCCGACCCGCTCGGGCCGATGCTGAAGATCTGGCCGATTCTCTGCTTGAACCTCATGCTGCTCGCTATCCTCGAGGATCGGTGATGCTCTATTTCGTGCTGAAATATCTGCACATCATCGGCGCCGCGGTGCTGCTCGGCACGGGAGCGGGCATCGCCTTCTTCATGCTGATGGCTCATTTGCGGGGCAACCCCGTCGAGATCGCGGGGACGGCGCGCACCGTGGTGCTGGCGGACGTCCTATTCACCGCCACAGCCGTCATCGCCCAGCCTGTCACGGGCGTCTGGCTCGCCTACGAGGCCGGCTATTCGCTGTGGGAGGGATGGATCGTGCTGTCGATCGCGCTCTACATCTTCACCGGCCTGTTTTGGCTTCCTGTGGTGTGGATGCAGATGCGCCTGCGCGATTTCGCCGAGGCCGCCGTCGCCGCGGGCGCGCCGCTGCCCGACGCCTATCACCGCCAGTTCTGGTGGTGGTTCTCCTTCGGCTTTCCCGCCTTTGCCGCCGTGCTTGCGATCTTCTGGCTGATGATCGCCCGGCCGGCCATCGACCTGTTCGGGTAAAGCGCTCAGCAGCTGTCGCATCGCTTTCGGACGAGAAGCGCCAGCAGGCGAACTAGTGGTTCGATTCCAACATTTGCATCCCACCTGCCGCAGCTGCGTTTGCAAATGTTGGACTCTCAAGAACCACTAGAAATCTATAAATCGAGTGGAGCTTAAGAATTTGACATTTGAAAAACGAACTTAGCCGCAAGCGGGATTCAAATGTCAAATTCGCTCCACTAGGCGTGGACCTTGATCTCGGCAAAGACCCCCACCCGGCGCGGTGGAGCCGGGGCGGGGAGGGAGTCGCGGCGGTCTACGCCAGCGGAACCGGGGGGTTCAGGCGCGGCGCAAAGCGGCCTCGATGGCGTAGCCGCCATAGAGCCGGGCGACCTCGGCGCGCAAGCCGCGCCGGGCGGCGATCTCCGCCAGTGCGCCCTCCAGATCCGGGATCGGGGTGACGGAGAAGCGCCGCAGCCAGCCGAGCTGGACGCGCCGCAGCCATGTCGGGAAGGCGGCGAAATCGCCGAAATCGACGATATGGAGCGAGCCGCCCGGCGCGACGCAATCCACCGCGCCGTCCACGACCTCGCGCCAGGGTGGAATCATGGACAGCGCATAGGAGATGAAGACCCGATCGAACTGGGAGAGGCCGAACAGCGCGGCCGCGTCAAGCCGCGTGGCGTCGCCCGCGGCCAGCACGATCTGGTGCGACAGCCCGGCGCGGGCGACCTTCGCCGACGCGGTGCGCAGCATCTCCTCGGACACATCGGCTCCGTAGAGCCGCGCCTCCGGATAGAGCCGGGCGGCGCGGATCAGATTGCGGGCGGTGCCGCAGCCGATCTCCAGCACGCTGCCGCCCGCCGGAACGCGCAGATTGGCGAGCATCCGGTTGCGGCCGAGGAGGTAATAGCGCCGCGTGGCGTCATAGATGAAGCGCTGGCGGCGGTAGATGCCGTCCATCTTCTCGGCCGCGCTGGAAGGCTGCTGCGCCATTGGCGTCATGACGCAAGCACATATAGGTGGAAGCCGCCATAGATCGCGGAGCGGTCGCGGGCGGTGAGCAGGCGCGAGGTGTCGGCGGCATAGGTCCAGCGCGACAGGATCTCGTCGGGCACGCGGCCCGGCAG
>Ga0224723_1001677_pt1 | contig 13107 bp, 13 predicted proteins | sample Balambano_FR2_Me_FD_161647 | JGI IMG/M metagenome (GOLD analysis project Ga0224723, IMG submission 161647) | Freshwater sediment microbial communities from Lake Towuti, South Sulawesi, Indonesia - Balambano_FR2_MetaG | ecosystem: Environmental > Aquatic > Freshwater > Lake > Sediment | place...
GCTAACAACCGCCTCTGCCCCTAGCAGCGACTCCAGAGCAGCGAACAAATCGGCCATACCTAGTCAATGCTGATGGGGGTGGGGCCAGTGGTTGAGGCCGAGGGCGGCGCATCGGCGCGGGGGGTACGAAACTCGCTGTAGAGGCGATCTCGCCACTCAAAAAAGGCTTGATACTCCGGCAAATCGGCCAGCCCAGGCACGCCTTTGCCGCCAATCCCTGTGGGTAAATCCACGTACTGGCTAGTCGGGAATTTGATGTACATGGTAGCCGCGGCCACGGCAAAATCTGCCAGGGTCGGCTGGGCACCCAGCAGGTAAGGGCTACTCTGCAGCATCAAGCACAGGGCATCGAGATCCTGCTTGAGGGCACTAGCGGCGATTTTAATGTCGTCGGGGCCAAAGCCAATTCCCGTACCGATTAAGTTAAGAAGATCTCCCGGCAGTGCGCCCACCAGGTTACGTAGCAAATCTGGAGTGGTGGCTGGTAACAGAGCCGTGCGAAAGTTAGGATGCTGCTTAAAGGCACCTACCATTACCTTACGGGCGTTGGGCACAATGGCTTCATCGGCCCAATCTTCCAGCGCCAAACAGAGCCCCCGCTGCTTAGAATCCACCGGCAGCAGTGGAAGATCAGGATAAGTGCGTTCTAGATACAGGGCAATAGCCGTTGAATCCGGGATAATTTGCTCGTTATCCTTCAGCACCGGTACCTGGCGCTGGCCCGACATTTGAAAAATTTCAACCTGGCCTACCCCAGGAGTGACCTCAATTCTGCGGTAGGGAAGCTGCTTGTAATCAAGAATCAGACGAATTTTTTCGCAAAAGGTGGAGGCTTCAAACTGGTAAAGCGATAGCATGATACTCCTCGTGAAGGAAATCCCAGGGGTTTACTCCTGACCCGGTATCACTGTATCGCTATTTGACTGGTCTGCACAGCCAGACTGAGCAGGCGGCTGGGTCACTACCGTAACCGACTGAAAACCTGCACTTGAGAGCAACTGCCCTACCACTAACTCAGCCCGCTGGTTAGCTTCTGCCAGCAAACCCTCGGTGCAGGCAGCGGCTTCTATTTTGCTGAGGGCAGCTTGCTGGGCTTGTTCTTGCAGGTCGGGAGCGTTGTCTGGCCCCAACCCCAGCAGGCCCCGGTCGTAGTCGTAAACGTTGGACTTGGTTAAATCGAGCTTGCTATCCAAAATTTGGGGGGGCGGCAGGGTGACTTGAATGGCAGTATCGCCCTCAAATTCCACATCGGCCACAGCAATTTTAGACAAATCCACGCCAGCCCGCACCTCACCGTAGGCAATGTAGAGCAGGTTAGTAGAGCCGATGACGTAACCAGCTAGGGTGCGATCACTGCGAGTGGGCACCACTGCCTCCATCGCAAAAATAGCAGTGGTTAACTCACTGGCACCACGCAACTGCTGCACTACAACGGAACGCACATCTACCTGGAGTTCAGCCGGAGCCGGGGTAAGCATCAACCGCATCCCTTCCAGAAATCTATCTCCCGACCGCCAAAGCCCAACTCCCGCTGCTACGCCAACCAGCACAACACCCCCAACAACCGCACTGGCCACCATTCGCAGTAACCGAGCCGGCCGAGCTGGCCGAGCCGGACGAGTAGGTGGATGCCGCCATTGAGAACCAGGCTCTGGCTCAGGCAACGGCTCTCCACTATAGTCCTCATAGGATGGAGGCAAAAGATCCGACGATGGTGATTCTGGAGGCGCGTAACCCATAATTAGCTCAACTCTAATGCTACGAGGCTAGCAAAATTCTTTGATAAGCGGTCGTTTTTGCTGGCTCGGCTTACCGAATTAGATCACGTGTATTATATCCTGGCCGGGAGGTGTGGGTGCAAGGCAGAAGGCATGAGGTTTGAAGCACCCGATACCCACACCTTGCCACAGAGAATTGTCGGCTAAGATACAGACACTTCAGTAGAGGCCTATGTATGATCCTAGTCCTATTTGTTTAGATACCAAACTATTTCTCAACGTGGCTGTTTGAGCATTCTCTCTGTAACCATTCTGCTTTGAGTAGGGGGTTGCTCGTAGAGACTGTCTTAATTTAATTCCTCAAGGAAATTTTGAAGTGCTTGGCTCAGGCGCTTCTGTTTTCCACAGGGTAGAGAGAGCTTAACAGCTTCTTAGGTTTTCTGCAAAGCCTTTTATATCAGCGTATTTCAGTGGTCGGGAAATAATTTATTAAGTTCCTCAAAGAACTTATCCACAGTATTTTTTTGAGCTGTGGATAAGTTTTTCTACAGCATTTTGCTCTAAAATTTTCTCCTCAAAGAGCATTGTGGCTGAGTTTAAGCACTTCAGTTTATCCTTGGCTGGTCTAGCTCTATTGAGGCAGTCGAGGAAGCATGGCCGTAACCGCATCAATGACTAACCAAACCGTTCTCATTACGGGTGCTAGCAGTGGCATTGGAGCATCCTGCGCCTGCTTTTTGGCTCAGGCTGGCGCTAGGCTTATTTTGACGGCTCGTCGCAAAGATAAACTACAGGCCCTCGCAGAGCACCTTCAGCAGCAGTTTTCTGCGGATATTTACTTGCTACCTCTAGATGTGCAGCAGTCAGAGGCTGTACACCAGGCCATCGCCGCCCTGCCAGCAGACTGGCAAGCGATTGATGTTTTGATTAATAACGCTGGGCTCAGTCGTGGCTTGGATAAGCAGTATGAGTCCTCTTTGCACGACTGGGAAGAAATGATCGACACCAATATTAAGGGGTTGTTGTATGTGACCCGGGCCGTGGTGCCAGGGATGGTGGCGCGGGGTCGAGGCCATGTGGTGAATATCGGCTCTATTGCTGGGCGGCAGACCTATCCAGGTGGCAGCGTCTACTGTGCAACTAAAGCGGCGGTTAAATCTCTTTCTGAAGGGCTTAAGTTAGACCTATTGGGTACGCCAGTGCGAGTCACAAATATTGAGCCGGGTTTAGTTGAAACCGAATTCAGTGATGTGCGCTTTCGTGGCAACCTGGAGCGGGCTAAGCAGGTCTACCAGGGGATGACGCCCCTCACCCCAGACGATGTCGCTGATGCTATTTTATTTGCGATTACTCGTCCAGCCCATGTCAACATCAGTGAAATATTTCTGGTGCCTACCGACCAATCCTCCATGTTTCACGTGCATCGAAGACCGGAATAATGCCATAACAAAGGCTAGAATAACCATGTTAGTGCCACTGAACTAGATAGTATGACTCTTTCTGTTGGCGACGCTGCCCCCAGTTTCAGCCTGCCCGACGCCGAGGGCAAGGTCTATAGCCTGGCTGATTTGAAAGGTCAGCAAGTGGTGCTCTACTTTTACCCACGCGATAATACTCCTGGCTGCACTAAGGAAGCCTGTGGGTTTCGCGACAATTATGTGGCTTACCAAGGTAAAAACGTCGTTGTGCTTGGCGTTAGTACTGACGATGCCAAATCCCATAGCAAGTTTATTACTAAGTACAATTTGCCTTTTCCTTTGCTGATTGATGCAGATGGGGTTGTGGCAAGTCAATTTGGGGTGTATGGTCTGAAGAAGTTTATGGGCAAGGAATACATGGGTGTTACCCGTAGCACCTTTGTGATTGGCCCAGACGGCACGTTGGAAAAGATTTATCTGAAAGTCAAACCTGAAACCCACGCGGAGACGGTGCTGGCCGATTTGGAGACCCTGTAGATTCTGAGAGCTCTGTTATTCCCTCCGATAACGTTGTTTTGACATTAATTTGGGCGATTGTCCTATGTTTTACATTGCCCACGCGCTGCGTACCCTGGTTGGGCTAATGCTGCGCCGTCCTATTTTAGGAACCTGCGTCATTCCCCTCTTACCTGATGGGTCGATAGTCCTGGTTCGGCGTCGAGACAATGGCCTGTGGAGCCTGCCTGGGGGCCTGGTGGATTGGGGTGAAGATATTTTGACCGCCGCCACTCGCGAACTCAAGGAAGAAGCTGGCCTGGATGCTATTCATCTAGAGCGGTTGGTAGGGCTTTACTCCCGTCCAGGACGAGATCCCAGGTTTCATTCGATCTGCGTAGCGGTGGCGGTGGCCGTCCAGGGTCATCCCTACGCTGCCGATCCACGGGAAGTTCTAGAGGTTGGGTCGTTTTTGCCTGACGGCTTGCCCTGGGAGCATCTATCTCACGATCATCGGGAACACTTGAACGATTTCTTCAATGGCAAGACCGTTTTAGCCTAAGCTTTTGGGAAGAAGGCCGTGACTAGGGTACCCCTGGTTGCGAGCCAGCCGAGCTTACCCTTAGGGCGGTGTCTACCCGGTGCCATGATCATGAAATCTGCTAATGATGTCTTGATTCGGACAGGTCGCATCAAGCTACCTGATGGAACGATGTTTTGGCACGAAGCGGGTCAGGGAGATACCATCGTTTTCCTACATGGCTCCTGGCACCACAGCAGCCAATGGCTGCCAGTCATTCACCATCTGGCTCCCAGCTACCATTGTTTAGCCCCTGATCTTTTAGGCTTTGGCGAATCGTCCCGACGCCAGCCGCTCTCAATTACACTAGAGGTCCACGCCCTGCACGACTGGCTAGCAGCTCTAAGGGTTCATAACTGCGTACTAGCGGCTCACTCCCTGGGAGCCTGGGTAGCCATGCAGTATGCGCTGCACTATCCGCAGCAGGTGCGAGGGCTAGCACTGATTCACCCAGAGGGGCTGGCTACCCAAAATGCCGAGTCGCGCTGGCGGCTAGACCGCTGGTTGACCCGACCACTGTCGCCTCTGCCCTGGTTGCTGTTAGCCAGTGCGCCATTACTCGCACGATTAGGGTTCAAGGCTCAGGCCAATGTCTGGCAACGATATCAACTTCTGCGCCGGTCTCCTGCCGCCTGCCAACTGCTGTTTCGTCGGCGGGCAGCAGCAATTGCCGCTGAATTAGTGTCTCCTCAGCAGTTAGCGCTTGAACAACCGACCCTCTTGCTTGAGCCTTCAGCCCTGGGGATTAGGCCCCAGCCCTGGGCATATGCCTCGCCAGCCGGGGCTTTAGCAGGGCAATATTGGCCTGTGCCAGCCGCGTCTACTGAACTTGGAGTCGAGGCCAAGGCTACCGCCACTGCTCTGCAAAACCTAATGACCTTGTCGTCTGAAGTGCTGGTGCAATAACGGCCTAGAGTGAGGCATTTTATAGGCCATTAACTCAATGCTAATCTGACCATGTAGAGATGGACAAAGTTTAACCGAGCTTGAGATTTTTATGTTAACAATTAGGGGTGAATAAATTGGCAAAATTAGGTACTCTTATGGGTCAAACAGCTCCGTTAGCCCTCGGGGATTAATGGGGAATTACGCGACCAGGATCAGGCAAGATTATGACTGACATGACGGCTTCTAACTCAGCCCCAGAACCCCAAGAGCAGGCTTATTCCCAAGACGGCAGCAGCCCTGTTGATGGGGTTTCATCGGTTTCTGACCAAGCCTGGGAACCGGTTATCTTTCCGGATCAAATTGCTATTGACGCAAGCGAAACCGGTAACGAATCTGGAGTGGATTCATCTAGTCCCGCTGTCGATAATTTATCTCAGGCAACGGAGGCTTTCCTCCACACCAATCCTGAACCGGCTGTAGATGGTTCGCGTGATAATACCTATGAACTCATTGAGCTTATTCAAGACTTGAATCAGTGCAACGATGCTCTACTATTGCGGGTTGCCGAGCTAGAGGAATCCTTAGAGCGTTCTCAGCTAGCGCTACAGGCTGAGATCGAGCGTAATCAGGGGCAGGGGGCGACTCCAGGTATAAGAGAAGCCGCCCCTGTGCCTCAGCAAATTGCCCAACTGCTGAGTGAGCTTGACATTGCTAACGACGGCCTGCGTCGCACTACCATCCACAACGAAACGTTGCAAGCTGAATTAGACGCCAGCCAGCAACGGGTAGCGCAACTAGAGCGAGAATGTACGCTGTTGCAGCAGCGCTTTAGCGAAAAAAGCACCGCCCTACAGCAAGCCGAAGACACCTGCCGCGATCTGCGCGCCCGATTGCACCGGCAGCAGCGTTACACCCTACAATTTAAGACCGCTTTAGAAAAATGTCTGAACACCACCGTGGCTGAGACGGGTGTTGTTGGGGCTCCAATGGTGCCTGCGGCTGAGTCGGCCAGCCCAACTGGTCAAGCCGTTGCCATGCCCAAGGCTCAGCATATTAAACCCTGGTCAATGAGGGATGGAGCACGCAGCGACTCCGCTAGCCTTACTCATCTTTTGCATAGCTTGAGAGCGCCTGGGCAAGGCCCACCACCTGCTGCACCAACAGCCACTCCGCATCAGCATGTTTCTGAACAGACATTTCCCGACATGGCTACCCCGGCAATGATGTCATCGTCAGTAGCTGCATCCGCTGGCCAGTCGATAGTTAACCCTCAGCCTGACACCATTGGTTCAGTTGACGGCGGGCAACCGTTGGCACCTGCCCATGGCTTTAGCCATCACCCTGCATCGTCACCGCCTAAATCCTTAGAGGCCAAGGTTGAGGATGGTTTGCAGCAAGACCTCTGGCACAGTGCGCCAGAACCTACTCTGCCCGTGGAGCCAACCCTTGGTTTTACAGAACCGTCTCCGTGGGGGCCAACCATCCCCCAGTCAGAGCCTCAGTCGATTACGGAGCCGTCTCCCTGGGGTGCTCCTCTGCCTGAGCCAGTAAGCGACCCTGAGCCAGCTACGGTAGTTCAGGCATCGCCGTCATCCATATCTGAGCCAGTTACGGCCAGCCATCAGGCCAGCCCAGAGGCATCACCAATCTCGCGGCCTCGTCCTGATGTGGCCTTACCAACCTACTTGCAACCGACTAACAACCCATCGCCATCACCAGTGGTGTATCCGCTGCGATCGCAAAAAAAGCTCACCTCTATGGCCGCCGTGCAGTTGCCTAGCTTTGGGCGTAATTCCCTCCGCCGCTCTTAGGGTTGGGGAATCGGTTTTCCCCAGAAGAGCTTATCGCTACTTAACGTGTTGGCCTACTACCATCTGAAGCAACACAGGGCTGCCCCCTGGTTGATGGTACTTGTCGGCCCAGGCCCGAATCACTTCATCTAGTTCTTTAAAAGCCTTTTCGCGATCGGTTGGTGGAATATCCAACTCCTCCAGCACCCGCATTGTGCCTGTGGTGTGACTTGCCCACTCTCGCATCATCCGAAAGTACTGAGCGGTGTCTTCGACCATCGCATACATGCGCTCTTCAGAGTCTGCCGGAGAGTAGGAGGAGCGAGCCAGGGCATAGTAAGAAGTTCCCCAGGAGGCATCGATACGGGCTACCGTGCCAGAGTAAATCAGCCGTCGCCGAATATGCTCCGCTAGCGCTTCACTGAGCATCACCCGTCGATCATCTGGCAAATCATCCTGAGATTTTTCGTGGAGAATTTCAATCAGCTCTAGGAACTGGAATGAGTTGATGATTTTGGCATCTGGGCAAGCCTCAGGCAACTTGCTCTTCAAATAAGCTTTTTCTTCAATTGACAGCGAAGTGCCTGACACCCGCGACTGCCCAGGTTGCCAGGGATATCGCCGGAGCCATACGTAGGGAAATTGAATCAGATAGCGAGGCTCTTGGGAGCCTAACATTTTTAGCAGCTTGCCCTCGGCCAGGGCCTGCCGCATTTCTTCAACAATGGCCTTCACTCGCTTGGGTTCAATGTGGTGCAAATGCCCGGTCATGCGCAGGTTTTCGCCCTGCTCAATGTAAGTCATGTAGATAGCGCACTTGGCCGCCGTCGCCGCTGCATCTAAAAATGCCCCGTGACGATGCCCACCGGTGCGCATGGCACTGAAGGCAATGTAGAGCAAAATTTGGTCAATGGCGCTAGGACTCAGGCGACGAATCAGTTCTTCATCCTGCGCGACAGGATAGGCAGGGGGCACTTGGAGCAAAGAATCAGCCATAGGAGTTGAGGGAGCGAACAACGATTAGAACTAGGGTAGAACCGCAAAACCGGCTAAACCTACTGACTTACCAATATGTTTGAAGGTATAGCTTAAATACAAAGCTATAGAGTATGAAATATTACTATGGTCATGGCGGCAAGGGGTATTTGGCCGCGAGTTAGATATTAATTCCAAGTTATAGAACAGTAGCTGGGCCTAAAGCCGAGGCCACTGGTGTTTTCAACCGTTAAACACAGAAGACATTAACCTTCAATCATTCAACCACTCAGCCGACTGTAGCTCAAGTCTAGCGCGAGCTAGCAGATGGCTAACTGACTGGCCAGGGCCGTTGCTGGTCGGTGTCAATGCGTCCGCTGCCCCGAAAGCTCCAAAGCGAATGACCTGCAGGCATTTTGGCAACCCGACCGCTACCCCGATCATCATCAGTAGGGTCGGCGGGCCGAGTCACAACGCTAGAACATAAATCTTTGAAAGAAATGTCTGGCGGGTAGATCGTCAGGGAAAGAAGCCCTATCCCGGCGACCCAAGCCAAACCGATATTAAGGGGAAATGTTAAGTAAGATTGCATAGATTTTGGGTTTTAATTGTTTCTAGTCCTAAATACAGGAGGAACCACCCTTGGTCAGGAAAATCTTTATCGGTGTATCTGCTGATTTCTAAAAATCTTGTTGGTTTAGATCCTGTCCAGCCCGCTTTAGCTTGTTGCAGCAAGGCTTGCAGGCCAATTTAGAAGCCGTAAGAAAAAACACGATAGCAACCGCTAGAACGATCTACCCTAGGGAGAACCTGGTTTTTATTGGTGTATGGCCATGCCTTCGCTTGTCCTTGCTGATCGAGTGACCCGTGTAACGCCCTCTATGACTCTGGCTATTGCCGCCAAAGCCAAAGCTATGAAGGCCGAAGGGCTGCCGGTCTGTAGCTTTAGCGCAGGCGAGCCTGACTTTGATACTCCTGACCACATCAAAGCCGCTGCCAAAGCCGCGCTAGATCAAGGCAAAACCCGCTATGGCCCTGCCGCCGGAGAACCAGCCCTACGCCAGGCCATTGCTAGCAAACTTCAGCGGGACAACGACCTCAGCTATGGCCCTGAAAACGTAATCGTCACCAACGGCGGCAAACACTCCCTCTACGGGCTGATCATGGCGCTGATCGACGCGGGAGACGAGGTGATTATTCCAGCCCCTTACTGGGTGAGCTATCCCGAAATGGTGACGCTGGCTGGTGGAACGCCAGTTATTGTCCCCACAACTGCTGAGCAAAACTATCGCATTACTCCTGACCAACTGAGGCAGGCCATTACTCCAAAAACTAAGCTATTTGTACTCAACTCGCCTTCTAACCCCACGGGCATGGTGTACTCTCCAGCAGAGATTCAGGCCCTCTCCGAGGTGATTGTGGAAGCAGATATTTGGGTGGTCTCCGATGAAATCTACGAAAAAATTCTCTACGACGGGGCTACCCACCTCAGTATTGGAGCCGTTTCCCCCGCCGCCTTTGAGCGCACCATTATTAGCAACGGCTTTGCCAAAGGCTATTCGATGACTGGCTGGCGAGTCGGCTATCTGGCTGGCCCAGAAGACCTAATTAAGGCCGTGAGCACTATTCAGAGCCACAGTACCTCTAATGTGTGTACGTTTGCTCAATACGGGGCAATCGCCGCTCTCGAAGGCCCCCAAGACTGCATCGATATTATGGGTCGTGCCTTTGCCGAACGCCGCCAGGCCATCATCGACCGCTGCCGCCGCATCAATGGACTAAGCTGCGGCGAGCCAGAAGGTGCCTTTTACCTATATATCGATATTCAGCCCTTGGGCATATCGTCCTTAGAGTTTTGCACCCGGCTAATTGACGAAAAATATGTCGCCGCTATTCCCGGCATGGCCTTTGGGTCAGAAGGCACTATCCGCCTTTCCTACGCCACCGATATGGATACTATTCTAGAAGGGATGGATCGGCTGGAAAGCTTTGTCAACGCCTTGTAAAAGCGGACGGAAGGCGGAAGAGGAAAATCGCCAATCTAAAATCCAAAAGTGAAAATAGGGCAATCCTTCTGCAGATGTCAGTTACCGGGTGTTAGGTTGTCTAGATGCAGCCGTTTACAGCCTTTGCATCCATTCTTCTTTCTATTTTCTATCTTCTGTCTTTCAAATTGGCGGCTTATCCAAATCAGCCTGACCAACGGTGAACGTAACCGACATCGGGCGCTCTACCCGCTGGGACGCTTGCCGAAGCTCCATGCCAACGACCTGGCCATCATCATCGTAGTCGAGGATGAGATTAGGAGAAATTTGGGCTGTTTCGCCTACTTCTCGGCTATTAAAGGCAATTTGCAGGATATCTCGGTCAGGATCATAAGTAATCTGCATGGGGTAGGTCAACTTTCCACTAAAGATCTAACTGGGCTGGTTGCCCTGGTCGAGCTTACCCTCGTCAGCAGGTAGCTTATCTACCAATCCCATATCAAAGGCCACATCAGGCAGTTCTTCCACTCGGTAATAGCCAGGTTCAAACATGCGACCGGGCGTAAAGCACGTTTGCCGTAGTTCCACAATCTCAGTTTCTAAAAACATCAATCGCGATAGGCGTCGTTCTAAGGCCATCAGAATCTCCTACTCATCCAGTTGCCAGGGTTCACGGTTGTAGTCTTCATCCAAGATGCGCTTGGGCCGCAGAATAAGGATAACCTGACCCAGTATCGGGTCATCCGGAACAGTAGGCATCCAGGTCAAAGCTAGTTGTTCGTCAGCAGCCGTTAAAAAGTAGCTATCGTCCTGCCAGGTGCGCTCAGCCCGATCCACCACCACCAGCACAGGTTCGTTAGCAGCGTCGGCAGGATAGTTGGGCAACTGGTGAGCCTGAGTGAGTAGGCCAACCGGGTCTTCAGCCCGAAAGATAACCTGCCAGCCAGGGACGGCAACCCAGGCTGCAGTGCCAGTATAACTAACCAGGCCGAAGGGTTCTTCTGGCATAGCCACTGGCACAGCCTTCAAATCATCCACTGTAAGCGGCATCTGACCAACGACAGGAATCATTCGGGGTAGTTCGCTCTCCGTTTCCAGGCGGTAGAGGGGCAGCATAGGAGCTGGGCGGCTTTTGACCACAGTAAAGTCAGTCAGCAGCTTTTCAATTTGCTGACGAGCTTCGGGACTTTCGACAAAACGTAGCCCTTGAGCAATTAGCCGAGAGCGATCTTGTAAATCGTCTTTTTGACGGGCTAGTTTCCAATAGTGGAAGGCAATTGCATCTCCCGGCCCATCTCCGAACCCCGGCGGATTTTCTTTGCGATAGGAGTATTCCTTAATCGGCTTTACTAGCTCCCGCACTTCGTCAGAGTCAAGCCCGTGCTGAAGGATAAAGTCAGCGGTGCTGGCCCGATCAGCCTGAGAAAGCACCCGCAACTCATACAGAGCATCGCTGCCTCGCTGGGTAAAGTGGGCTTGGGTAGCCGCGGCCACCCCAACTTTGAGAATCGACTGGTAGACCTGCTCAGCCACTACGATTTGATTCTGGTGAATGGGCTCAAACCCGGTTTCCTCAAAGATTTGCTGAGGGGTTAACCGAGCCTGCTGCAGGGCCTGGCACCCCTGTGCCCAATCGACCCAGGTGCCCTCTTTGCGCCGTAGTTTTAGCAAAATAGCCTGCGCTGAATCAGTATCGGGTGGAGGGGACGATGAACCGGGAGAAACCATAGCCATAGATTCTGTCGAAAAGGGGGCAGAATAACTATCCTACTGTGAATGAGGCATAGGCACTATAAGGGTTGTACCGACCTCCTAAAGCCTACATCACACCCTGACTCTAGCGTGGATAGCGGCCCTTCCCCACTAGCATAAGTGAGTTTTTGGGGTTGACGCTAGCGCCTCCTTTGAGTCACTATAATAAAGCGCTTGTCGCATTTGGGGATATAGCTCAGTTGGTAGAGCACTTCAATGGCATTGAAGGGGTCAGCGGTTCGAATCCGCTTATCTCCATAGTTGCTCCGTACTACATAACGTGTTGAGATGGTTCAGCAAGCGAGTTCTAACCGTAGGCTGATGTTCGGGGCGTTCTTTAGAGGAGTAGCAGGATCAACAAACAAGGGTGTGTTTAGGGAGTGTTGATAGGGATTTTTTGTAGTACACTTGCTCAAGTTCGGCAGTGGAAGCAGAATTAAATCCTCATCATTTTTTAATAAAAAAACTTGCTACAGCATTTCCTGGCGGGGTGAGGTGCAGCCTGTCTTCTATAGCTAAGGGTTTGGCAGTCATTCGCGTACCTCATTAGCTTCAGAAACGCTGTATCTCGGTCAAATATACTCACTTGTCTACGGATCTGGTTTAATTCTTCCTTAACTGCTTTTATCACATATACGTAGCTCTAAGCCTGGGTGCAGTAGCTTATCCACGAAAAGTCAAGGGATTAGCGCCAGCTAGCCGATGAGATTATTGCAGAGAACCCTCCACCAACCAACTCACGGTTTGCGGAAAGATAATTACCAAAATCAGCACCGCAATCTGAATACCCATAAACGGCAGGGCGCTGCGGTGAATATCCTGAGTCGTGACTGACTCCGGGGCCACGCTTTGCAGATAAAACAACGAAAAACCTACCGGCGGAGAGATAAAGGCGGTTTGTAAATTCAGCGCCATGACTACACCAAACCAGACCATATCCAGCCCTAGTGCTTGAGCAGCGGGCACCAGCAATGGCATGGCAATAAAGCAGATTTCGATGAATTCTAAAAACACCCCCAGCAGAAAAATCGTCAGATTAGCCACCACAATAAAGGTTAAGTAGCCGCCAGGTAGGTTAATCAGCAGATTTGTGATCAGGGTTTTGCCGCCCAAAGCATCAAACACCAGACCAAAAAATGCCGAGCAGATCAAAATCATCATCACTACGCCAGTTACGATGGCGGTAGCGTGGGCGGCATCGGTAAGGAGTTTAAGCGTCAGACGACGGTTCAAGGCGGCTAATCCACAAGCGCCCACGGCTCCGACGGCGCCGGCTTCTGTGGGGGTCGCTAACCCAAAGAAAATGCTGCCCAATACCAAAAAAATTAGCACTACCGGCGGCAAAATGGCTTTTACAGCACGGCGGGCCAGCTCACCCCGCCTCATTTGGCGCACCGCCAGGGGTAATGCTGGCGCAGTACTTGGCTTCAGAAAGGCGACGGCCAAAACATAGAGCGCGTAGGCCGCTGCCAGCAGCAGTCCTGGCACCAGCGCTCCCAAAAACAG
>Ga0224723_1001678_pt1 | contig 13107 bp, 9 predicted proteins | sample Balambano_FR2_Me_FD_161647 | JGI IMG/M metagenome (GOLD analysis project Ga0224723, IMG submission 161647) | Freshwater sediment microbial communities from Lake Towuti, South Sulawesi, Indonesia - Balambano_FR2_MetaG | ecosystem: Environmental > Aquatic > Freshwater > Lake > Sediment | place...
TTTTTTCCGCTGTGTGACGATCGGTCTTGGGGCGCGTCATCAATTGAGCTCGAAAACCTTGAGGAATCGACAGTATCGCGCCCGATCGAATTAACCAGGCTAGGGGCTGTCATGCTGACTAAGCATGACATTCGGCAGGTAATTGATGACAGCCCCTAGCTTTGCTTGATTGCGATCGTCACAGGCTCACTCAGCAAAATATTCGCGCTGGCGCGATCGTTCGGTGTCGCCAAAATAATCTTGCCACCAGGCATCGGTGCGGAGGTGGGCAGGTGAGGTGGATGAGCGAATGGTTGCTCTTGGGTTAACTCAATCATGACTTTGCGAGACAGCCGCTGAAATGACCCGCATGGGTACTTAGAGCCGTTGCCTGGAGATGACATCCCCGAATCGGCAGTGCCAGAATGGTGGGCAGCATTAGACCTATTAAGACGCTGGTTTGATGAAAGCGGATTCCAAAATCTGTTGCCAGACAAGACAGATTCGGAATGTCAACGGAGAATTCCTTGCATGGTTCAACCTCAGCCGCAAAGTGTCGCTTACAGGCAAATCCCCAAGCTTGAGCAACCTCAGCGCATTGCCGAAGGATTTTTACTCACTGATCTAGAGCAGGTCTGGTCTTGGCGAAAATCGATTTATCGATCGCTTTTCGTTGTCATTTGGAATATCATTGCCTTCGTCTATCTCGTGAGTGGAGTCCGCAACGTAGCGACAGACCGAGGGGCAATCATCACAATTGTGATTAGCGGTTTGCTGGCTCTGGGTGGGCTGATGATGCTGGCAAAACTCATCATTCAAATTTTGCTGGCTTCTCGCTTCTTTCCAGGTGAACTTGTTGTATCCAGGTTTCCGCTGCGTTTAGGAGAGGCATCTCAGGTGCGATATCGGCGGCGACTTCGCAGAGGGCAGACCCAAAAGCCAGCCCAGATCAGCGCCCAGCTCGTTTGCTACGAGTGGATTCGCTGTCAGCAGGGCACAGATGTTCAAGCCTTTACTCAAAAGATTTGGGAGCAGGCTCTGCCAGTTCAAGCCGTTCCTGTGGGCATCTCGAAACTGGAATACGAGGGGCAAATTCAAATTCCCCGTCAGGGCACTCCGTCGTTTGAGGCAAACGATAATTGCATCTGCTGGGAATTACAGGTCGCGGTGGATCTGCCAGGACTGCTCATCGATGCTTCTACGTTTCGATTGCGCGTTGTCCCAGAGGTGGTGGCATGATCGACATTCAGCTCAGCCAAACCGAGGTAAGAGTCGGGGATGTCCTCTCTGGTCGGCTGATTTGGACTCCGGCTCGCCCGTTGCCCAAGCAGGCAACCGTGGCGATCGGCTGGCGCACTGAAGGACGCGGCACCGTGAATTCGCAGAAAGTGCAGGAACTGCAAATTGACTGCGATCGATTTGCTACTGGCATAACAACAACGATTCCCGTGCAGTTCCAGATTCCGACATCTGCACCTGTTTCCTACGATGGGCTACTGCTGCGGATCATTTGGGAAGCAACAGTAGTGCTCGCCTTTCCGGGTCTGCTGACGCGAAACCAACAGCAGGCAATGCTCTTTCGAGTTCTGCCGCGATCGTCCTGATGTCACCGATCGATCCCTACGCGGCTCTGGGTTTGGCGGGTAATCCATTTGTCGCTACGGCTGAAGCGGGTGCAGCAGCGGGTGAATGGATTGACCGAGGATTGGCGCTGCCGCCGGTTGGCGATCGACTCCTGCTGCAAATCATGGGAGAGATGGGCGCTGGAAAAACTACTCATCTGCTGCATTGTCAAGGGCAAATTGGCGGAATCTACTGCTGCTATCCGGCAGGTTTGGGACGGTGGAGGGTTCCGCCAGTCGCGCCGATCGCCTTTTGGGATGAAGCAGACCGGATTCCTCGATCGCTTTTGGCTCTGGCGCTCTGGCGAGCTGTGCATTTACCCGCGACGATCGTGGCTGGCACTCATGCTGACCTCAGCGGGACTGCGCTTCAGGTCGGACTCAGGGTTCAGACGATTTATCTGCCAAAGCTAGAGGTTGAGACACTGCTTTTATGGGCAACACAGCGAATTGCTGCAGCCAGACTGCCAGACAAAACCGTTCATTTATCGCTGACTCCGGCAGAAGCAGCGCAGATTGTAGAGCTTGCAGGAGCCTCCTGGCGCAAAGCGGCGGTTCACCTGCATGTTTGGGCTGCCAAACAGGTCAGCCAACTCTAATGCGCGACCGACTCACTGAACCCTCACTTTCACTGAACCCTCACTGCCGCTCTGCTTTGTAAGTGTAAAACCACTGAAACACGCCTACGGTTTCAAAGTGATAGGTCGGCAGCAGTTCGTTTAGCGATAGATCGGTTTTGTAGATGCTGAGAACAACAAAGTTTTGCCGCTCAGTACTTCTAGATATAAATTCTCGTAGCTGCGTCTGGTTCTGTTCCAGCAGTTGGACGCATTGCGCTTGCAGCACATCTCCCAAAATGTCGGGTGCCTGGGTGCAAGCGTTGTCTTTGAGGTAAACCGTCAACTGCTGGGTTGCATACTCATCATAAGCAGCCGGTCTGGGGTTGGTGATTGCCATTGCGGTTGCCAGTCCCAGGAATGCAACCCCGACGAAAGCTGCGCCAGTTTTTAAGGTCTTCATTGTCGTTTAGTGGAAATCTCTTCAGGCTAGGCGTTCTTCTACTTCAGTGACAGGCACAGTTCAGTGACAGACACAGTGCGGCGATCGTTCCTCTGCGTCGAGAGGCAACTACAGTCTCTCGCTCGTCAATCCAAATCTCAAAATTAAATGCAGCAGATTGACCCGGAGTTTCAGAACATCCAGTTTGCAGACGCTCTACTCAAGAGAACCCCGTTAGAGCCAGCGGAGTCCGCATATCCTTATCAAAAATTTACATTACGAGCTGGTACAGCCGTAATACAAGTTTTACAATGACTTACGTAGTCAGATTGTACTTATAATGGAGAGTATTCAAGAATACACCAATGTTTATTATGCGTTCCAATGCTGAAGGGAGACCGCAGGATCTCGATGACTGAAGCTCAGTTTTTTGTCGTAATGCTGAAGTCACAATTATTTGATGAAAAAAATTCAGCGTCTTGGCGTATTGCGAATATTCATTTGCTCAAACTTTAATAGTCGATGCGGTGCGTCTACGCAGCTTAATCCTCAACCTCGCGTTCTGCACCAATTTTTCCAGATCTTGCATCACTTTGTGCATCTCTGAGCAAGTGCATCATTTCATGAGTCAATAAACTTGTCGATCGTGAGATAGTAGGAAAATATTAATTCCCACGACTTAAGCGCCATTCTAGACCAATGAGGTTTTAAGTAGAATGGTCTATTTCGCGAGAAGGCAAAATTCGTATGTTTGGAAATTTTGCTGTGGAGCACAAGTTGACTTTTATTCGACTCGCAGACTTAATTGTTAATTTAAACTGTATCGCTACAGTCAAATTCTCAACCTATACTGCTTTTGACGGAAATAGAGATATTCCCACCGTCAACATTTGTCTAAGACTTCCAGAAGGTTCACTAGACGACGGAGCGATCGACGCTGACAGCCGATTTCGGGGTGTAGAAAAGCTAGAGTTTGAGGGTGAGCTAGCGCTAGAGATTTGGAACTATTTTATTCACTCTAAAGCGGTGACGGTTCTGTTTGAGTAAGTCTATTTCTAACAGAGTAGACAATCGAAGATAGGCTACGATCGCACAGCAAAAATCTCTTTTATAAAGATTGAGTGAAGGCGTCCATGATAGCTTGTTTGTTAATTTATTGCAACTTACAATATAAAGTAACACCTGTAATACGAGTTTTACTGAGTCGTAAAATTCAACAGTTGATGTTATAAAACGATCGCTCTCTAAAATTCTTCAAAATTTGGGGTTGGCATTACCGGAGAATACTTATCCCTTCTTCCTTAATGGTAGTGTTTAGAGGTATTGATATCATGAGTTTTTTGAACTCAAACGCAACCTCGAATCAAATCAAAATGATCGAGCAAGCTCCAGAATCACTCGAAGGTCTACAGTATTCTGACTTCAGTTTTCAGCTCGAAAAACTGGCGTTATTTCTAGCACAAACCTGGAAAGATAATCATCCAGAGGCTCAAGCAGAATCAGAAGCAGACTTTAACTGCTGTGTTATGGCGGTTGCTACAGAACTCGCGATCGCAGCAGCAGCAGTAGGAGGACCAATCGCGCTGGAAATCCTGACAGGCGGTGGTTCTGCGGCAGCCTGCACCGTCTGCAAGCAAGTATTGCAGCCAAACTGCAATTCAGCCGATCGTCAGACAGTGTGAGTTAGCAGCAAGCAGTTAGCGATTAGCCAACAGCTAACAGTCGATCGCTACTTGTTAAAGAATGAGCATTCAATCCCATCGAATGGTGTCGGGTGTGTCGGCTCACTGTCACGCACCCACGCAGTCTACGCCAGAATTTGGGGTGCTCTAATTCACGATCCGAACCGCGATCACCAATGAAGAAACGGTGGCTGACATCTGATCGCGTTTTTGGCTGCCCTGAGTTCAACTCGTTTTTGTTCACAGTCTTCACGATTCTGTCTGCCTTGTCCGACGATGTAATTCGCCCAGGGCAACCTTTTATTTGTCGATCAGACTCTTTGAGGAACGCATTTCATGAACCATCAACTCGATCGCGCTGTTGTCGCAAGTGATCAGCAATCAGAGTCATTTCGTCGCTGCCGGAATTCCTTTGCACACCGGTTCTATTGTCAGATTGCTCATCAACATCCTTTCGTTTGTCTGCTGGTTTTAGCAGCCACTGCTGTTGCCGATATGAACATCAATCCTGAGCCAGCCAGTGCAAAGCAAGTGCCAGCTCCACCACAGCAAGCTGAGGCTGCACAAGCGGTTGACCCGGCGATCGAAATTCAGAATCGGGCGGTCGCAGCGCCGACGCGCATCGGGTTTGCCGAACGACAAACCGCAATTCTGGTGCAAGACACGTCAGACCAATCCGCCGCTCCAGTTGCGTTTGAGCTACAGCCTGCTGTCACAGTTTTAGCGCTGACCGCGAATGTCGGACTACTGCTGCTGCTGTATCGCACCCTCACTCATGCGTCAAAACGCGCTCGTTCTGCTGAGCTGAGCCAACCGTTGGGATTGCCATCGATCGCTGTCACAGAGCCTGCACCCCCTGAGCCTGATGCGATCGAGGCAGATCGACTGCGAGAGATGGAACTGAAGAAAGCGCGATTGATCGGAGACATTGCCGCTGCTCGCGCTCGCACGACCCAAGACCTGGAATCGGTGTTTGCCAAAGGGGTTGCTGGAGCCAGAGACATTTTGCGTGCCGATCGCGTGGTGCTTTACCGCTTTCATTCAGACTGGAGCGGCGAGGTGGCGATCGAGTCGGTGATGCCGGGGTTGCCGAGTGCGCTCACCCAGAAAATCAAAGATGCTTGCATTAGCCCAAATCTCATTGAAGCTTATCGGCGAGGACGGGTGGCAGCAACCAATGATATTGCGGAAGCCGGGTTGCATCCTGACCACTTGGCGCTGATGAGACAGTTGGCAGTTAAGGCAAATTTGGTAGCGCCTGTCCTCAATGATGATCAGCTTTTTGGACTGCTGATTGCTCACCACTGCTCTGTGCCGCATGTCTGGCAGCAGATGGAGATTGACCTGCTATCAGAACTGGCGGTGCAGATGGGGTTTGCGCTAGATCGAGTCACGTTTCTGGCTGAAAAAAACGCCGAAGCCCAGCGAGCGCAACAGCTTTATGAAATTAGCTCGCGGATTCGCGATGCGATCGATGTCCAGGAAATTTATAGCTTTGCCATTCGTCAAACCCGCGAAGCCTTACAGACTGACCGCGTTGTGGTTTATCTGTTTGACGAGAACTGGCAGGGCACGATCGTGGCTGAATCCGTGAACGACCGTTATCCTGCTGCTTTGGGCAAGACGATCGCTGATCCTTGTTTTGCCGATCGCTATGTCGAGAAATATCGGCAGGGTCGAGTGCAAGCCACACCAGACATCTACAGCGCCAACCTGACCGACTGTCACATCCGCCAGCTCGAATCCTTCCAGACAAAAGCCAGTCTGGTGGCACCCATTCTCGCTGCAAATCAGCTTCACGGACTTTTGATTGCTCATCAGTGTTCCAACCCGCGAGTCTGGCAAGAACCAGAAATCACTTTCTTTCAGCAGGTGGCAACTCAGATTGGGCTGGCTTTAGATCGCGTCGGCGTTCTAGAGCAGCTTCAGCAATCGCGTCAGCAAGCCGAACGGTTGGCGGATGAGCAGCGTCAGGAAAAAGAAGCGCTTCAGCAACAGTTTGTTGCACTCCTGCATCAGATCGAAGGGGCAGCCTCTGGCAATCTGACGGTGCGGGCAGAAGTCACAGCCGGAGAAATTGGCACGGTCGCTGACTTTTTTAATGCAATCATTGAAAGCTTGCGGCTGATTGTGACGCGGGTGAAACAATCTTCAACGCAGGTGAACGCGGCGATCGAGTCAGATGAAGCGGCAATTCAACAGCTCGCAGACCGATCGCTCAAACAAACCGAAGAAATTACTCAGGCGCTAGAGTCCGTTAATCAAATGTCTCAGTCGATTCAGGCAGTGGCAACCAGTGCTCATCAGGCGGCAACCGTTGCCCACACCACTTCAAACGCGGCTGAGGCAAGCTGGGGCGCGATGGATGCAATGGTGCACAGCATCCTGGGACTGCGCGAAACAATGGCAGAAACGGCTCACCGGATGAAGCGGCTCGGTGAATCTTCGCAAGAAATTGCGAAGGTCATCTCCTTGATCAATCAACTGGCGCTCAAAACCAACCTGTTAGCTGTGAATGCCAGCATCGAGGCAGCGCGGGCGGGCGAAGAGGGACTCGGCTTTGCGGTTGTTGCGGAAGAAGTGGGGGAACTGGCAGTGCAATCTGCCTCAGCCACCCAGGAAATTGAAAAGATTGTAGACAACATTCAAAAAGAAACCCGACAGGTGCTGGAAGCCATGGAACACAGCACGACTCGCATGGTTGAAGGCACCCGACGCGTTGAGGATGCCAAAGGAAATTTGGGTCAGGTGCTGCAACTCTCTCATCAGATCGACGAACTGGTGCGATCGATTTCAGAGACAACGGTTTCTCAGACTCAACTCTCTCAGGGTGTGAGCGAAGTGATGCAGAAAATCACGCAGATCTCGCAGCAAACCTCCCAATCTTCTCATCAAGTCGCTCGATCGCTCCAGGAAACTATGCAGATTGCCCAGGAGCTACAGGCATCCGTGAGTCCCTTCAAAGTCGATCCGCAACCGTGAGTCGGAATCGGCACTTCCCTCTAGCGTTTCGACACTGTTTTAAGCAAAAATCCCGACTCATCCTTTTGGTTTGAGCGGGATTTTTTGGTGCGCCACCCGATCGCCTCAGTCCAATGTTAAGTTTGATCACAAATTCCTTCAAAACATAGATGAACTTGGGAAATCTAAGGATGCGCCCTGGCTGCACTTTCGCCTTGCCGATGCTCAGTTCCCATGAATTACGAATGATTCCCGAATCGATCACCTCAGGGCTAGTGCTCGTGTACAAACACAAACAGTTCTGTAAACCGTCAAGCAAGCCGTGCGAACACCGGCAGCCGCGTTATCATCGGCAGCCCTTTGCCTGCTCTAGCGTTTAGAACGAGAGATATGACCCCGGCTCCTGTGCCTGAGAATGAGGCAGATCGGCTGCAAGCGCTGCAACAGTGCAAAGTGCTCGATACTGCACCAGAAAAAGCTTTTGATGACATTGCTCGCCTTGCTGCCTCGATTTGTCAAACGCCGATCGCCCTCGTCAGTTTGATTGATGCAGAGCGGCAGTGGTTTAAGGCAAAAGTAGGGCTGGCAGCAGCCGAAACCCATCGAAATATGGCGTTCTGCGCCCACGCCATTTTGCAATCTCAGGTTCTGGTGATTCCCGATGCTCAGGCAGACGATCGATTTGTCAACAATCCTTTGGTCATCGGCGAACCTTACATTCGCTTTTATGCAGGCGCGCCCCTGATCACCCCAGAAGGCTTTATTCTGGGAACGCTGTGTGTGATTGACACCGTTCCTCGTCAGCTCAGCTCAGAGCAAATTGCCAATCTGCGAATACTGGCAGATCAAGTGGTGCAGCAGCTTGAGCTACGCCGCAGTCTGTCGCTGTTTGAGCGACGCGCGGTTGAGCACAAGCCCACCCGCAGCAAAGGGTTTCTCAACAAGCTGGCGATCGGCTTTGGCATTGCCTCAGCCATTTTGGTTGCGGTCGGCTTCACCGCTTATCGCAGCGTTGACCAGCTCAATCAATCGATCGATCAGAGCGTAGACGAGCATGAAACACTGCTGATCCTGAGCAACCTTTTGGCAAACTGGAACCGCATTCAGTTCTACCAAAATCAATATGTGATCACTGGAGGCGAATCTGCGCTAGCGACCTATGGCACTGCTGTGGCTGCCGTCAATCAAGATTTACAGCAGCTCCGAAATCAAACTGACGACGATTCCAGGCAGCGTCTGAATGCAGTCAACTGGGCAGTCACCGCAGAGCTGGCAAAGACGCAGCAGATCATCCGGCTGCGGCAGCAGGGACAGGCAGCAGCCCTACAGGCATTGGCAACGACCGACTCCTCAAACCTCACGCGGGCGCTGAGCCAAACGCTCTACCAGCTTGAGCAGGAAGCGCTGGTTCATGAACGCTGGACCGATAATTTCACAGAAACGGTTTACAGCATCATCAGCAAACTCACGATCGGAGTGCTGGTGAATTTTGTGATTCTGGCGATCGGTTTCTACCTGGTCGATCGCGAGATCACCAAGCGGCAGCACATTGAAACATCGCTAGAGCGAGAGCGAGATTTCACGGCTGCCATTCTCGATACGGTCGGTGCACTCGTGACTGTGCTTGACCCGCAAGGCAGAATTGTTCGGTTTAATCGCACCTGCGAACAGATCACTGGCTACTCTTTTGCTGAGGTGCAGCACAAGCATTTTTGGGAGGTATTTCTGCTGCCCGAAGAGATTGTCTCTGTGAAGGCGGTCTTTGCCGACCTGCGGCTAGGGCAGCTTCCTGCCAACCACGAAAACTATTGGGTCACCCGAACAGGTGAACGACGACTCATCGCCTGGACGAACACGGTCTTACGCAACGCTGAAGGAGCGGTTGACTACATCATCGGCACCGGCATTGATATTACAGAACGCCAGCGCATTGAAGCCGAACGCCAGCGGGCAGAAGCAGAGCTGTTGCAGCAAAACTGGCGGTCACAGCTCTTGTCAACGATGGTGCTGCGAATTCGGCAATCGCTAGAGCTAAATGAAATTCTCAACACAACAGTAGCTGAGGTGCGAGAGTTTTTGCAGGCAGACCGGGTGCTGGTCTACCGCTTTACCTCTGATTGGAATGGCACGGTTGCAGTTGAGTCTGTGGGCGATCGATGGACTCGCTCTTTGGGACAGGAGATTCAAGACACCTGCTTTCGCAAAGGAAGCTGGCAGCACTATCAGCAAGGGCGGATTTCGGCGATCGACAACGTCGCAGTGGCAAACCTCACGCCCTGTCACCAGGCGCTGCTGGCAAAGTTTCAGGTTCAAGCCAACCTCGTCGTGCCGATTCTAGAAAATCAGCAGCTTTGGGGACTGCTCATTGCCCACCAGTGCACGCAACCTCGCCACTGGCGCAGCTTCGAAATCGATCTGCTCAGTCAGCTTGCTAATCAGGTCAGCATTGCGCTGGCACAATCGCGATTGCTCATGCAGGAAACGCAACAGCGCCAGCAGTTCGCGCAGCAAAACCGTGAACTTGACCAGGCGCGTCGGGAAGCAGAACGCGCCAACCAAACCAAGAGCACGTTTCTGGCAACGATGAGTCATGAAATTCGCACTCCGATGAACGCGGTCTTGGGCATGACCGGCTTGCTGCTAGACACAGACTTAGACCCGCAGCAGCGCGACTTTGCCGAAACGATTCGCCTCAGTGGCGATACGCTGCTGACGCTCATCAACGAAATTCTGGACTTCTCGAAGCTGGAAGCTGGCGAGATGGATCTGGAGATCCTCGATTTTGACTTGGGAGTTTGCGTCGCAGAAGTCGCCGAGCTGCTGGCAGCGTCTGCTCACGCCAAAGGGCTAGAGATCGCCACATTGATCGAACATCAAGTGCCGCATTTGCTGCGCGGCGATGCCAGTCGGCTCCGACAAGTGCTGACCAATCTTGTAGGCAACGCTATTAAGTTTACTCTCACAGGTGAAGTGGTCATCCGCGTGTCGCTGCAAGCCGAAACCACAGCCACAGCGACAATTTTGATTGCGGTTGACGATACCGGCATTGGCATCGCTTCAGCCTCACAAAAGCTGCTGTTTCAGCCGTTTTGCCAGGTGGACGCTTCCACAACTCGCAAATATGGCGGAACGGGACTGGGCTTAACGATTTGCAAGCAGCTTATTGAGCTGATGGGCGGGGCGATCGGAGTCAAAAGTGTCGAAGGGCAAGGGTCAACCTTCTGGTTCACCGTCCCCTTTGAGAAACAGGTCAGACCATTTGCCTCGGCGGCTCACGCCTCGCTGCCTGACCTGAAGGTGCTCGTTGTAGACGACAACGCCACAAACCGCAAAATCCTTCACCATCAGATATCAGCCTGGGGAATGCAGGTTGATCAAGCAGAAGGGGCGGCTGCCCTACAAATGCTGAAGGAGCAAGCTCAGCAGGGCAACGTTTATGACGTTGTGATTCTCGATATGCAAATGCTCCATGTAGATGGCGAAACATTGGGATATCAGATCAAAGCCAACTCCCTGTTCAGTCAAGTGCCGCTGATCATGATGACCTCAGTGCATAACCAGAAAGGCGTGAAGCGGCTGCTAGAGCAGGGATTTGCTGCATATCTGGTCAAACCGGTGCGACCGTCTCGCTTGTTTGACTGCCTGATGAGCATCTTGCAGCTAACGCCAGCCGAGTCGCTGACTGCTGTAGCTCAACGCCAGACAGAGCCGATCGATCGATTGCTGAATGATTTGCCAGCCGCGAACCCTGTTTCAGCAGAAACTGCAAAAGTCAAGATCTTAGTTGCAGAAGACAGTTTAATGAACCAAAAAGTCACGTTAAACCAACTGAGGCATCTGGGCTACAGCGCTGACATTGCTGCCAACGGTCAGGAAGTCCTGGAACTGCTAACCCAGATTCGCTACAACATCATTTTGATGGATTGCCAGATGCCGATCCTCGATGGCTATGACACCACTCAGATCATTCGATCGCGCCCATATCACCAGCCAATCATTATCGCGATGACCGCCAACGCGCTCAAAGAAGACCGAGAGCGGTGTCTGGCGCTCGGTATGAATGACTATCTCAGTAAGCCCGTTCGCAAAGAAGAGTTAGCGACTAAACTGACCCAATGGAGCCAAACATTGCTTGACGGAAACAAAGAATTCTGTGAGGAACTGATCGATTGGCAGTACCTGCACCAACTGTCATCCGATGACCCAGCATTTGAACGAGAGCTACTGCAAGCCACGATCGCCACACTGCCTGCTTATTTGGAGACGTTGAAAACAAAAATTGCCGCAGGAGATTACCTGGGTGCGAGTCAAGCAGCTCATTACATCAAGGGATCAAGCGCCAGTGTCGGCATCAGATCGATCGAGCAGGCAGCAGCTCAGCTCGAACAGCAGGCTCAGCGTCACAAGCTGGAAAACACCGAAGCCCTGCTGTCACAGATTGAGCAAAACCTCAGTGACCTTGAGATCGTGGTCAGAAATCAGCCGTGAGTCATGAGACCGCTTGTCCGAATCGTGGAAACGCCCCTTAAATTCCCCTGCTAAGCAACGGGTTTAGAATGATTTTTTGGGCTTTCAACGCAAACAAATGTTCTGCTAAAAAGCTAAACTTGAGCTGATCGAGGCTGCCTCGATCGCGTTGGTCTAGCTGCATTAACCAGCAGCGCACCCCAACTCTATGCCTCAAGACAACCCTTCCCCAGCCAACGCAACTCCACCCACTGCCGCTGCTCAACCTGGGCGATCAACTGCCTATCACGCCCCGGCGATCGAATCGCTGCAAGGTGTGGTCGAGCGACTGACTTATCATTCACAAGAGTCGGGCTACACGGTGGCGCGACTGAAAGCGCCCAGAACCAGCGAGCTGATCACAGTCGTTGGCAATTTTGCCAACATTCAGGCAGGACAAACGCTACAGCTTCAGGGCACCTGGCGCGAGCATCCCAGGTACGGCGCTCAGTTTCAGGTCACGCAGTATCGCGAAACCAAACCCGCAACGCTCACGGGCGTTGAGAAATATTTGGGCAGCGGGCTGATCAAAGGCGTAGGACCCGTGACTGCCAAGCGGATTGTGGCTCACTTCGGGCTGGAGACACTGGAGATCATTGAGCAGCAGATCGATCGCCTGACTGAAGTGCCGGGAATCGCCCAAAAGCGTGTCAAGCTGATCCAGGCTGCCTGGAATGCTCAAAAGGCAATCAAGGAAGTGATGCTGTTTTTGCAGGATCACGGCGTTTCGACCACCTATGCCGTCAAGATTTATAAACAGTACGGCGATGCGGCGATCGAAACAGTGACTCACAATCCTTATCAGCTCGCTACCGATGTCTACGGCATTGGGTTTGTGACGGCAGATGCGATCGCCCGTCATCTCGGTGTGGCTCCCAGCTCTGAGTTTCGCTATCGCAGCGGCATCATTCACGTTTTGGGTGAAGCTGCCGAAGCCGGACACTGCTTTTTGCCACAGACCGAGCTGATCGATCGCGTGGTTGAGCGATTGGCAATTGCTGACCATCGCCCTGACCCAGAGCAAGTGCAGCGGCTGATCGAGCAGATGGTGCAGGATAGCACGCTCGTCAAAACCGCAGAACCCGTGCAGCCGATCGGACAATTTGGCTACTACGCGCCGCCGTTTTATGGGGCAGAACAAAAGCTCGCCGAACGGCTTCAGCACTTGTTGCGTCAGCCGCTGGAGGTTGATTTGCCGCGTGTGCAGCGCTGGATCGATCGCTTCGTTGCTAAAACGGGCACCACGCTTTCTGAGCAGCAGCGTCATGCAGTGGAGATGGCAGCAACGCAGCGGGTTCTGATCCTGACAGGCGGACCTGGAACCGGCAAAACAACTTCTACCCGGACGATCGTGGCGC
>Ga0224723_1001679_pt1 | contig 13104 bp, 9 predicted proteins | sample Balambano_FR2_Me_FD_161647 | JGI IMG/M metagenome (GOLD analysis project Ga0224723, IMG submission 161647) | Freshwater sediment microbial communities from Lake Towuti, South Sulawesi, Indonesia - Balambano_FR2_MetaG | ecosystem: Environmental > Aquatic > Freshwater > Lake > Sediment | place...
TCTCTATTCCGTCCGCTGCATTTGGATTGTTATGCCGCACTATAACTTGCCAATCAATTGATCGTATTCTGCGTGTGTTCCAATCCAGAACCAGGAAATACCATTTTCAACTTCAACACCCAAAGCTCGATATCTTAACCCTGCACGAACTGACCAATACTTCTTGCCCAACTTCTTGAAATGCAAAGATGGGTAGGACGGATCAACTTTGAGTAACTCGTAGCACTCATCTGCTGTTCGCTGAACACTTTCGGGTAGAGCGTTGTAGCATTGCCAAAACCGTCGCGTTGTGTGGTGCGTTAAATTTCTCGGCAATGCCCCGCCTCATACTCGGCGATCGCTTCCTGAGCAAACGCTTCTAATCTACCATCTTCAATGTCTTGCTCTATTTGGTCATCCCAGCGCTCATAATCTAAATCAAGAAACCACAGCCTTAATTTTGCAAACTCATCAGATGGCAGTGAAAGAATTGCCGCTTCAATTTGCTCCAAGTTTGACATAATCAGTTGTACCTCTCCGCCATTAAGCAGATTATAGCCTCGCTAGCAGGAGTAGACAGTAACTCCACATTTGGATCTGTCGGCCATTGGAGGACAATTAGAGCAGCTCATATCATTTCATATGTTTGTTGAAAAATTCGATAACCTTTTCAGGGTGTCGTCCGAAGTAGTTGTAGCCGTCCTTAAAACGCCTCGTGGTGTTCTCGATCCAGAACAGCTCCTTGTCCTCACTCCTGAGGAGATCAAACGTCTTTTGGGCATCTTCTGGATTGCGTGTCCAAGCGTCCTCCAAGACTTGAACCATTAAAACCGGCATTTTCACTGCCGGAGCCCAATGATGGGGGGTCATCTCGGCAGCCACAAAACCGCCCATCTTTACCAATTCTAAGTCGATCAACTCCTGATATTGGCTGACTCCCTGAATCTCCGAAAATGCGTCATATATCGCCGTCATGGAAACAACCATCGGGCTGACCATGCATCTTACATTTTCGAAAAGCTCGGGCCGCTGTTGAATCGCATGGTATTGAGAGTTTCCACCCATGCACTGGCTGTATAGACCAACGGTCATCTTGCCAAGTTCTGGATGCGCGTCAACCCATTTCTTGACCCCAACACAATCGCGCCACTCCCACACGCCGATTCCGCTCATCCCTCCATTCCATTGGCCGAGCCGCTTTGACCGTGATTCCGGATGTCATAGGTGAGCACGTTGTACCCTGCATCAGTCAGGTGTTTGTACTGAATGACAAAGTCAATCTCGACACCGTCGTAGTTGCTCCACGGTTCGCCTAGGTGACCAGGAAAACCTGCGCGACACATCGGTAATGCATGGTTGAAGATAATCAGCTTGTCGCTCGGTTCACCTTTCGCCGGAATGTACCATGCCTCCAGCGGCACGCCATCATCAGATGGGATGACCAGATCATCCCACTTAGTCATCCCGTGGTCGGCGGGATTTTTGAATATTACGCTCCTCAGCGGCTTACACACTGCGGCAAGACCTCTAACTTTTTCGTAGTCTTCTTGGGAGATGGTTTCGAGTTGCTCCAGCGCTTTCGCCATTCTTTCTTTGGGTATTCCGCTCATGGTGATTTCTCCCCTAGCCCTTTTGGAGTTGTTTCGGTGGAATAGAACGTATGCATTCGTCCTGCTGGTGCGCGAGAATGACCGAGCCGGGTCAGTAAGTAGGAGATCAAAATTAAATGATGCCAATGCCACAGTACAACGGGCGTTTCAGCCTCCGATAGCGCTGTTTATTTATGCCTTCCTACTTAACTGCCGCGCACCGAATCAGTGTGTGAATGGCTGCTATGTGCAGTATAGCGGACAGTCGCAACTACCTTGTGTTGCGGCATAACGACCGCGCTCAGGGGCTGCCGTAAACTCGAACTCAGCACCAGCGGTATCCTTCAGTCCCCTGCAGCGCGATTGTTAGAACGCGATCGCAGCCCAACACCGCGATCGCTCCTCGAAGACTTGACCACGATTGCACTCTACCCCAAAATCTCTCAGTACTCAATCTCTCACAAAGGAATTTAACTTTGCGGGCGATTGCACCGCAGCCCAAATCTCTCAAAACTCAACCGCCCTTCCCAACCATCAACCCTGTTGACTCCTCCAAATTTTGTGGGTGAAACCACTTGGAGCGATCGCCTTGTTGAACCCAACCCATCAACGCAGAATCAGAACTGGTGGAAGATCGCACCGTAACCCAACTCTCTGAAAATCTGTCATTCTAACTGCCTCAACCGTAAACTCAAAGCGACTCTGACATCCAGTCAAAAACTGCCAGAACCGCCCCCACCAAACGACTGCGGACTAACGTCCTAGCTGAGTGGCTGCAAGAATTTTTCAACATAGCCGAGATATTCTAACAGCCCTTGCTCCAGCCGCGTTGTTAGGTTGCAGTATCTTTAATCTGCGTCCGAAGGTCGGGGACGAATATGCGACTTTACATTCTCGGTTCTAGAACAGCAGCGACACGTGTAAGTATGCAAAACATCTCCTCCGTATTCCCGTAGATATTCCTTAAGTTCCCACCCTTGAGGTAAGTCAGGGTATTGGGTAGAGGTTAGAACCACGGTCATTTCTTGACAGGTTGGACAAACTTTGAAATTCAATCGTGAGGCATCACAAGCTCTGATGTAGAAACGTCTATGGGTAAATTCTCGGTCTAATTGTTCGTAGCAGTATCGACAATACCAAACTTCAAAGCTAATCGTTTGACTTAGACTTCCAAGTTGCATCGCAACTTGTTGAGGACGACTCAAAAAACTTGCTGCCGAATTCAGTTTTTTGAGACGTGCTTTACATTGTTGACAATGCAGTGGACGAAGAGAATACCGTTTCTTAAATCCTCCTAAGCACCGAGATATCAAAGCTGCTAATTTCAGTAAGGTCTTGCTACTGAGTGCTAGTAAACACAGAAATACGATAGGTGAGAAGAACACAACAAGCCAGAATAGGAAATTAAAGTTATCCCAGAGGTAACCCAATGAAAAATAGCAATAACTAAATACTAAGTACCAAGCTGATGAGGACTTGAATAGAAGAAGGGCTAGAAGAGTTAGCAACCCTACAAAGGAAGTAGCATAAATTAGATTGTTGTGTTTATCAGTAAAGGGAGGATTGTAATAAATCCTAACAACATCTATTGGAGAAACGTAAACCGGTATGAAGCATTGTATAAATGCCAGACTGAAACAAAATAAAGTGACTGTGCTAATCACTAATTCCATAGACCATAGCCTGACATCTTATCAGGTAGCAAATCGTTTATCCTCCGAGAAAAGCATCTCTGTTAATAGACTCAAAGTTTTATTCCTATCGACAACCTTAAAGTAATTCAATACCAAATCTGGACAATAGCTTAAAAGAATTACTTTAGTTGACAGATAAAGCGATCTAACATTCCGGTCGAGCGGCTGCCAGCAACCTCTGTATCCACACCAAGGACTTTCGGCAGTCCGCTCCGACCGGGTTGTTATGCGGCGGCTTTACTCACCACGCTGCTGTTTTTAGACTCTCCACTTCTTGAAAATGAGCATCGCGTGTTACTAAAATTAGAGCGTGTTGCAGTGCAAGGGCTGCAATCCAGACATCATTCTCAGGTAACGGACGACCCTTGAGCCTTAATTTGTTTTTGACCTCACCGTATTGCCGTGCGGTTTCAGCGTCACACACCAATATTGTGCTGCCAGCAACTAATTCATCAACTCTTGCTAAGTTCGCTTCAACTCGTCCTGACTTTCTGGCTCCATAACACAACTCACCAATGACAATGCTTGAAATGAAAACTTCATTGGACTGAGCAAGATTGTCTTTAACGATCGCCTCGTCTGCAAGAAGTGCAATAACGATGTTGGTATCGAGTAAAAACCTACCACTCATCAATATCTACCCGCTCACAATCTTGCTCGATCGCCTCACGCATTAATTGAAGGTCATCAGAGGGAATTGAACCAGCGAAACGTAACAATTGATGCCCTGGTGTACCTCGAACTTCCGCTTTTACCAGCGATCGAACGAATTCAAGCACTTGCTTTTGCAAGGGCTGAGGCATGACCTTCAATTGTTCAACGACCTCGTCGATGATAGGAATACTCATATTGCCCTCCTTGTTACCATCCTACACCGCTTACTCAGAGAGCGGTAGAAGAGCAGCCTTTAATGCTGACCGAGGGTTACAAAAATTGCCTTCACAGGGGGATCCAGCCGCATAACGGCACAGGTCAGCGGCGGCTAGAAAATTTGCAATCTTACCAATAACTTTTATTCCGTCCGCTGCACCACAGTGTTGGGCTGCTGGCGCTGGTTTTAATTGTTGAGTGATCCGCCGATCCCCATCTCTGGAGAACTCATCGGCAATTTTGTCGATCGCCGATTTCGGTTGTGGTTCTGCTTCAAGATCTGGCTCAACAGGCTGATAGTACAAACTGCTCCGATTCACCGATAGCACTTTACAAATCTGTCGCACTGAATAGTTCGGTTCAAGCGCTGCTCCGATTTGCCGCTTTGTTTCGTCCCTGAGAGGCTCGATGCTTTTTGTGCGTTCTCTAACTGCCTGATCAAGTTTCCCACCAGCTGTTCGAGTTCGGCAAGCCGCGACTCGACTGCCGAGACTTGTCCAGCTTCGCCAAACACAGACGATGCTCGTTCGACAAACTCGGTTTGCCGCCGCGCAGGGGTTCTCCCCCTGCACCCTGTCTTAAGCCAAATTCGTAGAACTATAAAATTTTCGATCGCACCAGCCTGGATGCCGTTCCAAACTCCTTCTAGACCTCCCGCTGGCAAACTCCTCTAAAAAATTAACGATCGCTCCCTTGACTCTCCAGTGGACTGGAGAGATCACACTGGAATTGAGCCACCAAAACAAACAATTTGAGGATAACGACGATGACGCTACAGCTTACCGTTCCCAACCTGGCTTGTTCTGCTTGTGCAGACACAATCGCAAAGGCAGTCAAAGCGATCGATCCTGCTGCTGAAATCAACGCTGATCCCAAATCCAAGCAGGTCAAGATTGAAACGCAAGCTTCTGAGGCTGCGGTGACGCAAGCAATTTCTGCCGCAGGCTACACAGTGGAGGCAACCTAACCCGCAGGCATCGACCGCAATCGTGAGATGGGTTGCTGATAAATGCTGATTTTTCTCAACGTTCAACTTCTTCCATCAGGCTTTATGGATACCACAACCTTGAAACTACGCGGCATGAGTTGTGCCTCTTGCGCCAGCAGCATCGAACAGGCAATTCGATCGGTTCCCGGCGTGATGGAATGCTCCGTCAACTTCGGAGCCGAGCAAGCCAGCATTGTTTACGATCCTCAACGCACTGATTTGGAAGAGATTCAGAATGCTGTGAGCGACGCAGGCTATTCCTCCTCACTACAAGAGCAGGAAATGCTAGCAGGGGAAGACGATGCTGAAAAAGCGGCTCGACTGGCAGAGCAGCGTGACCTGACGCGCAAAGTCTGGGTGGGTGGCATCATCAGCACGACTCTGTTCATTGGCGGACTGCCTGCCATGACCGGGCTACATCTTCCGTTCATTCCTGCCTGGCTGCACAACTTCTGGCTTCAGGCAGTGCTGACGGCTCCAGTCCAATTCTGGTGCGGCGGACAATTCTTTGTTAATGGCTGGAAAGCGTTCAAACGCCACAACGCCACAATGGACACCCTGATTGCCCTAGGAACTGCCGCTGCCTACTTTTACTCGCTGTTTGTCACGCTCTTTCCCGGATTCCTGATTGTTCAGGGACTCACCCCAGCGGTCTACTACGAGGTGGCGGCGATCGTCATTACGCTGATCCTGTTAGGACGCCTGTTTGAGAACCGGGCAAAGGGTCAAACCTCGGAAGCGATTCGGAAACTGATGGGGTTACAGGCGCGGACTGCCCGCATCGTTCGCAATGGCAAAGAGCAGGAAGTGCTCATTAACGAGGTGCTGCCAGGAGACATCGTTGCGGTGCGACCCGGCGAAAAGATTCCGGTGGATGGAGAGATTATTAACGGTTCTTCGACGATCGACGAATCGATGGTGACGGGGGAAAGCGTTCCGGTCAAAAAGCAGGCAGACGATGAGGTAATCGGCGCAACGATCAACAAAACGGGCAGCTTTCAGTTTCGCGCCACGCGAGTTGGCAAAGATACGTTCCTGGCGCAGATTGTCAAGCTCGTGCAGGAAGCGCAGGGATCAAAAGCCCCAATTCAGCGATTGGCAGATCAGGTAACGGGCTGGTTTGTCCCCGTGGTGATTGCGATCGCCCTGCTCACGTTCCTGATCTGGTTCAACGTCATGGGCAACCCGACGCTGGCACTGATTACGACCGTTGAAGTGCTGATTATTGCCTGTCCCTGTGCGTTAGGACTTGCCACACCTACTTCGATCATGGTCGGCACGGGGAAGGGGGCAGAAAACGGCATTTTGATCAAAGGTGCAGAAAGTTTAGAGCTGGCACACAAAATTCAAACGATCGTGCTAGACAAAACGGGAACGCTGACGCAGGGCAAACCGACTGTCACCGATTTCATTACTGTGAATGGAACTGCGAACGGAAATGAAATGAAATTGATTCAGCTTGCAGCATCTCTGGAACACCATTCAGAACATCCCTTAGCCGAAGCCGTGGTACGCTATGCCGAATCGCAGCAGGTTGAATTAAAAGATGCTCAGGAGTTTGAGGCAGTTGCTGGAAGCGGCGTCGCGGGATACGTTGCCGGACATCGGGTGCGAATCGGTACGGGACGCTGGATGAATGAACTGAAGATTGACACGCGATCGCTTCAGGAATGCAAAGAGCAGCTTGAAGCGGCTGGAAAAACGGCGGTGTGGCTGGCAGTGGATGGCGAAATGCAGGGTGTGATGGGCATTGCCGATGCGCTCAAGCCTTCTTCTGCAGCAGCCGTTCGTGCCCTGAAGCGATTGGGATTGCAGGTGGTGATGCTGACCGGGGACAACCAGCGCACTGCAGAAGCAATTGCCCGCGAAGTGGGAATTGTGCGAGTTCTGGCAGAGGTACGTCCTGATCAAAAAGCCGCTACCGTTCAATCGCTCCAGTCCGACGGCAAGGTAGTCGCAATGGTCGGAGACGGCATCAATGATGCACCTGCGCTGGCTCAAGCCGATGTCGGGATTGCGATCGGAACGGGAACCGATGTAGCGATCGCTGCCAGTGACATCACTTTGATCTCTGGTGATTTGCAGGGCATTGTCACCGCGATTCAACTGTCGCGTGCCACGCTGCGAAACATCCGGCAAAACCTGTTCTTTGCGTTTATCTACAACGTCGCTGGGATTCCGATTGCCGCTGGAATTCTGTATCCGTTCTTTGGCTGGCTCTTGAGTCCGGTGATTGCAGGTGCAGCGATGGCATTCAGTTCGGTTTCGGTGGTCAGTAATGCTCTGCGTCTGCGAAAATTCCAGCCCCAGCATATTCAATAATCAATAGAAGGAGGTGAGGATGAAATCTGGTCGATTACTTGGAATGCTTGCAGGCTCCGGACTGCTGTTTGTAGGAAGTGGGACAATCATATTAACCACTGCAGAGGCAAAGATTGCGGCTCCTGAAAACACGATGGAAATCCCGCATGGCTCCACTGCTCATCAAAAGTTCCAGAAGATTGAGCAACCGCCAGGGGTGAAGCTGGGGGTCACTGCAGCCGGAGTGGGGTTGATCGGACTGGAACTGTGGTGGTTTCTGGGCAGCAAGCCCAAATCGCAAAAAGCACGAGTTCGTCACGAAGACCCTTTGGGAACGCAAAAAGGCATTCAGGAACTGGATATTGCGGTGGATGGCGGCTATGCACCGAATCGCATTGTGGTTCAGGCAGGGCAACCGGTGCGGCTCAACTTCTTTCGCAAAGATCCCAGCAGTTGTTTAGAGCAGGTTCGCATTCCAGACTTTCGGATTGCCAGAGATTTGCCCCTGGATCAACGTACAGCGATCGAATTTACGCCCCAGCAGCCTGGCGATTATCCCTTTACCTGCGGTATGAATATGTATCGCGGCGTGATTCAAGCTGTGAGTTCAAACAGTCATGCTGCTCCTGCCGGAGATGACAAACCTGCTGGGCACAGCCCGGAGAAGCAAAATTGGCGATCGAGCAGCCCATGAACGTGCCTGCGATCTGGTCGTAATACGTTCGCAATCTGGTCGTAATACGTTCGCAATAGTCGATCGATAGCATTTGACATCAGCCTTGTCTTTAATCCCTATTTCGGTACTCTCCATGAAGAAATTTCGACTTCTTTTCATGCTTGGCACGACGGTTTCTGCCCTGATTGTTGGACTCTCTGCCTGTGCAAACTCTGGTCAGCGGACGGCTGCACCAACAGAAAATACCGCACAGAATCCGACAACCTCAATGCCGGGGATGCACCATGACTCAGGGACGATGAGTTCGGGGATGGATCATGGCTCCATGATGAACATGGATCTGGGACCGAAGGATGAAAGTTTCGATTTGCGCTTTATTGACGGCATGATTCCGCATCACCAGGGAGCCGTTGAGATGGCGCAGGAAGCACTGTCAAAGTCCCAGCGTCCCGAAATCAAGCAGCTCGCTCAGGAAATCATCGACGCGCAGGAAAAAGAAATTGCTGAACTGCAATCCTGGCGCAAATCCTGGTATCCCAACCAGAGTGAAACACCCGTGATGTATCACAAAGAAATGGGACACATGATGCCAATGAGTCAGGAGATGCGCGACAGCATGATGATGAATATAGATTTAGGTGCAGCAGACAGCCAGTTTGATCTGCGATTCATCAACGCCATGATTCCCCATCACGAGGGCGCGATCGATATGGCAAATCAAGCACTCCAAAATAGCGATCGTCCTGAAATCAAAACTCTGGCTCAGAACATTAGCAGCAGCCAGCAGCAGGAGATTAGCCAGATGAAACAGTGGCGGAAAGCCTGGTATGGGCAGTAATTGACTGACAAATCTATTCCCCTCATCCCTAAATCCCTTCTAACGATTCAGTTCAGTGCGATTCAATCCGTGAAAAAAGACTACACGCAGCTTAGTTCTGGATTCATCATGAGAACACCAGATTTAGAGGATGTTTGAAAAGTCTCGATTGTGACCAGAACCGCCCCCCTAGCCCCCTAGAATTGGGGGGAACTAAACCAAAATCTGGTTCGAAAGTCCCCCACTCGTGGGGGATTTAGGGGGCGATGCAGGATCTTTGATACTTTTCAAACATCCTCTTACCATTAGATAGATCATTTCTTCTTCAGTTACAAGCGTTTCTCATGTCGATAACTGCCAAACGGAAACGGCGATTCCCTGCTCCGTCGCGATCGCTTTACCGCCCGCTGACTCGACTGCCGCTGCGTTGGGCGTTAACAGTTCCGTTTGTGCTGCTGACTGTGGGAGCGACAACGCTGGTGGGCTATCTGTCTCACCAGAACGGAGAACAGACGGTGGCTAATTTAGCGGCTCAGCTCATGCAGGAAAAGGGAGACCAGACGGTGCTTTACCTGGAGCGATCGCTTGAAGTGCCTCACCTGATCAACCAGCTCAATGCAGACAGTATTCGTCTGGGTAAACTTCCTGGCTTCGAGACGACAAATCTAGAACCTCTGGAGAAATTTTTCTGGGTACAGCTCCTGCGGTTTCCAGATGTTACTTCGATCGCGATGGGCAACAACCGGGGAGGCATGGTTGGCTCCGGTCGTCGTCTGGTTCCCGAACCCAACACCATGAACGTTTATCGCACTGCTCAATTCGCCAGGGGGCTGTACACGCTTTCAATCACCAATCCTGAAGGGAAGATTATCGAAACGAAAACCATTTCCGAAAATTACGATGCCCGAACGCGACCCTGGTATGAAACACCCGCAAAGGCAGGTGAAGCAACCTGGAGTCCAATTTATCAATACATTAGCGATCTGCAAATGCTGGGCATTTCTGCTGGACTTCCTGTTTATACAGACTCTGGCACACTCCGAGGAATCTTGACCGCAGATATTAACCTCAAAAGGCTGAGTGATTTCCTATCGCGTCTCAACTTGAGTCCATCCGGGCAGGTGTTTATTGTGGAGCGATCGGGACTTCTGGTTGCCAGTTCTACAAACCAGTCCATTGCCAGAAGGCAGGCTGGAGAAGCCGAACGAATCAACGCTGGAGAGAGCGAAAATCCAGCGATGCGAGAAACGATGGCACAGCTTAATGCCCGTTTTGACAATTTGACCCGGATTAGTGCTACTCAGCAATTCACCATTCAACAGTCGCAGTCAGCAAAATGGGTGCGGGTGATTCCGTTTCAGGATCGATACGGATTGGATTGGCTGATTGTGATGGTGGTTCCAGAAACCGATTTTATGGGAGCGATTCACGCCAATCAAGCCACAGCGCTTTTGCTCTGTTTGCTGACGTTGGGCGGTGCGATCGGGCTGGGAATCCTTGCCGCAAATCAGCTCACCCGCCGCTTTGCCCAACTGAACCGAATCAGCCGAGAACTGGCTGCGGGCAACCTCGATCGCCGCCTGCTGACCAATGGTTCGATCGCTGAGTTAAATGGCTTGGCGCACACCTTTAACCAGATGGCAGATCAGCTTCAGAACTCTTTCGATCGCATCAAAACGGCATTAGCAGAATCAAAGGAAAAGTTCACGACGATTTTTCGCACCAGTCCCGAAGCAGTGGCGATCGCCAGCTTGGCAGAAGGACGCTTCCTGGAGGTCAATGACAGCTTTCTCCATTTCTTTGGCTACTTGCAGGACGAAGTGGTGGGCAAGACAGCTCTCGATCTGCGAATTTGGAGCGATCTGGCGCATCGCGATCAGTACCGGACATTGCTGGAGCAGCAGGGCAGCGTGCGAAATCTGGAAGCACAGGTTCGTACCCGATCGGGTGAAATCAAAACTGTTTTGCTGTCTGCCGAAGTTCGCACCTTGGAGGGTCAAGACTGCATTCTGGTCATGCACCGGGATATCACCGAGCGCAAGGCTGTTGAACTTGCCCTTCAACATAGCGAAGCCCGCTATCGCGCCATTGTAGAAGACCAGACCGAGCTAATCTCTCGATCGCTGCCCGATTCAACCCTGACCTTTGTAAACGACGCCTACTGCCGCTACTTTAAAGTTCGGCGAGAGGACGTCGTGGGCAAGAGCTATCACCAGTTTATCCACCAACTCGATCAGGAAGAAGTGGCACAACGCATCCATCGCCTCAGCGCCACCCACCCCACCGTTACATCAGAGAATCGCGTGGTGGTCAATGGAGAAGTTCGCTGGGTGCAGTGGAGCAATCGTCTGCTGTTTGATGAGCACGGCAACATTGCCGAAGTTCAAACGGTTGGGCGCGACATTACTGAACTCAAGCAAACCGAGGAAGCGTTGAGAAAGAGCGAAGTCAGTCTGCGGCAGGCGCAGCAAATTGCCCGTCTCGGAAGCTGGGAGTTTGACCCCGCTACACAAAATCTCGCCTGGTCAGAAGAGATGTTTCGGATTGCTGGACTAGACCCCGCTCAGACGGAACCTTCCCGCACAGAACTGCTTGCCATGCTGCCCGAGGAAGATTGCGATCGACTGAATGCAGCCGTTCAACAGTTGATCGCCAGCGGCATTTCCTACGAGGTCGAACATCGAATTGTGCGTCCAGACGGTTCGATTCGCTATGTGGTCAGCAAAGGTCAGGTTGCCTATCGCGATCGGCAGATCATAAAGCTACAGGGCACTGCGCTGGATATCACCGATCGCAAGCTGACCGAGAATGCGCTGCAAGAACGAGAAGCGATGCTGCGGGCGATCGGTGACAATTTGCCCAAAGGTTTTATTTATCAGTGCTCCTACGAGCCGGGGAAAGGCTCCCGCTACTCCTATATCAGTGCCGGAGTCGAGCGGCTGCTGGGTCTGAAGCCGGAGGACGTGCTGCGAGACTCCAGCGTTCTTCGCACGATCGGGTTTGAAGAAGACCTGGCGATGGCAAGGCAGGTGATTCAGGAAGCAATCAAAAACCAGAAGCCCTTTGAGATCCAGATGCGCAACCGAGCCATAACAGGCAAGATTCAGTGGTCATCAATTCGGGAAACGCCCCGCCAGTTAGAGGATGGTCGCGTGGTGTGGGATGGCGTTGAAATTGATATTACCGAACTGAAGCAGATCGAAGCGGCACTGCGCGAAAGTGAGGAGCGATTCCGCCGTGCGTTCGATGATGCGCCGATCGGCGTTTCCCTCGTTTCTCCCACCGGACGATTTGTGAAGGTAAACCGCTCCTACTGCAATCTCATGGGCTATTCCCCAGAGGAACTGTTTGCCCTCACCTTCCAGGACATTACCCATCCCGAAGATCTCGCCGCAGATTTCCAGGGCTTTCAGCAGATGCTCAAGGGTGAAACGGGTGCATTTCAGATGCAAAAGCGATATGTCACCAAGCAGGGCACGATCGTCCCCGTCCTGCTCAACGCCGCCCCGATTCGAGACGAAGCCGGAGAAGTCCTTTATGTCGTCGGACATGTGCAGGACATCCGCGATCGCCTCGCTGTTGAGCGCATCAAGGATGAGTTTATCTCCGTCGTCAGCCACGAACTCCGCACACCTCTGACCTCGATTCGCGGCGCGTTAGGGATTCTCGGATCGGGCGTTTTCCACGAGCGACCCCAGCAGGCAGCGCAAATGCTCAAGATTGCCCTCAACAACAGCGATCGGCTGGTGCGCCTTATCAACGACATCCTCACCCTGGAACGGCTGCAGTCTGGCAAAGCCCCGCTGATGATGGAATCCTGTCAGGTTAGCGGTCTGATGCAGCAGGCGATCGACAGCGTGCAGGCACTCGCAGACCAGTCCGGCGTCTTCCTTTCCGCCACTCCAATTTCTGCGACAGTATTCGCTGCTCCTGATGCGATCGTCCAAACCCTCACCAATTTGCTCAGCAACGCCATTAAGTTTTCTGCTCCAGGGGGGGTCGTCTGGCTGAAAGCGAAAGTCGGGAATGAGCAGTGGGCAGTGGGCAGTGGGCAGTGGGGAACAGGGAACAGGGAACAGGGAACAGAGAATAAGGCAACGTTAACCGATTTCCTCACCTCCTCACTCCTCCGTCCACTCCCGACTCCCCAGTCCCAACTCCCCCCTCCTCACCTCCTCTTCATTGTCAAA
>Ga0224723_1001680_pt1 | contig 13073 bp, 6 predicted proteins | sample Balambano_FR2_Me_FD_161647 | JGI IMG/M metagenome (GOLD analysis project Ga0224723, IMG submission 161647) | Freshwater sediment microbial communities from Lake Towuti, South Sulawesi, Indonesia - Balambano_FR2_MetaG | ecosystem: Environmental > Aquatic > Freshwater > Lake > Sediment | place...
TCGTCGGCGTGCGCGTGTTCGTCGGCGTGTTCGTCGGCGTGCGTGTGTTCGTCGGTGTGCGCGTGTTCGTCGGCGTGTTCGTCGGCGTATTCGAGCGGGTCCCGGTAATCGTCGCCGTATTCGTCACCGTCGCCGTATTCGTGGCAGTCGAAGTGCGTGTGTTCGTCCGCGTGTTGGTCGGCGTATTGGTGCGCGTCGCCGTACTGGTCGCCGATGAGGTCGCCGTGTGCGTTGTCGTGTTCGTGGCGGTATTCGTCGGCGTACTCGTACTGGTCGGCGGGTTCACCGCGGTCACCGTCTGAACATTCACGCAGTTGGCACGCAGGAAGTACAGGATAGTACCGTTATAGTCGGTCGCTGTCGCGGCTGGATCCGTGTAACCCGTAGTATTGACCGGCAGCGAATTCGCGGCGCTGCCCGCATTCATACCAAAGCGGAAGAACAGGAGCGTCGTATCGCCCGGCGGAATGGTCAGGCGGATCGGGACACCACCAGAAGTCACCCATGTCCCTTCGACGGAGGCGCTCACCGATGCGTAACCCGGTGCCGTCGGGTCATACCCTACAGTGCCGGCGGTGTTGTCATCCTGCGTGATATCGCCCGATTCCCAGAACATCTGGCTGCCAAGCAGTGCCGATGGACCCGTTCCGCCGCCCCAGACATTCGTCATCCAGATTTGCGGTGGGTCAATCTGCCGCCATTTGAAGTCGAACCCGACCAACGTCTGCGGTGAAGAGGACTGGTTCGTGATTTCCCAGACAACCGTGTTGTCCAGTTCGTAGAAGCGCTGGAAACCAGTGCGAATGTTCCCCGGCGTGCAATCCGGCGTCGGCGTATTGGTGGAGGTTGCATTGCCGGTGTTCGTCGGCGTACTGGTCGGCGTACTGTTATCAATATCCAGCGGGCAGTCATCATCGCCGCCAGCCGTTTGACCGTCAATATCATCAACATAGATAACGGTGCCGTTGAACATATAGGCGGACATGATCGTGCCAATGTTAGCAACCGCATTATCCAGGCGAATAGACAGGACTGTGACCGATCCACCCGGAATCGTCAGATTTGCCGATCCGAGGAATGGAAATTCTGCCGCGCCAATGGATGGGGTTACTTCAGTGCCAACGTCCGTCGGGCTGGTGGCGTCATAGTCTGCCCAGATTGGCGAACCTGCCAGTGACATAAACGTAACTACCGGCGAGTATCCACCTACTGACGTGGGCCAGACCAGATAAACGCGCTTGAGCGTCGTATCCTGTACAGCCGAATTGTTAATGCTGAACTGTACCGTATCACCGCTAAAAACGATTGGCTGCAAGGACAGCGACGCGCAGTCAAAGTCCGCCACAGTGGTTGCCGTATAGGTGTTTGACGGCGTATAGGTGAGCGTTGGCGTATAGGTTTGAGTCGCTGTGCCGGTATCGGTTGACGTCGGCGTATCCGTCGGCGTGGTTACCGGCGTTGTACCGGGACCGGTTCCGGGAGACACACCTTCGAGCGGCGCATTGCGCGGGCTGCGGAAGGTCTCATTGACGGCGGTACGGCGTGCCTGCAACGGCAGATACGCGGACAGCCCAAGCGGTGTAATCAGCGGGTGATTAAACGAGATGACGACCCAGATCTGATCACCGGGACCGCCTGCATCCAACCACGGCACACCGGCATTCTGCGTCGCGCCGTTATCATCGCCCACGACGCCCGCAGTGAAACCATACGGATTACCCGCCGGAACGTTGACCGTGCTGTACAGGTTGCGTGCCGCGCCTGCCGCCGTCGTGCTGAGGGACTCTTCCTCCAGTTCGCACCAGGGTGACCGCTCACCTGTTTCTATGTCCTCCGTGAAGCGGCGTGCATTCGGATCGCCTTGATCAGGTACATTAGCAGCATCAATCTTGGTGCGCGTACTGCAAATCATCAAATCGAAGAAGCCCGGGAAGGTTGAACCCGCCATACGGTCATAATTACCGGGGTTACCCGGAGTCAGCACCCAACGGAAGCCGTCGAAGGTGTATTCATACGGACGGAACCACGGGCGGAACCACGCATAATCCGCAACGTCGGCAGTCGTACTAAGCGTTGCGCCAAGTGGAGGTATGGGCCAAGAGTCGTCGTTCAGACCGAGCCCCGCTGCGCCGATACGCGCCTCGTTGTAAATCGAGAGGATACGCACCATATCCTTGCGGCGATCCTGATCATCCGGGTCAAGCGGATTACAGTCGTCGCCGTTGTACCAGGTGGCGTACAGGCTTTCCGTGCCGCCGACATAAATTTCGATCATGTCGCTGGGATCGCCCGGATCATTGGGGTAAAACTGTGTCAATTCACCACGCTGATAATAGCGACGCTCTTCTGGAGTATACAAGTCATCGAGAGGAGTCGCAGGATCGTCCCCATCCGAGACACAGGGGATGGTAGATGCCAGATCGGACAGATTGCTATCCAGATTGAGCGTATAGGTTACGTCGTCATATGCGCCAGTTGTGGCGTAGCGTGCGGCGGCGCGTGCCGCATTTTGCAGCGTCACCCATGCCTGAAAAATGCGCCCAAATTCGATAATACCGAAAAGCAGCAGCAGGAGAATGGGCAGGGTGATGGCGAATTCTGCCAGCGTTTGCCCTGTCCGTCTCCGTGTCAGCTTATCCCTGTGGTCGTCCATGCTCATATCCTCTCCCCGAAAGCAAGCGGTGTCGTCTGCGTCTTCTCGAAGTTTTTGAAACTAGCCTGACAGTCTTGTGAACATGCGATTGGCAATTTCGGTAAATGCCGCATCCAGTTCGCTCGTATCGCCCTGCGCCACATTGAAGTAGTTTCCGCAGCTTGTCGCAGGAGACAGCGGCGACCACACGCCTGGCGTTCCCGTACCTGTTTCGCACGGACCCCGCGCACCCCAGTTTGGCGCTTCGTTAATGACCGGTATCAGTTGCAAATCAACGGCGCTGGTTATGAGCGGATAGGCTCCCACCGGGATAGACGAGAGCGACTGCTGCCAGAAATCACTGTCAATACGGTTGTTGTCGCCAACATCAGCAACATAGCGCAGCAGCTCTTCGCCCAGATAATCCTCAAGGTTGTTGGCGCGGAGGCTGCAATCCATTCGCGCCTGTGAACCGGCGGCATACGACGCGCAGGCTGTCGGATTATCATTTGTATTGGAGAAGTCGAGCGAGAAGCCGATGGTGAAGATCGATGGCAGGCGTTCATTGCCAACGCGTGCCTGTGAGCTGCCCGCCGGGAACACCAAATCCGTAAGCCCGACGAAATCCGCCCAGTCACGAGCATAATCATCCACGTCATAGAATTCTTCACAGCCAGGTATTTCATTCAGCGTGATATCGCGGTTGTTTGGTTGGAAAACGTTGATCGAGCAGTAATGTCGGCTTGACGGGTCTTCGTCCGAACACCAGGGGAAATTGATATAATCGTTATTCAGACCGTCTATTGTACGAGTTAATTCTGACCGATATGTCTGGGTTCCCATTGGACACAACCCATACGAACCGTACTCACCAGCAATGGGCACAAACTCTGAACCCAGCTTGCCCGGATCGTAGTCTGGCAAGGTATAGCTCGCGTTGTAGGGCTGAGGTTGAACCGCTAAATCCAGCCCTACCGCATTTCTGCGATACACCGGGTCACTAGCGCCTGCCGCACCATCGCTCAGCAGTACCATGATCCAGACCGACCCTTCAAGCCGCCCCCCCGCATTCGGATCGGTAAACGCCGAATTACCAGCCTGCAACGCACCGCCCAGATTTCCGGAAGCGCACGAGGCACGCTGTTCATACGAGTTATAGCGGGCAAACAGATTGCCTGTGACGGATGAGCGCATCCACGTTGGCAGCATGATCTCATCCAGCAGCGTATCATCAATATCCACCCGCTGGTCATGATCGAGTAGTGGTGGATTATCCTGAGTAGCCAGGTTGTAATAATCTACGTGAGAGAAAAATGGATCAACATAGGCGCGATCCAGCGGGCAGTTTTCACGCACTGGATGCTCGCCAAGTGAACCGATAGCAGTCGTATTGTAGTACCCGTCATCGTCATAGGCGCTGTTATTCACCGCCGTTGGATCAGTATCCTCAAATGGGATGATGGCAATCGCATCCGTCGTCCTGAAGCCATCCCACAAACCATCCGGCGGAGTTGTCGTATCATAGCCGGAGAGATCATTCGTCAGCTCGTCCACATAAAATGCGTCTTCTGCACGAACGCCGACGACTTCACGCAGCACTTCCAGTGCGCCTCTGCGCTCGGTATCCGGGTTCGCGGGGCTGCCAAGATGGTTTAGCGTTTCGATAAATGCCCGCTGTGGTCCTGCGCCATCCGGATCGATGAGGGTTGCGCCGCGATCATAGGTAACGAAGGCAACGCGGTCGCCACGAATGAAATCGAGGCGTTCAAGGAAGCTCTCCGCCGAATTGCGAATGTCGCGCATCGGCTGGCAGACCATGTCCGTAAACAACCCATCGCCATTAGGATCATTGCAGCAGCCGAAATAATCATACGTCGGCACATAGCCATTGTAGTAGATACGCCCGCCTGCTGATGTACCCGCAATGCCAGGCGCAGCAGACGTTTGATATTCGGAATACAAGTCCAGTAGCGGCGCGGAATAGGTTGACGGAATTGCATGGCGGTTGTAATTCGATGCGGGCCACGGGCGCACCTGACACACAGAGCGTGGAACCTGATAGCTCACATTATCTGTCGCCGGATTTGGAATCGCGTATGGAGCGATATAGCTGTCAATCTCATAGGGGTCATACAGGGTATCTGTGCCTGATGCAAGAGTCTCAATCTGGTTAAACGATAGAGGCAGAAGATTATTCCACCAGTCTCCCGCTTCAGGAGCATATTGATCCATAAATGGCGGCACATAATGGTACGGATAGATCGGGCGAACATTACCCGTTAATGGATCGTCATCCGGGTTGGGGTCGGTCAGTTCCGGGTTTTCCCAGTCTTCATAACTGGTGCTGTACGACATGGAATTGGAGACATCAAAAATCATGACGATTTCGATCACTGCGGTTTGCGAAATCGCCGATTCTTCAAGCGTGATTGTCGGGAAACCGAGCAGGCGCAAAAAGACCGTCGGGGACTGGATTTGCGCGGTCACGCGCACAAGCTTGAGTTCATCGTCCGTGCAGAGTTCCTCGTAAGCGCGGCGATCTTCTTCGTTTGCCAGAGGGTTATCGCCAGTTTTCACGAGGGTCGTCGGATTATAGACATAAAGTTCCACCCCGGCACGATCCACCGGACGATCATAGACAGATCCCGTCTGCGTCAGTGCCAGTGTTTGCGTGTAGCACGTTTCAACGGTGACATTGGACGGATCAAGCCCGTAGAGTTGCAAATATTCACGGGCTGCCAGGTTGACGTTCGCTGTACTGGTAGACTGCACCCAGCTTTCAGTGTCCACTCCGGCCGGCATATTTTCCAGATCGCGGCGCATCTGACCGGCAGCGGCAATCGCCGCAGCATCTACCGCGCGGCGCAGGCTGCTGTAGCGCACAAACAGCAGTGAAACATCCGTCACGATGCCAACAAATCCGAGTAGCGCGATGAAGCCAATCGCCAGAATAACGATCGACTGCCCGGACTGGGCGCGCTTGAGCCACTGTGTTCGTTTACGTGTTTGGTTCATCTCGCCACCGTTAATCATCTAATTCAAACACGATATTGGGGTCAACCGGCTGCATGGGAAATGCCGCCCACACCGAAATCGTCGTCGTCGCGCCAAGCATGGTGTAGAAGGGATTAAAAATCGGGAAATTCAGCAGGAGTTTGTGCTGCCAGTAGATTTCGACCAATGCCACACCCTGCCCCGGCAGTAAAGCGCGATCATTCGGATCGGTAATGAAACTGTTCAGGTTGAACAGGTCTTCCATGTCCCGCATCGTCCATTCCGAGCCAATGCAGTTCGTACCGTCAATGCGATGATTGCCGGTCCAGACAAAGCCAACCTGTTTTTCCGCGTCAGTGATGTTGCCTGCTATTGGATCATAGCCCCATGTCAGTGTGCTGTTAGTCGCTGTACTGCCCGTTTCCTCCGGGAAGCCACCGTAGACTTCGCTGAAGTCATCATTTGCAACATACCAGTTAAAGTTACTCAGAATGATGTTCCCGCCATTCGTCCATGGTGTCGAAGGCGACGTATTGAGAAATGTCCCGGAGCCCCCGAGGACGTAAACGTCAATAAAATTGTTGCCATTGAAATCGAACGGATCGCGCGATTCCAGAGGAATTAAAACAGGTGTCCCCGTTACAAGATCCGTTATGATGACATCGCATTCATTCGCATTGGATGGGTAACGCCCGACAACAACCATCTGTGGAACATTGGGATCAGGTGAGGTAATCGGACGATTTGCTGAAAGCCAGGGTTGGTTTCCAGACACAATTTCATCGTTTCGCGGATCAATCATCTCCAACGCAAAGCCGGAAATGATAATGTCGTCTATGCCATTCTCAGGGCGCAGCGACAACGGATCAAGCGAGGCAATCATGGCACAGGCAACCGAATCATAAAACAGCCGATTAGCCGCCACAAGGTCACAATCACGATGCGCACGACGAGCCACATCCTGACCCGCGATTTCTGGCATCACACCAATTCCATTTGCCTGATAATCTGCAGGCAGGTCTGCGATTGCCATAAAGGTACTGTCGCGTGCGCCCCACTCCCATGAAATCGCGGAGAGATCATCTTGGAGCGTTGCAGCACGACGAGCGCCCGCCCGTGCTACGTCCATCAGCGTCAGGTAGTTGTTGGCGAACCAGCCAATCTCCACCAAGCCAGCGAACAGGACAATGAGGATCGGCGTAATCAACGCCAGTTCAACAACGCTTTGCCCCTGTTCACGTTTTCCATAAACGGCGGGTGTTCCGTCAAGTATCTGGAGTATTTTTACCAGCAGCCTACGCATCGTTGTTCTGTCCCCACACCTAAATAAGAGAAAAAAGACTCTCAGGCATTTTCATCATACCATAGGCAGCGTTCACGGATATGTGAGGCGTGTCAGGATTTTGATACGGTTTTGTATAGATGAGATGGAATAGAGTCACGAATGGGGTCAGAAAAAGCGCAGATCATTCCATTTGCATTAACTGAGCTGCGGAGAAACCTCTTCCTCGATCTGCGCTTTTGCCTTGACGACATAACCGCGTCCGTGGCGGGATTGCAGTATCGTGGGACGTTCAGGGTCCTGCTCAATCTTGCGGCGAATGTTATGGACATGGTTGCGAACCAGCGCGGCATCGCCAACTCCATCAGGATAATGCCAGACCTGGGTGAGCAGTTCTTCCGCACTGTGCGGGTGATACGGTGTGAGTGCAAGGTACTTGAGCAGTTCAAATTCCATCGGTGTCAGGATCAGGTCATGATCTCCCACCTGGACACGACATTCAGATGGCAGCAGGCGTAATAATGGGGCATCCGGCTCGGTGTAATGTGCCGAACGGCGAATGAGCGAGCGCACCCGCGCAGCCAGTTCGCGGGGATTAAACGGCTTACGCAAATAATCATCCGCGCCTGAATTCAGCGCTTCGACGACGCCAAGCCGTGTATTATGCCCTGTTAAGAAAACGATGGGGATTCCAGCCGTATCTTCAGTCTGGCGCAGTTTATGACATAGTGCCACGCCATCGGTATCAGGCATGATGGCATCAATTACGAACAGATCAGGCGTAATGGTCGCCAGAATTTCCATCGCCTTCTGCGCGGAAACGGCACGCAGTACATGATAGCCCTCGCGCTTCAGCACCAGTTCCACCATATCCAGCATTTGCACATCGTCATCTACGATGAGAATTTCATAGAGATTGGTCATTGTTCAAAACCAGGAAGCGATCAGCCATGTATGTTTACAGTATAGCCTGTGCTGGCGATCAAAAAATCGTAAAGGTATAAATCTTTTGTGAATTTCCTGACTACTATGGCGCGATCATATAGCCGACACCGTGAATAGTGCGAATGTATTTGCGAGTCGAGTCCCGTTCAATTTTCGCTCGCAGATTGCGGATATGCGCCCGCACCAGATCTGGATCACCAGTGTTCGGCGGATACTCCCACACGGCTTGCAACAGGTGGCTGGGCGAAAGCGCCTGTGACGGATGCTCCATCATGTAACGCAGCAGGCGATGTTCCATCGAAGTCAGTTGAATTTCCGCGCTGCCGTTATCCACGCGATAGGTGTCTGAGTCCAGGCGCAAATCGTTTAACTGGATGATATTGCTGGTCTTGTCACGAGTGCTGCGGCGAAGCACTGCCGAAATCCGCGCTCGTAGTTCAGACAGTTCAAACGGTTTCACCACATAATCGTCAGCGCCAGCATCGAGCCCGACGACAATATCTTCCGTCGCGCCTTTCGCGGTCAAGAAAATAATCGGCAGCGCGATAAAGCGCGTATCATCCCGTAATTGACGGCATATCGTTACGCCATCCAGTTCGGGCATGATGATGTCAAGAATTAACAGGTCAGGCACCTGTTTTTCTAACCCGTCCAGCAGCGCCTGACCACCGTTGAACAACGTGACCTGATAGCCTTCAAAATTCAGGACACGCCCAACTGTTTGCAGCACTTCGGTATCATCATCCACCACAAAGATATGCGCCATATTGAGTGCTCCCCCACGCGTGACTACCGTAACACAGGTAATGATACAAAGAATCGCGTTCCAACATCAGGCATTGATTCTACCGAAATCGCGCCGCCGACGCGATCAATGATTTGGCGGGCGATATGCAAACCCAGACCCGTACCTTCACCGGGCGGCTTGGTCGTAAAGAAGGGCTTGAATATCTCTTCGCTGATTTCAGGCGGAATACCGGGTCCGTTATCCCACACCTGCACTTCAATGACTCCCCTGGCGGGCAAATACTCCACCTGTATCCCAAGCTCAGGATTTGGTCGCCCGGTCAGCGCATCGTGCGCGTTGAGCAGCAGATTTAGCCACACATCATCCAGTTCGCCCGGTATCGCACGAATCGGCGGCAGCTTCCCGTCCGGTAAACGCTGGTGAAGGCGCATCTTCTCGCGCTCGATGTACGGGCGCACCAGCGCGAGTGTTTCTTCAATGGTCGCAATAACGTTTACTGTATCAAAACCTGATGGTTCAACGGTGCGAACGGCCGCCAGCAGGCGGCGAACCACCGCCTTCGCTCGCTTGCTTGCCCGCACAATCGCACTGACCGACTCATACTGAGGCGTATGCGGTTGAGAATGTTCGAGCAACAGTTCGCTGTCCGACAAAATAGTCGTCAACGGATTATTGATCTGATGCGCGACTGCCGCCGCCAGTTCACCCATCGCCGAGAGCCGTGCCGCTTGAATGAGCCGCGCCTGAGTCGCCTGTAACTCCTGCAAGCTAGCTTGTAACTCCGAATACAGACCTGCATTTTCAAGGGCGGTCCCAGCCTGCCCAACCACAGCCCGTGCAAGGTCAAGCTCACGCGAACTGAAGACATGATCATGAGACGAGTCGCCAAAAACCACCATCCCCCACCCAGTACCACGTTGAGCTAAAGGAAGTGCCAGCAGCATATTATTCTGCGTCTGCTCCAGGATAGCCCGTGCGCCTGCCCCGTTGCTGATGTCCGCTTTGTGCGTGTTTAGCGGAGAGAGCGTTTCAAGCAGGTAGCGCAGATCGGGCGCGTTTTCAAGATTCAGCGCCGATATTGTCGCATCCAACCAGACATCTGCCCCAACCGCTGCTTGTAATGCCAGTTGCGTTTCTCCTGCCAGCAACGCAACCTCGCTCCATTGCGCTTCAAGAAGCGCATTAATGTCATCAAGATTTTTGAAAACAGGTCCAGTGTTACGGTCTCGCCCTTTCGCCAGTTCGAGGACGCTATCCAGTGTCAACTGACGTACTCGCCCCAGAATTTCAGGTGTGGGGGCGTTAACAGGCGGAATCGTATAGTAAACCAGCAGCGCACCAAGCACTTGCCGTTCCCCTGTGATCGGGATAGTCAATAAGGTTTGTGCGCCAAACGACTCAAGCATTTTGACATCATCAGACTGATCATTCCGATCAATCCATATTGGTTGGCGCGATTTCAGGGCTTGCAATATTTTCGACTGCTGCCCGAATGGCACAAGTGGTTCCTGCCCGCTGCGCCAAAGCTGGCGACGGTTTCGCCCTAATAATTGAAGCGAGCCATTTTCCCGATTCCACTGATAAATCAGCGCATCATTCACATTGAGGACGCGCACACATTGGTCGCAGGTTGTTTGCAGGGTATGTTCAAGTTGTAGGGACTGATTCATCTGTTCGCTGGCATCCACCAGCGCCTTCAACTCACGGGCGCGTTTGATACTTTGCCCATGTATCCGCGCATTTTCGATAGCAATAGCTGCGTATGCCGCAAGATTCAGCAAAAGTTCCTGATGGCGCTCATCAAAGGTGTCGTGCCGTTGTTTATTATTCACCCCCAGTACACCGATGGGTTTATTTTTGAGCAGAATCGGCACATACAGAAGGGAATTAACGAAGTATTCCGTCTTCACCTTCTGCGGACCACTTGCTCCGATCAGTGCGGGAGAGCCATTTTTGAACACATAACCCGCCAATGTATCCTGCGTCTTGACGCGAAAGTTTCGCGCTACATCCTGCTCAATCCCCACCTTTGCACGGAGATAGAGCTGATCGGTTTCCCCATCGGGCAGCAGAATCATCCCTTCTTCGGCGTTTGTCAGGTCGCGGGCGGCTTCGACAACACGGTTCAGCACGTCGCTTAAATCCAGCACCTCAGTAAGTGAGCGGCTGAGGGTGAGAAAGGTCTGAACTTCTTCAGCGCTCCACACACTGTTTACAATACCTGGTTTGAAGCGGGGAATCTGGGCAAGCCCTTCAATACCCGAAATACCGCCTGTGGCAGCGCCAGAGTAGTGGTGACTTAGCGCGTAATGCAACGCCCCGCGAATCGACTCTTCATCAAGCTGATTGAGCAGGACTTCGCCAATATCTGCTATGCGGTGATTGAGCTTGACGGTCTTTGGGTGATAGATGATGCGCGGGAAGCCATTCGCCATCCGCGCAATGATCGCAAAGGTCGGCTCACCTGTTCGGCTGTCAGCCACCTGTGCGTCAATGAGCGCGGCGTCAAATTCATTATTGTTGAGTAATGTCAGCGCATCGAGATGAGAATATCCGGGAAAGACCGTGATACTTTCTGCTTCAAGCACGGTTCGTATGCGTTGAAGGACATCATAATCGCTGGTTACCACAAGCATTTTTGCAGCTGGCATCGTCTATGACCTCTGCGATCACTTGCTCAGGCGCTGGCGTCGCCGTTCCAAATCTTCTTCCACCTCAGCAGTAGGAGGCGGCGTCTCTTCTTCAAGTCGAGATGAGGCAGCAACGTCACTTCCTTTTTTGCGAAGGTTCTGGAGGGCATCATTCAGTGCTTGTAATGGCGAAGCTGAGGAAGTCTGTTGCGGCGGAGTATTCTTCCTAGCCTCCTCAACAACATACTCCAGTTCGCGTACCCGCTGTGCCAGCTCCTGAGTTACGAGTTGATGTTCGCGCAAATCGCCTTGTGTCATCGTCAATCGCTGCTGCGCCCGCTTCATCTGTTCAACGGCATGTCTTGCTGATTCGTTTCGCCCCTGCGTTACCGCCTCATCTGCCTGTAAATCCAATGTAGCGATTTCACCATTCAACGCCTGAACTCGTGTTTTTAACTGCAATTCATAAGTTTCGGCATCACGCAGGCGGTCATGCAACGCAGCAATATCACGGTCAATATTCTTGCCTAATCGAAATGGAGGGGTCTCACCGTCACCCTGCTCAAGACTGGTGAGGTCGTTGAGGCTTGCGCGGATCAGCACGTTGAGTTTCTTGAATATATCGCTCATATTATGAATATTGTATAGCAAAGTTTGGTCTTAAGCGAAAACATTCCAACAGCTTAAATCGGACAGACACCATCCCACGCCAACACAAAGATACTCATCTTCTCGCCGCCTGCCTGAAACGTCGCGCCACCATCAGACTGATGCAGCGGGCATAAACGTGAATCGCTCACATCATCGCCGGGAATCTGATCGGGAAATGCCATCAGATAACGGGCACGGCTGGTCTCAAGCAACGCCCACATCGCGTCAGGGTCTCCAACCAACGGAATAAATTCAGGGGAGACTAAACCCGCAATGTCAATAATTGGGCGCGGCGCGAAATATCCAACTGCCCCAATATCGTGAATCGCCAGTAGCTCCTCTGGCGGGAGATTTTCGGCAATCCAATGCGCGTTGGCGACCATTTCTTCCCGAATCACCTGCACGTCCAGCCGGTATGCTGCCAAGCCCGGACCAAAGGCGAAGGCGACGAACAAGACGGCGGATGAAGCCAGCAGCGCCCGTACCAGCACACGCGGGATAAGGAAACGCCGCGTCCAGACAAGCAGATACGCCGAACCAACCACCCCACTGGTGATCAATGCTGGCAGCGCAGGAATAACATAGCGCCCGTGCTGAAAATTCAGGGGCAGCCACCACGCATACAACGCGATCAAACCAATGCCCCACAGCGGCAGCAGCGCCAGCAAGAGCGCTTTACGGCTATGTCGCAAGTGCCGAATGACCATCACGATATAAGCGACTATGCCAGGGATGAGCAAAATCTGCCCACCTGCCAGCAGCGGAATTGTCATCAGTCTTAAGCCAAACATGTACCCTAGAGCGCGGATCGGCACAGCGAATGCCTGCTTCGCTGCCGCTGTATTTGGCAGTAAACCGCCCGTAATCTGAGTGTTGAATGTCAGATATGGCGCTAAGATCAGCACAAACAGAGCCAGCGCTGCCCCACCCCACGCGGTTATCTCCGTCCCGCGCATATTCGGGCGCACGATCAGCATCACCAACCCGATTGTGCCAACCAACAAGACACCCTCCGGGCGCGTCAGCACTGCCAGCCCCGCAGATAAGCCGAATAACGCGCCGCGAAAAAAAACTCTCGGTACTGAACGTTTGCGTTGGGCATCTTGTTCACGCCACGCCAACCAGATCAGCAGCAAAGTCATGAACCCGAAGATTGCGGTTTCCATGCCGGACGCCGCCGCCCAGAGCAGA
>Ga0224723_1001682_pt1 | contig 13068 bp, 9 predicted proteins | sample Balambano_FR2_Me_FD_161647 | JGI IMG/M metagenome (GOLD analysis project Ga0224723, IMG submission 161647) | Freshwater sediment microbial communities from Lake Towuti, South Sulawesi, Indonesia - Balambano_FR2_MetaG | ecosystem: Environmental > Aquatic > Freshwater > Lake > Sediment | place...
TCCGACACCTTGAAACCATTATAACGCGGACTTGTGGCGGTGGCGCAATCATTCTGGGATCGCTCCCAGAGTGATCGGTTTAAGCTGGGGGCACGGTAAGCGCGGATCAGCGCAGGCACACGGGCCTCTCCCTACGTCGAGAAAGCCACCGGCGTTGCATAGGGTCGCGCCCATGTGCCGACCCCGGCTTCAGGCTTACATCCCCGATCATGAAGCAATCGCCCTGCTGCACCAATGACTGTGAAGGAGGAGGCGTTATGATCGGCCATAACGTGATCGTGATTGGCGCATCCGCCGGCGGCCAGGCCGCTCCCACAGACCGTTAAACCGGCAGGGAGAAGATGACCGTCGTCCCCGGCGGCTGGCGGTCTTCGATCCAGATGTGGCCGGCGTGCGCGTCAACGATTCCCTTGCAGATCGCCAGACCAAGCCCCACGCCGCGTGTGTCGGTCGCCGCGCCCTCGCGTTCCAGCCGCTTGAACGGCTCGAAGATGCTGGCGCGCTCCTCGGCAGCGATACCCGGCCCCTGATCTGCAACGCTGACGTACAGATGATCGTCCTGCATCATAGCGCTGATAGTGATGGTCGTCCGCTTCGGGCTGTAGCTGGCGGCATTGGCGACCAGATTGATCAGCACCTGGGCGATGCGGACGGTATCGAGCTGCACGACGGGCAGATCATCTGGCACATCGATCCTCAGATGATGCGCCGCCGCCAGCATTTGCAGCCGGGTCATGGCCGCCTCCATCACCTCGTTGAAATGATGCGACTCGGCCTTCACGCGGAACGAACCGGCCTGAATCTGAGACAGATTCAGCAGTTGATCGACCAGTTCGCTCAGGCGGTCGGCTTCCTGATCGATGATCCCGATAAATTCGCGCTGCTCGATCGGGTCAAACTGCGCGTCGGCCTGCATCAGCGTGCTGGAAAACCCCTTGATCGAGGCCAGGGGTGTGCGCAGTTCGTGAGAGATCATGGCGAGGAACTGGAGCTTGAGCAGACCGGCGCGTTCGGCTTCGGCGCGGGCGGCCCGCTCACCTTCCAGAAGCTCCAGGCGCTCGTGTTCAATGCGGCTGCGTTCCGCGATTTCGGTCAGCAGGCGCTGATTGGTCTCGATCAGATCAACGGTGCGTTCTTCGACCCGCTTTTCAAGGTGAAGGTGCATCTGGCGCAGGGCGTCTTCCGTGCGCTTGACCTCGGTGATGTCGCGGATGAGCCACCGCAGCACCGCGTCACCCGGTTGTGCGCGGCTGGCAGCGACGGTGATGCTGACGTTGATGCGCTCGCCCTTCGTCGGCAGGATATGAGCATCCCACGACATCCGCTGCTCACTCCTGGCGATCTGTGAGAGGCGGGTGCGAAAGTCGTAGCGGTGATTCTGCGGGATGAAGATCGTCAGGGGTTTGCCGACCAGGTACGCATTATCGCGGTTCAGCAATGAAGCTGCGGCCCGGTTCGCTTCTGATATGATGCCAAACTGATCGGTGACGATGTAGGCATCCGGCGCGAGGTCGAACAGTTCCGCATATCGCTGGCGTTCCCGTTCAACCTGGAGGCGCGTATCCACCAGCGCCTCGTTCTGCTGCCTTAGCTCTTCCACCGCAACCGTCAGCTCTTCGATGAGTTCCTGATTGACCTGTGTCGTTCCGAACTGGGATTGATGGACGTGTTTTTGGAGGTTGCTGAGACGCTCTGTGATGGTTCTGAACTGGTCATCAAACTGCTGCGAGGTCATGGCAACCTCATGGGCAAACCTTGCCTGACCCTATAATAAGCCGAAGTGCGAAAATCGCCCAACAACGGAAATAACCTTCAAGCACACTTCGGTTAAAGCCACGCAAACGTTTTCGTGGATTACTTTCGACTGGTGGCTTATCATATCAATAGACGCGCAACCTGATTATAACACAGCATAAATTGTGGACTACCGGCCGATGGCGATCGTTAGGAATTTTATAGGCTCTCACTATTAATTTAACTATTGAGCGATGCAGGCCCGGCGGCATCAATGGGGCGCAGATGAGGTACGTCAAGCCCTGCGGCCTGTAGGCGGTCGATCACAGCGGCGTTGGCGAAGCACGCCAGCGCGCTGATCGTGACCAGAAACCAGAGCGCGCCCAAAACTGTACTGAGGACAACCAACGGGACGATCACGATCCACAGTCCCGCCGTGAAGCCGGGGTTTTGCAGCGTCATGACGGCGGCGTTGCGCAGGGCGCCGGTCAGCGTCGGTCTTTCCATCTGGTAAAACAGCGGCCACAGGTAAAGCTGCATCGAGAACCAGAAGACCAGCGCCAGCACCCACACCGCCCGCAGCAGCCAGTAGAAAAGGTCAGTCTCCCCGGCATAGGCGACTAGGTTCGTGAGGTTGATCAGCACGATCACGAAATTGAGCGCGGCCAGGATCAACCCGCGCCCCAGATTGGCCCGCAGCCCGCGCCAGAAATCGTTCAGATCGGCGTTTGGCTGGCGAAAGTTCAGATAGCTGACGTAATTGGCCGCCGCCCAGGCCGCCGGCGCGGTGACGATCCCAAGCGAGATCACGATCGCGGCCAGATTAGTCCACACATAGACGTAGCCGCGGTGATTCAAATGCTGCCAGCCGCGCCAGCAGGCGATCATCCCGCGCAGCATCGTGCCGCTGCCACTCCTTCTGTGATGGTCAGACCCACTATATGGCCCACGATGTCGGGTTGGCGTCCAACCCCAGGGCACGTCGCGCCGTGGTCAAAGGCACAGGCCAGCGACGGCGATTCACACGCGCCACGCAGAGGACGCGCCTGGGCGTCCTACCGAGAAGTCGGGGTTTGACACACGCCAAACCCCAGGCAGCAGCACTACGCGGTTGACATCGTCCGCGCACACGTCAGCCCTTCAGGCCGCTGTAGCTGACACCTTCCACAAAGTAACGCTGGAACGCGAAGAACAGGATCGCCATCGGGATCGTGGTGACTACCGACCCGGCCAGCACCCGGTCGTACTGAATATCCTGGCCGGAGCCGACCAGAGTGGTCAGGCCCATCGGCAGGTTGAACATGGTCGGATCGGTCCCGACGATGATCAGCGCGTCCATAAAGTTGTTCCACTGGCCCTGAAAGCTGAAGATCGTCAGCGCGACCAGCGCCGGCGTCGCCATCGGCAGCACGATGCGGAAGAACGTTACGACGCGGCTGGCCCCATCGACCTGCGCCGCCTCTTCGATCTCGCCGGGGATCGACTCGAAAAACTGCTTCATCAGCAGGATGCCAAATGCATCCGCCGAAAGCACCGCAAAGTAACCAAAATACGAGTTCAATAGATTAAGCTGATCCAGCATCAGGAAGCGCGGGATCAGCAGCACCACGCCGGGGATCATCAGCACACCCAGGATGATGAAAAACACCACACGCTGACCGGGAAACTTCAGCCGGGCCAGCGAGTAACCGGCCAGTGAGTCGAACAGCAGGCGGCCCAGCGTGACCGTCACGGAATAGATCACCGAGTTCAGCGTCCAGCGCGGCAGATCCTGCGTCGGGGTGCGGGTCAGCACTTCATCGTAACCCCGGAAGGTGGGATTAAAGGTCAGGCCGCTGACCTGTTCGTCGGCGGTCAACCGGGAAACGATTTCGCCATCCTCGACCGTTTCGCAGTCAACGCCAAACGGCGGCACAGGGATGAACCCCCATGGACGGGAGACGACCGCCGGATCGCACTTGAACGAATTGGCGACCGTCAGCACAAAGGGGGTGATCTCCAGAAACGCGACCAGGATCAACAGACCGACACCGAACGCGCTCAGAACACGGCGCGCATCCCAACCTCTGCCGCGCCGTGGGTTCACGGGAAGATCGACGGTTGTCGCAGCCATAGCATCAGCCTCCTTTAGATGTTGGCCCGGTCGCCGCCGGTGACGCGCCGCTGGATCAGCGTGGCGAAGAAAATGATCACAAACAGGGTAATCGCCGTCGCCGTGGCGCGATCCATACGCGGCTCTGAAAGTGAACCAAACGCAAAATCGTAGACCAGATAGGCGACGCTCATGGTGGTTTCCCGCGTCGTGTCGTTGCGCAGCACGTAAATCTGATCGAACACCTGGAACGTGCCGATCAGCCCAAGCGTTACAACGAAAAAGGTGGTCGGCCTCAGCAGCGGCACGGTGATGAAGCGGAAGGTCTGCCAGGCCGTAGCGCCGTCGATCGACGACGCCTCGTACACACTGCCGGGGATATTTTGCAGCGCGGCCAGATACACCACCATCATCGTGCCGATCGTCGTCCAGATCGCCAGGATCATGATCGCCAGCATCGACACGCTGGGGCCGCTGATCCAGTCCCACAACTCAATGCGGAAAATTTCGGTCTCCGCCCACGCGCCGACCGTATCATCGTTGATCCCGAACAGGCCGAGGAAGTTGTGGATCACGCCGTCGTTGTTCGCCAGCCAGTTGACCGAGTCATAGCCCGGCAGGATGGCGTTCAGCAGCGAATTGACCGGCCCGGTCTGCGCGAACAGAAACAGGAAGATCATCGACACCACGATCGATGAGGTGATCGACGGGAAGTAATAAGCGGTGCGGAAAAATCCCCGGAAGCGCAGCCAGCGCTGGTTGACGATCACCGCCAGCACCAGCGCGATCGCGGTCTGGGTCGGCACGACGCCGAAGACGTAGTAGATCGTGTTTTTCAGCGCGTTGTAAAAGTCATCGACGCGGCGGCCCTCGATCAGAAGCTCCCGGTAATTTTCCGCGCCGACAAAGTCGTAAGCGCCTTCCTGGGTCAGTGGCGTGCGCCCGTTCCAGTCCGTCAGGCTGAAATAAAACGCGACCAGCAGCGGCAGGATCATGAAGGTCAGCAGGATCAGAAACGCCGGAGCGACGAATGCCAGCCCAGAAAGCGCCTCCTGACGTCTGGCCGTGGCCTGCGTCGTGATCGTCTTCTGAGCGCCTGCGGAAATTGCGGTTGAGGCCGTTTCTGCCATGAGCCTCCGCCTCCTAAATCTACTTGATCATGGTAAAAAGCCCGGTCTTTGCCGGAACTGCGAAATTATATAAAGGCGGGCCGCAACCCGCCCACACGGTTCACACACCGGTACATCACAGAGGCAGCCGGGTGTTGATCAACCTGGCCGCCTCCGTCATTAACCAAGCCGGATGGCCGGAGCCTGAGACACTTACTCCATCATCTCTTCGGCGATCTCAGCGGCGACCTCGGCCACTTCGTCGAGCGCGTCCTGCGCGTCGTCACCTTCCACGATCACAGCGGTCGTGGCTTCGTCGAGCGCGGCGGTGAAGTCACCAAAGCCGAAGGGGAAGACCGGCGCAACAGAATATTCCGCGCCCACGACGAAGGCAGCATATTCCTCGCCGATGGTCTCCAGCCAGACATCGCCAGCGCTGGCACGGCCCGGCATCACGCCGAACTGAGCCGCCGCCTCACCGACCACCACCGCGCCTTCCGGCCCGGTCAGGAAGTTGACCAGCGCCCAGGCTTCTTCGGGGTGTTCGGTATTCGCGCCCACCGCCCAGCACTCGGTGAAGTTCAGGGTCGCCTTGTTGCCGCTCGGCGCGGTCGGCAGTTCGGCCACACCCCAGTTAAGGTCGGGGAAGGTGCTGTTCAGATAACCGATGGCCCAGTTGCCCTCGACGGTCATTGCGGCGTTGCCACGACCAAACGCCTCGCCGTTCCAGCCGGAACCGCCCAGTTCAGCCGGGACGTTGCCGATGCCATCCTGCACGAAGCTGGCATAGAATTCGAGCGCTTCCACACCGGCCTCGCTGTTGAAGACCACATTGCCTTCTTCATCGAACAGCGCGCCGCCATTGGCATAGAAGAATGCCAGCCAGCGGTTGCGATCCGCCGCCGCGCTGAAGCCCTGAACTTCAAAGCCTTCCTCGGTGGTGATGTCCGCCTCGGTGATGGCCTGAGCCGCCGCGTACATATCGTCCCAGGTCCATTCGGCGGTCGGCAGTTCGACACCAGCAGCCTCGAAGTGATCGACGTTATAGTACAGCGCCAGGGTGGAGAAGTCCTTCGGCGCGCAGTAGACCGTCTCATCCACGGTGAAATTCGACAGCAGGCCGGGGTAAATATCATCCTGCTCCACGATGTTGCCATCGGAAGCCAGCAGCAGACCGCTGTCCACCAGCGACGGCGCATCAAACTGGCCGACCGTGAACACATCCGGGTAATCGCCGGAGGCAAAGGCGGCCTGAATCTGCGTGCCGTACTCCGGCGAGATCAGCACATCCAGTTGAATATTCGGGTTCGCTTCCATAAACGCATCGAACTGCGCCTGCTTGAAAGCATCTTCCGCCGGGTTCGACGAACCGGTCCAGACCTGAAGGGTCACGGTGTCCTGGGCGGTAGCGAGACCGCTCAGGCTGATCGCCAGGATCACGATCAGGCTCAGAGCAACCAGACGAACATTACGCATGGTTTCAATCCTCCAACACATTAATTGATGTATACAGTTGGCGTGTCTTCGCCCGTTTACACTTGGGCGTCCCGTCACGCCGTTGGGCTGACCTTTACGGGGTTTTCGACGCTGAAACGCCGCCGTTGGCCCCGATAGACCACATGAAATATCACCCGCCGCCAGTGTTCCGGCAGGCGCGGTTCGATCTGCGGGCCATCTTCCGTGAGATGCAGGCCGCAGAAGCCCAGGACGATCGACTGCCATAATCCGCCGCAGGCCGCGCCGTGGATGCCATCCCGCACGTTGCCCTTGTTGTCCTGCAAATCGATCGCGGCGGCATGTTCAAACATATGAAAGGCGTCTTCGATCAGACCCAGCCGCGCGGCGACCCAGGCATGTACCGCCGGGCTGAGCGACGAACCATGATCGGTGCGCGGATAGTAGGTGTGCCAGTTGTTGAGCATCACCTCACGCGGGCCGACCTGATCGCCCAGCAGCGCCATCAGCATGACCACATCGGCCTGCTTGATGACCTGCGAGCCGAGCGCCCGCTGATGACCGAGCATCGGCCACACGCCGCCCACGCGCGGCTCATAATTCGGGACCGGGATGTATTCCAGATCAAAGAAGCCGTCGAACTGGACATGAATCTGCTTCTGATCGTCAAACGGGATCACCATGCGCTCGCAGACATCGCGCCATTTCGCCAGCCGCTCAGGAGTCAGGTCAAGCGCGGCGATCAGGCGGTCGGCATCGGCGGGTGCGTTGGCGCGCAGCCAGTCCAGCAGCGCCAGCGCCTGTTCCAGATGCCACACGACCATGCGGTTCACAAAGACGCTGTTGTCGATATTTTCGTGGTATTCGTCCGGGCCGATCTGCGTGGACAGCTCATAGCGCCCGTTCTTTTCCTCGACGCGGCTGCCCCAGAATACTGCCGTGTCCAGCACGATCTCCGCGCCATACGTTTTTAGGAAGTCGTCGTCACCCGTCCACCGCCAGAATTGCAGCACGGCATAGGCGATGTCGGTCGAGATGTGCTGCTCGTTGTCACCCGTCCAGATGCGGATGCGTGTGCCATCCAACTGCGGATCGCTCCACTGCGGCGTGGTTTCCTCGCCGGTATCCGTGCTTTCCCACGGATACATCGCGCCCGCATAGCCGTTGGCCTTCGCCTTGTTGCGCGCGCCCTCCAGCCGGTGATAACGATACATCAGCAGATTGCGGGCGATCTGCGGCAGCGCCAGAGTCAGCGGCGGCAGGATGAAGAGTTCCGTATCCCAGAACACATGGCCCTTATAGCCCAGGCCGGAAAGTGTCTTGGCCCCAATGCTGACCTGATCGTCATGGCGGGGCGCGGCGATCAGCACGTGGTAGGTCGTAAAGCGGATGGCGATCTGCGCGGCTTCGTCGCCGTCGATCTCGATGTCCATCGCGTCCCAGTATTTTTCCCACTCCATACGGTGATCGGCGTACAGCCGGTCATAACCGGTTTCTACAGCCTGATCAACCCGATCGGAAGCGTCACTCAGCGGGGTTTGGGTGTCGCGGCTGGTGAAAATGCCGGTGTATTTGAGGATCGTCGCCTCGCCGTCCTGATCCAGCGTGAAGGTAGTGGTCGCCGTAACACGCTGTCCGTCAACCTGCGAGGTGATCCTGCCGGGCGCGACAAGCTGCGATGACAGGCCGATCCGATAACCGGACTGCTGCGTCACCGCCTCCACGCTGATGTCGTCGCCGGAGGCATACAGCTCGATGTCTGCCCAGTGGCGCGCGCCGTTGTTACTCACGTCAGCATCGAGTTCGCTTTCAACCGTGATCGTGGGTGAACCGTCCACCACCACGATCTGAACGCGCTGCACCATCAGATGGACATCATGCAGGCTGGCGAAGCGGTCGAAGACCACACGCACCGTCGCGCCGCTTTGCGCGCGGAAAAGACATTCGCGCCGCAGCAGTCCGGTATCCAGATGCAGCGTGCGGCGATAACCCAACAGCGCCCCGCCCTGTGGCCTGAGCAGATCGGTATCGCGGCCCGCCGGAGTCATCGTCAGCGGTGTGCCATCGATCGTCAGCCGCAGATTGAGCCAGTGCGGCAAATTGACCAGTTCGGGGACAAGCGCGCCCGGCGTGTGATCATAAACGCCGTGAACCAGCGTGCCCGGTATATCGCCCGCGTAACGTTCCTCAAAGCTGCCGCGCGTGCCCAGATAGCCATTGCCGATGGTAAAGATCGTCTCGTAGTAAAGCTGTTTTTCCGGCTGGAACGGATACTCGGTCAGATGCCACAAGCGTTCGGCCACGGGTCATCTCTCCGTCAGGATGATGTGCGATCGCGCGCCGCTTCTGGATGTGCTGTGGTCGGGGAACAAAGCAGATTCACGCACTTTTCCAAAAACGTCAGCCCGATCTTTTACCTCAGGGTGACTTAAACGTTTAATTTAACGAATCGTCCAGAACTTCGCAACGTCAATTTGGCAGATTTGCCTAAAGTCCCAGGAGGACTCATCAGATTCTTATTCAGTGACCGGTGGCAAACTGAATTTTGCGCCGCAGAGTCAGGCCGGGTCTACGATCAACCCACAAGAAACGCACTCAGCGCGGCGATAAAGGCATCCGGCTGGTCGATCAAAGCGGCGTGTCCGGCGTCGGGGATCAGCGCCACGCGCGCATTGGGGATGGCCGCCGCTGTCGATTCGGTCATCGATCGGCTGACCAGCACATCGCGCTCGCCAGCGATGATCAGCGTAGGCACGGCGATCCGCGGGAGATCACGCCGAAGATTGGGATAGATCACCAGGCCGCGCAGCGAGTCTGCGAGGGCGCGGGGATCATTCTGCGACGAGCGGTGAATGTACTCCGCGGTGCGTTTGGCAGGACTCAGAGGTACGCGCCAGGCGTGCAGCGTTTCGGCGATGATAGCGCGGCGAAGATCAGCCGGCAGGCGTGACATGATCCAGCCGGAGCCGGGGAACAGCAGCGGGATGAGCTGGCGCGCCGCCTCCCAGCGCAGGTGCCACAGCAGCGGCAGATTGCCGATTATGCCTCCTGGGATAGGCGAGGCGTAAATCACCAGCCTGGAGATGATCGAGGGATAATCACACGCCAGGCGACCCGCGAGGATTCCGCCCATCGAATGGCCGATCACCACGGCAGGCGCGATATCAAGACTTTTCATCGCGCGCATCACCCGCGCGGCCTGCGCCTTCAGCCCATAGCCGGTGAACGGCCGCGCCGCACTGCCATGACCGGGCAGATCAAACGCGACAATCCGGTATTGATCCGCGAACGCATCGATCAGCGCCTGCCAGAAGAAGGCCCCCTGCTCCGCCAGGCCGTGGATCAGCACCAGCGGTGGCGCGTCTGTGCGACCATAGGCGTAACAGGCCAGGCTGCTTGCAGGGATGCGCTGTGAAGTCGTCATGCGCGTGGCTCAAAAAAACAGCGGGCAGGCCGCATTGACCCGCCCGTCGTGAAATTCAAATGAAAAAGGGTGGAAAGTGAATCTTAGTAGCGGCGGCGGTTATCGTTGCGCGGGCCGTCATTGCGTCCACCGCCGTCGAAGTTGCTGCGGCGCGGACCGCCGCCAAACCCGCCATCACGCGGACGATCTTCACGCGGGCGCGCCTCGTTGACCGTCATCGGGCGGTTGGCAAAGTTGAAGCCGTTGAAGCGGCGGATAGCTTCCTGCGCGTCTTCTTCGGTTTCCATCTCCACGAACCCAAAGCCCTTCGGACGACCGGTGTCACGATCCATGATCAGCGCGATGTCCGCTACTTCGCCGACTTCGGAGAACAGTTCATGGAGCTGTTCGCGGGTGACACTATACGACAGGTTGCCAACGTACAATTTCTTTGCCATGTGCAGGACTCCCCAAGTAAGACCAGTGAACCGATAGAGTGATCGAGGTGACACGGCAAAGAATGCGCAACCGTACAGAGACACGAGGCAAAATTTGACGTTGAACCAGAAGTCATATTGACTTCACTCTATCGCTACTATCATCTCACATTTTTCGTTTCCTGTACAGCCTGGCGCGATTATCAGTTCATTCGGAAACTTTAAGGATTGCTTAAGGTTTTTCTGACTCGCGCAGATGCTGTTCGACCAGCGGCCTGACCTCCTCCCAATCGATGCTGGTCTGCCGACCGCCGTCAAATTCTGCCGTCAGCCAGGCATAGACCGGCTGCAAATCGGGATGATCCTTAGCCAGATCGAGGCCGAGATGCTGGCGGATCAGGAAGATCAGCCCTGCCAGGCCGGAGTCTTTGGTGAGCGATACCTCCAGCGGGCGACCGAGCAGTTCCGGCACGTTGAAAGGCGCGTACATCCACCAGAACTTATTCAGCCCATCGGCATGAACGCCAGCGCGGGTGCGGTGCGCGTCACGACCATAGAGCGGATATTTGGGCGGCAGTCCCTCGCCCATCGCCGCATAGAGATCTGCCAGATCGTTGAGCGCGGCAAAATCAGGGTGCGCCCCCGCGAAATAACCCATACCGATCAGATGCAGCAGCACCCCTTCGAGCGGGGCGTTGCCGGTGCGTTCGCCCTTGCCCAGCGATGTGCCGTTGATCACGGCGCAGCCGGCCCGCACCGCCGCCAGGCAGTTGGCGACCACGAGCCAGGTATCGTTGTGCGGGTGAAATTCCAGGTCTTCCGGCTCCAGCCCAAGCGATCGCAACTGACGGAAAATCCGCGGGATGCTGCGCGGTAATTCCACATCGTCGTAGGGCAGGCCCAGGCCCATCGTGTCGCACACGCGGAATTTTGGCCGCAGCAAACTGCCAAAGGAAGCGGCTATCTCCATCACGGCGTTGATAAACGGCTGCATAAAATCCATCGGGGCGCGGGTGGCATCTTCCAGGTGCAGCCGGGGGCGAATCCCCGCGTCGAGCGTCATCTGCACCGCGTCGAGATACGTGTCCGCCGCCTGCGCTCTGCCGCCCGGTTTGAACTTGTGAAACGTATGATAATCTGACGCGGAGGCCAGCATCCCCGTTTCCCGCACACCGAGAGCCTGGATCAGCGCCACGTCTCTGGCGGCGGCGCGAATCCACGTCGTCGGCTCGATCGGCGCGCCGGACGCATAACGTTCCAGCGCCCCTTCCAGCGCGGCGCGATCGCTGGGGCGGTAGACAAAAAATTCGGCCTGGCGGATCGCGCCCGATGCGCCCGTGAACCGGCACAGAATCTCGTAGATCGCCAGGCTTTGTTCGGTGGTCAGCGGCAGCCCGCCCTGCTGACCGTCGCGGTGGGTGGTCTCAGTCGTCCAGACCTGCGGCGGCAGCGATCCGGGTCGATCCGCCCAGATATAACGCGGAAAATCATGGCGCGGGAAGCTGTCTTCAAAATAATCCGGCGTAGAGGGATCAGCAATTGCAGAGGTCATAATCCATCCTCAAAAAAATGGGTTCTGCGCGTGATCGTAAGATTTCCTCATCAATGTTGTCAATCTTGATCGATAAATCAATATATTGACGGCGTGAATCAAAAAAGGCGATCCACGCGGATCGCCCCTGCTTCATGTGATCTGCTATCGGATCAGGCGTTGGTGAAATCGTACTGATCGATCTCCCAGTGTTCCGGCGAACGCCACAGGCTGGAGAGCAGCAGTTCGCGCATGGCGAGAAATTCTTTCGGCAGCCGGTCAAACAGGCGGATGAACAATTCCTCGTGCGAGAGGACTTCGTTCTTCCATTCCTCCCGATCGACCGACATGAGATCGTTGAACTGCTCGCGGCTGAAGTCCAGCCCGCGCCAGTCGATGTCTTCGAAGCGCGGCATCCGGCCCAGGGGCGATTCGACCGCGCGCCCGTGCCCGTTGATGCGTTCCACGATCCAGCGCAGGACACGCATGTTGTCGCTGAAGCCGGGCCAGATGAAATTGCCGTCCCCGTCCTTGCGGAACCAGTTCACGCTGAAGATGCGCGGTGGATCGGCGATCTCACGCCCAATCTGGAGCCAGTGGTTGAAGTAGCTGCCCATGTGATAACCACAGAACGGCAGCATCGCCATCGGGTCGCGGCGCACCTCTCCAAGTTTGCCGAAAGCGGCGGCAGTCATCTCTGAACCCATCGTTGCGCCGATGTAAACGCCGAACGTCCAGTTAAACGCCTGATAAACCAGCGGCACGACTGTGCTGCGGCGTCCACCGAAGATCAGGCCCTTGATCGGCACACCCGCCGGGTCTTCCCAGGCCGGGTCGATCATCGGGTTCTGGCTGGCTGGGGCGGTAAAGCGCGAATTGGGATGCGCCGCCTTGCGCCCGCTGTCTGGCGTCCACTCATTGCCCTGCCAGTCGATCGCGCTGGCGGGCGGATCGCCCATGCCTTCCCACCACACATCGCCGTCGGGGGTCAGCGCGACGTTGGTAAAAATGGTGTTGGCTTTGATCGTCTCCATCGCGTTCGGGTTCGTCTTGTAAGAAGTCCCCGGCGCGACGCCGAAGTAACCCGCCTCTGGATTGATCGCGTACAGGCGGCCGTCTGGCCCCGGCTTCAGCCAGGCGATATCGTCACCCACGGTCGTGACCTTCCAGCCCTCCATCGCTGCTGGCGGGATCAGCATGGCAAAATTGGTTTTACCGCACGCGCTGGGGAAGGCCGCTGCGACATAAGTCTTCTTGATATTCGGCCCCTCCACACCCAGGATCAGCATGTGTTCGCACAGCCAGCC
>Ga0224723_1001683_pt1 | contig 13067 bp, 12 predicted proteins | sample Balambano_FR2_Me_FD_161647 | JGI IMG/M metagenome (GOLD analysis project Ga0224723, IMG submission 161647) | Freshwater sediment microbial communities from Lake Towuti, South Sulawesi, Indonesia - Balambano_FR2_MetaG | ecosystem: Environmental > Aquatic > Freshwater > Lake > Sediment | place...
CTGCTCGGGCGGCGGCGGGCGGTGCGGCTGCGCCCCGGCGGTCACGAGTGGCGCCTCGCCGACGTCGAGGAGGCCGTCCGGCTGCTCGACGACTCGCCGCTGCACGTGTCGGTGACCGGATCCCTGGACCCGGCCGGGCGGGAGCGGTTCCGGTCGGTCGCCCGCGAGGCCTTCACGGCGCTGGCCCCCGGCGGCCGGCCCGTCGTCCGCACCCCCTACCTCGTCGCCGTCGCGGTCCCACCGCGCGGTCCGTCGCCCGTCCCCCGAGAGCGAGAGAGCCATGGCCGTCCCGAAGCGCCGGATGTCCCGGAGCAACACCCGTCATCGCCGCTCCCGCTGGCAGGCGGAGCCGATGGTCCTCGTCACGATCACCGTCGGCGGCCGTAAGGTCGAGGTGCCACGACGCCTCGTCAGGGCGTACCAGCGAGGCCTGCTCGTCCCCGGGGACTGATGTCCGCCGGGGGCGCGCGGGCGGGACACAGGAAGGCAGGCCCATGGCCACCACCACGCGCGAGGAGATGCGCGACAAGGTCGCGACCGCCACCGGCTTCATCTCCGCGCTCGACCAGAGCGGCGGCAGCACGCCCAAGGCGCTGGCCCAGTACGGCGTGCCGGAGTCGGCCTACGCCGGCGACGAGGAGATGTTCGACCTCGTCCACCGGATGCGCACCCGCATCATGACCAGCCCCAGCTTCACCGGCGAGAAGATCCTCGGCGCCATCCTCTTCGAGGGCACGATGGACCGCGAGGTCGAGGGCCGCCCCTCGGCGGACTACCTGTGGTCGGTGAAGCACGTCGTCCCGTTCGTCAAGGTCGACAAGGGCCTGGCGGAGGTGAGCGACGACGTCCAGGTGATGAAGCCGATGCCGCAGCTGGCCGAGCTGCTGCAGCGGGCCGTGGGGCAGCAGGTGTTCGGCACGAAGATGCGGTCGGTCGTCAAGGCCGCCAACCCGGCGGGAGTCGCGGCGGTCGTCGACCAGCAGTTCGACGTGGGCGAGCAGATCCTCGCCGCCGGCCTGGTGCCGATCATCGAGCCCGAGGTCGACATCCACGCCCCGGACAAGGAGAAGGCCGAGGCGCTGCTGCTCGAGGGGATCGGGCGCCGGCTCGAGGCCCTGCCGGCGGGCGCCGAGATCATGCTGAAGCTCACCATCCCCAGCGTCGACGGGTTCTACTCGGAGGTCATGGCCCACCCGCAGGTCCTGCGGGTGGTCGCGCTGTCCGGCGGGTACTCCCGGGACGACGCCAACGAGCGGCTGGCCCGCAACCCCGGGCTCATCGCCAGCTTCTCCCGCGCGCTCGTCGAGGACCTCTCGGCGCAGCAGAGCGACGAGGAGTTCGACGCCGCCCTCGGTGCCGCCATCGACAGCATCCACCGCGCCTCGGCCACCTGAGGCCGCGGCCCGGAATCGACGACTCTTGTGGAACGCCCCGGCGTGTCGGACAGGAGTCGTCGATTCCGGGCGCCCGTCAGGCGGCGTGGCGGCAGGTGGCGCAGGAGCAGTCGGTGCACACGCAGTTGGCGCAGGTGTCCATGCAGTGCGCGCACGAGCAGGTCGCGTGGGTGCAGGTGGGGCACGTGCAGGTGGCGCAGGTGCAGGCCGCGCAGCTGTCGGAGCAGTCCCCGCAGCGGCACGTCGTGCACTCGTCGTAGTGCCCCGCGTGCTCGCGGTGCCAGTGGTCGGCGTGCCGGTAGTCCACGTGGTCGAGGTGGATGACGGCGTCGTGCCCGCAGCCCGGGCCGTGCGTGTGGTGGTGGGCCTCGGCGGGGCTGTGGTCGGTGGTGAGGGTCATCGGTCCGGCTCCTCGATGTGGTGGAGGGCGTCGAGCAGGACGTGCGCGACATGGTCGTCGGCGAGGGCGTACACGACCTCGCGGCCGCGGCGCTCGGTGGCCACCAGCCGCGCGCCGCGCAGGACGCGCAGGTGCTGGGACACCAGTGACTGGGAGAGCCCGAGCAGGTCGACGAGCTCGTGCACCGGTCGCGGCCCGTCGGTGAGGGCGTGGACGACCCGGGCCCGGACCGGCGACGACAGCACCTTGAACAGCTCGGCGACGCCGTCGAAGTCGCGGTCGGGCCCTGTCACATCAATGAATCTTCATGTGACCACGTCTTCATGTCAAGCCGAACGCGTCCGGTAAGCATGCCCTAATCTGCTGGGATGAATCCGACACGCGGTGTGAACGATCAACCACTGTGCGTCGGTCTGCCATGGCGGTGACGGCGCGGGCCCCGGGAGCCCTGCGCGGTGTCCGGCTCCTCCTGCCGTTCGCCCGGTACGGGCGGTGGCAGTACGCCGCCTCCGCGTCGCTCGCCCTGGCCGGGACGGCGGCGCAGCTCCTGCCCTACTGGGCGGTGTTCCTCGTCCTGCGGGACCTCGTCGACGGCACGCTGACCCGCGGGGGCGTCCTCGACGCGGCAGCGGTGGCCCTGGTCGGGGTCGTCGCCATGGCCGCCCTGCTCGGCGGTGCCACGTGGCTGTCGCACCGCGCCGCCTTCGCCACGCTCGAGCAGCTGCGGCTGCGGATCGGCCACCGGCTCGGGGAGGTGCCGCTCGGCTACCTCACCCGCCGGCGCTCCGGGGCCGTCCAGCGCGTCCTCCACGACGACGTCGAACGCCTGGAGTCCTTCCTCGCCCACGCCGTCCCCGACCTCGTGTCCTCGGCCGGGACGCTGGTCGGGATCACGGTGTGGCTGCTCGTCGTGGACGTCCGGATGGGACTGGCCGCGGCGTCCGTCGTCGCGGTCGCGGTGCCCCTCATGATCGTCGGAGCCGGCATCGGGGCCGCCCGGACCGAGGCGTACGCCCGCGCCATGTCGCGCATGAACGCCTCGATCGTCGAGTTCGTCCGCGGCCTGCCGGTCGTGCGCACCTTCCAGCGCGGCGACGAGCTGTTCGCCGAGACCGCCGCCGCCGTCCGGGACGCCACCCGGTTCCAGGCGGAGTGGGGCCGCCGGCTCCTGCCGGTCCACACCGCCTTCTACACCCTGCTGTCGAGCAATGTCGTCGTCGTCCTCCCGGCCGGGCTCTGGTGGTGGTCGCGGGGCGAGCTGACCACCGCCGACCTGCTGTTCTTCCTCGTCCTGGGCCTCGGGTACACCACGGCGCTGCTCAAGGTGGTCCAGCTGACCACCCAGCTCGGCCGCCTCGCCGTCGGCGCGGCCCTGGTCCACGAACTGGACCGCGCTCCCGTCCTGCCGGAACCGTCCGCCCCCGCCGTCCTCGGCCCCCCGACGGTCGAGTTCGACGCGGTCTCCTTCGCCCACCGGGACGACGCGGGTCGCCGGGTGCCCGCGCTGCGCGACGTCTCGTTCACGGCCCGGCCGGGGACCGTGACCGCGGTGGTCGGCCCCTCCGGGGCCGGCAAGTCGACCCTGCTGCGCCTCGTCGCGCGGTTCGCCGACGTCGACTCCGGCGCCGTCCGGGTCTGCGGCGTCGATGTCCGGGACCTGCCGGTGGCCCAGCTCATGGACCGGGTCGCCCTGGTGCAGCAGGAGACGTTCCTCTTCGACGACACCGTGGCCGCCAATCTCCGCCTGGCCCGCCCCGACGCCTCCGACGCCGATCTGGAGGCGGCCGCCCGGGCCGCCCGGATCCACGACGCCGTGGCGGCCCTGCCCGACGGCTACGCCACCCGCCTCGGCGAGCACGGCGCCCGGCTGTCCGGCGGCGAGCGGCAGCGGCTGTCGGTGGCGCGGGCCCTGCTCAAGGACGCCCCCGTGGTCCTCCTCGACGAGGTCACGGCCCATGTCGACCCCGAGAACGAGGTGGCGCTGCAGCACGCCCTGGAGGTCCTCGTGCCCGGGCGGACCATCATCGTGGTGGCGCACCGGCTGTCCACCGTCGCCGGGACGGACGAGATCCTCGTCATGGCGGGTGGCCGGATCGCGGAACGCGGCCGCCACGAGGGGTTGCTCGCCGCGGACGGTCACTACGCGCGGATGTGGGAGGCGTTCACGGCGGTCGAGGCGCCCGGGCCGAGCGGGTGTGCGGCGTGAGCGGCCGCGGCTCGCTGCGCACCCTGTGGCGGTCGTTCGGCGACCACGGCCGGGCCCTGCGCGCCGCCGTGGCGCTGCGGATGCTCGCCTCGATCGCCATGACCGTGCCGGTGGTCGCCGTGGCCTGGGTCGTCGAGCGGATCCGCGCCGGGGTGCTCACCGACCGCGAGGCCGGGGCCGTCGCCGCGATCGTGGTCTGCTCGGTCGTCGTCCAGTACGGCCTGTGGTACGCGTCGAACCACTTCGCCTGGGTCCGGACTTTCCACGCCGTCGGCGACGGCCGGATCGCCGCCCTGCGGCACGTCCAGTCCCTGCCGGTCGGGGAGGTCTCCGGGCGGCGCACCGGCGACATCGGCGCCGTGCTCGGGGCCGACCACGAGCAGGTCGCGGTGTTCGCCCACCACGGCCTCATGACGCTGGTCGGCGGGGCCGTCGTCCCGGTCGTCACGGTCGCCGGGCTGGCGGTCGTGGACCCGGCGCTCGCCCTGGCGACCGGGGCGAGCATCGTGGCCGCGGTGCCGGTCTTCGTCGGCGTCAACCGGGCGTTCGTCCGCCGCGCGCTGGCCCGGGCCGACGCCCTGGCCGAGGCCAACGGCCGGATCGTCGAGTACGTCCAGGGCATCGCGACGGCGCGGTCGTACAACCGGATCGGCCCCGCGCTCGCGTGGTACCGCGACGCCGTCGCCCGGATGCGGGCGGTCAACGACGACCTGGCGGTCCGGATCACGCCGCTGGCCTACGTCGCCATCGGCACCGTGTTCCTCGGCGTGCCGCTGGTGGTCGCGGTCGCGGGGTACGCGGTCCTGGGCGGACGGGTGGACGAGTGGGCCGCGATCGTCTTCCTGGTCCTCGTGCTGCGGGTCTACGCGCCGCTGGTGTCCGTCGCCGTCGAGGTCGAGGGCCTGCGCCTGACCGACGCCGCCCTCACCCGGATCCGCCGGCTGCACGCCCTGGCGCCCCAGGCCTTCCCCGCCCGGCGCCTCGCGGAGCCGGACGGCCACGACCTCGCGTTCGCCGGCGTGACCTTCGGCTACGACCCTGCGGTGCCGGTCCTGACGGACGTCACGCTCACCGCGCCGGCGGGTGCCGTGACGGCCGTGGTCGGCCCGTCCGGGGCGGGCAAGTCGACCCTGCTGGCCCTGGCCGCCCGGTTCCACGACCCGGACCGCGGCGAGGTGCGCCTCGGCGGGGTCCCGCTGCGCGACCTCACCGCCGACCAGCTGCGCCGGGCGGTCACCGTGGTGTTCCAGGACGTGTACCTGTTCGCGGGGTCGGTGCGCGACGCCATCGCCTTCGGCGCCCCCGGGGTCGACGACGCCGCCGTCGAGGCCGCCGCCCGGGCCGCCCGCTGCCACGACCTCGTGACGGCGCTGCCCGACGGCTACGACACCTGGGTCGGCGAGGGCGGGCTCACCCTCTCGGGCGGCGAGCGGCAGCGGCTGTCCGTCGCCCGGGCGATCCTCAAGGACTCCCCGGTCGTCCTGCTCGACGAGCCGACGGCCGCCTTGGACCCGCTGACCGAGCGGGACGTCCAGGAGGGCCTGGCCGCCCTGTCGCACGGCCGGACGACGGTCGTCGTCGCCCACCGGTTGTCGACGATCCGGACCGCCGACCACATCGTGGTGCTCGACCGCGGTCGGGTCGTCCAGGTCGGCACCCACGACGAGCTGCTGGTGGACGCCGGGGGCCGGTACGCCCGGCTGTGGGCGGACCGGGAGCGGGCGGTCGGCTGGCGGCTGCCGGGCTCCGGCTCACCGGGGCCCCACCCGGCGGTGCGGGCGTGAGGCGGGCCGGAGCCGGCTCGGGGGCCGCCGTGGCCGACGGCAACGCCACGTCGCGCGTGGGACGGCTGGTCGTGGCGCTGGAATCGACCGACCTGCGCCCGTCGGCGAGGGTGGACGCCCTCTTCCGGGCGCTCGTGGCCGAGGCGTTCCGGCTGCCCGCGGCCGAGCTGGCCCGGGTGCCGGCCGACCTGGTCGAGCGCGCCCGGCGGGTCAGCGCACGCGGCGAGGGCCTGCTGGAGACCCACTGGGCCCGGAGGGTGGCGGCCGGCCGCGCGTCCCTCGAGGCCTTCCCCTACCACGACCACTACGTCCGCCTCGTCGCGTGGGAGCGCGAGCTCGTCCGCCGGGCCCTCGGCCGCGACCCCCGTCGGGCCGTGGTCGCCGGCGCCGGGCCGCTGCCGCTCACCGCCCTGGTGCTGGCCCGCCTGGTGCCCGGCCTGGTCGTCACCTGCCTCGACCGTGACCCGGAGGCGGTGACGGCGGGCGCGCGGCTCGCGGGCCGTGCCGGGGCCGATCCCCGGCGGGTGACGTTCGCGGTCGGCGACGCCGCGGGGCACGACTACGGCGCGGCCGACCTGGTCCTCGTGGCCGCGCTCGTCGGCGACACCGACGCGGACAAGCGGGCGGTGCTCCGCCGGGCCGCCGAGACCGCCGCCGGGACGGCGGTGCTGGCCGTCCGCACGGTGCCGGACGACGGCCGCCGCCTGCTGTACCGCCGCGTCGAGCCCGCGTCCGTCCCGGCGCACCTGCCCGTGGCGGGCGAGCACCCGCCCCCGCCGGGAGTGGTCAACAGCCTGCTGCTGGTCGGGGGCGCGCCGGGTCCACGTCCACGCCGGTGAGTTCGGCCGACACCGCCCAGAGCCGGGCGGCCAGGTCCCGGTCCCGGGCCGCGGCCGGCGGGTCGAGGCGGCGCACCCGGCGCCCGCGCACCTCGCCCCAGCCGCCGGGCCCGTAGTAGTCGCCGCCCCGGACGTCCGGCGCGGTGGCCGCGTGCAGCTGCGGCCGGGCGCCTTGCTCCGCGCTCTGCATGAGCAACCCGCCCAGGCGGACCAGCGGTCCCGGCAGACCCGTGGTGGCGGCCAGGTTGGTGGCCGAGATCCCGGGGTGCGCCGCCACGCTCAGCGTGTCGTGCCCGGCCTCCCGGAGCCGGCGGTCCAGCTCCACGGCGAACACCAGATTGGCGAGCTTGCTGGTCGCGTAGGCCGCCGACGGCCGGTACGGGCCCTGCGACCGCAGGTCGTCCTCCGCCAGCCCGCCGCCTCGGGCGGCGAGGCTCGACACGGTGACGACCCGGGCCCCCGGCGTCGCGACGAGCACCGGCAGCAGCCCGGCGGTCAGTGCCCAGTGGCCCAGGTGGTTGGTGCCCATCTGGAGCTCGAAGCCGTCGGCCGTGGTGCGACGCCGCCGCGGCATCATGACCCCGGCGTTGTTGAGGAGGACGTCGAGCCGCCCGGACGTCTCGCCCAGCCGCTCGGCGAAGCCCCTCACCGATGCCAGGTCGGCCAGGTCGAGCGGCTCGACCGTCACGTCCGCGTCCGGGACGGCGTCGCGCACGGCCGCCCCGGCCGCCTCGCCGCGGGCGGTGTCCCGGGCCGTCATGACCACCCGTGCGCCGCGCTGGGCCAGCCCGAGGGCCGAGGCCAGCCCGAGCCCCGAGGTGGCGCCCGTGACGACCGCGGTCCGTCCTGTCAGTTCCTCCGTCGCGACCACGCGCCCAGCATGGCGGTCGGGCCGGCCGTGCTCCCGGCCGGGGGTCCTAGAGTCCGGCGCATGCGCATCGAGACCCGTCACCAGCCGTCGTTCGCGGTCGTCCGCGCCCACCTCGCCCCGGGCGAGACGATCCAGGCCGAGTCCGGGGCCATGGCCGCCCACTCCCTCGGCATCGAGGTCGAGGCCAGGATGCAGGGCGGGCTCATGAAGTCACTGAGCCGCAGCGTCCTCGGCGGGGAGTCGCTGTTCATCACGACGTTCCGGGCGCACCCGCAGCACCCGGGCTGGGTGGACCTCGCGGCCCGCCTGCCCGGTGACGCCCTGGCCCTGGACGTGGCGCCGGAGCGGGGCGTCGTCCTCACCCGGGGGTCGTGGCTGGCGGCCGAGGCCGGGGTCACCCTCGACACCAAGTGGGGCGGGTTCGGCAACCTCGTCGGCGGGGAGGGCGGATTCACCGTGCACGCCTCGGGCCAGGGGCAGGTCGTCGCCGCGTGCTATGGCGCGCTGGACCGGCACGACCTGCCCGAGGGAGGCGGCTTCACCGTCGACACCGGCCACGTCGTCGCCTACGAGGACCGGGTCCGGCCGCAGCTCCGCCGCGCCGCCCGGCAGGGCTTCATGGCGACCATGAAGTCCGGCGAGGGCTTCGTCTTCGACTTCGTCGGCCCCGGCGCGGTGTGGACGCAGTCGCGCAACCCCAACGAGTTCGTCGGCTGGCTGGCCTCGGTGCTGCCGGCGCGGCAGTGAGGCGGGGAGCACGGTGACCACGTGACGACGACCGCGCTCGCGCCGGCACCCGGCCTGCGGCTGGGACCCTTCGCGCTGGCCGCGCCGGTGGTGCTGGCGCCGATGGCGGGCATCACCAACGCCGCCTTCCGTCGGCTGTGCCGCGAGACCGGCGGCGGGGCGGGCCTGTACGTCTCGGAGATGGTGACGTCGCGGGCGCTGGTCGAGCGGTCGCCGGAGTCGCTGCGCCTCACCGAGCACCATCCCGACGAACCGATCAGGTCGGTCCAGCTGTACGCCACCGACCCGGCGACCGCGGCGGCGGCTACCCGCCTGCTGGTCGACGAGGGCCGGGCCGAGCACGTCGACCTCAACTTCGGCTGCCCGGTCCCCAAGGTCACGCGCCGCGGCGGCGGGGCGGCGCTGCCGTGGAAGACCGACCTGTTCGGCGCCGTCGTGCGCGCCGTGGTCCGGGCCGCGGAACCCCACGGCGTGCCCGTCACGGTCAAGATGCGCACGGGCATCGACGACGACCACCTCACGTACCTCGACGCCGGGCGGATCGCCGTCGAGGCCGGGGTCGCCTGGGTGGCACTGCACGGGCGCACCGCGGCCCAGATGTACGCCCCCCACGCCGACTGGGACGCGATCGCCCGGCTGCGCGACGCCCTGCCGGCCGAGGTCCCCGTCCTCGGCAACGGCGACGTGTTCGCCGCCGAGGACGCCGTCGCCATGCGGGCGCGCACCGGCTGCGACGGCGTCGTCGTCGGCCGAGGCTGCCTGGGGCGGCCGTGGCTGTTCGCCGACATCGCCGCGGCCCTGGCCGGCGACCCGCGGCGGGTCCGCCCGGACCTCGGCCGGGTCGTCGCGGTGTTCCGGCGCCACCTCGACCTGCTGGTCGAGCACCTGGGCGACGAGGGCCGGGCCTGCCGCGACATCCGCAAGCACGTCGCGTGGTACCTCAAGGGATACCCGGTCGGTCACGACGCCCGCGTCCGGCTGGCCACCCTGACCTCCGTGGCCGAGCTGGACCGGATCGTCGACACCCTCCCGCTGGACGCGCCGTACCCGGGCGGGGCGGCCGAGGGCCAGCGCGGGCGGGCCGGCGTCGCCCGGCCGGTGGCGCTGCCCGACGGCTGGCTGGCCTCCCGCCGCCTCGACCCGGCGTCGGCCGGCGCGGTGGCGGCCGCCGAGTCGTCGGTGTCGGGCGGCTGACGGCGCACGGTCACGGCGGCTGCCGGACGCGTCTGCCAGACTCGACGGAATGACCACCGCACAGTCCCTCGCGACGACGGGCACCCGCCGCCGGGCACGTCCGGTGGCATGGCTGCTCGTGCTGGCGCTCGTCGTGCCGCTCGCGGTCATGGTCCGGGTGGTCCTCGTCGCCCAGCGGGACGCCCAGGGCCCGGTGGACGCCGTGGTCGTGCTCGGCGCCGCGGCCACGAACGGCGTCCCGGGCCGGGTCCTCGAGGCCCGGCTGGAGCACACCCTCGACCTGTGGTCGGCGGGTGCCGCGCCGGTCGTCGTGACCACCGGCGGCGTGGGCGAGGACCAGCGGCTGAGCGAGGCCGAGGTCGGCGCGCACTGGCTCACCCACCGCGGCGTGCCCGACGACGCCGTCGTGGCCGTGGGCAGCGGCGGCGACACCCTCACCAGCCTCCAGGCGGTGGCCGCCGAGCAGCGCGCCCGCGGCTGGCGGTCGGTGATCCTCGTCAGCGACCCGTGGCACCTGTACCGGGCGGGCGCGATGGCCGACGACGTCGGGCTCCCGGTGGCGGGCACCAGCCCGGTCCGGGGCGGGCCCAATGTCGACGACCGGGGCCGGGCCGCCTTCCACGTGGTCCGGGAGACGGCGGCGTTCCTCGCCTACCGGGCGGCCACCGTGGCCCGGGACGTCGGTGCCGCCGTGGACGCGCTGGCGACCGGCCGGTGACCGTCGGGCCGTGACCGTCATCGGCCCGGCCCACGGCCTCCCGGCCGGATACCTCGACGCCGACGCGGCGCGCTGGGCCGACGAGCCGCCCAAGAGCGGAGCCCGCACGGCGTTCGCCCGCGACCGCGCCCGGGTGCTGCACTCCGCCGCGCTGCGGCGGCTGGCGGCGAAGACCCAGGTGGTGGCGCCGGGCAGCGACGACTTCGGGCGCAACCGCCTCACGCACTCCCTCGAGGTCGCGCAGGTCGGGCGGGACCTGGCCGGGCTCCTCGGCTGCGATCCCGACATCGTCGACACCGCGTGCCTGGCCCACGACCTGGGACACCCCCCCTTCGGGCACAACGGAGAGGCGGTGCTCGACCTCATCGCCGACCCGATCGGCGGCTTCGAGGGCAACGCCCAGACCCTGCGCGTGCTCACCCGTCTCGAACCCAAGGTCGTCGACCGTCGGACCGGACGCCCCGCGGGGCTCAACCTCACCCGGGCCTGCCTCGACGCGGCGACCAAGTACCCGTGGGCGCGCGGCGAGGGACCGCCGCGGGAGGGCCGCAAGTTCGGCGTCTACCCCGACGACGCCGAGGTGTTCGCCTGGGTGCGCGAGGGCTCGCCCCCGACCCGGCCGTGCGTCGAGGCACAGGTCATGGACCTGGCCGACGACGTCGCCTACAGCGTCCACGACGTGGAGGACGCCGTGGTCGCCGGCTACCTCGACCCCGCCTCCCTCGCCGACCCGGAGGTGGCGGGCGAGGTCGCGAGCGAGGCGGCCGCCTGGTACCTGGCCGGCGCCGAGCCCGCGGAGGCGGCGGCGGCGCTGGCCCGGCTGCGGGCCCTGCCCTGGTGGGCGTCGGCCTTCGACGGCTCCCACGCCGCCCTGGCCGCGCTCAAGGACCTCACCAGCCAGCTCATCGGCCGGTTCGTGGTCGCCGTGCGGGACGCGACCGTGGCCCGGCACGGCCCCGGACCGCTGACCCGCCACGCCGCCGCGGTCGTCGTGCCGGCGGCGACGAGCGCCGAGATCGCGGTGCTCAAGGCGGTGGCGATCCACTTCGTGGTCAACGCCGAACGCCGCCAGAGCGTCTACGCCACCCAGCGAACGGTCGTCGCCGAACTGGTGGCGGCGCTGCTCGACGCCGCCCCGGCCGTCCTGGAACGGCCGTACGCCGATGCCTGGCGGGCCGCGGGCGACGACGGGGCCCGCCGCCGGGTGGTCGTCGACCAGGTCGCCGGTCTCACCGACGCCTCGGCGGTGGCGTGGCACGCCCGCCTCGTCCGCTGAGGCCGGTCCGGGTCGTCACGGGCGCAGCAGCGGGTCGAGGAACTCGTTGCCGAGAACCCCGCGCGGGTCGACGTCGGCGGCCAGCCGGCGGAAGTCGTCGAACCGGGGGTACCGGGCCGCCAGCTCCGCCGGGTCGGCCGTCGTCACCTTCCCCCAGTGCGGTCGGGCACCCAGCGGATCGAGCACGGCGTGCAGCCGGCGCACCGCGGGCAGCACGGCGACCGGGTCCGGCACCCACGTGACGTGGACCCCGACGACGTCGCGCCCGTACGCCGGGCTCAGCCACAGCGTGTCGGCGGCGACCGTGCGGATCTCGCAGGTCTGCACCACCGGAGCCAGCTCGGCGGCCAGCCCGAGGACCCCGGCGACGGCGGCTCGGGCCGAGTCCCGCGGCACCAGCAGTTCCGACTGCAGCTCCGCGCCCCGGCTGGGCACCGCACCGGCGCGGAAATGGGGGAGCCGCTCGTGCCAGGGACCGGGCCGACCGAGCTGCTCGGTGCAGGCGGCCGGATCCCCGCCCGGCAGCGGGTGGCGGGGCTCGTCGGCGCGGACGGACCCCAGCCAGGTCGGCGGCGGCTCGACGGAGACGTCCGGTGCCGGGGAGGCGTCGATGACCGCCTTGCGCCAGACCCGCGACCGGGGGCCGTCCGGCCGCGGGCGCAGTCCGGTGAAGACGCTCACGCTGTGCGCGGCCGACATCACCTCGTCGAACCGCTCGACGAGGGCCGCGGCCGCCAGGTCCTCGTACACGTCCTGGCGCACCGAGTAGGCCGGGACGACGTCCAGGGTCACCCGCACCACCGCCCCGAGCGCCCCCAGCGACACCGCGTGCCCGGGGAACGTCCCGGGGTCGGCGTCGCGGTCGACGGTGACGAGGTCCCCGCCCGGGACGACGACGTCGAGGGTCCGCACGCCGGCCGACAGGCAGCCGACGGTGTCACCGGAACCGTGGGTCGCGGTGGCGATCGCCCCCGCGGCCGAGAGATGCGGCAGGGAGGCCATCGCCGGCAGCGCCCACCCACGCCGGTGAAGCTCCCCGGCCAGCCAGGCGTAGGTGACGCCACCGGGCACCGACGCCGTCCGGCCCGCCGTGTCCACCTCGACGACGCGCGGCAACGCCTCGAGGCTGAGCAGGTCCCCGGACGTGGCCGCCAGCGGGCTGAACGAGTGCCCGGACCCGAGTACCCGCCAGCGCGGGCTGCGGGCCGCGAGTCGGCGCACCTCGGCGACGGTCGCCGGCCGGTGCCGGCCGGCCGGGGTGAACGTGAGGTTCCCCGCCCAGTTGGTGACGGTGACCGGTGCGGTCACCCCGGCACTGTGACACGCCGGACGGCGCCGGGACGTGGGACCGAGGGCCGGGCGCTCCGCCGGCCCGGCCCGGCCCCCGGTCCCGCTCGGCCCGCCGTCGGGCGGGCGGCGGTCAGCTGAAGGCGTCCTTGATCTTTTCGCCGGCCTGCTTGAGGTCGGCCTCGCTCTGGTCGGCCCGGCCCTCGGCCTCCCGGGACTCGTCGCCGGTCAGCTTGCCCTCGGCCTCCTTGGCCTGGCCGCCGAGCTTCTCCGCCTGGTTGCGCAGCTTGTCGTCAGTACCCATGACCCGACCATGCCCCCGATCCGCCGAGATCGCATCCCGGGCGGGGC
>Ga0224723_1001684_pt1 | contig 13065 bp, 12 predicted proteins | sample Balambano_FR2_Me_FD_161647 | JGI IMG/M metagenome (GOLD analysis project Ga0224723, IMG submission 161647) | Freshwater sediment microbial communities from Lake Towuti, South Sulawesi, Indonesia - Balambano_FR2_MetaG | ecosystem: Environmental > Aquatic > Freshwater > Lake > Sediment | place...
TGGGAGTCATCCTCTTGCTCGTAGGCATCGATCACTTTTTGGCGTAAATCAACTGAATAAGCTTTCATAGAAGAGTACCCTAAAGAATATTCCTTTATTGTATTGAACGGAGGTGAAAACCGCTATAACTGATGAACGGAGAAAATCAGCAAACTCGGCAAATTCGTTTTGTTCTTGTTCGCTGCTCCTTGAGAGGTAACCAAGTAGAACAAGCACATCGCAATGTTGTTCCCCAAAATAGTGATAGGTTAGAAGTTCTGATTGACTAATTGCTGATAAACAGTTGTTAAGAATCGGCTGAAGCAATCTTGACAGCTTTTCTGGAATGCGTTCAACCGCTTGATTATCCACTAGAGTTAGTGTGTGAAACATATCAACCCTTTCAAAATCCATGATAGCTATGGCTGCTTCACGCCCATCAACCGACGATGCAAGGCGATTTAGAAAGCCTTCGTAGTAGTAATTAGGAGCACCAAGAGTAAGCTGGGAGGCAAGAGTGTACTTAGCACAGTTCCTCGCTTCGTATACGACTTCTAGCGTGGCTTTATTGCAGTTTTGAAAGAAGAGCAGTTCAACTCGCCCATGCACAGATTGATTAAAGGTGCTTACTGCATCTGCAAACTGGTCAACTCTCATCCATGTGCGGGTTTGACGATTTATTCTGTGATGGTCGGGACTAACTTCATTAATCTTTCCTCCGTGACCCACAACAATTACTGCCCAATGCTCTGCTTCAAAAGTATGATTTTCCCAATCAAGATACGCTGCAAAAGCAGATGCAGCACTACTATCTTCTCCTGTTACATCAACTTCAGTAATAGTGCCATTAATAAGCTGGCGACGGCGCATTTGGGGATCATCCCAGTAGTCTGATTGAACAACTACAGCTATTGCAGAGTTTTGTGTACCATTGGTTAACATTTCAACGATTGGCTCGCCAAAACGTGCAAGGTCATTGTCATACGGCATCCAGTACAAAACGACCCATTTGTGGCGCGACTTAATTTGGGAAGACACAGAACTCATGGCAAAGGTCAAATCTCTGCCCACAATCCCAGCAAAACACGCTGACCCCATTGCAGCATACTGGCAGAAACTTCTTCGCTTCATAGTAATGAGTTTGAGCTTTTGTGTCTATTTGAAACTAAATTAGCACCAGACACCGACATATAACGTTTCGGTACTGACCCCACCAAGGATTAAGCGGTACAACGGCTAAAGTGGGCGGCGGTGAGAGAACTGGAACGTAGCGCAAAGACTCTCTTCCGTCCGCTCCACTGCGTTGTTATGCCGCGCCTCTGCGAGTGACTGCCTGTACATCAGCCAGGTTTAGTTTTGTGCAGACTCGTTTAGTTGCTGCTGAAGCCGTTGGACTTCCTCGATCGACAATCCTGTTCCGCGAGCAACAGCTTCGACCGATAACCCATCTCGAAGGAAGTTGAGCGCGATCGTGCGTTTTGCTCTCGCTTCTGTTTCTTCCTGAATGGAACGATAAATCACGGACTCTTGCATGATGTCCCTCCGCAATAGGCGATAAATTACTTCCTGGTCTAATTTTAACCCAGCTAAAATCCCTGACGCTGCCATCAAATTCGCCTGAGTTTGCAGATCTGTAATCTGATCAACCCTTTGGGCTACTTGACGCAATATTGCTTCTACGTCGGTGCTTTGACCTAGAGCGGCAAAAGGTAGCAGCCCAGGATATTGCAGGAAGACTTCGGCAGGCTGCTCCCACAAACAAACGATGTCGAACTCATGACGAGTTCGCTCCAACATAAAGCTGTTTTGCCGAACCAGATCAGACCCAGTAGGCTGAAGGTACACCACAACTTGTCGCATTGCCTTGTCTGGATAGCGCCTATACACTCGCACGCGATAATCCAACATGCGGAACGGGATATCTCGTTTGGGGTGAGTTTGGAATTCTAGATGCAAGACTGACTCATCGGACTCCAGCAGAATTAGGGCATCGGCTCGAATCGGGTCGAGGGAGAGTTCGGAAGATTTTAGTTCTGTTAGGGAAATAGGCTCCCCTAGCAGCCAACTGGCAAAGTCGGCTGAGAAGTTTTCGGCAAGAAATCGGCAAGTATCGTCATACATGAGGATGATGGTAAAACCAGCAACACTGATTCAAGCTTAAGCTGGCTTAACCCTAGATGTTTTTTTAACACGTTTTGAACATCAACTAATTCTCGTTATTAGGGTATATTGTAGAACTCTACTCTTAGAGGACGTTTGAAAAGGTGGTCAGTGCGTAAAAAAGCTCACTCGGTGTAAGCTGCGAAAGAAACATACACAGCACCGAGAGAGCAAGATGAGTAAAGTTTACCCCAGCAACCTGAGCCGTGAGCAATATGAGTTTCTCAGTGACTTGCTTCCAGAAGCAAAACCGGGGAGTCGTCCCCGCACTGTCGAGATGTGGGACGTGCTCAATGCCATTTTCTATGTGCTTGTCGAAGGAGTACGGTGGAGAGCCTTACCCGGAGACTTTCCAGTTTGGCAAACCGTGTACACCTATTTTCGCAACTGGCGCAAAGATGGGACGTGGCTAACGGTGAAGTTGTGCGGCGGCAGATAAGCTTGAACTCTCACCGATAACCTTTGTTCCGTCCGCACCAACGCATTGTTAGCCTGCGCCGCTACTACGATGCAACTGCAAAATCTGTGTACTGTCTCATCTTTGGCTCATGGAATGCCAACACAATATCCTCTTTAGGAACACCCGCACGAACCAAGTCAGTTGCGATACCGTCTTCAGTCCAATCCTCTTCAATCCAGAATTTACCATCCCGAATCCGAACATAGACTGTCATCCCAGTAACACGATCGCCGTTCTGCCAACCAAGATTCATCCAAATATAGTGATCCTTTGGCTCATCCACGATCAAGAATGTTTCGATGTCTTGGTCATGGCGACGGTTACACAATTCTATATACTCCGTCAAGATACGCTTAATTAGTTCGGGATACTCAGTTAGTTTATCCACAGTTTGATCTCCTCTGTTTCTATATCTACAACAATGAGTGGAAGTTGATGCTTGTTGAGGATAAGTTGAACTACATCCTGCTTAAAAAAGCTTTTATAGGCGACTGCACTAACAGCAACATAAAGTTTATGGTCTGGCGCTGTTTCTTCTAAAAGGTAGCGGTAGATGTCGTATTGACCGAGAGCCTCTTTCAAATCTTGCATTTTTGATGCGCCGACGAAGTTCTTCACTTCGACAACAAGCCTTTGCCCATCTCGTTCAGCCGCGATAGGGCGTTCAGCACCGAGATCAGCGTACAAAGTTGTTCTTCGATACTGAATTACGTAGGGATCGTCCGTAATCACCCAGCCGTCCTTCATTAGTGCATTTTTTACTGCATCGTGAATTATGTCTAATTTAGGCATAACCTAAGTATAAGTCAGAAGAATGACCAGAAGCAGATAACGCACGGGATATTTTTGAGTTCCAACCGTTGTTGTAAAACAATACTCTAATAATCCTTCAACATAATGGGTTTTCAAAATCTTTTCAACTCTTCGCTTTAACTCACTCTCTTGACTAATCTGTTGATGTCCTCGCCCGATAGGCGGAGTCAGTTTCAATAACTTTTCACTGGCTGTTTGTAATCGTTTTTGTCATCCTTGTTGTTGCTGTTGAGCATAAACCACCGAATGAAAGAAAAAAACTTGCTCTCGCCAACACACGGGATACCCTTCCGGCGTTTACCCTTCCATTGGTGATGAATGTAACTTCGAGTGGCTAGCGATCCCATTTTGCAGTCTCCCACCCACAACAAATCCTGCGCTGCTAAACTGGCTCGACTCTGCTCAAATACCCGAATATACCAGTTGTCATCCGCCTGCTCGCCGGAAACGACCTGAGTCGCCATCGGCATCCCTAACGGATCTAAACTCCCCATCATGATCTTGATCTGCGCTAAATCAGGGTCATCCTTGCTATAGCCAAACTGAAAGATGCCTTCCTCGGTGACTAGATGCGTTCCCGACACTGTTGTCGCATCCATTCGTACCGTCGTTGGCTCTAATTGGTAAATCCTCATGCTTCGCCAGTTTAGCTCAGCTTCAATTCCTTGCCAGCACTCCGCTTCGCTCATGCGTTTCAGACAATACTGAGTCGGTCGTCGCTAACATCCGTCGCGCTCAATTCCACCCCACAGACTTGCTCAATCATCGTTCGATGCTGCTCCACCCACCCTCGAACCACGACCTTGCGATGATCTCCCTCGGAAACAATGTAGACCAACCAAATCACCACTACCCAACCCCAGTCCAAGCCCTGCTGTTTCCAGTGTCGGGGCAAATGCACGTTCAGCAGTTGGGGTAATTCCATCTGCATCATCATGTGCAGTAACACCACCACATCATCGACTCGTTCGGTCGCTAGATTCAGCACGGGGTTCATGGTTCATCAGGTTAGTGTGAACCCCTTGTGTTTACACTAAGTATTTTTACTCCCTTTGGATTACGCGAACGGAGAGATCTAACTCACCTAATCCAGAGTATTAGACAGAATTTCGTCTGCCTATTTCCCTATAGAAGAGGATTAGATAGATTTAATTCTACCTAATTCCCGTGTGCGGGGTGTTAGATAGAAAACTTCTGCCTAACTGCCCTCTACGGGGAATTAGATAGAAAATTTGCTGGTATTGTAGCCCGTTGCAGCAGTTGGGGCGAAAGGTTTCAGTAAATTTAATCTACTGGTTCATCTTTGGCTGATATGGTCATTGGTTTGCCATCCGGGTCGTCTCTTATTCTTGTCATGGAACCACGTCCCAAAAGCGATTAGAGCAAGTTCTAGGATCATGCGGCTCAAGCATTATTCCGATCGCACTGAGAAAAGTTATGTCCCAGTGGGCATGGCTTTTTGAGATGTTTTACGGCGCAAAATTGAGCTACCGAATTTACGTTAGATTAAGAATGGGTTAAAATAAGAAACTCAACTCCATTCAGGTCGATTAATCCGTCGATTAAGTGCTATGAATAAAAACAGTGCATCTCATGAGCTTACAGAGGTCTTGCCAAACGACCAGCGAACCGCTCAACAACAGATTCATGACTCGCAGCAAGATGGGTTAAGCGATGATGGGCGATCGCTGACTCTAGGAGAGTTTGCTCACAGTGTGATTAGCCAACAATACCGCCGGATTATTAAGCAGGAAAAGAAAGTTTTAGCAGACAAAGACCCAGAAAATTTGCACCAGATGCGAGTTAACACTCGACGGCTACGAACTGCCCTGCAAGTATTTGATCCTGCCGTGGAGCTTCCCAAAGCAGCACGAGAAGACCGGGTCAAAACCTTGGCCAAAATCTTGGGTAAATTACGTGATTTGGATGTGCAAACTGCCACGTTGAAGGACAACTATCAGCCTCAATTGAATTCATCTGAACAAAAGCTGCTCAATCAAGCCCTTGGCATTTTGCACAAACAACGTCGCCGAGCGTTTGCGGGTACAGAGGAAACGTTAAAATGCGCCTTTTATCAGGACTTCAAGGAGTCCTACGAAGAGTGGCTAGAGCGTCCTAACTATAAACCTCTGGCTCAGCTTTCCCTAATCAGCATCCTGCCAGACTTGTTGCAGCCTCTTCTCTCTCAGTTATTTTTGCATTCAGGTTGGCTGATTGGAAAAGAGCAAGCCAGTCAGCAAAGTGAACTCTTGCACGATCTGCGGAAAGTTTGCAAGCAAGTCCGCTATCAGGCTGAATTTTTCACTCAGTTTTATGGAGATGAGTTTCAGTTCTGGATTGAAGAAATCAGGCAGTTACAAGAAATGTTGGGTAAAGTCCAAGACGGACAAGTCTTATCTGAATTGCTTGTTGAAGTTTTGCCACAGGCCAAGACAATGTCACAACTCCAGACAACCATTCACCAAGAGCAACAGGATGCCATGATGCCCTGGGATGCTTTGCGGGAAAAGTACCTTGATCCAGAATTTCGTCAACATTTGTATGACTTGATCCTGCATCCTGCGCCTGTGAGCTAAGGCGATTTCTGGAAAAGCATCTCCCAGTTTTTAGGAGGGTGGGCGGCCGCCCACCCTCCTAAAAAACTGAGTATACATTCCCTGGAGATCTCCTAAGTAGACGATGTGAGGAGTCCAAGGTTTTATGAGGATGTTTGTAGAGAGCTAATCTGTCACCGATGGGAAAATTGGGTGGTAGAACAGCCAGAAAAATAAAATTTTGTCCTTGTGGTCCCTCTTTTGGTTAGAATAAGGCTTTTGTGTCCAAGTGCATGAAAGGGTTATAGAGTGGCGGTGTGAGATCGTAGGATCGACCTGTCACTCTTTCTTTTGTGTCTTTGTTTCTTGTGTTTTTTGAAACACCTACCCTTCCATTTTGCCTATCACATTAGGGGCTTTGTAAAGGCTACAATTTAGAACCACGAGCAGATTTCACAAACCTTACTGAATTTCCAAAAATGAAATAAAGCTTCCCGATTTTTACGGAAAGCTCGGAATATATAAAGGTAAAAATTGATCCAGGCGTAAGGATTGACTGCACTCTTTCTCAGTCAGGTCATCGCTCGTTCAGTGACCGATCGCTAATTCAAAAGTTCAATAATTTGATCGGCTAAGGTTGTAGGATCGTAGGGCTTTGTGATGACTCCTGCGATCGCCATTTGATTGTAGCGGCGTTGGTCAGAGGGTTGGATCATGGCAGTGAGCAGAATGACGGGAATCTGCCGGGTTGCAGGATTAGCTTGAATTTCGGCAAAAGTAGTTAATCCATCCACATCGGGCATCATGACATCCAGCAAAATGGCATCAGGTTGTTCAGCGATCGCCTTCTCTAAGCCTTCTTGACAAGAACCTGCTGTAAACACTTCCCAGCCCTTAGCAATTTCTAGACAGATCTGGGTGGTTTCTCGGATATCAGGTTCGTCGTCAATGATCAAAATACGCTTACTCATATTTGCCTATATTTACTCATACCTTATCAAGGCACAGCGGGAAGGTGGAGGTGGACCAGATCAAAAGGAAAACTGGTTTAGGAGTGCTGTTGAGACGGGTGCTGACAGGGCAACAGAACATAAAAAGTGCTACCTGCACCAAGCTGACTTTCTGCCCAAATTCGCCCATTGTGTTGATGGACAATTCCCCGACAAATCATCAAGCCTAAGCCAGTGCCTCCATGTCCCCGAGCGTGAGAAATGTTGACCTGTTGAAAGCGATCGAAAATTGTTTCCAGCTTATCGCTTGGAATACCGATTCCCTGATCTTGTACTTTGAACAGAATGCTAGTGGGGGAGGATAAGTTTGGCTGATTCGCTATCTGGTCTTCGCTGATCCTTGTAGTTGTTGGGGCTATGGAGTGATCCGGCTCATTGTTGAGGACTTCAGCAGTTAACCATACCGTAGAGCCAACAGGAGAAAATTTAATCGCGTTGCCCAGCAGGTTTGTGAAGGTTTGAATGATGCGATCGGGATCAGCCCAAAGCTCGGCATCAATGGGAGCGATGGCAAGGTGAATCCCTGCTTTTTCTGCCATTGCTCTGACCGTGTCAGCAGATTGAATCATCAAATCACCTGCATTGCAGGTTCTTTTATCCATTGTGATTTTCCCAAATTTGATGCGCTCAATATCCAGAAAATCACTCACTAATCGCACTAACCGATTTGTATTGGAGAAGGCGATATCCAACATGCGTTTACTTTTCTCAGGATGACTGTCTAGCCATCCATTTGCTAAGAGCCAGAGGGTGCTACGAATGGAAGTTAAGGGTGTGCGTAGTTCATGACTGACAATGGAAATAAACTCGTCTTTCATGCGCTCTATTTGTTGCCGAGTTGTAATGTCTTTGAAAACAACAACTGCACCAATAATTTGATTTTGTTCCCAAATTGGGCTGCTAACGTACTCGATTGGGAAACTGGAGCCGTCTCGTCGGTGAAATAGATCGTTGCTGCCCGAATGCACTACCCCTGCTTGTACCGTTTCGAGGATGGGGTTATCTGACACTAAATAAGGTGTGCCATCGGGTCTAGCATGGTCCACTAACATGTGCATCCAGTGCCCGATTAGTTCGTCTATACTATAGCCCAGCATTTTAGCGGCGGCTGGATTGGCGAAAGTTATTTTACCTTGGGGATCAATGCCATAAATTCCCTCTCCTGCTGAGTCAAGAATGAGTTCTTGCTGGTGGCTTAATCGTTGAAGAGATGCTTCGGCCTGTTGTCGTTCGAGTAAGGTTTTTTCTCGTTCGGCAATTTGCTCCACTAAAGCAACGTTGGCTTGCTGAAGTTCGAGCGTTCGTTCTCGCACTCGTTGCTCCAATTGAGCATTGAGGGCGATTATTTCCTGCTCTATCTGTTTACGACGTTGGATATCTTCTGCTAAATCTGTGTTGAGCGCACACACTTGCTGATAGAGAATACTTTGATGGATGGCGATCGCGAAATGATAGCCCAAAGCTTTCACCAGTTCGATGTCTTCAAGCGTCCACAGATGAGCCTGATTCCGTTTTAACTCGCGCCAGGTTTCAAAGGATTGACGAGGGCGGAGGTGTTGGGGGTGATCGCGATCAGGATGTCCTGCCCAAATTCGTTCCACATCGATTTCGTCACGAAAGACCGTCAGGTAGCCCAAACGATGCGAACCATATTGTAATCGCAGGATCAACACGCCGCGAATTTGAGCCTCGATCAAAGCTGTCACCAAATCGGAGGGCATTACGGCTTGATAGAGGTCAGCGATCGCCCAGACCCCACTGCTAGAGTTCACAGGCTCCTCCATTTCTAGCCAGGTTTGCCAATGAGGATGATGCTCAAAAGGAGAAAATTCAGCCAGTTGCGATGTTGCTTCCTCTGACTGCCAATCTTGCGGGGTGATGGGTTGGGAACCCACGGTAAAAAGATGCTGTGGTAGGTGTAGGGGAAACTGGGAATTAGGTAAGGAGATGTAAAGTCTGCCACCAAATCCTTGCAAAGCTACGATCGTTTGTTCAAGCGCCGCTTGGAGTTGCATTTCAGGCGTAGAGTGAAGCAGGGCGGTGATGCGATTGATCGTTGCTTCTTGCATAGCACTGAGACGAGTTTGGTGTAGCAAGTTAGCTTGCGCGATCGACACAGCGACCTGATCGGCCACCAGTTGCACGACCTGTAATTCCTGGTCAGAATAATGCCGCGACAAACTGTGATGAGAAACGAGCAGTCCCCAAAGATTTTCACCATCCCGGATGGGAACAACCAAAGAGGAACTTACCCCCATTGCCACAAGATATTCGACGTGACACGGATCAACGGGGCGATAGTCCATTTCTCCCATCACTTCCGCTGATCCTTCTCTAAAGGAACTTAGACCAATTTGTTGGTTAGCAACATCAACGATCGATCGCTGCCCTATGGTGCGAAATAAATCTCGCGCTTCTGACGGAATATCGCTGGCTGGAAAATTATGTCCTAGCAGCGATGGCAAGCACTGATCTTTGATGGATTCAGCTACAACTTCGCCGCTGCCATCGGGATGAAATCGATAAATTTTAACGCGATCGGTTTTGAGAAAAATTCTGACTTCAGCAACAGTGGTTTTTAATATTTCTGATAATTCTAAAGACTGACGGATTCGGTTGATCATCCGATGCAGTAGAAGAGCGAAGGAGTTGAGTTGTCCTGGAGATAAGCGATCGGAAAACTCAGATTTCATTGTTCATTTTTCCTCCTCATAGTGCAAAGTTGCAGAGTAATTGCATAGCTATAGTAGATCAGATGCATTCTCGCCACGAGATTATCAATTTTTTCCAAAGCCCCTTAAAGAAAATCAAACTGGATTGCTACAGAGACTTTTTAAGCTGAAAAAATATTAAGAAAAATCTTTAACTTAAAGATATCTATAGATTCATTCATCTGCTGATATATTTAATGAATTTTAATTCTAAATATTTAAGTTTACTTGACATGAGCCAACGCTCATTTCTTGTAAATTTTACCAAGAGGCTTAGAAGGTGCTTTAGTGGATAGTCAAGAAGTAAAAAAGCTCACTCAGTATAAGCTGCGAGTCGCAAAGTAAACACCACTAACATCGCCATCCCCAATGCGATCGCTGTCCCCTCCTTGATCTCTGTCCTCATGGTCAAACTTTGAGTCAACACCTGAGTCATCTATAAATGACCCAAAATACAGATTACCCAAAATACCCTCAGTTCAAGAAGAATCATGGCATGATTAGTCAGTGCGATCGCTCTTTTGGAGACTTACTATGCCAAATCTGCCTGTCCAACGAATGATTCTCTATAAGCATGGAGTTGGCTTTTTCGAGCGGTACGGGCAGGTTGACCAAACCCAGGTCGAATTGACCTTCAAGAAAGATGAAATGAATGATGTTTTGAAGAGCTTAGCTGTATTTCCTCAGGGAGATGGGCAAGTCATCAACATCTCCTATGAAACTCCGGAAGAAAAACAAGTTGCCTTGGAGAACGCTCCTATTGTTTTAAGCAATGATGCGGCGTTGTTGGATTTACTGCGATCGCTCCGAGGCCGGGCAATTCGTCTGCACCTGATGGAACTTGATACCTCTTATGACACTAGTGAGGACGAGCAGGACGGAAACTTTCTTGCTATCTCTGGCACTGCCTTTGACCTAGACGGCATTTTCATTGGCTTAGATATCGCTTCAGACCCAAATAAAACACGCTTGTCGATCGCCACGACGGAAACTATAGGCGAATCCTCTCCCTCCCTCCGAACTTTTTTATTACCACAAGTGCAGGGAATGACTCTCCTGGATGCTCAAAGCGGTGAGGATCTCCGCTACGTATTGGAATTGAGCCGTGCCCGCGAAGACCAACGAAGTCTGACTATTTTACTCAATCAACCTGATCAACCTTTGTTGGTTAACTACATTGCTCCCACTCCAACCTGGCGAGTCAGCTATCGCCTTGTCTATACCCCAGAATCGCCTCAGTCCACGACAGGTCAATTCCTCCTACAAGGTTGGGGCATCATCGATAATCAATTAGACGAAGATTTAGAAGAAGTCCACTTAACACTGATTGCGGGACAACCCATTAGCTTCATCTACGATCTCTACACGCCTCGCTTCATTGAACGTCCCCAAGTCACGGATGAGGAACGCACGGTTACTGGCCCGGTCATGTTTGATCAAGCGTTACCTGCAACGGCTGCTAGTTTTACCAGAGAAAGCTTTGAAGATCTCTCATATTCGTTTGAATGTGAAGACAGTGAGGAGATAGAATTAGCATCCGTGAAAAGCTTGGCAGCACCACGACGAGATCTGGCAGCGGCCACCAAGGTGCAAACGACTGGCATCGCCAAAGGAGAACTATTTGAGTACCGAGTCAACGCTCCGATTAGCATCAAACGTGGTCAAAGCGCAATGGTGCCAATTCTGGGAGCAACCTTGGATGGACGGAAAGAACATATCTACAATGGCGAAAAAGTTCCCGTCAATCCTGTTGTTACAATTACAGCGACCAATACGACAGGGTTAACGTTGGAACGTGGGCCTGTTACTGTCCTCGAAGATGGCAACTATGTGGGAGAGGCTGTGATTGCCTTTACTCCTACTAATGGTGAATTCTTCATTCCCTACGCTGTCGATTTAGGGGTGCGAGTCACTGAAACGTATCAAAAGCGTTTAGAAACCACCGCAATCCGTTTAAGCCAATCCCCTGAACAAACAGATTACTTCATTCGAGATGAATACGACATTCGGCAAGTTGATTATCAGGTTGACAATCGCAACCCTGAACCATTGAATCTCGTCATTGAACAGCGCATTCAACCAGGCTACAGCTTGTTTGATACTCCTGAGCCAGAAGCACGAACAGCAGATTTTTATCGATGGCGACTGCAAATTGCTGAACGCAGTACGGCTCCGTTTCGAGTTCAAACTCGTCAACTCACTTCTCGGCAAAAAGCATTAAAAGATCTGAGCTATAGTATATTGGAAATATATTTACGCGATCGCGTCATCGACAATTCCTTATTTGAAGACTTGAGTGCTGTTCTTGACCTATATAATCAAATTCAACAAAATCAAAAATCGGTCGCACAAAAGTCTCGCCAGAGAGAGCAACTGGAAAAAGAACAACAGCAACTTGCTCAGAAGATTCAACCTTTGGGTCGAGAGAGGAGTGAAGGAGATTTACGACGACGTTATGTGACTAAAATGAATGCTCTAGAGGATGAGAGCGAACAGTTGAGCAGGGCGATCGCTAGCCTCGAAGCTAACAACGCAGAACTTCACAACCAAATTCACACTCAACTTCAAACACTAGTTAACCCGTCACAAACATAATTGTCATTTTACAAATGCTGGAATTGGAAATTTTAGGGTCTAAGCTATACCTGTTATCAGAAAAAGCAATTTATATTCAAGACCATCAAATACTACTTGTCGCAGACGTTCATCTAGGTAAATCAGAAACCTTCCAGAATTTAGGTGTTCCCATCCCTAACCAAATTAATCAAACAACGCTCGATCGCCTTCAAACTCTTTGCCATCAACTTAAACCAAAGCAACTCATTATTTTGGGTGATTTATTCCATTCCAAATATGCCCTGGTTAATGAGGTGTTGCATTTGTGGCAACTCTTTTTAAGTAATATTTCTGCATCTGTTAAACTGCTTGTCGGTAATCACGATCGCTACCTCATTCACGAACTCAATTCTCTACCAATGCAATATGTTACACATCCTGTTCAAGTTGACTCCTTAATCCTAAGTCATGAACCTTGTAAACAACAGAATTACTTAAACCTCTGCGGGCATATACATCCTCGTGTCCGAATTAAAACTAAATTCGACAACTTACGTTTACCCTGTTTCTATCTGAATGCTTTGAGGAATTCACTCATTCTCCCGTCTTTCGGAGAGTTTACAGGAGGATTTGAAATTGAATTGGAGAAGGGTGCGATCGCCTACGTGATTGCAAACGATTCAATAATTCCTTTAACAGCTAAAGCTCTAAAGCAATAAAGCCTCTCAATGAGAGGCTTTATAAAAGATACCCTGGCACTGAGCTATTTTTGCGGGAGGCGGCCCTCCGACTATCTTTGCCGCGGGTGTGTTTCACGACTCAGTTCGGGATGGATGAGAGTG
>Ga0224723_1001685_pt1 | contig 13059 bp, 10 predicted proteins | sample Balambano_FR2_Me_FD_161647 | JGI IMG/M metagenome (GOLD analysis project Ga0224723, IMG submission 161647) | Freshwater sediment microbial communities from Lake Towuti, South Sulawesi, Indonesia - Balambano_FR2_MetaG | ecosystem: Environmental > Aquatic > Freshwater > Lake > Sediment | place...
GTCGTCGCTGCAAGGGCTGCTGCCGTTCGGCGTCCCGCGCTGGCTGCCTGTGGCGGGTAACGCTGCCAAGTGGCGCGCCATCCACCGCCTGAACGAATTGATCGACCGCCTGCTGGCGCGCGCCACAGCCGCCGCTGATGACACGAGTTTGCTGGGGATGCTGGACGCCGCCGGGCTGGATGCGCAGCAGCGGCGCGACGAAATCATCACGGTGCTGCTCGCCGGACACGAATCGACCGCCAACGCGCTGACGTGGACATGGCACCTGCTGGCGCAGCATCCCCACGCGCGGGCGCGGCTGGAGGCTGAAGTGATGCAAGTGTTGGGCGGGCGCGCCCCGACTGCTGACGATGTATCGCTGCTGACCTACACCGAAATGGTGGTGAAGGAGGCGCTGCGCCTGTACCCGCCCGCCTGGGGCTTGCCGCGCGCGGCGATTGCTGATTTCGCGCTCGCTGGCTACCGTATTCAGCACGGGGCGATGGTGGTGGTCGCGCCGTATGTGCTGCACCGCGATGAGCGGTTATATACGCAGCCGGACGCCTTTCTGCCCGAACGCTTTGCCGACGGGGTGGGCGAGCTATCGCCGTTTGCCTATCTGCCGTTCGGCGCAGGACCGCGCTTTTGCGTTGGGATGCCGTTCGCGCTGCTGGCGCTGCGACTGATTGTGGCGCGAGTAACACAGCGCTTCCGGCTGGAGGCGACAGCGGAAACGCAGGTACGGCTTGCCCCGCTGCTGACGTTGCGCCCGCGCGACGGGCTGCGGCTGAAAGTTATAACTTCATCAGATATTGCGCCCTGACGTTGACGCCTCCCACAATTGGTGGTACACCTGATGTTATACGATCAGGATTACCCCTTGCCCATGATTAACGAAAACGCCTCCTTTGCTGAAGATCGCCCTGCGCTTCGTTTGCCGCAGGTATTTGAGCCGAACAATAAGACCAGCCTGACCGACGAACTGCGGCAGGCGGTCGAGCGCGTCATGATGATCGAGCGTGAACCGCATGAGGATGCCGATGTCGTTGCCCGGCGCGATAATCTGCTGATGCTGACAGCGGAAAGCCGCCTGACCGCCAGCTTTGAAGGGCAGCTGCTCAAGGACAGCGAGGAAGCCTACCGCGAACTGGACGAAGCGTTCAGCGCCTACAACCACACGCCCTACTTCCGCATCGTCGAAGGCAAGCAGGTCATTCACGCCATGCGCGGGCGCGTGCAGCCGCGCAAGCGGGGGTGGGTGCTGCCGCTGGTGCTGTTTTTGATCACGTTCTTCAGCCTGTTGCAGGTCGGTACAGGCATCGCCGTCAGCGAGATCGCGGCGAGTAATCCCACCCTGTCTGATGACACAATACTCGGCTATGCCAGCGAACTCTGGCGCGGGCTGCCGTATGCCATCAGCCTGCTGCTGATCCTGGGCGCGCACGAGCTGGGGCATTACTTCGCCGCGCGCTATCACAAGATCAGCGTGTCGCTGCCGTACTTCATCCCGCTGCCGTTCATCGGCTTCTTCGGCACGATGGGCGCGTTCATTCGCATTGACGAACCGTTCAAGAACCGCAAGGCGATGCTGGATGTCGGCGCGGCGGGACCGTTGATGGGGCTGGTGTTCGCGATACCGATTGTCATCATCGGGCTGGCAACGTCACAGGTGCGCGAGGTGACACCGGGTGGTGTGCTGGAAGGTAACTCGCTGCTCTACGCGCTGGCAAAGGTGATCACCTTCGGACGCTTCCTGCCCGATAACGGCGTCGATGTCTATATCAACCAGCTGGCATTCGCGGGCTGGGCAGGGCTGTTGGTCACATCGCTCAACCTGATCCCGCTCGGTCAACTCGATGGCGGGCATATCGTCTTTTCGCTGTTTGGCAATACGGTGCGCAAGCTGTACTTTCCGCTGCTGATCGTGGTAGGCGCGCTGGTGCTGGTGAGCAGCATGTGGCTGCTTTGGCTGGTGCTGCTGTTTATGTTCGGGCAACTTTATGCCGCGCCGCTGGACATGATCACGCCGCTGGACAAACGGCGGCGCTGGATCGCCTGGCTGGGCGTGGCGCTGCTGCTCGTAACGTTCGTGCCGATCCCGTTGAGCGAGTCTGTGGCGTCTGGTCCCAGTCTGCCGCTGTCGGGCGAAAGCGCTATGCTGCTGGTCGGGATGGTGTTGTGGCGGGCGTGGAAAGCGCGCAAATAGCCCCCTGATTTTGCGGGGAATTGGCACTCTTTAGCTTGACTTTGTAGAACAAATATGCTACACTGTGACCAAGCTAATGAACGTAACGAAGGTGCCAATATGGCGAACAAACCGGTCAATCTGAAACAACTCCACCAGCGTGCGCGCAAGCTGCTCGTGCGTCGTGTTACCCGCGATACCTTCGTCGTTGCCAGCAAGTCACGCCCCAGCTTGCAGCACATCGTCACCGTTACTTATGGGCGCGATGAAGCGATCCATGCGCGCTGCACCTGCCCTTGGTCGGAACACGGCGGCTTCGGCTGCGCCCATGTCATCGCCGTGCTGCATACGTTAGCATCGCAAAAGCGCAAACGCCTGAGCTTCTGGCAGACCGAAGCAGAGGCGAAGCGCCAACGCCGTAAAGTCCTGCGCCTGTCCGGTGACGGACGGGACGCGATTTACATCACATCGCGCCCCGTGCCGCGCAAGACGCTGCGGCAGGCGGCGTAAAATGTGCTTCTTGAACGCCGGGACGCAGAGGCATAGAGATCGCAGAGTATTTTTCTCTGCGATCCCCGCGTCTCCGCACCCCTGCGTTAAGAATCTGCGTTGGAGCGCTTCCCTGCGTCTCTGTACCACTGCGTCCCTGCGTTAAAATTCCCCTGTTCGAGTTCTACTGATGGATCATTCACGCTCACCACGCTCGCACCCGCTTCGATCAGCGCGCGGTTGCCGCTGGCAGGTAAATCGAGCGTATAGAGTCTGCGTCCCTGTTCCAGCGCGCGGCGTGCGGCGTGCATTGCGCCGCCGTCGGTTTCCGTTTCGATGACGATGACTGCCTCGCACAAGCCCGTGATGACGCGATTGCGCGCGACCAGATACGTCGCCTTGCTGTCGGCATACGGCATCTGCTCGCTGACGAGCGCGCCGTACATGCTGATAGCTTTCGCGTGCGACTCGTTCTCTGGCGGATAGATATTCAGCACGCCGCCGCCCAGCACCGCCAGCGTGTAACCGCCGGAACACGCCAGCGCGCCCATGTGTGCCTGCGTGTCGATGCCGCGCGCCAGCCCGCTGACAATGGAGTAACCGCGCGCCGCCAGCGTGAAGGCGATGTGCTGCGCGGCGGTCTCCGCCTGCGGCGACGGACTGCGCGTGCCGACAATCGCCACCGCGCGTCCGTTGACAGCGCGTTCGTCCCACACGCCGCGCACAAACAGCGTCGGCGGGGCATCATCAAGTTCACGCAGGCGAACGGGGTAAGCGGGGTGGTCAAGGGTGATAAGGCGCACGCCGTTGCTTTGCCAGCGCTGGATGGCGCGTTCCGCCTCGCGCAGGTCGAGCGCACAGATGGCGGCTGCCGTCTTCGTGCCGATGCCGGGGATGTCCAGCAAGGCTGCTTTGTCCGCTGCCAGCGCTGCCTCTGCGCTGCCGAACGCCGTGACGAGCGCGCGCAGCTTCTTGCTGCCGACGCGCTCCACCAGACTGAGCGCCACCCACGCCGGATCGATCATCAGTCTTCCTGATAGTACTCGATGATCGACAGCAACATGGCGTTCATATACGTATTGATCTGACGCAGCAGGTGCAGCCAGTCAGACGGACTGCGCGGCGTCAGTTCTGACCATGTAAGTACAGCATTGGTCACGAAATCGCCAAAGTAGAGAAAGCCGCGCACCGCCTGTGGCAGCGTCAAGCCGTCGGCGCGCAGCGTGCGCGCGTATTCGCCGCCCAGCGTGATGGCGGGTGCAAGCTGGCGGTCGGGCGCGCCGGACGCCAGATAGTGTCGCAAGCCTTCCAGCGTGCGGCGACCGAAGATGCGCATCTGGTTGCGCGTGCTTTCGCTCATGCGCGCGTACCATGCCTCGTGCGTCAGTGTGCCTTCGCCCACCTGCATCCGCGCCTGACCGAGCGCGTTTTGCAAGATGACCTGCACTTCCACAGGCGGGAGTTCGCCCTGTGTCGCGGCGTACTGCGTCAGCGCGTTTCTGGGAAAACGCCGGTGCCCGCCCGCCGTCCGGCGCGAGGGGATTTTGCCTTCATCCGCCCAGCTGCGCACCGTTGCCGGATGCACGCCGAGCATCTGCGCTGCCTGTTGCAGGCTCAACCATTCGCTGTCGTGTGTATCGCTCATGGCATTATTTCAGGTCTGGTTTACAACTCTGTCCATGATAACACCTTAATGTAACTTTCCTACTGGATGTAACGAAATATTTCTTGTATTATTCTTAACGAACAGCAATCTCAAAAGCAATATTTCGCGGAGCAAATCAAGATGGGGAAGACAAAAATTCTCTTGGTCGAAGACGACCCTGTGATCAACCAACTGATCACTGAGTATATGGGTGTGCATGGCTTTGAGGTGATTGCGTTCATGGATGGTCCCGAAGCCCTGGAGCATGTGCAGATGCGCGGCTTGCCGCACCTCGCGCTGCTCGACCTTGATCTCCCGACGATGCACGGCTTCGACCTGAGCAGCAAGCTCAAGGCGATGGCGGATGTACCGATTATATTCATCACCGCGACCGACGACACTGAAACGGTGGTACTGGGTCTGAAGAAGTACGCCGAAGATTTCATCACCAAGCCGTTTGAACTGCGCGAACTGGAAGCGCGCGTCCAGGTCGTGCTGACACGGATGCCGAGCCTGGATTACGCCAGTGAGCCGATTATTCGCGTGGACGAATTCTTGAGCATTGATTTTGCGCATAACCAGATTGTGTTGAATGGCACGCGCACCGCACTGACGCCGACCGAGTCGATCCTGCTGCATGTGCTGCTGCGCAACGCCGGGCGTGTGGTCGAAAACCGCATGTTGATCGCGCGGGTGTGGCCCTCAGAAGAGGTGTACGAGGATACGCTGCGGGTGCATATGCATCGTCTGCGGCGCAAGCTGGAGTCTGACAGCCATCATCCGCACTACATCCGTACCGAGCGCGGCGTCGGCTACATCTTCACCGTGCGCCCGCCCGACGGCGTGGAGATGGAAGCGGAATAAGTTCGCTTTGCTTTCATCGTCATGGAATTTAGTGCAGGGTGCAAGGTGCAGAGTGCAAAGTGCAAAGTGCAAAGTGCAAGAAACGTATGGAAGCGATGATTCGGTCAACCTCAAGCGCTCTCGATTGCACTTTGCACTTTGCACTGATAGCGTGGTGACAGGGCTAAAGAATAGCCCTCACGTTAGGTTAGTTAGTACATCGCCGATGACCGCCTCAAGCTGGGCGAGCGCGCTTTGCCAGACGGCGGTGGCGACGCGGATATGGCGACCGTGCCGGATGTAGTGGATGTAGACCTCCGGTTCGTCGCTAATGACCTGGCGCACGGCAGCGGCATAGACGCCCACCTGTAGATGAAAACGGCGCGCGTGGCTTTCCAGCACGCCTGCCGCATCCGCATCAAATACCTGGCTACTCTTGTAATCGATGACGATCCACTGTCCATGCTCGGTCTGGATGAGCGCGTCCAGCTTGCCGTGCAGCGTGCGTTTGTCGGTGCGGTAAACGAACGGGATTTCGGTATAGTGGCGTCCGGCGCGATGCGCAGCATCAATCAGTGGAAAGAGCTGGCTGTGCTGGAAATCGATGAGCAGCCCGCGCGCCTCGTCTACCGCTTCGCGCAGCACACCCGGATCGACAATTCCTTCTTCCCAGGCATAGCTACGCAGCAGACGACCGAGATCATTTTGCGGCGTCGGGAACTGCCACCAGCGCAGCGCGCGGTGAACGATTTCGCCGATACTGCGCGGCGATGCTTTGTAGATCGGTTCCAACGCCACGCGCTCGATGCGATCGGGTGCGCTGCGGGCGATGCTGCGCAGCAAGCGCTGACGGTAGACCGGGCGGCGCTCTGGCGCGTCGGACTGGTAGCCGCCCAGCGTCGCGATCTGCGTTGCCGAAAGCGAGCGCGCAATCGCATCACGTTCGACGCGCACCTCTGCCAGCAGCGGCGGCATGATGGGTGTCACATCATCGCGTAGGGGTGCAATATCATGGATCGATGGTAGGGGCGCAATATATTGCGCCCCTACAAAGGTCGCCTGTACCAATGTGTGTGTTTCCCCTCTCCCTGAGGGAGAGGGGTTAGGGGTGAGGGCATCTGCCGCCATCACCCGCACGCGCACACTGCCCCACGCGAACGGCACGTCACTGTCGCCTTGCACCTCGTCCAGTCCGTAGCTGCTCATAATCTGCTTGAGCCAGCCCTGCGTGGACCACGCCTTGTTGGTTTTCGACCAGCTGACCTGCCCGCTGATGAACAGGTGATCCTGGGCGCGCGTGGCGGCGACGTAGAGGACGCGACGGCTTTCGGCGTCTTCGCGGGCGTCGCGCGCCTGGTCTGCGCGCCGATAGCAGTACGGCTGCTCCATGGCATTACTGGCGGCGTCGTAGACCTTGCACGCCAGCCCGTGTTGGGCATCATGCAGCAGCAAATCGGTGCGCGCGTTGTCCTTGCGCGAGCTATCGACCAGAAAGACGACCGGAAATTCCAGCCCCTTGCTTTTATGCACGCTCATGATCTGGATCGCGCCCTGCGTATCCAGCGGCGCTTCACCTTCGCGCGCTTCGAGCGTGTTGAGATCGTTGAGATACTGCGTGAATTCGCCGAGCGTGAGCTTGCCGCTGATGCGCGCTTTTTCCAGCAGCTTTTCGATATTGCCGCGCCGCCGTGCGCCGTCTGGCAGCCCGGTCAGCACCGCGAGATAGCCCGTCTCGTCGAGCGCGTCTTCGATCAATTCCGAGATCAAGACTCGTCCGGCGCTCTGGCGCAAGCGGGTGAGCGTGGCGTGCGCGAACACCAGCCGTTCGACTTCATCGTCCGGCACACTTGTTGCGTCTGCCAGCGCGTCCCACAGCAGCGGCGGCGTGCCATCTTCGAGACGGCGCGCGCGCAGCGCAAACAGCGCGTCATCGCTGAGCGCAAACAGCGGCGAGCGCAGGGCAGCCGCCAGCGCCAGATTGTCACCTGGATGATAGAGCGCGCGCAGCAGGTTGAGGATGTCCCATACTTCCTGACGGTCGTAGTAGCCGCGCCCGGCGATGGTGACGAACGGTAGCCCTGCCGCTTTCAGCACATCCTCGTACAGCGGCACGTTGGTCATGGCGCGAAACAGCAGCGCAAAATCGTCATACGTCACCGGGCGCGTCTCGTTTAAATCGCGGTCGTAGATCAGCACGCCGTCCGTCACCATCTGCTCGATACGCGCGGCGATGGCTGCGGCTTCGGCGCGGCGCGCCTGCCCGGAGATGTCGTCTTCGCCTTTGAGGTCGGTCGTGTCGATCAGCAGCAGTTCGACGCAGGGCTGCGTATTTGGCGCGGCTGCCCGCTGGGCATCCATCGGCACGCCGAGCGCGACCTGCCAGGCGTACCCCGCGCTGTCGGGATCGCGCACGAGGATGCTGCTGAAGAGCGCGTTGAAGCCGTTGACGAGCGCCGTGTGTGTGCGGAACGAGCGCGCCAGCGGAATGTCCGCGCCGCCGCGCGCGATCAACGAGTCGCGCACGCGGTCGAACACGCTCACATCCGCGCCGCGAAACGAATAGATCGACTGCTTGGGATCGCCGACGAGAAACAGGCAGCCCTGATCTTCCGGCGCGGCGATTGCCTGCACGATGTCCCACTGCGCGCTGTTGGTGTCCTGGAACTCATCCACCAGCACATGCTGAAATTCGCGGCGGCGGTAGCGCTGGCTGACCTGTGGCTGGGTGCGCAGCAGGCGGCGGGTCAACGCTTCGAGGTCGTCAAAGTCGAGCGCGCCGCGTTCGCGTTTGGCGTCTGCGTAAGCGGCGCGTGCCAGCGCCAGCAGCCGCGTCCACAATGGCAGCAGCCGCGCGGCATCGCGATCCCGATCATTCAACGGCTCACCGATATAGTCGAGTGCGCTACTACCAAGTTCGCGTAGGGTCTTGAGCGCAGCTTTTGCTTCTTCAACACGGTCAGCGCTTCCCCAGAATTTTGCTGAGCCGCCCGTGAGCTTGATGCCCTCGCACATGCGCCGTAGTTCGGCAAGCTGGACGGGCAGATCATCGCTGGCGAAGAGCGTATCGAGATGGCGCTGGCACATCAGCCAGATGTCCAGCAGTTTGTCCTCACCCGTGACCGTTCCCTGTGCGCGGAACCAGCCCGCGCTGACGACGAATGGCTCGTTCGCCAGCAAGCGCTGGATGGTGGCGGCGGCTTCGTCCTGCCAGCGCGCCTGCCAGTGCGCGAACAGATCATCAGGCAGCGGCGGCAGTTCGGCGGTGATCATAACGTTCAGCAGTTTGCGGATGTCATTGGCGGGGTATTCGCGGAAGAGCGCGCTGCACGGGTCATCGGTCAGCGCCAGCGCGGTCAGCAGATCATCGATTGCCGTCGTGCGCAGGATCGACGCGCCCGTTTCGTCCAGCACCTCGAACGCCGGGTCAATCGCAGCGGCGGCGGCGTTCTGTTGCAGCAGCGTGGTACACAGGGCGTGGATGGTGTCGATGCGGGCGCTGTCGAGCGCGCTGGCGTGGCGTGACCAGACGACGGCGGCATCGTCGTCGCCGTCCGCCTGCGCCTGACTGAGGCGAGCAAAGATTGTCCTGCGCACGCGCTCACGCATTTCCTGCGCCGCTTTCTGCGTGAAGGTGATGGCGACGATCTGGTTGAGTTCCCATGTCGGGTTCTTGTCGAGCAGGTTCAGGTAGCGTTCGACCAGCACGCGCGTCTTGCCCGACCCCGCGCCTGCGACGACGATCAGGTTGCGGTCGAGCGTTTCAATGGCGGCATGTTGTTCGGGTGTGGGTTGCATAGGCTTTCAGGTATCAGGCATCAGCTTTCAGGTATCAGCAATTGAAGAGATTGGAGCATAGGGTGGGCGGAAAGGCAAATGGCACAAACAAACAGAGCGACGTCTGCGGCTCTTTGGTAATGTCTATTGCCAGTCGCAAAAGCCCAATACCCAACCGCGAATACCCAAAAGCTGACACCTGATACCTGACAGCTGATACCTCTTTACCACCCGTGCGCCAGCCGCGCGATCAAGCGCTCCGGCAGGTCGTGCTTGAGCATCCGTTTTTGCGTCTGCGCGACGTTGTACGGCACGCGCCGATGTTCCCACACATTACGCTCGACATCGAGAATGGCATAGGCGGCATCCGGGTTCTGGTCGCGCGGCTGCCCGACGCTGCCGGGGTTAATGATGACGCGGCGACCGTTCAACTGGCGGCTGTGTCCGTATTCCGGCGCGACCATGTCCGTATCGCCTTGGTCGTTCAACAGTTCATAGATGACGGGCTGGTGTGTATGCCCGACCAGGCAGTAGGGCGTCTCGAAATGCGAGAAGTTGAGCGAGGCGACTATCGGTTCGAGAATGTATTCCCACACGGGTTCGCGCGGGCTGCCATGCGCCAGCGTGTACTGCCCGATGACGAACGTGGTCGGCAGCGCTTCCAGATAGGCGGTGTTCTCCGGCGTCAGCGTCTCGCGCGTCCAGTTGACTGCCTTGCGCGCGTCCGGGTTGAAGGTGCGAATATCCAGCCGTCCCAGCGCCGCCCAGTCGTGGTTGCCCGCCAGACAAAGATGCGGTAGCGTCTTGAGCAGTTCGACGCATTCGTTGGGATCAGGACCGTAGCCGACGACATCGCCCAGACACCAGACGTATTCCCACTCGCCAATGGCGTGATTCAGGACCGTCTCGAAGGCAGTAAGGTTCGCATGAATGTCAGATATGACCAGAATACGCATGTCTCATCCAGAAAATGAGTCGTGAGGCGACTTCCATTACATAATTCTCTATCATGGTATCATGCTTTCTCAAGGGACACGAATTAACGTCTTGTCGATATTTAAGAATTGTTACGCGCAGCAGGCTGGGATGATCGTCCTGTTGACGCTGTTTTTGTGCGCCTGCGCCTCTCCACCGCCGCCCACTCCCACGCCAACCGCTGTGCCAGTCGCCACGCTGCCGCCGATGACGAGCGACCCGAACGTTGCAGCAACGCCGCTGCCTACCGTCAATCCGTATCCCTGGTCGGACGAAAACGCGACGATGAGCGGCATCTGCTTTGAAGCGGCGCATGACGCGGCGGGGCAGGTGTTCGTGCTGCGCAGCGCAGACGAGCATATCCGCTTTTACCAGCTGGCGGATGACAGCGGCTTATGCCGTCTACCCGTGACGCGGCAACCGTTCGATTTCAGCAACGGGCGGGTGCTGGCGGGCGTGTGGAGCATCGGCATGGGCTGCGGCGCGCTGCACGAGGTCACGACAATCGAGCGCGATGACGTGGCGCGGACGTTCACGGTACGGCTGCGGCTGGTGGTGCAGGGGGAGTGCCGTTACGAACTAGTGCGTCCGTTCTGGATCGGGCTGGACGGCATAGCGGGGTACGACGTGAGATTGGTGGTGGAATAAGAGCAGGAAAACGCTAATTCAGCTCGCGGAGCAATTCCTCGACCGGTCGTCCTTCGCCGCGTAATGCCTGCCGAAGTGAGGATTTCAAGCTTTCGAGAATTTCCTCATGGCTGCGCCCATCGTCAATGTCTGGCAGATCAGTATCGTCAATTACTTCGATCAACACATCGTGCAAGTACTCGTCGGTGCTAGCATAGCCTAGCCTGCGCGCCTTAATTTCGGCGCGCTGTAGCTGTTCATCGGTCAATGAGAGGCTGAGATTGTACATCTGATTATTCCTAATACCTGCTATGGGTACAGTAAAAAAAGCATGTCCGTTTCTGATGAAACACGACAGTTGGTTGCTAGAGCATGACTGGCGGTAATGAAGTAAATGGATGCGCTTTTTGCCGTTGTTGGCGCACAGTTTGTAACGTCCGGAGTGCTATTCTTCCACTCAACAAAGCCACAGTTATGGTAAATCGATCAACTGCGTTTGTAAGGGTGTGAGCCTCACCAACGACATCACATGCTTTAAGATTACGGCATAGCTGTTTAACACCTTCGTCCTTAAAACTTGCATCCAATAAGCGATGAGCGAAAACATTCCTAATTTTGCGAATCGTATCAAGATCATGATATTCATCTTCGCTAATTAACCCTAAACAATAACTCATCAGGATTCTTGATGAGAAACTTCCTAATGGTGCATTTGTGCCGCCCTCCAAAAGATCCTTGACCTTCTTTGCGTCATTGATCATGAAAGTTTTGAGTAATTTGTAAAGATATTCGTCAAGCATCGTCCCAGCAACTAGAACCCCACCACGATGACTTTCCTTTTGTAAGAGTTCAAGAATGTCGCCGTAATTCTCGAACTCTTTAGACAGTTGTTGAACTATAAATTCATCTTCCATGCTAAAACTCCAACTGAAGTCAACCAAAACCAACAACTACCGATTTTACGCTTCTTAACAGCGATAAACACTCCCTATTGACAATCATACGTACTTTTGTATCATGTGAATGAACGTTCATTCATTTTGATGAACAAGCATTCATGTGAGAACGCGCAATGCCAGACCCAATCCAAGAACAACTGATTATCGCCCGCAAGCACCAGATTTTGGACGCTGCCGCGCATGTCTTCGCCAGCAAAGGCTTTCATGCCGCGACCATCAAGGATGTGTCTCGCGAAGCAGGCATTGCTGACGGCACGATTTACAACTACTTTGACAACAAGACTTCGCTGTTGTTCGCAATTTTCGAGCGAATGCGCGACTCGATGCAGCCCACAGCGAAGTTCGCGGAACTGCGCCCTGACGACGTGCGCGGTTTCATTCGGGCGTTCGTCAGCCTGCCGCTGATGGCGCTGCGCGGCGATAACTTTGAGCTTTTTCGCATTGTTGTTTCGGAAATCATGGTCAACGACGAACTGCGCAAGCTGTATGCGCAGCAAATCATCGAGCCGACGTTACAGCTTGTCGAACCGCTTTTTCAGCACTGGGCAGCTTTGGGGTTGATCAAGCCAGTAAAGGATGTGCGGCTGACCGTGCGCACGCTCTCCAGCATGATCCTGGGTCTGATGGTACAGCACATCATCGGTGATGACGTGCTGCAAGCGCAGTGGGAAGCATTGCCAGACACACTGACCGATTTGATTATCAATGGTATAGGAAGTGAAACATGACACAGATCACGATTGTCGCTTCTGGCTCGCGCGGCGATGTACAGCCGTATGCGGCGCTCGGCAAGGGATTGAAAGACGCGGGCTATAGCGTGCGGCTGCTGGCGAGCGAGAACTTTGCGGCGCTGGCAGCAGACGCCGGGCTGGAGTTCGCCTCGACGGGTGTGAGCATTGAGGAGATCACGCAAAGCGATGAGTGGCGCGCCATCATCGAAGGCGGCAACTTCATCGCCATCCTCGGCAAGATGCAGAGCGAGATGAAGAAGCACGCTGCCAGCAGCGCCCGACTCATGCCGCCGCTGCTGCGCGACAGCGATCTGATCGTGGCGGGTATGGCGGGGTTGGGCATCCATACGCTTGCCGACCATTACAGGATACCGATGGTGCAGGCGTATGTGTTTCCGTTCACGCCGACATCGGAATTTGCGACGCCGCTGGTGCCGAAGCTGCCGTTGGGCGCGCTCAATCGCGCATCGTGGCATCTGACGCACCAGATGTTCTGGCAGAATTCCAAAGCCGTCAGCATCGAACTGAACAAGATCGTCGGGCTGCCAAAAGGCTCATTCTGGGGTCCCTTCGCAGACATCGAACGCAGCCGCACGCTGACGCTCTACGGCTATAGTCGTCATGTGCTGCCGCGCCCGCACGATTGGGCAGCACATCATCAGGTGACGGGCTACTGGTTTCTCGATGCGCCGGACGGGTGGACGCCGCCCGCTGATCTGGTCGATTTCCTCAACGCGGGTGCGCCGCCTGTCTACATCGGCTTTGGCAGCATGGGCAGCCGCAATCCGCAGGAAGCGGGGCAGATCGCGCTCGAAGCACTGGCGCGTTCCGGTCAGCGCGGGGTGCTGGCGG
>Ga0224723_1001686_pt1 | contig 13055 bp, 8 predicted proteins | sample Balambano_FR2_Me_FD_161647 | JGI IMG/M metagenome (GOLD analysis project Ga0224723, IMG submission 161647) | Freshwater sediment microbial communities from Lake Towuti, South Sulawesi, Indonesia - Balambano_FR2_MetaG | ecosystem: Environmental > Aquatic > Freshwater > Lake > Sediment | place...
GATCTGCTCGTTGAGTTGGTGTTCGAGCTGGCGGAGCGAGCGTGCTACGAGCTCGAGCACCGTGATTTCGAGCAGCTCGGGGTAGGCCGCCGGCTCGGCACAGAGCGCGGCCACGAGGCGGTCGATCTCGTCGGCGTAGGCATCGGCGCAGCGCTCGTTGACGCGGTTCGCCACGATGCCCAACTCGTCCTGCGTGCGAGCAATGTCGAGCGAGAGCATCTGCTGGCGGATCGAGCCGTCGTGGAAAACAAGCACCATTAGCACCGTCGCCTCGTGAATAGCTATCAGCTCGAGATGCTTGAAGCGGGCCTGGTACGAGCGCGGCGCGGTCACGACCGAGGCGTTCTGGGCGGTGCGGGCCAGCACCGCGGCCGCCAGATGGATCCACTGGTCAAGTTCGGTGCGCACCTGGTAGAACTGATGGCGGATGGTGCGCTGTTCGTCGTAGGATAGCGGCGTACGGTCCATCAGGTTCTCGACAAAGAAGCGGTAGCCGGCATCGGTTGGTACACGCCCCGCCGAGGTGTGCAGGTGCGTGAGGTAGCCGAGATCTTCGAGTGCAGCCAGTTCGTTGCGCACCGTCGCCGAGCTAACGCCCAGCTTGTATTTGCGCACTAGCGTCTCGGACGCTACCGCCGTGGCGGTTTCGATATATTCCTGGATGACCAGCTTCAGAATAAGCTGACGACGCTCGCTCATTTCCGCAGACACGATTGCCCCCTCTAGGATAGGACGGTGTCTTTGGTAGTTTAGCACTCTTACCAAACGAGTGCTAAACATTTCGGGTAAAAGGGAGGCGTGCGGAAAGGTCGGCAGACCGGCGCGTACCGCACGCCTGGCGCTATTGTACCACGAGTCACGCCAATTCCCAAACGAGCGACATTCGTTCATGCCGCGCCATTGTTCGCGCCGTTGCCATTCAGCGTGCCAACCTCGATGACATAGACCTGCTGCATGCCCGCGTCACCCTCGCCAAGGCCAAGGTGCAGGCAGTAGGCGCCGGTCAGTTCGGGCTGAAAGCGCAGGCGCTCGATCTCGACGGCGAGGCTGTCGGCTTCGAGCGTAACGAGCTTACGCACGCGCGCCAGGCTTTCGCCGGCCGGGTCGATCAGGCGGATCTCGGCGGGCCAGTCGACGAGCGGCTCACGGCTATCGTTAACGACGTAGACGGGGATCTCGACGCTCTGCCCAATCTGGTAGTAGTCGTGGTCGAGCAGGGTAAAAATGTAGTCTGGCTTGAAGGCCAGCTTGAGGGCGTAGTAGGATTGTTTGGGCACGCGCCAGTAATCGACGACGGACCATTGCACGGCCGGGTTCGAATCGTTAAAGACAAAGGGCACGATGCCGCCGGTTGGGCGATACTTGTGGTAGCGCAGCCGGTCAATATAGTAGCGGTTAATTTCGCTCTGATAGTCCTGACTATAGCGCACCAGTTCTTCAAGCGACTCGAAGGACCGCCAGTCGTACCAGTTGGCCATGGCCTCCGGCTGGAAGTGGTGCCGGTCGGTAAGCTGAGCGACGTCGAGCTTGTTGATGTCGGTAGGCATGAAGCGAGCACAGCTTTCGATATTCGGGAAGCTCTGGGCGCCAAACTCGGTCACGAAGCGAATATTGCGCGGAAAGCGCTGGCGCAACTCGTCGAACAGGCGCTTGCGGCCGTAGCTCAGATACCAGCCGAAGTAAAAATGTCCGTCACCGCCGCCGCTAAGGCCGGGCACATAAAACTCGCCCGAGGAGCGAATCACGGGGCGGGTCGGATCGTGGTACTGGGCTTCTTTCTTCAGCAGCGGATCGAGCACCTGACGGTTCCAGTTCAGGCCAAAAGCCGAGGCGATCGTCCGATAGCGTGTGAGGCGCGTCTCGTCTTTGGTATCGGCGAGGTAGACGGGCTCGTTGTGCATGCACCAGATCACGATCGACGGGTGGTTGTAGAGCAGGCGCGTCATGGCGCGCACCTGGCGGCGGGCGGGTTCGAGCACGCTCCGCCTGTACAGCCACTGCAGCGGGAAGTCTTGCCAGAGCAAGAGGCCGGCTTCGTCGGCGGCACGGTAAAAGGCCGGATGCTCGACGTGGGCATGCACACGCAACAGGTTCATGTGGCAGTCGACGGCAAGCTGGATGTCGCGCTGGTAGGCCTCGTTCGTCATCCGTGCGATGCGCGTATCGCCGGGCGCGTAGTTGTTGCCTTTAATCAGCAGGCGCTGGCCGTTGAGGTAGGCGATCCAGTCGCGCAGTTCGAAAAGGCGCAGGCCGAAGGCAAACTGCTGCACGTCGCTCGGCTGGCCGTCAATCGTGAGTTGCACGCTGACGTCGTACAGGTTCGGATGACCAAGGTCGTGGCTCCACCAGAGGCGCGGGTCACGGATGGCCAGCGTGCCCCGAATTTCTTGCTCGCCGGCCGTCAGGCCCTGGCAGTGGCGGAAGGTCTGCACTTCGCCCGCAAAATTGCGCGGTGCAAAGGTCCAGGTTAGCTCAGCCGTGTGCGTGGTTGCAGCGTTGATCGTCAGGCCATAGGCAACCGTCGCCAGATGCGCTTCGACGCGCTCGGTATGGCAGCGCAGGTTTACGAGCCGGGCCGGGCCAGTCTCGATCAGGCTGACAGGCAGCCAGATACCACCGGGGTTTGTGCGCGGATCGATACAATCCCAGTGGGAGAACACGCCGGTGATCAAGCGCTTGTTGGCTTTATCGTGCTCGTCGGGACAATCAACTTCAACGACCAGCAGGTTTTCCTGGGCCAGCGCCGCCGTAACGTCGTGCTCCTGCGGGTTAAAGTAGCCCTCGTGCAGGCCCAGGTCGACGCCGTTGAGAAAGGGGCGCGACCAGTAGAACACACCGTCGAGCCGCAGCCAGTAGCGCCGGCCGGGCTGCGGGTCGGCCCTGAAGTGCCGGCGGTAGGCTACTTTGCCGACGTGACGCTGAAGCGCGGGATGGTCTTGCCAGTGGCTCGGCACAGGTATTGAGAGCCAGCCGTCTTCGCGCGGGTAGAAACCCTGGCGAAATGCTTCGAGCGGGCGGATCTCCCAGATGCCGTCTAGCGCAAGCGAGCGGGAGTTGGTCTTCATGGGTGCTTGTGTCTTATACCAATCTGCGAACAAATGAACAAAGGAATAGCGCCTCAGCTATGCATTGCACAGCGTCGTGTTCTGCAGCGTCCTTGTAAGCGTGAACGCAAGGCGCTTGTACTGCTCGGGCGCTCATGAACTGATCGCAGAGGCCAGGGACCGTCTGGTCAAAAGTGTATGGCGATGGGAAAGGGCTGTCAAATCAGAGACCACTACGCAGCAGGTTCCAGTAGAGCGCAATCCGCTGCGCACGCAGATCGCGGCGATGACCGAGCAGCCACTTGAGGGTTTCGACGGCGAGTTGCCAGGCGTAGGTGACGAGCAGGAAGAAGCGCAGTGCGATCGCGATGCCTTTCCCGTGCCGCAGGCGGGCCAGGCGGATCTTACTACGCTGGAAGAACAGCTGGCGTTTCAGATGCACCTGTTCGCTGCTACGGCCCTCGTGGTGCATGACGATCGCCGCGGGCAGGTAGACGCTTTTGACCGACGGCGCGCTGTCGCGGATACGCCACTGCCATTCGAGCTCCTCCGAGTACATAAAAAAGCCTTCGTCAAGCAGACCGGCCCGCTCGATTGCCGTACCACGCACAAGTAGCGCCGCCCCCACGAGCCAGTCGACCTCTTGCTCGACGCTGTCGGCCTGCTCGGCGCAATGGTAGCGTCGCAGCCAAGGATTGTGGGGGCGCCACTGCGCAAGCAGCGTGCTTTCCCAAAAGTAGGTCGCAGCCGTCGGAAAGCGGCGTCGCGACGACTGAACCGTGCCGTCGGGGTAGCGCAACTGCGGGCCTAACACGTCGACCTGCGCATGCTTGTCGAGGTAGGCGACGAGGCGTGGCAGCGCGTCGCCTACTAGCTCGGTATCGGGGTTGAGCAGCAGCACGTAGCGTGCTGAGCTTGCCAGGTAGCGCAGCGCCAAATTGTTGCCGGCGGCGAAGCCAAGATTGGCGCCGGGCCGCAGCAGTTCGACCTTGGGAAAGTCCGCGCACAGCATCTCGGCGCTGCCGTCCTGCGAGTCGTTGTCGACGACCACAATTTGCGCGCGCAGGCCGCTGGCTGCAAGGGAGCGCTCGACACTTTCGAGGCAGCGGCGCAGCAGTTCGCGCACATTCCAGGAGACGATCACGACGGCCAGGTCGTAGGCGGCCGTCGTAGTGTGCTGGGCAGGGCGCTCGAACGCGCGGCTGGCACCCGGTAGGACGTGGCCAGCCAGATGCCTTTGTGCGATAGGTGATGGCTCGAGGGCCAGGGCAAGCCCCTTAAGGTGCGCGAACTTCACAAGCTCAAAGTAGGCCATGGTGGCGCACAGCAACAAGCCCAGCGCCCCGTCCCGCCAACCGGCAAGCCTTATGTAGCGGCGTGAGAACTCGCGGAGCGGGCGTGCGACAAAGTTGCGCCAGCGAGTTCGCTGCCCGGCCTGGTAGAGCGTTTGTGCCTCGGCGAAGGCGTAGGCACGCTGTTTGCGCCACAGCTCGTCGAGGCGCTCGATGTTGTGGTGGACGAGGTGGCCGCGTAAGATGCCGGTTGAGCCGTGTACGCTGGCATATTCATGCACGAGCCGGCTCAGGTCGTAGGCAGCCTGGCTGCGTCGCAGCAGGCGTAGCTGATGATCGGGGTACCAGCCGCCGCCGCGCAGGGGGCGGCCGAAGAACAGGTTATAGCGTGGAATCCAGAAGCCATCGCAGCCATCTGATGCCGCGATGCAGGCGCGCAGTTCGGCGGCTAGCTCGGCTGTCAGCCGCTCGTCGGCGTCGATAAAAAGCACCCATTCGTTGTGCGCGATGCCGAGCGCACGGCTACGCTGGGCCGGGAAGCCGCCCCAGGGCAGCACGTAGACCTGCGCGCCGTGCTGGCGGCAGATCTTGGCGGTCGCGTCGCGCGTGCGGTCGTCGACCAACACCACGACTTCGTCGGCCACTCCCGCCAGGCTGGCGAGGCAGCCGGCGATATGGCGCGCTTCGTCGCGGGCGATGATGGCGGCGCTCAGGCTGCTCATAGCTGTGCGATCTGGGCGTAGGCGCTAAGCTGGCTCGCCAGCGTTTCGCGGCCGATCCGGCCACGCCAGTAGCTGGCCCAGGCCAGCAGGCTCAGGCGCAGGGCGCCGGCACGGGTGAGGAGCCGATGCCGGCGCAGGGCACTTGGCCCGTAGTGCTTGGCGACAAAAAGCAGGCGGCTGCGGTGTAGTGCGACGAGCATGGCCGCGCGGAACTGGCTGGTCGCCGCGCCACCGATATGCGTGACTCGCGCGGCCGGCTCTTGCCAGACAGCCCAGCCGTGTTGCTGGATACGGTAGCACAGATCGACCTCTTCAGAATAGATGAAGAAGCGCTCGTCGAACAGGCCGACCTCGGCGAGGGCTGCCGCCCGCACGAGCATACAGGCGCCCAAGGGATGATCGATTGGAAAAGGCTGGCTGTGCTGTTCTTCTAAATAGCGGCCGTGCCACCAGGAGTGATAGAGCCGTCCGGGCAGCGCTTCACCGGGCGGAAACAGATCCAGGGCCGTCATCAGGAGCGTGGGAAAGCGAAAGGCAGCCGGCTGGATCGTGGTATCGGGGTTCAGCAGACGCGGGCCGACGACACCCACGCGCGGGTGATAGTCGAGAAACGCGGCCAGGTGCTCGAGTGCGCCCTCGTGCATGACGGTGTCGGGATTGAGGAACAGCACGTAGCGGCAGCTCTGCTCGTCGAGGCGAAGCTGACACAGGGCGACGTTGTTGGCGGCGGCGAAGCCGCGGTTGCGCCGCAGGCGAATCAGATGCATGTCGGGAAAGCGCGCGGCGACCATGTCGGCGCTACCGTCCTGCGAATTGTTGTCGACAACATAGATTTGAAGGCGTTCACGAGTGCGCCCGAGCGACTCGATGCAGGTAGCGAGCAGGTCACGGGTATTGTAGGAGACGATCACGACGGGGATAGGCTGCGTGCTCATAGCCTGCGTTTGATGCATTCTGCTCCAAAACGGCGCCCTCAAAGGCGCTCGTATGATACCACAGGCCTGTGTGGGGCAGGGCTGATGCAAGGATACTGCTGGCAAACCTCTTGTGAGCGGGTAGCTGTGCCGCCAATCCCGCTGCAACCGCCGGGGAGAGGGCAATCAGCCAAGGTGCCGGAGCTTGCATTAGCCTCGCTGCGTAAGGGCCTGAGGCTGCCGAGTTGACAAATTTGCGCCTGCGTATTATGGTACGCCATTCCTGAACCGTAGTCTGGGGCCATTGCGCTTGCGCTGTATGTGCGCAAGGAGTGCGATCGAGGCCAGGTTCGCCCGATAGCAATTTCGATGCGGTTTCACCAACGCTTTTCAGATAGCCAGCCTGTCTCAACGGGTGCCGTCGGTAGTGACCCAGGCAGTGCTGCAAGCCAGCAGAATCAGTTTCCGGGGCCGCGCGCGCGTCCGGTTTGGTTGGGGGCGCTCTCCCTCCAGCGCGAGGCTGCTTGGTCGGCCCGCCAGGCCTTGGCTGGGCTTGACTCGTGTAGCGACGCACAGCCTGCTAGGCCCTTAGTGTCAACGTGGGCCCTCGGTCACTGGGGCCGGGCTGTGCAGGCCTGGCAGAGCTGGTGGGGAGCTGTATGGACGCGCCGCGCTGCTGGTGGGTATTTGCTGCACGCGCTTGTGCTGACGATCTGCATACCAGCCCTGGCTTTAGGTGGGTATCAACCTGATGCGCTGGTAGCGCAGGCAGCGCCTGAAGCTCCACCGGCGCTAGGGCGGGCGGCCTTGGCCGATTTTGAGATCCCGGTCGTCGTACACATCAGGCAGCCGGTAGCCACGCTGGAGCTCTCGGATGCGTTGCAGCCGGGCCTTGGCAGCGGCAGCTTGGTTAACGAGCCAGTTTTTCGCGCCGTCCACCGGGTGAGTGCTGGCGAGCGTCTGAGTGATATTGCGGCGCGCTATGCGCTTCCGCTCTCGACACTTGTCTGGGTCAATCAGCTTGACCGCGGAGATGTGCTGGCTGTCGGGCAGGAGTTGCGTATTCCGCGTGTTGCAGGGCTGCCCCACGTCGTCGGCCCCGACGATACGATCAACGGACTTGCCGCGCGCTACCAGGTGTTACCCGAGGCGATTATCTATTTTGGCCCAAACCGACTGCACGCCGATCAGGCGCTTGAGCCTGGGCAGGAGCTGTTTGTTCCGGGTGGCACACGCCCCTACCAGGAGGTCGTACAGGCAGCTTACGGCGGCATTGAGGGCCTCGGCGCGGCCGTGGCGGTTGTCGCCGCCACAGTGCGGGAACAGCAGACGAATGCCCGTGAAGGGCCAGGCACACGCTACGCGCGTGTGGCGCAGCTCGACGCTGGCTGGCGTGTTGAACTTGTGGCACGCTACGATCAATGGCTTCAAGTCGTGCTGCCGGGAAAGGGCAGCGCCTGGATTCACGCAGAGTTGCTCGATCTGGGCGCGCTTGACCTGACAGCCGTGCCAGAGACCAACGATTTTCCACCCCCACCACCGATCTGGGTCTGGCCGGCGAAGGGCGCCTTGACCTCAGGTTTTGGGGCGCGCTGGGGAGGGTTTCATAACGGCATTGATATTGCGAACCGTGCCTGGACGCCGATCCTGGCAGCGCGTGGCGGGCGCGTGGTGCAGTCCGGTTGGTGTAGCGGGTATGGCTATTGTGTGAAAATCGCACACGACGGCGACATGCTTACCGAATACGGGCACCTGCTTGACCAGCCGCTTCTTGAAGTCGGGGAGCTCGTCGACGCTGGGCAATTGATCGGCTATATGGGCAGTACCTATGATCGGGCTGGTGGTGGTTATTCGAGTGGTGTGCATTTACACTTTACGGTCAAAGTCAACGGGCAGGCAATCAACCCCTTGACCGTCTTGCCCTAACGCATTTCACGGACAGGAGTGACGCAGTCAGCGCATTCAGGGGTCGTGGCAGGTTGTTGGCACTTCAATCAAGCACGGCTGCATAGCGCTTGGCTCTCCGCCTCTGGCATATCTTTGGTGACTCTGGTAGCAGCCCCGCATCCTTTTCGGCCCGCCAGCGATATAATATATGTAGGTATTCAGTGCTCAGCCGCGAGCAGGCTCTGCTTAGCAGGCCTGCGCTTGCCAAACTGGCTAGTCTATGGCGTGATGGGGTCAGGGCAGCGTATCGTCAACGGATTCAGCAAATGGTACGGATAGCAGGCTAACGACGGTAAGCGTTCCGCCGCCAGCCCTTAGCTTTCTGATGCCAAACGTCGCCAGATAGCAACACGGACGTTGTGTTGTGCAGTGGCCGCGTCGTTCGCGCACGGCCTGTTGACGGCGGAGCGCTGAGCGCTTATAGGTAAGGTGTTTCACGTGAAACAGGAGCAACCCGGGCGACGAACCATAGCGCTTGCCAATCAGAAAGGTGGTGTGGGCAAAACAACCACAGCGGTCAATCTGGGTGGTGAGCTTGCCCAACGTGGGCAACGTGTGCTGCTGATTGACGCAGACCCGCAAGGCAATGCCACAACGAGCCTAGGGGTAAGGAAGGCCGGGCTCGTGGCGACCACCTACGATGTTGTTATGGGCAAGACAGCCGTCAAGCATGCCATCGTGCCAAGCGGACGGGCCAACTACGATCTCATTCCGGCCAACGAGGAGTTGGCGGGTGCGATGGTGGAGCTTGTCTATCTTGAAGAACGTGAGCGACGGCTTGAGCGCTTTGTGACACGCTTGTCCGACCGTTACGACTGGATTCTGATCGACTGCCCGCCGTCGCTCGGCTTGTTGACGATCAACGCGCTCGTCGCAGCCGACGCGGTGCTTATTCCATTACAATGTGAGTATCTAGCCCTCGAAGGCCTGGTCCAGCTTAAAGGCACCATCGAGCGCGTGCAACAGCACTTCAATCAGCAGCTTAGCATAAGCGGCGTCGTCATGACCATGTTCGACGGGCGCACCAACTTGGCGCAGCAGGTTGTCGAGGAAGTGCGACGCTACTTCCCGAACAGCATCTTTAACACACTTATCCCACGTAGCGTCCGACTCAGCGAAGCGCCAAGCTATGGGCAGCTTATTGCCGAATACGACCCACTGGGCAGGGGAACACAAGCCTATCGTGCCCTTGCCGACGAGCTCCAGCGACGCGTAGGGAGGCATGCATGACGAACAAACGGCGAGGTGGATTAGGCAGTGGCCTCGGCGCACTTTTGCCGGCGCAGCCAAGCATACGTGAGGTCTCCGTGACGGCAATCCGGCCCAACCCGCACCAACCCCGTGAGAACTTCGACGAGCAGGCCCTCGACGAGCTAGCACAGTCGATCCGGGAGCATGGTATTCTGCAGCCCTTGCTGGTGACCGTCCGCGAAGACGGAGACTACGAACTGATTGCGGGCGAGCGACGCTGGCGTGCAGCCGCGCGGGCCGGCCTGAGCACGGTGCCGGTGATTGTAAAGGAGGCTACGGCACAGGAGTTGCTAGAACTGGCAATCGTCGAGAATGTGCAGCGCGCGGATTTAAATCCGCTTGAAGAAGCGCGTGCGTATCAGGCGCTCAAAGATGATTTTGGGCTTTCCGACGAGCGCATTGCCGAGCTTGTTGGGCAGAAAAAGCGCGAGACGATCGCGAACACACGGCGCCTGCTACATTTGCCGCTGCTGGCACAACAAGCGCTGCTTGATGGGCGTATCAGCGCGGGGCATGGTCGGGCCTTGCTAATGATCAAGCTAGACGAGCCGCAGCAAGAGGCGCAAACCCAGGAAGCGTTGCTCAGGCGTGTGCTGAACGAGGGACTGAGCGTGCGGCAGAGCGAACACCTAGCCAATCGATACCGGCAAGCCGCAAGCGCGCCAGTGTCCGACACTGATCGTGAGCGTGCGACGGCAGGGGGTGGGGCCAAGCAGGTGCCTGCTACCCTGGCCGCCCACCCGGCCGACGATCAGATTATTGTCGAGCTGTTCGAGCGTAGTCTGGGCACCCGCGTGCTCTTGCAGCGCGGCGCGCGCGAGCACCGCCTGGTGATCACCTTCTACAACGACGAACAGCTGCAAGGATTATATGACCGGCTGACGCAAGGGGGTGAAGCGGGGCTGGCCTCGTAAGGGTCTGGTGACGCGGGCGAGGATGAGCCGGGCGACAAAGCCGAGCAAGAGGCGCAGCCGCGGCGCTGCTGCCTGATCTTCGCCTACAACTTTGTGATACCGGCTACAGCTAGGCCGAGAGTTGCTGTGTCAGCAAGATTGCCTGGGCTACCTCGCGCATCGAGCGCCGGCTGTTCATGGCGAGTTGCTGCATCTTGCGAAAAGCCTCTGCCTCCTTCAGACCCTGGCTATCCATCAAGTAGCCCTTGGCCCGCTCGATAACTTTACGTGTTTCGAGCTGATCGCGTAGTGTTGCAAGCTCTTTGCGCTGTACAAGAGCCTCTGCCCAGCGCGCGCGGGCCACCTCGATTGCTGGCACCAGTTCGCCTTCGCGCACGGGCTTGACCAGGTAGCCAACCACACCGGCCTCACGGGCCTGCTGAATCAGATCGCGGTTGCTGTAGGCTGTGAGCAATATGACCGGCGCGATACACTCCTGAAACAGTGTGGCTGCTGCCGAAATGCCGTCGGTTTGGGGCAGCCGAATATCCATCAAGACCAGGTCGGGTCGTAGTTGCCGCGCAAGATTGATGGCACTCATCCCATCACCTGCTTCACCAACAACTAGGTAGCCCATGCCTTCAAGCGACTCTCGCAGACTCATCCGGATGATCGACTCGTCTTCCGCGATCAGCAGTCGAGTTTGCGCCATACCTGCCCCTCCTCCAGGATCCTGCTGCGGGATCGCTAGACTGACATACGCGGTATTCAATCCTCACCGCCGAGGAAGCGCAGCCTTGCAGAAGCCCTGCGGTAACGGCGTGGCATATGTCAAGTATAGTCAAGCCGAATGGCTGCCGCACTATGGTGAACTGCACAAACTTTGCTGGCTACTCTTTGTGCAATCGTAAGCGTTTAGCCGTCAGCAGGCCGTACACGGGCGATGCAGCCGGCGCAAAACGGGACCTTGGTACTATCGCGTGGGTACTATTCGGCATCAGGAAGCTGAAAGCCGACGGCTGACGGCCGAACGCTGACGTGCAAGCTGACGCGGGGAGCGCAATCGGGTTGGCCTGGGGCCTAAAGCATTTTAGGTTTTACATGCAGCGCGGAGAACACGCAGGACAAGATTTTAGGTATTCTGCTCCGTGTTCTCCCTGCGCTCGCTGGGGCAGCCTTTTCGGGCATTGCTCGAGACACAATACGCGCCCGACTTGCAGCCAGCGCGGCAGCTGGGGCTGATGCGCGGGTGCTAGAGAGGCGCTTGGGGGCCGGCGAGCTGCAAATGCCGCTCGGTCAGGGCACACAACAGATGCACAAGGGTAAGCTGAACTTCCTGGATCATGTCGCTGCGGGTGCTTGGCACTAGCACGACGTAATCACACAGCGATGGCAGCAAACCACCTTGGCCGCCAACAAGGGCGGCTGTGGTCGCACCTCGTTTGCGCGCGCTTGTTAGTGCGCGCAGCAGATTCTCGGAGTTGCCGCTTGTCGAGAGGGCTAGCACGAGGTCGCCGGGGCGCGCGAGCGCTTCGATCTGGCGTGCAAAAACGTCAGCATAGCCAAAATCATTGGCGATACAGGTCAGCGCCGTACCGTCGGCTGTTAAGGCCAGCGCGGGCAGAGGGCGGCGATTCTGGCGGAAACGGCCGATCAGTTCCTCGGCCAAGTGCTGCGCCTCAGCCGCACTGCCACCATTCCCGCAGGTAAGCAGCTTACCACCCTGGCGAAAGGTAGTGCTTAATGCCCCTGCAAGCGCCTCGACAGAGGCGCTAAACGCGGCATCTAGCCGGCTGTACAACTCGGCACGCGCCGCAAACGCGGCAGTGATCTCGTCAGCTGCCATTATTTTCTCCTTGACGCAAGCGCTCGCGGAACTACAAGGCTGGTGCAGGCTGGTCTAGAGCGTCGCACACCTGATCAAGTGGTGGCACGCCCTGCATCACACGTCTAATATTTGCGGCAGCGGCCTCCAGCTTTGCACGCAGCGAGTCGAGCGTGCCGGCCGCAATATGTGGCGTCACGACCACGTTATTTAATTGGAGCAAGGCATGCTTGGCAGGCAAGGGCTCGTCTGCGAATACATCAAGGCCAGCGCCTGCAATGCCGCCGCTGCTTAAGGCCGCGTAGAGCGCCTGCTCGTCGACAATCCCGCCACGCGCGGTGTTAATCAGCAATGACGACGGCCGCATGCGTGCGAGCGCAGCCTGGTTGATCAGCCCACGCGTCGAAGCGTTCAAGGGCACATGCAAGCTTACCAGATCGGCGCAGCCCAGCAATTCCTCAAAAGGCAGGAAGCGCACCGCCAACTCTGCCTCGACGGCGGTAGAGGGCCGCACGAGATCAAAATAGACCACCTCGCAGCCAAACGGGCCAAGACGCGCGGCCAGCGCACGCCCGATCCGGCCAAGCCCAACAATGCCAACACACTTGCCCGCCAGGTTATACGAGCACGAGCGGAGTTGCCATTGTAGCCACTCGCCACGTCGCAAGGCCCCGTCGGCAATCAGCAGGCAGCGGTACAAGCTTAGCATCAACAACACGCTGTGCTCGGCCACCGACTCAGCCGTGCCGGACGGGGCCAAGGCAACCGGGATACCCGCCCGCGCGGCTGCGTGCAAATCGATATTATTGTAGCCAACGCCTTGGTGCTGTATAAGGCGCAACCGCGGCGCGGCCTGAATCATGTGCGCCGTTAGAGGCGTAACCGCGACGATAACGCAGTCGGCGTCGCCGATCAGCGTGGCAGGATCCTCCTCAGCGTGCCGGATCCGCAGGCTGCACTCGGCTGGCAGGCTAGCGCGTACCAGGGCCTCCAGTTCGGCCGGCAAAGGTTCCATATACACAACATGCATCGCTTCCGCCCTTGTGACGGCTCCCACGCCCGAGGGCTTGGGCTTCAGAGTGTGCCGCCCCACACTCGTTTCATTACAACCGCAGGATTTGGAGACCCCGATGCAGAATGTTGCGCGCCGCATTGTGATCACGCCCC
>Ga0224723_1001687_pt1 | contig 13054 bp, 12 predicted proteins | sample Balambano_FR2_Me_FD_161647 | JGI IMG/M metagenome (GOLD analysis project Ga0224723, IMG submission 161647) | Freshwater sediment microbial communities from Lake Towuti, South Sulawesi, Indonesia - Balambano_FR2_MetaG | ecosystem: Environmental > Aquatic > Freshwater > Lake > Sediment | place...
ACCGACGCTGACCGTTGTGCTGTTATTTGATGCTTTGTCGAGACCAAACTGAGCCGGACGACCGATCTCAACTTGACCGATCGCAATTTTGCTCCCGGTCAGATTGTAGGGGGCTTCCTGAAGCCCACGAGCATCAATGCCCGCTTCGCCCACAGAGGTCGCAAGTCCCAGCACCGGAGTTGCCACCAGCGAGGTCGCGACTCCTCCAACCAGCCAGGTTAGTTTCTTCCGCACTTGCCGCTGATTCATCACAGTTGCTCCACTGCCGCAAATAAAGTTCCGATGAATTTCCGCCAGCCCTGTCAGTCAAATTGTTCGGGGCAAGGGGCGGGTTTTGGTGACATCCTCCCGACGCTGACTCTACGAGTACAGCGCGGGCTTCCCAACCTCGCAATTGAGGATTCCTGCCCCACGCCACTTATCTAGGTCATAGACCCCCGACAGACCGACTTGGCAGGCTGTTTCCGTTCCCCAGAGTCCCTGGGCTACTACATTCTCGAGTCCACGATGCAATACCATCTCTGCTGCGGCATGATCCCGATGCGTTCGATACCCACACTCAGGACAATGATGTTCTCTGACATCCAACGCTTTGCTGACAGTCGCAAAGCAATTGGGGCAAGTTTGGCTGGTGCCGTTGGGGTTGACCTTAGCGAAGTAGACACCCCGCTTCCAGCACACCCATTCTGTCAGCGACAGAAATTGTCCAAAAGCCGCATCGACGCAATCTTTTCGCAGCATCCCCCGTGTCAACCCTGTGACATTGAGATCTTCCGCAAAGATGGTTTGCGCTTGGTCGCAAAGCTTGTGAGCCGCTTTCAGGTGGAAATCTTTGCGACGGTTTGCAATGCGATGGTGCATTCTGGCAACTTCGGTTTGAGCCTTTCCCCAGTTTTGAGAACCCTTTTGTTTTCGTGCCGCTTTGCGTTGCAGCAATTTCAGCTTGCGTTGCATCGACTTGAAAAACTTGGGGCGCTCCTGAAAACTGCCATCCGAAGCTGTCAAAAATCGCTCCAATCCCAGGTCAATTCCAATCGCTCGACCGTGAACCGGAGCATCGGGCACCGATAGGTCCGATGCAACGGTGACAACAACATACCACTGCGTTCCCCGAACTCTCGACAATACCCGCACCTGCTTTACCTTGAATCCAACGGGTATGGGGCGATGCAGGTTGATAGGCACTTCCCCCATCTTCGGCAACTTGATACCGAAGCCGTTGATGGGGTTGTCTTTGAACTGGGGAAACACAAAAGACTTGAATTGACCAAATTTTTTGAAGCGCGGGAACCCATGTCCCCGTTTCTGAAACGCTTCCCAGGTATCGTGCAATCTGCGAATCACGGTTTGCAACACCTGAGAATGGACCTTGCCCAAATGCGGGAATTGCTTCTTAGCTTTGGGCAGGTTGTTTTGCTGACGATGGTAAGACGGGAACGGTTCATCCGCAGGAATGATGTATTCCTTCGCCACCGAACACCTGTCTACCGAACACTTACACGAAGCAATCCAGTCTTTGAGTTCGCGCAAAGCGTAGTTATACACGCCTCTGCACGTTTCAAGCCACTCCAGCAGTTCAGTTTGCTGTGTGGCATCTGGATAGATTCGGTAGGTGTGGTTCATGGTCAGCATGGAGCGATTTTACCGCAAACGGAGCACAGTGGTAAATGCTTGCTGAGTGGGGTATCGTTGCGAAGCTCTAGCCGCAGGCGAATCCCCACTTAGCAAGCGGCGAGACTCCATGTATCCCGACGAGTAAAGCTACGCAGACAGCGCGGGACTTATGTTCTCGCGCTCTTAGGAGTTAAACTGGTGACGAGACAGGAATCAGGAGAAATTCTTAAGCCATGACCCACACCTCATCCCTCAAGCCGATCGTGATCGCTCCATCTATCCTATCAGCAGATTTTAGCCGTCTTGGTGAGGAAGTCCAGGCGGTCGATCGCGCCGGAGCCGACTGGATTCATGTGGATGTCATGGACGGGCGGTTTGTTCCCAACATCACGATCGGTCCGCTGATTGTCGAAGCCATTCGTCCTGTTACTCAAAAGCCGCTCGATGTTCACCTGATGATCGTTGAGCCAGAAAAATACGTTGAAGATTTCGCCAAAGCCGGAGCTGACCACATCTACGTTCACGCCGAACACAACGCCTCGCCTCACCTGCACCGGACGCTGGGTCAAATCAAAGAGCTGGGCAAAAAGGCGGGTGTAGTGCTCAACCCCGGCTCTCCGTTAGACCTGATCGACTACGTGTTAGAGCTGTGTGACCTGGTGCTGATCATGAGCGTCAATCCGGGTTTTGGCGGGCAAAGCTTTATTCCTGGTGTGCTGCCTAAGATTCGCCAACTGCGTCAGATGTGCGACGAGCGCGGGCTTGACCCCTGGATCGAAGTTGACGGCGGGCTAAAAGCAAACAACACCTGGCAGGTGCTCGAAGCCGGAGCAAATGCGATCGTCGCTGGCTCAGCCGTTTTCAAAGCCAAAGATTACGCTGAGGCGATCGCTGGCATCCGCAACAGCAAGCGCCCCACGCCCGAGTTAGCGACGGCTGTCTGAGGAAACGCGACCGCAAGTCCGGCTGCTCGCTATTCGTCAGCTAACCGCTCATCGCTAACAGCCAGTTCACCGCTTTGACACGGCTGGGCAGCCTTTGACGTACCACCGCCAGGGCAAATCGGTGCCTCTGGTTAAGCCGATGCGCGTTGTTTGGACAAAATCGATCGCCTGCCGCTCAACCTGATGCTGAAACTGGCGGCTCCGGTGCGCCAGCCACAGTGGGCGATCGGGCTGAAGCAGTTGCGCGCTCAGACTCAAATCAATTTGTAGGGCACGACAAAGTTTGCCGGGTCCGGCAGCCACTTTGTCAGGTTTCAAAGCTGAACCTGTTGCAAGCCAGGCTGGAACTGCCGCAAGCTGTAAGGCGCGAATCAAAACAGCGCTGGGTACGCCCTCGCGATCGGTGACTACGTTGAGGCAATGGTACACTCCATAGATGCGATAAACGTAGCTTCTGCCTGCCGCGCCGAACATCACGCTGTTGCGGGCGGTGCGACGGCGATAGGCGTGCATTGCCGGATCGTCTGGGGTGTAGGCTTCCGTTTCGACAATTAAGCCGCGCACTGTGCTGCCATCGTCAAACTGTCGCACCAGAGTGCAGCCCAGCAGATCAGGCGCGACTGCTACTGCAGACCGCGCCAGCCAGGAGGCAGCGATCGGACTCAGAGATTCCACAAAAATTTACGGGCAAATGCTTCTCAAATTTGAGCGCGGTCCAGGAATGCAGTCGATCGCTCTACCCAAATATCGCTCTACCCAAATATAGAAAATTGCGCCAGAGCTTCACACGCGACTTTTTTTAGTTCACAATTTAGGTAACTTTGCCAATTTTCGCCGTAAAGGCTACCCTAGTCCTTGGCTCTAGTCACTTGAAGGCTTTAATTATAGATCTTTGAATATAAATCTATGGATACCCAACTGCTTCTGCTCGCCCTAACACCTATCTTTATTGCGTCTTGCTTGTTTTTCGGCACTCGCAATGGGTTTTACGACACCGACAGCTACCACGGCAATGGTTCTGCTCATTAACCTGCTGAGCTAGTTGGCGACTGTCAGTTAGGTTCAGCATCCTGGAGTCCGCTGTGGCTCTGGCGTTGGCAGGAAGTCTCGAATTGTGATTGAGTTAGAGTGCTTGCCTTATGGCGTGGGTCATGGCGATGAAGGGGTCTGTCTGCTGGTGCGAATGGGACCCTACCGGGTGCTGCTTGACTGCGGTTTAACTGACCTTTCGCCGCTCATTCAAGACCTGAAGCAGAGTCTGCCCGTCGATCTGGTGCTTTGCACTCATGCCCATGCAGATCACGCCAAAGGTTTGCTGGCGCTGCATCGTGCCTTTCCCAAGCTGCCAATTTACGCCAGTGAAGTCACAGCACAGCTCCTGCAATTGAATTGGCTGGATGAAGAGGTTCCGCCCTTCTGTCAGGCGTTGCCCTGGCGATCACCGCTAGAATTTCGCGATGGACTCAGCGCCGAGCTGATCCCGGCGGGTCACTTACCCGGTGCGGCAGCGCTTTTGCTGACCTACACAGCCTTTAACCGCGCCTATACCCTGTTCTACACGGGTGATTTTTTCTTATCGAATTCCCGCCTGGTCGAGGGTTTGCCGCTAGAAGAGCTGCGAGGCTTAAAGCCCGATGTGTTGATTACAGAGGGCAACTACGGCACTGCTCGCCATTCGCATCGCCGACAGCAAGAAAACCAACTTGCAGAACGCATCAATCGAGCGCTGGCAGATCAGCGATCGGTGCTGATGCCCATGCCAACGCTGGGGCTGGGTCAAGAGCTGCTGATGCTGCTGCGGAGCCATCACCATTTCACAGGTCGCAACATCGATATCTGGGTTGACCCAACGGTGGCAGCGGGCTGTGATGCTTATTTAGAACTGCTGCCTCACTTTCCTGGCACCGTTCAAAATTTTGCGCGGCATCAGCCGCTGTTTTGGGACGATCGCATTCGTCCGCGCGTGCGTCGCGTGCCTGTGATTGAAGGCAAAGTGCAGTTTTCCAGCACGTCACCCTGCATTGTCTTTGCCCACAAAACCGCAGACTTTAGCCAATACTGTCGCCCCGACGCAGAACCCTGGCTGCTGCTGTTGCCCCATCAACCCGGACACACACGGGCGATCGAAGCCACAGTGTATGAAGAACTGCAAGCCTCGGTGCTGCTGCAAAATCAGCTTCAGTCTGGGCACCTGACGGTTGATACCTACATGCTCAGTGAACACTGCGATGGTGCCGGAACCACACAGCTCATTCACAATCTGCGTCCGCAGCATGTGATTTTTGTGCATGGCTCTCCAGCCTATCTGGCTGACCTCACCAGCCTGGAGGAACTGCAAAATCGCTATCACCTGCACACCCCTGCTGCTGGCACCCGAGTAGAGCTGCCGATCGGTGAAACGTTTCTTCAGCCTGCCGCCCCAGAAACGCGCTATGAAGGCGAGCTAACCGAAATCGAAACGGCAGTGATGATTACGCTCCCTGAAGCCATCCTCTCTGACCCGCGCTGGCAGCATTTTGCCGACACCGGTCTGGTTGAAGCCCGCTGGCAGGGCAATGAGCTGGTGCTGCGAGGATTGCCTCCGCGAGAACTCCTCAGCCAAGTCAACGCTCCCGTTCCTCTCGATCTGGAGTGCTGTGAGAACTGTCTGCACTATCGAGGACAGCGCTGCTGGAATCAAGCCTCGCCACTGTATGGCTTTAAAGTCACCCCAGAAGGGTACTGTCCGGTGTTTGAACTGGCTCCGGGCGATCGATCGGTCGAGCAGCGAGGGAATTAGCTGTTCGCTATCGGCTTGCTAACCGCCGATCCTTAGCTCCTGCCGCCGTTGAGCTGACCGATGATGCGGGGTTGTTCGACTGCATCTCGGAACCGCTCGACGTTTTCGCCGTAGGCGATCGGTAGCACGCACTCTACGTTTTCATGGGGGCGAGGAATGATGACCCAGGATTCGAGCGTGCCACCATAAACATTTTCAACAGCCGCGATTCCAGCTTCCATTGCCGTTTTGACTTCTGAAACGTCACCGCGAATATTGACGGTGAAGCGAGCGCTTCCCACACGGATATAGCCAACCAGCGTCACCCGCCCTGCTTTTACCATTGCGTCTGCTGCTGCCAGCACCGCCGGAAAACCTTTTGTTTCAATTGACCCTACCGCAACCGACGACATTGGCGATCTCCCAAGTTCCAAATGCAAGTGATAACTCACCGCTTATTGTACGAGGCTTTTCTATCAAATTTGCTGAAGATTCGCAGGAACTTTCGTCGATCGCGGCATCCCATTGCTACACCCGGAACGGCTCTACTTTGGCACTGTAGTCAATGGGTAAGATTGCCTCCAGGTTCTCAGGTGGGTTGGGCACGATGTAATAGGTTTGCACTTTGCCTCCAAAGGCTTTTTCTGCTGCCTCCAGCCCTGCTGCTACTGCAACTTTGACCTCAGATACGCCGCCTCGAATCGCCACCAGCATATTGCCGCGCTCAGCAATGCCGTAATAAACCAGCGTGACGCGCCCTGCTTTCACCATCGCGTCGGCTGCTGCCAGCACGGCTGGAAATCCCAGCGTTTCGATCACACCCACTGCTTGTGGCACTGCCCTACTCCTTGACGAAATGCGATAGAACCTCATTGTGACATGCATTCTAGGCAGATTTTGGGGCGATCGAACAGCGCCCTGTCAAGAAATTGCTGCGAGGATTGAGCTGCCGTACAGAGGTTATAGTCTGTAACGCCCAGTGCCACTTGCTACGAAGAGGTCGATTTGTCTCCCGGCAGATATTCCGGGTGGTTAGCACCGTTTGTCATCAGCGAGTTATCGACACCTGCAACGGTGCGAATCCGATTCAGTTGACCCAGCGCCCAGTGTGCCGTTTCTTGCACGTCTGGGTCTGGGTCATTGACCGCATGAGCCAAAAGCTGGCTGATCTGCGCCACCATATCGTAGATGCGCGTCAGGTCGCGAATCGCGTTTTTACGAACGTCAGAACTTTCGTCTTGCAGGGAAATCAGCAGCGCTCGATTCATCGGCTTCAAAGTCCGCATGCCGATTTCAGAAATGGCAGCCAGAATCAGACTGCGCTGTTGAGAGTCAGAATCCATCATCAGGTCAACCAGCGGCTGGATTGCGCCAGAGTCGCCGCGCTGTCCCAGTTCCCAGATTGCTTTACGGCGTTGCCCAGAGTCAGGGCTGTGCAGGTCTTTGAGCAGCTCTTCACCAATATCAATCTTGAACAGACGGGTGGTTTCCTGAACCGGCGGTGACGAAGGTTCAGACAAGGCAAGTCGATTGCTGCCATTTTCGATCGGGGTGTGCTCTGGAGCCGTCGCTTCTGAAGGAGTCACTTCTGTCAACGTCGTCTCTGTCACCGCTGCCTGAATCGGCGGTTCACCAGCGGTTGCACTCGTCTCAGACCGTTTGGCAGCCGAAGGGTCTGACGATCGCGCTGCGCTGCTGTCGGAGGCTGGCGCAGCCAGAAATCTTGAGTGAATGATCAGGTAGCCCAGAACGCCACCAATTCCTGCCAGAATGCCCAGTCCTGGAAGCAGCCACGATCGCCAGGTCTGCTGTCTTGCAGCATTTGCTTCAGCTTCAGGTGCTTCAGCGTCAGGGCGAGAACTGACCTCAGAAACAATTACCGCTGGTGTTGGGGATGGACGCTCAGAAGCAGTGGTCGGCTGGGGTGTGGGGGATGCTGTAGGAGATGGGGGCACTTCTGCTGGCAGCTCTGCTTGTGCCTGACGCAGGCGCTGCTGAGTTTCTGTTCCTACACGCCCATCAATGGTTATCCCCACCGCTTGCTGAAACGCCCCAACCGCGTCTTTTGTACTGCTGCCGTAGGCACCGTCGATCGCGCCGTTGTAGTAGCCCAGTTCCTGCAAGCGGCGTTGCAGGGCTTTGACGGGTTCGCCGCGACTGCCGACCCTTAAAATCGGTGACGGCGAAGGGGCTGAAGCTTGGGTAAGCTGAACTGATGCGACAGGGGCGATCGAAGCATCGGCACGATCGCCTGAGCCGCTGAAGCCCGCTGCATGAGGCGCTGCTGCGCTGCCAACTGAACCTGCTGCCTGGGACAAACCCAGGTAAAGCCAGCAAGTCATAAACAGTAAAGCAGAACGACAGGGCATGGTGATGAACATTGAGATGGAGGATTCTGTTCAAGGAGCCGGTTTGACAAGCCCTGCCTTATAGGTTCACCCGTCTCCCAGACCCCTAAGGTGCGATCTTTGACTTCGTATCTGCCATCCCCAATTGTACTGATGATATCTCAGTCAGTTCTTTGCTTTGCACAACTGACGATGCAAAACCTGCAAATGTTTCTGGAGGAATCGCCGTCAGCTCAGACAGCGATGTTTGTGCCTGCCTGAGGTTTTTCAGTTTCTCAGACAGTCGATCGCGTTGATTAATCAGATAAATGCTGACCAGCGTCAAACTCACCCCTGCCCATTGCAGCGGACTCAGCACTTCTGCCAGAAACAGGTTGCCAAACAGCAGCGCAAATACTGGCGTGAGAAACGTCAGCGAACTGAGGCTGGTTAAGCTGCCGCTTGAGGCAAAGTAAAAGAACAGCCCATAAGCGATCGCACTGCCAAAAACAGTTGAATACAGCAGCGCCATCCAATCTGTCAGGTGCAGGTTGAGCCACTGCTGCGACTCCCACTGGGCAGACAGCGCCAGCAGCGGCACACCACCAAGAATCATGTGCCAGCCGGTTGCTACCACGGGGTCGGCATAGCGGCACACCACTCGCACCATCACAGTGCCGATCGCCATCGACAGTGCTGCCAGCAGCATCAACCACTGTCCGTTCTGAAATAAATGCTCAATCAGGTTAGCTTCGATCGAGGCGACCGCAAAATGACCGTGGGCAAATTGCCAAATCCAATCTTCGGGCAGCCCCAGTAAGCTAATGCCTACCACGCCAAAGCCCAGCCCCAGCCAGCCCCACAGTCCCACCTGTTCGCCAAACAGAAACCGCGCCATTACAGCAACCGCCAGCGGCTGAGAATCGATCATGACCGAACCCAGCCCTGCGCCCGTCCGCACCAACCCTTCTGCCAGAAGCCCCTGGAACAGGGCAGCATCAATGAATCCAAACAGGGCAATCCACAGCCACGCCAGCCAGCCTTGGGGCTGAGGGCGCTTCATCAACACGGTGCTGACAAGAATCAGCGCTCCTGCTGGCACCAACCGGACACTTGCCATAAATAAAGGAGTAGTGTGAGGAATTACGCCTTTCATCGCGACCATTGCCGTCCCCCACAGGAAAAACGGCGCGATCAGCAGCAGCGGTGCCGCGAAAAAGTTGGATTCAGAAGATTTTGGCTGCACGGGTATAAAGGGAGAGGAATTGTACCGATTCTACTCAAATTATGTAGTTGTGTTAAGTATAGTCGGGTTTCATTCATAAAGCACCGCTGGCAAAATTAGCAGCCGCGATCGGTCATACCCGTTGCATGGCGTTGTGATCACAGCACGCCGTGATGGGCAAAGAGGCACAAACCTTGATGCAGATAAGGCACACTAGAACTCAGCACAACAAAACTTACTGGACGATTCCCTTCGCTGACCGCCCATGATTTGGCCCTTTAGACCTCGGTTCCAAAAACAAATTGCTCGAATTGAAATTACGGGGGCGATTGCCGCGCAAACCCGCAAACGTGTCTTAGAAGCCCTCAAAACCGTTGAAGAAAAAAAATTTCCGGCGCTGCTGCTGCGAATCGACAGCCCCGGTGGCACGGTCGGAGATTCGCAGGAAATTTACAGCGCGCTTCAGCGGCTGCGAGACAAAGTCAAAATCGTTGCTAGCTTTGGCAATATCTCGGCTTCGGGTGGGGTTTACATCGGCATGGGTGCACAGCACATTATGGCAAACCCCGGTACGATCACTGGCAGCATTGGCGTGATTTTGCGGGGGAACAACCTGGAGCGGCTGCTCGACAAGATTGGCGTGTCCTTTAAGGTGATTAAGTCTGGTCCTTACAAAGACATTCTGGCATTCGATCGCGAGCTGACCGAACCCGAACAGCACATTTTGCAAGAGCTGATCGACGTGAGCTATCACCAGTTTGTGCAAACTGTCGCTGATGCCCGCAGTTTAGCCGTCGAAACTGTGAAAAGCTTTGCTGATGGTCGCATCTTTACCGGACAGCAGGCGCTGGAGTTGGGCGTGGTCGATCGCCTGGGCACCGAAGAAGATGCCCGCCGCTGGGCAGCAGAGCTAGCAGGTCTTGACCCTGATAAAACGCAGTGCTACACCTTTGAGGAACGCAAACCCTTTCTCAGCCGCTTGCTGCCGGGAACCGCACAGCTCGAATCAGGATTTGCAGCCGGAAACTGGCTAGAGTTTGAACTGTCTACCAGTGGCTTGCCGCTGTGGCTGTATCGACCTTAGAGCGGTTCGTGGGTCGCTTGATGAGAAAAGGGGACTGGGGTCGATCGCCACCGCATGATTGCCAAATAATTGAGTTGAATACAACGGAGGACTGCAACGTGGGCTGGAAAGTTCGGGCAATTCGAGGAGCAACGACCGTCTCCGAAAATTCCATGGAGGCAATTCGAGAAGCCGTCACAGAACTGCTGGATCAGCTAGAGAGCCTTAATTCGATCGACCTGGAAGATATTGTCAGCGCTACGTTCTCCGTTACGCGCGACCTTGATGCAATTTTTCCGGCGACGATCGCCCGCGAACGCCCCTACTGGCAGAACGTACCGCTGCTGGATGTGCAGCAAATGCACGTTCAGGGCAGCCTGGAGCGATGCATTCGCCTTTTGATTCACATCAACACACTGGAGCCGCTGATGCCGATATACCACCCTTATCTGCGGGGTGCCAAGCATCTGCGACCCGATTGGAGTATGGCGATGAAGTAAGGCTGAAGGCTGAAGGCTAAGGGCTGAACACCTTGACCTTTTATCCTTCAGCCCTCATCCTTGCCTCTCACTGGCGGCTAACGTAAAAGTCTCTCGACCCTCTGGCTTTCAGGGCTTCGCCCAGCCGGTTGAGGGCGTGGACGTAGGCAGCAGCTCGCAGGTCGATCGCCAGCTCTTGGGCGATCGAGCAGATCTGCTCGGTTTCTTCGGTCATCTTATCCTGGAGCCGCCGGTTGACTTCTTGCAGACTCCAGTAGAAGCCATTGCGGTTTTGCACCCACTCAAAGTAGCTAACCGTTACGCCGCCTGCATTCACCAGAATGTCAGGAAACACCTGGATGCCTTTGGCGTTGAGAATCGGGTCGGCGGCAGAGGTGGTGGGTCCGTTGGCGACCTCGAAGATATATTTCGCTTTGATGTGATTGGCGTTGTCGAGCGTGATTTGGTTTTCGAGCGCTGCCGGAACCAGCACATCGACATCAAGCTCCAAAAGCTGTTCATTGGTGATCGCATTGTGATCGACAACACTGCAAACGCTGCCTTCGCAGTAGACCGCTTTGATGCCGCGACTGGCTTCTTTGATGCGGCGGATGCTGGGAATGTCGAGTCCTTGAGGTGAATACACACCGCCTTTAGAGTCACTGACGGCAACGATTTGATAGCCTGCTTTGAACAGCAGTTCTGCCAGAATGCCACCTGCATTGCCAAAGCCTTGAACCGCCACGGTTGTTTCTGTGGGCGATCGATGCAGTTTGGTCAGTGCCGTTTGGATAACAAAGAACGCGCCCATTGCCGTCGCGGTTTCGCGTCCCAAACTGCCGCCCATCGTAATGGGTTTGCCAGTGACGACACCGGGGGTAATCTGGCGGCGAATGATGCTGTATTGATCCATCATCCAGCCCATGATCATGGCATTGGTGTAGACATCGGGAGCAGGAATATCAATATCCGGTCCGATAAAGTCAGCGATCGCATCGACATAGCCCCGGCTCAATCGCTCTAGCTCAAACTTCGATAGCTCTTTGGGGTTCACCGTGATGCCGCCTTTTGCGCCACCAAAGGGCAAGTTGAGCACTGCACACTTAAAGGTCATCCAAAATGCCAGCGATTGCACTTCATCGAGCGTCACGTTTGGGTGAAACCGCACGCCGCCTTTGGTGGGTCCGCGACTGTCGTCATAGCGCACCCGATAGCCCTGAAACACGCGCAGCGAACCGTCGTCCATTCTCACAGGAATGGAAACGCTGAGGCTGGCTTTGGGAGATTTGAGCCGTTCAACCGCATCCTCACAAATGGTGACGTATCTCAAGGCTTTTTCTAGCCGCTGATTGGCATCAGACAAAAGTAAATCGGACATAAAAATTTCTCCTCATTGACCAGATTTGACCGAAACGATCGTGGAGCGTCACTGGTCTGCTTTCTATCATTCCCTAAAATTGTAGCTAAAGCTACAGAATTTTATTTTTGGATCGACTAGCAAGAGCTTTTGCAGCAACAAACGCCGTCAATTGAGCGACAGTTCCGACCGTTTGTCAGCATCTCGCGACATGGCGATCGAGGCGCGATCGATACCCTAAAGCAGCATCGGCTCAGAAAAATTGGGCGTTGTAGGCAATTGGTTCTCGATCCTCAGCTCGCGATTTTGTCGCGGCCAGTCCGTCAAACCCGTCGCTTGATGAGTAAGATCAAAATCATTACAAAGTGAAACGTTTGGATTGCCGTTGCGTCTGTCACGTTTAGAGTCTTGCAGTTGAATCGATCGGCTTATTTATTTGTGTCTCACGGCAGTCGTGACCCCAGACCTCAAGCTGCGGTTGAGAAGCTGGCAGAATTGATGCGGCTGCGACGATTTCAACCCCAGGCAGCATTAACGGCTTCTCGGTTTGGGGCTGAAGCGGTGGCTGCACATGAGCCTTATTCTCCATCAGACGTTTCGATTGGCACAGCGACGCTAGAGCTGGCTGACTTGCCGCTGCATCAGCAGATCCTGCAATTTGCCGCTCGCGCTGGCTGTCGAACGGTGAAAATCGTGCCGCTGTTTTTGCTGCCAGGGGTGCATGTCATGCAAGACATCCCGGCTGAAATTGCGCTGGCGCAGCAGGCAAATGACCGGCTGGCGATCGAGCAGTGCCCTTATTTAGGCAGTCATCCCCGGCTGAGGCAACTGCTGAGCGCTGACCCGATCGCCGCTGAAGCACCCCGAATTTTGCTGTCTCACGGCAGCCGTCGGGCAGGCGGAAACGCGCCGGTCGAAACGATCGCCGCTGAGATTGGTGCTGCGCCCGCCTACTGGTCAGTCAGCCCCAGTCTAGAAACTCAGGTGACAGCGCTCGTGAAACTGGGCTGTCCGCAGATTGTGATTCTGCCGTACTTCCTGTTTGCGGGAGGCATTACCGATGCGATCGCTGAGACAGTTTCCGACCTGGCGCGACAGTTTCCCTACGTCCGCCTGCATCTGGCAGAGCCGCTAGGCGCGAGTGCGGCGATGGCAGATTTAATCGTTGATTTGATTGCCCCCTCTCACCTCTGATTCTGAATGCAACAAACTGGCAAAGTCTATCTCGTTGGAGCCGGACCCGGCGACCCCGGCTTGTTTACGCTCAAAGGCAAGACGCTGTTAGAG
>Ga0224723_1001688_pt1 | contig 13041 bp, 11 predicted proteins | sample Balambano_FR2_Me_FD_161647 | JGI IMG/M metagenome (GOLD analysis project Ga0224723, IMG submission 161647) | Freshwater sediment microbial communities from Lake Towuti, South Sulawesi, Indonesia - Balambano_FR2_MetaG | ecosystem: Environmental > Aquatic > Freshwater > Lake > Sediment | place...
ATAAACGGATTTTCATCGTCGAAGACAACATCGAGAACCGCATCATCATGCGCATCTCACTCGGACGCCACGGCGCGCAGCTTGAATTTGAGATGTGGGGGCGAGACACGCTCACCCGCCTGCAAACCTTCGGCCCGGTTGACCTGATCGTGCTGGACTTAATGCTTCCCCACGGAAACACGGGGTATGATGTGTTTGACCGCATTCGCCAGAAACCCGATTACGCCGCCGTGCCGATCGTGGCGGTGTCCGCTGCGGAACCGTCCGCCGCGATCCCGCTGTGCCGCGCGAAGGGCTTTGCCGGGTTCATCGCCAAGCCGATCGACGATGATCTGTTCCCGGAACAACTGGCGAAGGTCATGCGCGGCGAAAAGGTGTGGCATTACGGACTACATGTCTGAGAGGAACAGATAACCCATGAGCGAATATCGTGCCCTGATCGTCGATGACAACCCCAACAACCTGGGCGTGCTGGTGCAGCTTCTCACCATCGAAGGCATCGACGCCACCGGCCTGCAAGACCCCATGCGCCTTTCCACTGTGCTGAAAAATGCGACCGACTTCGATGTGGTGTTTGTCGATCTGGAAATGCCGGGGGTCGATGGCTATTCGGTGCTGGATCATCTGCGCGCGGACAAGCGTTTCCAGGAGACGCCCATCGTCGCCTACACCGTGCATACCAGCGAGATTAACGCGGCGCGCAACCGGGGCTTCCACAGCTTTCTGGCAAAACCGCTTGACGCGGAACGCTTCCCCGATCAGCTTTCCCGCATCCTGCGCGGCGAACCGGTCTGGTCAGTGCAGTAACGGCGTGCTGCTCACCCGGATCAGGCCGGTCGGGGGCAGTCCTGCGCGTCTGCCCCACCCCATTATGATCGACGCCAGCGACGACATGCAGGCGCGTGTCCTGTTCGCCGCATGGAGCCATACAAACGCCTCAGCAGCCGCTTAGTCACTTACGTCTTCCGCGCTACGCGGTAGGCGTCGCTGCTGCGAGATCGCCCGGCAGCGGCGCGGGATTGATTACTGGCTCGCTTGCCACCGCTGCGTCTTCCGCAGGGGCAGGGACGTAATCCGGGATCAGCGCTTCCGCACGGCGCAGCGAGGGTGTGGCGAAGGCCAGCACGGCTGATCCCGCCGCGAAAGCCCCGGCCACCAGCATGATCAACCCGATGCCCGCGCCGAACTGATCGCCCACCAGCGGCGCGACCGCCTCCCAACCCGGCCCGCCGACCGCCGGTTCCGCCACCTGATCGACCAGCGGCCCGATTCCCAACTGCGCCAGCGGCGTCAGCATCAGCGAAAACGTACTCAGCACGGCGAACACACGCCCCTGAATATCCGGCGGCACTTTGACCTGAAGGATCGACATCAGCAGGGTGTTTGCCATCGGCAAGGGCAGCATCATCAGAAAGATGCTGGCGGCCAGCGGCAGCGCGCTCTGCGACATGCCCGCGAAGGCCAGCATCAGGCCAGAGACGCCGATAGCAGGAATCACCGTGTTCATGCGCGGGCGAGTGCCACCCCACACGCCGATCAGCACCCCGCCGATGATCGCGCCCACGCTTTCCAGGCTGATGATCACCCCCGTGAGGGTCTCCGAGCCGGTGCGCGCCAGGATATAGGGCATACTGACTGTCATCGCGCCCGCGAACATAAAATTGAGGAACGAGGCATACAGCGCCAGCAGGATCAGCGGGCGGCGCGCGCGCAGATATTGCAGCCCGCCCAGCGCCTCACGCAGCACCGATCCCTTCATGGCGCGCCCTTCTGCGCTGATCTCCGGGCGCGGCAGACGCACGCTGAACACGACCGCCATCGCGGTGAGGAAGGTCGCCAGATCAAACAGGATCGCGCCCTCTACACCTCCCGCCGCGTAGATCACGCCCGCGAAGATCGGCGCGATGATGCCCGCCATCGGCCCGGTCATCTGCTGGATGGCGTTGGCTCCGTCGCGCTTGTCGTCAGGGACCAGCAGCGTCACCGAGGCCATGAAGGCCGGCCCCTGGAACACGCCGAAGATCGACTGCACGGCGGCCACCATGTACAGATGCCACAGCTCAAAGCGGCCCGTGGCGAAACTGAGCAGCAGCGCAGACGTGGCGATCGCCTGCCCGAAATCAGACAGGATCATCACGTAGCGGCGGTCCCAGCGGTCGGCCAGCACGCCGGAAAAGGTCGAGGCCAGCACCATCGGCACGGTGGCGAAAAAGGCGACCAGCGCCAGCGGGGTGGCACTGCCGGTGTCGTTAAAGACCTGGATGCCGACCGCCAGACTGCTGATCCGCGTGCCGATCATCGAAAAGGTTTGCGTCAGGATCAGAATATAAAAAATTCGCAGGTTGCGCGCGCGTGCGTCTGTCATACGTAAATCCCCCTGATGCTGACTGTCATGCGCAGTTCATGACCGTTAATACGCACCAGGGATGTAAAATGTTCTAAGAAATTTGAACATCGGCGGGAGTTGCAGTGAGCGGCTACACAATCACTCGCTCACAACTCACAACTCATGACTCAGCGCTCACTGCTCACTGCTCACCGCTAATACGGCAGCGATCGGGGCGGGCGGAGGTTCCAGCGGGTGCGTTCGGCTAAGGTGATCCGCATCGCGTCGTCCTGCGTCAGCGCGGGGCGGATCCATTCGATCAGAAGGTTGCGTCTGACCACCGCTGAGAGGTCGAAGAACCAGTACAGGCTCATCAGCGGCGAGATCAGCACCGGCACAGCCTGATCGACAGGATACAGGTGGACATCGCCGAACTGCCCCGTGACCGCCGGGATGATCCGCGTGCTGATATGGCTTTTGTGGTGGTTGGGCTGTTCCCAGCAGTAACGGCAGGCCGCTTCATACAGCCGGAAGGCTTCCATCTGCGGGGTAAGCGCGCAGCTGCCGTAAAATGCCCCTGCCGCCGCCAGCGCCGCGATATTTTCCAGCGCGTGATAATGGCACACGGCTTCTTCAACTTCGGTGCCGAAGCCCAGGCACGCCAGCAGCTTGACCGGCACATCCAGCGCATCCGCCGCCGCCAGCGAGATCGAGTCCTCCAGCAGCGTGCCCGCGCCGCTTTCGTCCCCGCGCATGATCGAATCGACCCCGCCGTCGATCAGGATCAGCGCGTCGATCCCGCCCAGGTGCTGGATCAGATAGGTATAGGCCAGGTTCAGCGGCTTCACCCCGGTGCGCGTGAACATATACACCGGCACGTCCTCGCCGCGCGCCTCGTTGAACCAGCGTGTGAGATACCCTTCCGGGTAATAGGGGAACGGGTAGCGAATCTCGCCGCGCGGACGGATCAGCAGCGGGTCGATCAGCATCTCGGCGTTGTCGATCACACGCGCGATGCCGGGGTCGGTAAACGAGTAATTCGCCAGGTGAACGGTCTTGCCGTGATCGCGCAGGGTGAAGTAGATCGGCAGGCCGGCGTAGACATCGAAGCCGCCGCCCGCGCCCGCGATCAACACCCGCTGGCAGTCCTTAAGCGCATCGAGGATCGGGAGGTTCAATTGCATGATAGGGGCCTTTGCTTACAGGAAGACGCTTCTGCGCCCGTGCTTGGCGCGCCCGCAACATCCCCCGGATCATACCGCCGACTCCCGATCCCCGCGCGTAAACATTTCGCGCCGCCGCCTGGATACGGTTTACGCATGATCCCCGTCCGTTATTCGCTCACGACTCGTGACCGATCATTCAGAGTGTGTTTGATAAAACCTGTCCTGCGTTACGTCGCAGAGATCACAACCCAACGGCGGTGCGTAGGGATCGTGCCCACGTGCCGACCCTGACGCGATGTTCGCCCACATTCTGTCTCCCGACCCCATTCCACCGTTGCGGCGATCGCACACCCGTGCGAAAATCAGATCGTATCCCGGCCACCCGTCGATATTTGCTGAGGAACCGCCACCCCATGATCCCGATCCGCCTGGAGATCCGCAACTTTCTGCCCTATCGGGTCTGTGACCCGGTGCGCTTTGAGGGGATACACCTCGCCTGCCTGACCGGGCCGAACGGCGCGGGTAAATCTTCGCTGCTGGACGCGATCACCTGGGCGCTGTGGGGCCGGGCGCGCGCCAAACGCGATGACGATCTGGTGCATCTGGGCCAGGGCGAGATGTACGTCCAGCTTGATTTTGAGCAGGAAGGCGTGACCTGGCGCGTGATCCGCCGGCGCGCGGCGGGCAAGGGCGGGCGCTCCGAACTTAACCTGCTGATCCTGGGCGACGGTGGCAAACCGATGCTGCAATCGGAGGCGGCCATCCGCCAGACGCAGGAGAAGATCAACCGGCTGCTGCGGCTGGATTATGAGACCTTTGTGCATTCGGCCTATCTTCAGCAGGGCAAGGCCGACGCCTTCACCACCGCGACCCCGGCCTATCGCAAGAAAGTGCTGGCCGACATCCTCGGCCTGGAACAGTGGGAAGACTATGAGGAGCGCGTCAAGCAAACGCTGAAGGAGCTTCAGGCGCGCATCGCCTCGATGACCGGCGCGATCCAGGAGATCGACCGCGATCTGGCGCGCAAACCGGTGCTGCTGGCCCAGCTCAAAGAGGCAGAAGCCGCCCATGCCGACGCGCAGACCCAGCTTGAGATCGCCGAGGCGCGGCTCAAAGAGGTGGATGGCGCGCCGAAGGATCTGAACAACGCGCAGCACAACCGCAAGGCCATCGTCAAACAGCGCGAGGGCCGCGAATACGAAAAAAGCAACGCGGAGGGCGATCTGGCGCGTTACCTGGCGCAGGCGGCAGAGTATCACGCCACGCTCGACATGCGCGCGGAGATCGAAGCCGGGCTGAACGCGCTGCAATCGGCCCGGCAGACCGACCAAACCCTGAGCGATAAACTGCGTGTGCTGAAGACCGTCGATCAGAAGCGGGCGGAACTGGTCGGCGAGATCAACGCCGCGCGCGCCGCGCTCGATACGGAGGGCAGGGAAGTGCGCAAGCGGATCGAGGAATGGGAGCGGATGATCGCCGATCATTCCACCGCCGCGCTGGAAAGCACCCAGGCCGAAGTCACCGCACTGAGCGACACCGAACACGTGCGGACGGCGCTCAAAGAGGACGAAAACAGCCTGCGAGAGACGATCGCGCGGCTGGAAACGGAAGAAAAAGCGATTATCGCCGACGGCAAAGACCTGCGCGAGAAGCGTGAGACGCTGGCAGAGACCGACGCGCCGCTTTGCCCCCTGTGCGGCCAGGAATTGACCACCGACCACCGCCAACGGATGATCGCGCAGTTGGACGAACAGATCGAGACCCGGCGTGAGGAAGTGCGTGCCACGCGCGGTGTGATCGCGGAGACCAAGGAACGGCTCAAGGCGGTGCGGGCGCAGATCGCCGATCTGGACGCCGACCTCAAGCGGCTGGCCCCGCTCATCGAGCAGCTTGGCGGCCTTCAGATGCAGATCGAGGCGGCGGAACAGGCGGCGGGCCGTCTGGCGGAAGATGCTGAACGCCTGGCGGAGATCGAGGCGCAGTTGGCCGATGAGAGTTTCGCGCTCGATCAGCGCCGGCAGCTGGCGGGCCTGGACGCGCAAAGCGCCGAACTGGCCTACGACGAATCTAACCACGACGGCGCGCGCCGCCAGATCGACGAGCATGTTCGTTACGAGCAGCTCAACACCCAGCTTCAGATCGCAGTCATGTCGCTGCCAGGTGTGCAGGCGCAGGCGGATAACGCCAGACTGCGGATCGCTAATCTGGTCAGCGCGATCGCGGAAGCTGACGAACAGATCGCGCAGGTTGATCTGGAGATCGCGCGGTTGAGTGTGCTGGCGGCAGAATATGAAGCGCGTGACGCCGAAGTCCGCACCCAGCGCACCCGTGAACGCAGCGCCTACGAGCGCATGGTCAGCGCCCGGCAGGATTTATCCGCGCTCGATCGGCAGGTAGAGCGCCGCAGGGAACTGGAAGACAAACGCGAGCGCACCCGCTACCAGGAAGGCATCTACACCGAACTGCGCAAGGCGTTCGGCAAAAACGGCGTCCCGGCCATGATCATCGATTCCGCCATGCCGGAACTGGAAGCGATGGCAAACGACCTGCTCTCTCGCATGACAGACGGGCGCATGAGTCTGCGGCTGACCACGCAGCGGGAGAAAGTGACCGGCGGCGTGGCCGAGACGCTCGACATCGAGATCGCGGATGAACTGGGCACGCGCAACTATGAACTGTACAGCGGCGGGGAAGCCTTCCGCATCGATTTCGCGCTGCGGGTGGCGCTTTCCAAACTGCTGGCGCGGCGCGCGGGGGCGCAGCTTCGCACCCTGTTTATCGACGAGGGCTTTGGCACGCAGGACGACGCCGGGCGCAACAAACTGGTCGAGGCCATCACCGCCATCCAGGATGATTTCGACCTGATCCTGGTGATCACCCACATCGACGAACTGCGCGACAGCTTCCCTGTGCATATCGTGGTCGATAAAACCGGCAGCGGCAGCCGCATCAGCGTGCGGTAGCGCTGATCCGGGCGCTATCGTGACGCGCAAAGGCACGGGATCGATTCATCTCGCGGGCGGTTTCAACAGAATGCGATGAACCAGGCCCGACCCTGCGTCTGTGCCTCAGCCTTTGCCCCCCGGCTGGAAGCGCGGGTAGATCGTCCGGTAGCCCAGCAGCAGGCCGATGCGCGACAGAATCCAGAAAATGATCTGCTGAAGCCGGGCCGGGATGCCCAGCGCATACGTATCCGTAATATTGACCAGCACAAACCACTGGAAGAAATTTTTGCCCGCGCCGCTGGCATTGATCCTGCCCTCGCGCGCCAGGCCGTAATAGGTGCGCAGGAAGGTCTCGAACCTGCCGGCGGGCTTCAGATCGAACAGAAATGTGACCGCCTCGGTGTCTGACGGGTTGAAGAAGCGGTGCGGCACGCGGATCGGTATATGCGCCGACTCTCCTTCCTTGAGCATGACCGGGTTTTTGGGATCGCCGTTGGCGACCCCCAGCGTGCCGGAAAGCACTTTAAAGTCTTCCGTCCCCTTAAGGTGAATGTGATCGAGCGTGCCGCGCCCGCCGGGGAAAATGGTGTATTCCATCGAAAGCACCTGACCGCCGGTTTCCTGTGTGGTCTTCAGAAAGGTGACGCGGTGCTTCATCACAGGGTTCTCGATCGTGTCGCCTGGGTTTTCCATGCCGTCAGACTCCTTCGGTGATCATCGTGTCGGGGGGAATGGGTTATAACAGGTCAAGCGCCGCCACCAGCGTCTCGCCCGCCGACGTTTCGCCATTGTCCAGATACGCGCTTTCGATCGACTCTTTCACCACCGGCTGACGCAGCCAGTTAGCGGCGGCCTGCGGCAGCGCCAGTTGGCTGCGCGGTGGGTAGAGCAGCCAGCGGGTGAGTTGAGCGGCGCGGACGGCTGCCGGGCGCGTGTTGAGCCGCCCCTCCCAGCGCATCAGGTACGGCGCGAGATCGACCCCCAGCGCGTTCAGCACATGGCACAGATGCACATCCCACCACGCCAGACCGCCCGCGTCGGCGTCGGCCAGGCCGCGATCCCACAGCCGATCCAGATAATGCTCGACCGCGCGCTGCTCATCGACCGGCCACTCACGCCACCCGGCACAGGGCAGTTTAGACAGCAGCACGATCGAGGCGTCCAGCAGGCAGTTATCCGCAATCAGCTCCAGCAGACGCGGCAGAAAATGACGGAAATCATCCGCGTCGCCCCAGGTCGTCATCGCCCGGCGCGGATACATGCCGAAATCAGCTTCCTCAAGCTGCCGCAGCGGGCGCGCCATCAGCCGGTGGTGATCCTCGCCCGTCACACAGTCGTCACAAGCCGTTAGATCGCGCCGGGGATAGCGGCGGAACACGGCGTAAAGCTGTTCGATTGCGCCCTCAAGCGCCTGTTGTTCCGGCAGCGCGCTGCTCATCACCCGTCACTTGCATCAGACACATTCATCAGTACTGCTCGCGGATCGTCGGGAAGAGATACTCGTTGAAGGCCCGATCCGCGTCGTAGGAGGGATTATACCCCCAATCGCGGCGCGCGGCAGAATCGTCCATAGCCGCCGGCCAGCTATCGACGATCGCCTGGCGGCCCTGGCTGGGATCATAATGGATGCGCGCCTGCGGAAAAGCCGCCCGCACCCGATCGGCGATCTGCTCCGCGCTCAGGCTGAAGCCGGTCAGGTTATAGGTCGTGCGGGTCAGGCGGTCGCGCGGGGCATCGGCCAGGGTCAGCAGCGCCTCGATCGCGTCCGGCATCGCCATGAACGGCATGGTCGTATCCGCCCGCACGAAGCACGCATACGGTTCGCCTTTGGCCGCCGCGTGGATCATCTCCGGCCCGTAATCACTCGTCCCGCCGGTCGGCATCGTCGTCGCGCTGATCAGCCCCGGAAAGCGCACGCAGCGGAAATCGACGCCGTGCGTCTGCGGCACAGCGGCCAACTGGCGGTAATGATTGGCATAGTAACGGCCCAGATGTTCGCAGTACAGCTTGTTGCAGCCGTACATGGTGATCGGGTTGAGATGCTGATCCTCATGCACCGCCGGTGCGGCGGCTTTGATCGCCAGATCGGGCATCCCGTAAACTGCGACCGAACTGGGAAAGATAAACCGGACCGATTCCGCCCGCCAGCGCGCCTGTTCGATCGCCAGTTGCAGCAGGTTGATCGTCCCCTGCACGTTGACGCGATGGGCCGACTCCGGGCGAAATTCCGAGTGAGTACTCAGCAGCGCGGCCAGGTGATAGACCGTGTCGATCTCATACTCGCTCATCAGCATGTCCAGCAGCGCGTTGTCCAGAATATCCCCCACGATCACCGTATCTACCAGCGGCGTGATCAGCGGGTCCAGCCCGCGCACATCCAGCACCACCACCGTAGGCGGAACCGGCAGCGCGTTCATCCGGCGGATCAACCCGTGCCCGACTTCACCGTTGGCCCCCGTTATCAGAATGATCTTCTTGCGCATGATCCCTCAACAGCAGGCGACATTCCACACGATTCCGGAGTGTACCGCAAATGATCACGGCGCGCAGAACGCGAACGACAAAATGCCGGGGGCAATTGCATCCAGCCCGAAATTCTGGCGAGGATTTCAGCGAAAACAGACCCGTTTCCGGCTTCAGAACTCGGCACTGGGGCCTCAGAACTGGACTCACACCTTGAAGTGGATCGTCATGATCATGCTGCCGAGGCGAATCTCGTCGCCGTCGCGCAGTTGATAATCCTCAAAAGGATCGATCCGCACCGCGTTGAGGAATGTCCCGTTGCTGCTTTTGAGATCGCGGATCGCCAGGCGCTTGCCGTTCAGTTCAAGCGCGGCGTGGCGGCGGCTGATCCCCAGCCGGAAGCCGCCGTAAGGGATCAGGTCGATGTCCGGCTTTTCGGGCGACTGGGCGTCGTCGCGGCCAAAGATAAACGGGCGCTTCTGCGGCAGGCGCAGGCTCAGCGGCGTGGGCGTCTTGTCGATCGCCACCACCAGCATCATGGACGACTCGAAGACCGCCGTCCCCTCTCTGAACTTCTGCGTCATGCTGCCGACGTGGATCGTCCCGCCGTCGATCTCGCCGATTGTGCCAGCGGCGCGGCGCAGCTTCTCGATCATCGCGGCAGAAATGGCCGGGCGTGTGGAGGGTTTATCGGCATACTGCGGGATGGTCAGGTCGCGGCCAGTGGGTGATTCGATGTCGGTCTCGATCGGGATCGTCTTGCCGCCTTCATCCGGCAGCGAGTCGCGCTCTGGCATCACCACCCATTCGCTGCCGCGCAGCGTGGCGTTGCAGTTCTGGCAGGTCAGATGGCTGGCGGGGTTAAGATGGTTGCAGCCTGCGCAGCGGCGCGTCCGTGTATTGCGTGAACTGAAGCCCGATTCGTACAGCGTCATAAAACGCCCCTTAACAACAACATTCAGGGGAACTGTTATAGTGTCGATAACTATAGCATTATTGTGGCCTGATCAAACCCATTGCAACAAAATTTTTACATTTTTCAAATCGATTTGACGCGACTCATCGCTTTTGTCCTGACGCTGGTCTGGGTCGGCGGTAAAATTTCATGAGAATTTCATACACTGCCGTTGCAAAAGGGATGAAAGAAAAGAGCAGGGCGACTTCTATCGCCTGCTCAACCGATCAAAAAAGAGGATATTCGGCCAGCAATTTCCGGCGTCATCCCCTTTCGTGTTCGATCGATGGGCCGAGCGCGGCGGATCAGCCCAGGCCGTCTTCCGCCGTGGTTCCCTGCGGGCCGCGCGGGCTGGTCGGCGGCTGCTCTTCCTTCAGGCCGACCCAGTTGCCGTTCTGCTTGGCGATCACATCCTCACAGCGTTCCACAAACAGCAGAAATGGTTTGTCTGATTTACGATACGGGCCGGAATACACATCATAAAGTGATTTTTCGCGCAGCAGTTCTTCCGCAGCCGAGCGATAGCTGCGCCAGTTGTCGCCATATTTCTTGACATTTTCCACCGCAGACGCCGCCGCGACCAGCGAACTGACCAGGATCGTCAGCACCGTCATCGCGGTCTGCACCTGGCTGCCGATCGCGTTCAGGCCGATCAGCGGCGGCACGGCCACCGACCCGACCGCGCTGATGATCTGGAAGCGCTGGTGAAGCCGCTTGGCCTCGCTGGCCTTTTTGTCGTAATAGCTCCACTGGCTGTGCCAGCGGTGTTCCATGTAATAACGTTCCTGGTAGCTGGCGCCGGGATGCACATAGATCGGCGGCGGCCAGGCGCTGGCGGGGGTCAGCGTATAGAGCGACGGATCGGCGATCGCAGGCGGGGCGGCCTGAACCGGAGGCGCGCTGAACACAGCGTGCGTTGCGGCCGGTGTGCCGTTGGCGGCGACGCTGGCTGTGCCGTTGATGGCTGGCGAGGTGTCTTCGGATACCGCAGGCGGATTCAGCGTTTCCATAAATCAATAATCCCTTACTCGGCTGGACAACGGCACGAACGGGGCGTGCAGACGACTGTAATTTCGATTTTACAACAGGATTCGCCGCCGTGCCTTGAGGTTGGAAACAGGTTTGATCACGCGGGCGCATTCCAGCTTTCTCAGAATTTGGTAGGGGTGGATTTCAGATTATTGGCAATCTCCCGGACGCGAAAAATCGCGTCCCTACATAACCAGGCGACGCAGGGGCGGCATTCTTGCCGTCCGCCAAAATGTTGAAATGCACCCATTTGGTAGATTTTTGTAGATTCGAGCTGAGGCTTGTGCTAGAATTCACACTTAGGACTGGCAGCGTTGTGCAGAAAATCAACCGATTGACCCATGTAAAAATGTCACTTGCAGCTTGCGACTAATCGCTAATCACTAACAACTACCCGCTAACCCGCTGACCGAGTTTGAAAGCACCCATCCATGAACTGGCTGACGTTTCCATTTATTCTGTCTGTGATCACTGCCGCGACGACCGGGATCTTCGCGTTCATCGTGCTGCGCCGCTGGTGGGAAAAACGCCGCCCGCACCTGCTGGCGTGGGGCATCGGCCTGGCGCTCTATTTTCTCGGCACGCTGAGCCAGGTGATCCTGTCGCTGGTGTGGAGTCCGTTTTTCTTCGCGCTGTGGTACTGGGCCGGGGCGATCATGGTCGCGCCGTGGCTAGGCCAGGGCACGATCTACCTGCTGGTGCGGCGCGGCAGCATCGCCCGCAATATTCAGATGGCGCTGATCCTGGTCGCGGTGATGACGTTTCCGTGGACGCTGTGGTTTACGGAGTTCGACAGCAGCGCGTGGGTTCGCGGCGCGGATATGACCGAAATCTATAAGGATCGCACCGACCGCGACGGCAATCTGGTCGTGAACGGCATCATGCAGGAAGAGACGCGCGGCACGGTGCGCTTCTTCTCGCCGATTATGAACACCTGGGGCACGCTGGCGCTGGTCGGCGGCGCGCTTTATTCCGCCCGGCTGTTCCGCCGCAAACAGATCATGCGCAACCGCGTGATCGGCAACTGGCTGATCGCGGCGGGGGGGCTGCTGCCTGCGCTGGGCGGCCTGTTGATCCGCTTCGGCGATCCGTCCTGGAAATATCTGGGCGAGATGGCGGGCGCGATCCTGATCTTCATCGGCTTCTGGCTGGCGACGAACGCGCCGGAAGACGCCCGCGCCCCGGCCCGCCGCCGGGAGATGACCCGCGCGCCGGAGAAGGGATAGGCGATGGCGACCAAATCAGATTCCTCGCCGGAACACCGTCCCGCCCCTGGCCTGACCCGGCAGATCATGACCGCGCTGCGGCTGGAATGGGACATCTCCGCCAGACTCGGGGCGGCGATCTTTGGCCTGGCGCTGCTGACGCTCTTGATCAGCGTGGCCGCGCAGGGATCCACCGGCGATCGCTACGCCGCGCTGCGCGAGTGGCATTACTGGCTGAGCCGGATCGGGCTGGCCGCCGCCGCGATCATGCTGGGGCTGGCGGTGCGGATCGGCCTGGCGCTGCACGGAGACGTGACGCCCTGGTTCCGGTCGATCACGTATACGATCGCGGCCTTCATGCTGCTTCAGGGCGCGATCGGCGGGGTGATGTCTCTGATGGGCGGGCGGGCCGGTCAGGAGGTGCATCTGATCTACGGTTACGGTGTGGTGCTGTCGCTGCCGTTTTTCGCGTTTGTGGAGGTCACGGCCAAAAAGCGCCCGGCCATGGGCAGTTACATCTGGGGCTTTACGATGCTGGCGGCCATCATCGTGCGCTGCATCACTACCGGCCCGGCGGGGATGTAGCGATTACGCGACCCATCGTCATTGTGGTTTTCTCGGTTCGAGCAGAATAGGCGAACGACCGTGACGTGCAAAGCCGCGCTGAGAGAATAGAAAATATACTGGAACCACAAATCATGCAGACCTTTAACGTCATTGTGCTGGACTTCGTGAGCAGCATTCCTTCACCCTTCATTGAAGCCATTGAACTGGCCTATGCCGAACCCATCAAGGCCAACAAACGGACATCGTTGGAGGAGCAGAAGCGCATTCGCGATAAGTACCGGGGTATATTCGCCGCGGTGCGCATCCGTCCCGGTCAGACCGATGAGGTTGCACTGCATTTCTTCCTCGCTCCATCGCGGAAGGAGAACGAGGATACTGAAGCGGT
>Ga0224723_1001690_pt1 | contig 13031 bp, 8 predicted proteins | sample Balambano_FR2_Me_FD_161647 | JGI IMG/M metagenome (GOLD analysis project Ga0224723, IMG submission 161647) | Freshwater sediment microbial communities from Lake Towuti, South Sulawesi, Indonesia - Balambano_FR2_MetaG | ecosystem: Environmental > Aquatic > Freshwater > Lake > Sediment | place...
CACCCAGATGCGCGCCGACGAAACCATCCGGCGCAACTTCCAGTTCTGGTTTTACAGCTACCCGAGCGGCTACCCGTATCCGCACTCCGCAGCGATCCTGCGGCGCGAGCTCGACGCGGTCGAGCAGCGCTTCCCTCTCAAAAAGAAAATGGTCGTGATCGGCCACAGCATGGGCGGCTGCATCAGCCGACTACTGCTCACCGACACAGGCGATAAGCTCTGGACGGAAATCCTGCAGAAGCCGCCGCACGAAACCCAGCTCCCTACCGATACGAAAGCGCTGCTCACCGAGGCGCTCGTCTTCCGCCACCGCGACGAGATCGGCCGCGTCATCTTTGTGTCCGCGCCGCTGCGTGGAGCCGACATGGCGAGCAATTGGACCGGCCGCATCGGCTCGATGCTCGTGCGGTCGCCGGTGAGCTTGCTCAAGGCCGGCACCGACGCGCTCAAGGTCGCGACCTTCCAAACGGGCGACCTGCACCTCAAGCGGATACCGAACAGCATCGACACGCTCGCGCCGAACAATCGCTTCGTGAAAGCGATCCAACAATTTCCGTTCGCGCCCGGCATTCCGTATCACGTCATCTGCGGCGACCGCGGCAAAGGCGGCAACAAGGACAAGACCAAGCCGGTCATGTCCGACGGCATCGTGCCGTATTGGAGCAGCCATCTTCACGACGCGCGCAGCGAGTTGATCGTCCCCTCCCACCACAGCGCTCACCAGCACCCGCAGGCGATCGCGGAAGTGAAGCGCATCCTCAAGCTGCACGCCGTGCGATGATGCGCCTCCTGCGAGGCAGCGCGCTGGCGAAAACTCAGCGCAGTGTTTCTTGGCTTCGCCGTCGTGCTGGCGTGGTGGTTCATGCTCCAGCCGCGCAACGATTGTGCATGGCAGGCCGATGTCGCGCACACCGCGTAGTGTTAGTAAGGGGAACCTCGAAGAACCCGACTTTTCGAGCGGGCACATCCAGGGCTTTACTTCAAGCTCGATAGTGTCAGAGTTATCTGATGGCTAATGGAAACGCCTTGTGTGAGGACGAAACAACATAGGCACTTGGGGAAATAACGTTTTTCTTAGCCTGGGTGTTTTGAGCCTTCCGCGGCGGTGTTCGGTGCTTGCGCTTGATTATTGTGGCGTGGAGTCTTGCCGGGAAGCAGGAAGCCATCCGGGTTCCGCCAGGGCCTTCCGAAAGGCGTCTGGATGAACTTTCAAGGCGCCAGAGAAGGGGAATTGAAGGTTGAAGATAATCAAAAGGGAATAGGCAACGGTCAGTGCGAGGGCACCGGTCATGAACATGTGCGCGCGGCGGTCTTCCAGGCCGAAAAGATAGGAATAGACGATCACGATGCATCCCACTGGGATGAGGAAGAGCCACATCACAATCGGCATGGAATCGGGGATGCGCGCGAGGCGCTCGCGCCGCGCGTCCGCGATCTGGCTTAGCTCGATGAGCATGGCGTCGAAGAGCGACTGCTCGCGATCGTTGGAGGGTTGAAAGGCAAAGACGGCGCGCTGGATATCGTCAAGGGCGAGCTGCGCGTGGGCGCTGAACGCGAAATGGTCCATCATTTTCCATTCCACTTTTGAGACAGTCTCGAGATAGTCGCGGCAGTCGTGCGAAATGGCGGGGAGACCCACGGCGAGCGCCAAACGGCCGAGGTCCGCGGCGGAGTTAGCCTCCCTCTCCGTGACGCTGCGCGCGTCTTGAAAGCGTTCCCATGTGCCGACCAAGACGAAGGCGAGGACTACACCGAAGAGGCCGCCGAATACCGCGAAGTTTACTCCAGCCACTTCGTTGAGCGCGGCGCGTTTGTGGTGATCGACCCTTTTTCGAAATTTGTCTAATCCGGAGAGGGAAAGTGCTACGGCGAGCCCCACGACAAGGAGCAGTTGCAAGACGAAAGGAACATTGAGCAGGAGATGCATGCTGCGGTGCTGTGCTGACAGAAAGGGGGCCAAGCTGCAACGCGAAAAGCGCGCGCGGGCATGGGGGACTTTTTTGAAGGGATGGAAATTGTTCGCGTAATTTACTTTTTCCATCTTGACTCCGCTGGGCTGGCGAAAGAGCCTCGAGGCGTTTTCTGGGGGGCTCGTTTCAGAAACAGCCCTTCGCGAACATCGGCCAAACTAAACCAGAGGTCAGCAATCAGCTAATATCGTCCAGTCGTTCACGCATCGGTGGGCAGCCGCTTTTTCGTGTCGAGCCGAGTTATCACTAAACGCTAAGTATGATGATATGATAAATTATGCAAACGTTGAACGGAGCCGGCCTGGCATGGCGGAGCCCGGCGATATTGCGGGGAAGGAGTACGATGTGGTGGTCATTGGCTCGGGCGTGAGCGGCGCGATCATTGTGAACGAATTAACAAAGATGCTGAAAGGTATTCGAGCGCTGGTGCTCGATGCTGGTCCGGGCGACGATCTGACGATGGGAGGTTACGACTCCTATATGAACCGCTTTTACTCGGCGGTCTTTAAGGGAGGCAATTCACCTTATGGCGTGAATCTAAACGCAAGCACGCCGGTCGAGACCGACTTTCGCCCGCTGCAATATGGGCAAACGGACGCGAGCGGCTACGTGGTTCAGCGTGGGCCGGTCGTCCTCGATGGCACCTACACACGAGTGACCGGGGGCACGACCTTGCATTGGCAGGGGAATATTCCGCGAATGTTGCCGGAGGATTTCGAGATGCGCAGCCGCTATGGGCGCGGCGCAGACTGGCCTTTTCGATATTCGGACCTGATGCCTTATTACGATCGAGCTGAATGCGAGTTGGGGGCCTCGGCCGATGTAGCAGAGCAGGAGTACCACGGTGTCGCGTTCCGTCCGGGATATGAATTTCCAATGCGGAAAATGCCCGCAACCTACCTCGACCGCATCGTCGCCGAGGGAGTGGAGGCCTCGTCGTTTGTGCTGGACGGTGCCGTGTATGACTTAAAAGTGCGGGGAATTCCTCAGGCGCGAAATGGGATTCCCAATCCTGCTTACGATGGCGGCGCCGGGTATGAACCGTTTGGCTCGGTGAGTGCGCATCAAGACGAAACCGGGATGCGGTGCCAGGGAAATACCAATTGCACTCCGATTTGTCCGGCGCAGGCGAAGTATGATGCGCGGCGCACGATGTGGAAGGCAATGGCGAGCGGACGCGTGGATTTTTTGCCGCGGGCGGTTGCCTCCCGGGTGCAGATCGATGCCGCGACCGGGTGTGTGACCGGGATAGAGTTCAAGCGTTATGAGAGCCCGGCGGCGCCTGCCCATACGGTGGGAGTCGCCCGGGGGCGGGTCTATATCCTTGCGGCCAACGCGATCGAGAATGCGCGGTTGATGTTAGCGTCCGGGCTTTCGGGGAAATCTGGACTCGTTGGGCGGAACCTAATGAATCACGTTTATTTGTTCGCGTGGGGCTTGATGCCGCGGATCGCCGGCGCGATGCGCGGTACGCAGGGCACATCGGGCATCGAGGAGCTGCGCGGGGGGGCGTTTCGCAAGGACCGGGCGGCATTTCACATCGACATTATTAACAATGGATGGACTTACGCCACGGGCGCTCCGTATAGCGATTTGGAGGAAGTGGTGGATGGGCTGAATAAATTCGGGAGATCGCTGCGTGTATCGCTGACGGATCGCGTGGCGCGCCAGGTTCTGCTCGCGTTTATGGTGGATGTCCCTGCGGACGCCAACAATCGCATTACGGTGGATGGGAGATATGTGGATGCGCTGGGAAATTGGCGGCCGGTGGCGTCGTACGCGCTTCCAGATTATAGCATCGCGGGCGCGGCATTCGGACGGGAAGTTTCGCGGCGGCTATTTCAGAGGCTCGGGGTTAAGGATAGTACAAAGTATAGCCCGCTCGACTATGGTTATATGTTTTTCAATGGCGAGGGGCTGACGCTCAACGGCGGCAACCATTTTTCGGGAACGCACATGATGGGTTTGTCGCCTGGCGCTTCGGTCGTGGATGCAAAGCAACGTTCGTGGGAGCATCGAAATCTATTTCTTACGGGGTCCGGGAGCATGCCGAGCATTGGCACTTCGAATCCGACGCTCACTCTCGCGGCGCTGGGAATGATGACGGCGGAGGAGATCGCAAAGGAACTCGCCGGATCGGCAATCCCGGTGACGTCCGCAGGTGCGCGCGGCACCGAGCCATCGGAAGCAAGTTAATATGAGCTATTCCACAGGAAAGATCGAACAGAACGTGGACCATGCCGCGGCGGCGGCGACCGTGTACGACGCCGTGATCGTGGGTTCTGGCATCAGCGGCGCGATTCTCGCGCATGAACTGGGGCGGCAGGGTTTCAAGGTCCTTATCCTTGAGGCGGGGCCGGGGCACGATCTTAGCGTTTCAGGGTACCAGACGTACCTGGAGCGCTTCTATACTGCGATCAGCAAGGATAACAACGCGCCGTACGCGACGAATCGCGCTGCTCCCATGCCACGGAGCGGGGATGTGCGGCGGTTGCGTCCCGGGCTTGCAAATTCGGATGCGTATCTCGTACAGAATGGACCATTAGTCACAGACAGCAGCTACGCCCGGGTGGTTGGCGGGACGACTAATCATTTTGAGTCCAAGACTCCGCGGATGATGCCGGAGGATTTTGAGATGAGTACGCGGCATGGGGTAGGCATGGATTGGCCGATTCGGTATCGAGATTTGATGCCTTATTACAACAAGGCGGAGTTTGAAATAGGCGTATCCGGCGATGTGGAGGGGCAGAAGAGCCTGGGGATAGAGTTTGATCCCGGCTATGTGTTTCCCATGCGGGAGATGCCACCGACGTATCTCGACCGGCTGGTCGCGCGTGGAGTGGATGGGACGCGCGTGGAAGTGGATGGCGAGAGCCATGAGATCATGATCACGACTTTTCCGCAGGGGCGCAATGGCCTGCCGCACGAAGGTTACCGGCCGTTTAATAATGGGAAAGACTATGTTCCCGCTTCGGCAGTCAGCAGCCATCAGGCGGATATGGGAGGGCGATGCCAGGGGAACACAAACTGCACGCCGATCTGTCCAGTGCAGGCTAAATACGACGCGCGCAAGACGCTGGCCAAGGCGCTGGCGACTGGGAACGTGCAACTGATCGCGCAATCCGTGGCATCCAAAGTGCGCGTGGATTTTGCGACCGGGCGCGTGGATCGGATCGATTACAAAATTTATAGCGATCCAGATTCAGCGATGCACACGATCGCCAGCGTCAAGGGCAGGGTGTTTATCCTGGCGGCCAACGCGATTGAGAATGCGCGCCTAATGCTTGCATCGGGTCTTCCTGGCAGGAATGGATTGATGGGCCGCCACCTCATGGACCATCCGTACTTGCTTGCTTGGGGACTGATGCCCGAGGTGGCGGGGACCATGCGCGGGACGATCTGCACCTCGGGGATTTCGAGTCTGCGAAGCGGTGCTTTCAGGCGCACGCAGGCTGCTTTTGCCGTGGATATCCATAATGACGGATGGGGATGGGCAACCGGGGCGCCAACCACGAATCTGCTGAGCATCGTGGATGAGATGAATCAGTTTGGGGCGGGGCTTAGGGCCGAGCTTGTGAGCCAGATATCGAGACAGCTTTTGCTAGCTTTTATGGTGGAGTTGCTTCCGGAGCCTGGGAACAGGGTGACTGTGAGGCCGGATTACGTGGACGCGCTGGGCAACATGCGCCCGGTATTGTCGTTTAGCCTGCCAGACTACACGATGAATGGCATCGCTTTCGCACGGGAGCTGTCGCGGCGGCTTTTCCGACGGCTCGGGGTCGAGGATTACTCGAAGTACGACGCGCTCGATCCGGGTTTTGTGAGCTATCACGGAGAGGGCTACGCGGTGCGGGGAGGAAACCATCTCGCGGGCACACACATTATGGGTGAGCGTGCGGACAATTCGGTTGTCGATCGGCGGCAACGTTCGTGGGAGCATGAAAACCTGTATCTCGCCGGGCCAGGGAGCATGCCCACCATCGGAACCTCGAACACGACTTTGACCCTGGCGGCCCTATGCTACATGACCGCCGAAAGCATTTCGTCCGAACTTCGCAACCAATCAATTTAAGGAAAATTCCATATGTCGCTGAGACCCATTCAAAGCATCGAGACATTGCGAGAGTATCTTTACGCGGCGATTCAGCTCGAGCACGCAACGATCCCCACGTACCTTACGACTTTGTACTCGATTCATCCCGGCACGAACCTGGACGCGGTTCAGGTCCTGCGTGTGGTCGCTGTCGAGGAGATGCTTCACATGACACTCTCCGCAAACATGCTCAATGCGGTGGGTGGAAAGGTGGACCTCACGCAAATAGGATTCGTGCCCGGCTTCCCAACTTATCTGCCGAATGGGGAGACGGACTTTCAGGTGAATCGGGAGCGCTTTTCACCGGAGGCGCTGGAGACATTCCTAATGATCGAGCGTCCGGCCCGCCCCGAGGAACATGGAAAGGGCTTGATTAAGGATGAAGGCCGGCGTGTGAGCATCCTTCCGACCCCGACATCTGAAGAGGGCAGCGATCTGCATTTTTACAGTATTGGCGAGTTTTATCACGCCATTCAGGTTGGGATGGAGCATCTGTGCGAGGAGTTTGGCGAGGCAAAGATTTTTTGCGGGGATGGAGCGAGGCAGGTGACGCCCGAGTACTATTACTCCGGCGGCGGCGAGATCACGGCCGTATATAATCTGGCGACGGCCAGGGAAGCGATCCGGATGATCTCGGAGCAAGGGGAGGGATATGAAGGCGCGATTGCTGATTTTGAGGATGAGATCTCCCATTACTACCGGTTCGATCAGCTCAAGAAAGGACGCTATTACATGCCGGGCGACGCGCATGACCAGCCGACCGGCGAGCCCTTGAACGTGAATTGGGAGGCAGTCTATCCCGTGAAAACAAACCTCCGGATGTCGGATCTGCCGGAGGGGACTGAAGTCCGCGAGGCCGCGCTGGAATTTAACAAGGTTTACAAGCAATTTCTCGCGAGCCTTACGGTGGCCTTCGATGGGCAGCCGCAATGTTTGATCCCTGCCGTGGGGGGGATGTTCCGCATCAAGGAACTAGCTGCGCAATTAATTAAGAATCCCATACCCGGCGGGGACGGATTGCATGCCGCGCCGACCTTCGAGATGGAAACTGTATAAAGGAGAGAATATCAATGATTACGAAAACTGAATCGACTGAGTTTTTGGATTTTCTGAGAATGTCGGCAGTGTTGACTGACTTTACTGAGTTTCGCCTGCGTGGGACAGGGCAAGCCGGGCTTTATTTTGCGACGATTGTCGAGATTGCCGGCGAGCAGGTTGTTAGCGAGTTGCTGGATGCATTCAAGAAGGTGGAAGCGGCTTCGGGCTCCGATGCCTCGGCTATGGAGAAGGGAATAAGGACGGAGATTATGAGCGACGAGAAGCTGGGGGTGCTGGCTCGGAACGTGATCAAGCTTTGGTATATCGGCACGTGGTATCAGCTCCCGCAGGCGTGGCGGGAGCGTTACGGCATGGTGGGTGATGACCGAACGTTTATCCCTGCTCCGAGCGCATATGTCGAAGGCCTGCTTTGGCCGGCGATTGGTGCGCATCCGCCGGGGGCGAAGGCGCCGGGTTATGGCACGTGGACTGAAGCGCCCGTGATTCCTCCCGGCGACAGGCCGGTGGGCGCTTCATCGTAGTTTTAAGCGAAACGAACCATGAGCAAAATGGCGAAGCGAAATTTATACACCTACCTCAACGACGGCAGCCTGAAGGCCCCCTATTTCGAGAAGCTGGCCATCGAAGAGAAAAGCAATGATGGTTACTGGATCAGTGCGGTGGACATCAACGGGGATGGACGTTTGGATTTGATCACGTCGGGCCTGGCGGAGGGAAAAGTGGTTTGGTATGAAAATCCGACATGGAAGAAGCGGGTCATTGCGAACTTTTCGACGCCGGTGGCGATCGATCACGCTGACATAGCAGGCCGTGGCCGCAACGATCTTATGATTTGCCACGACTTCGGTGGCTGCGCGTTCAATTGCGGACCTAATGACGGGAAGATTTCCTGGATTGAGAATCCCGGGGTGTACGATGACGACGGACCGTGGCCGGTCCACCCGGTCGGGGACCTGGTGGCGACGCACCGAGTGAAGCTGGGGCATTTCACGCAGAGCAAGCGGCGCGAGCTATTTGCTATCCCGGTCGTGGGTTGCGAGCCATATGGCGCTGGAGTACTCGAGCCGGTGTCGCTAACGCTTTTCGATTTTCCCGACGACGTCTTTTCGGGTGAGCCATGGAAGAAGCGGTTGATAGACGACAAGAGCTTTGTCCTGGTGCACGACGTGCTGCGGGACAAGTTTCCCGGGCACGAGGGTGAGTTGCTGGATTCGCTGCTTGTCTCAAGCGCCGAGGGTGTGACGTGGCATTATTTCGACACGGCAAGCGGGGGATTCAAAAGGTTTCTGATCACGGCAGGAGATCAAACTTATGCGAATCTCGGCTTCAAGGGATGCAGCAACGCGGTGCCCGGCCGGATCGGGGACGATCCCTTCGCATACATCGCAACGATCGATCCCTTTCATGGGAATGTAGTCGCACTTCTGACGCGAACCAAAGGCAGCACGCTCACGGACGGGCCATGGAAGCGGACTGTTTTGGAGACCTTTGGTGATTTTAACCCGAAGCATCAAAGCACGGGGCATCATATCGTCACGGCTGATTTCGATGGGGATGGCGAAGATGAGTTTTTGGTGGGCCTCCGGGGACCGATGCCGCATCAGGGGGTCTTTTACTATAAGATTATGGACTTGGAGCAGGGGTTGGTGGAGCGCTGGCGTGTATCGACGGTGTCTGCCTCGCTCATTGCCGTGGGAGATTTCGATGGCGATGGACGCCTGGATTTTGCGACGACGAGTTACTACACGCCTGGATTCTTCTTGTGCGATTTGCCGCAAGTGAATGTTTTCTACAACCGGTTCGCGGAGAAACCAGACAAACAGGGGTCAATTCGCCAGGCGCCGAAACCATAATAAACATCAAATCGGCTTGGGCGGCTCTGCCAAGTTGGCGGGGAGCTTAAGCGAAAACAGGATGACCACAAATAACGGACATGAGGCGGCACGTTTGAGCGAAGCGTACGCAGCGACGAATCCAGTGCCGTGGCTGAAATGGGGGCCCTATCTTTCCGAAAGGCAATGGGGGACTGTGCGCGAAGACTATAGCGCGGGCGGAGACGCGTGGGAATACTTGTCGCACGATCAGGCGAGGTCGCGCGCATACCGCTGGGGGGAGGATGGCCTGGCGGGGATTTCTGATGCCGAGCAGAAACTTTGTTTTGCGCTGGCGCTGTGGAACGGGGTCGATGCGATCTTGAAGGAACGGCTTTTTGGACTGACGAACAAGGAGGGCAACCACGGCGAGGATGTAAAGGAGTACTATTTTTACATCGATAACACGCCGACGCATAGCTACATGAAGTGGCTATATAAGTATCCCCAGCGTGCGTTCCCGTACCAGGCGCTGGTCGATGAGAATCGGCGGCGGAAGGACACAGAGCCGGGCGCGTTCGAGTATGAGTTAATGGATACCGGGGTTTTCGAAGGGGACAGGTTCTTCGACGTACAGGTCGAGTACGCCAAGATCGCCACGGACGACGTGGCAATTCGGATAACGGTGACGAACCATGGCCCTGACGCTGCTCCGATCACCATTCTTCCGACGCTATGGTTTCGCAATGTCTGGTCGTGGTACACCGATGTGAAGCGTTCGGTATTGAAGGGCAGCATGAATGGTGTGTCGGGCGGCGCGGAGATTCATGCAACCCCGGCTGATGGCACGGCGGAGATGATGCTATATTGCGACTCGGTGGACGAACTTCTGTTCGTGGAGAATGAATCGAACACGCAGCGGCTTTGGGGTGTTGCGAATGCGACGGCTTATCCAAAGGATGGCATTCACGACCATATCATCCACGGCGCGCCGACGGTTAACCCGGCGATGACGGGTACGAAAGCAAGCGCGGTGCGGCGCTGTACGATCGGAGCAGGTGCCTCGGTGGAGTGGCGCTTGCGGTTATCGTCGCGGCTGGACCTTGCGAATCCACTTGGGGCTGATTTTGAAAGCGCATTCGCGGATCGCATTGCGGAAGCCGATGCGTTTTACGAAGGGTTGGCGCCGTCGGGGCTGACTGCCGAGCAGCGGATGATCCTGCGACAGGCCTACGCTGGGATGCTTTGGAGCAAGCAATTTTTCTACTATGTCGTCGCGGAATGGCTGGATGGGGACCCAGCGGGGCCTGCGCCACCACCCGGGCGTTTGCGCAACGCCGACTGGCGTCATTTCTACGCGGCGGATGTGCTTTCGATGCCGGATAAATGGGAGTACCCGTGGTTTGCATCGTGGGATTTGTGTTTTCACACGGTTGTTTTTTCCCGGCTGGATCCAAGTTTTGCCAAGCGGCAGCTTCAGGTTCTCTCGCGTGAATGGTATATGTCGCCCGATGGCGCGATCCCTGCGTACGAGTGGTCGTTTAGCGATGTGAATCCACCGTTGCACGCATGGGCGGCACAGCGGATATTTGAGATGGAGAGAGCGAGGATCGGCGGTGAGGGAGATGTTAACTTTTTGGCCGATATCTTTCGGCACTGTTTGCTGAATTTTACGTGGTGGGCGAATCAGGAGGACTCGGAGCATAACAGCCTGTTCGAGGGTGGATTTCTTGGGCTCGATAACATTTCGGTGATCAACCGGAGCAATCTGGGTGAGTTCGAGCGCCAACTGGGGCGCCGTGTGACGCTGTTTCAATCGGACGGCACGAGCTGGATGGGGATGTTCTGTTTGAACATGATGGAGATGGCGCTGAAGCTGGCGGAGCTCGGGCGGAATGATTACGACTCGTTCGCGGTTAAGTTTTTTCAGCACTTTGTTTTCATCGCGGACGCGTTGAATGACGCCGGCTCTCGCGGGGATGACAAGGTGCGGCTTTGGAACGAGGCGGACGGTTTTTATTATGACTTTCTGAGGGTGGATGGAGAACCGGATCAATATGTGTCGGTGGAGCTGCGGTCGCTAGTGGGAGTTATTGCGCTGTTTCCGGTATCCATGCTGGATCTGGAACGTTTGCACCCCGCGTGCGCTTCGGCATTGCGGGGCCGATTGGATTGGTTTATGCGCGAGCACCCGGAGTTGATGGGGTTTGTTAGGACGGACAAGCCTGGTGCTCCAGAAACCCTTCTCCTTTCGTATGCCAACCGGGAGCGGCTTGAGAGAATTCTTTCGCGTGTGTTCGACGAGGGGGAGTTTTTGAGCCCTTATGGAGTCCGCGGTGTATCGGCTGCCTATCGCGACCGTCCTTTTGTTTTGAATCTGGACGGAGCCGTGCTTTCGGAAGGGTACACTCCCGCGGAGTCCACGGATGGCACTTTTGGCGGAAACTCGAATTGGCGTGGGCCGGTATGGTTTCCTATTAATTTCATGTTGATCGAGAAGCTAAGGGTCTATCAGACGTTCCTCGGCGATGAGTTTCAGGTTGAATATCCGACGGGCTCCGGGGTGAGGAGGACGTTGGGCGAGATCGCGAATGATCTCAGCCGGCGTCTGGTTTCGATTTTCGAGAAGGATTCCCGCGGCAACCGGCCTGTTCATGGGGGAACATGGAATTTCCGGAACAATCCCAAATGGAGCGATCTCATCCTTTTTTATGAGTATTTCCACGGGGATAATGGCGCTGGGCTGGGTGCGTCGCACCAGACGGGATGGACGGGCCTGGTCGCGGAACTCTTGCATCAAACCCAATATAACGAAAGACAGCCATGAATAAGAAAATGAACCCTGAGAAAGTTTGGATCGGGATTACGCCAACATCCTGGTGGAACGACGATTTTCTCGATATCGACATCGGAATTACGTTTGGACAATGTGTGAGCGAGATGGCGCTCGCCGGATACCAGGGTTGCAGCGTGGGGCATAAGTACCCGACGGACGTTGAAGTGTTGAAGCGTGAGCTAGGGATGCGGGGATTGCGCGTCTCGGAGCCGTGGACGAGCCTTTTCTTCACACGGAATGCGATGTATGAGAAGACGGTGGCGGATTTTAAGAAATCGCTCGGCTTCATCAAAGCGATGGGCGGGCGCGATATTGTGGTGGCGGAGCTGGGGTTCTCGGTGCATCAGCGCCCGGTTGCGTTGCTGCCCAACCGTCCGATTTTTGATGATAGCCATTGGGATGCGCTGACTGAGGGACTCAACCATTTGGGGGAGATAGCGAGGGAGGAGCAAATGCGGCTTTGCTATCATCATCACATGGGCACGGGTGTGCAAACGCGCGAGCAGGTGGACCGTTTGATGGTTTCGACGAATCCGGAGCTGGTTTATCTCCTCTTGGACACGGGGCACATCACGTTTGCGGGCGATGACGCGCTAGCGATGGCCGAGGCTTATGCGGACCGGATCAAGCATGTTCACTTAAAGAATATTCGGAAGCCTGTGATGGAGCGTGCGATCGCGGAGGGTATGTCTTTCAAGGAGGCGATCGAAGCAGGCATTTTCACCGTGCCGGGCGATCCTGAAGGCTGCCTGGATTTCGAGCCTATTTTTCGGGTGCTTGCGGAGCATCATTACGAAGGCTGGCTAGTGGTCGAGGCGGAACAGGATCCTGCGAAAGCGACGCCGCTGGTTTATGCGAGGATGGGGCGCGCTTATCTTCGGGAAGTGCTGGGATTTTGATCCCGCGCTTGCCTAATAATTCCGCGGGTGCGTGCCGGAGAGTCAAAGGGGCGCGGACGAGGTCCAGCGGGCGATCTCGCGGGCGGCGTCCGGACGGCTGAGCTGGGAGATGCGCTGGTGCCAGGTGCGCCAGCGCTCTGCGTTTTTGGCAAAGAGCGCTTCGATTTGGGTGGCTAGTGCGTGCGGGGTGGGGCAGAGGGAGCCGCAGCCGTGATCGAAGAGCAAGCGGGCATTGCCTTCTTCCTGGCCGGGCACGACCTGGGTGATGAGCATCGGGGTCTCGGCGGCGATGGTCTCCTGCACGGTGGCGCCGCCCGCTTTGCCGATGAGGAGGTGATGTGTCATTAGCAAATCGGGCATATG
>Ga0224723_1001691_pt1 | contig 13031 bp, 10 predicted proteins | sample Balambano_FR2_Me_FD_161647 | JGI IMG/M metagenome (GOLD analysis project Ga0224723, IMG submission 161647) | Freshwater sediment microbial communities from Lake Towuti, South Sulawesi, Indonesia - Balambano_FR2_MetaG | ecosystem: Environmental > Aquatic > Freshwater > Lake > Sediment | place...
CAGCCGGCGGGTTCGGACGGAGCCCGTCGAGCCGGCGTCGGTTGCACACCGAACGGAGATCGCTGCGCTCCTGAAGCTCGGCCTTGCGTTCATGGCGAGCGGCTTTCTGATGATGGGCGCTGGTTACGCGGTCCGCGCCCTGGTGCTCCAGCATGACGGAGCGGCGGCGGCGGGCTTCTACCACGCTGCCTGGACCGTCGGCGGCATGTACGTCGGCATCATCCTGCAGGCGATGGGTGCGGACTTCTACCCGCGACTCACCGGTGCGATCTCAGACCGCGACCGGACCAATCGTCTGGTCAACGAACAGACGGAAGTCGGTCTGCTGCTCGCCGCACCCGGCGTGATCGCGACCCTCGGCTTCGCACCGCTCGCCATCATGATCCTCTACAGCAGCGAGTTCGCCGGTGCGACCGACGTGCTGCGCTGGATCTGCCTCGGCATGGCGCTGCGAGTGATTTCCTGGCCCATGGGCTACATCGTACTGGCGAAAGGGGCGCGGGGTGTGTTCTTCGCGACCGAGCTCGCGTGGGCGGCGGTCAACGTCGGGCTCGCCGCGATCCTCGTACCGCGCTATGGCGTGAACGGAGCGGGATTCGCGTTCTTCGCCTCGTATGCGTTCCACGTGATCATGATCTACGCGGTTGCCCGCGCGATGACCGGGTTCCGATGGTCGGTCGCGAGCGGTCGGCTTGGCCTGGCCTTCCTCGCCATGATCGGAACTCTGTTCACGGCCATGTACTGGCTCGACTCGCTCTTCAGCTTCGTCATTGCCGCGGCCGCGAGCATCGCGAGCGCCGTGTTCTGCGCGCGAGCGGTCGCGCGCCTGATCGACCCAGCCAGGATCCCGCCGCCGCTCAGAAGGGTGATGGTTGCCCTCGGCGTCATGGATGCTGCGCAACGGGGGACCGGGCGATGAAGCTGCTCGTGTTTGCGCATCGGCTCGAGGTCGGTGGCACTCAGACGAATGCGATCGAGCTGGCGGCGGCGCTGCAGCGCTGGCACGGATTCGAAGTCGTCCTGTACGCAACGCCCGGCCCCCTCGCGCGCCTCGCCGAGGAAATGGGCCTAAGGTACGTTCCGGCGCCCGATGCCTTTCGGCATCCGTCTCGCGCCCGCGCGCGGGCGCTCGTACGACTCGTGCGGGAGTTCAAGCCGGATCTCGTGCACGTGTGGGACTGGTGGCAGCTGCTCGATGCGTACTACTCGGTGCACCTGGGGCTAGGCGTGCCGATCGTCGTCAGCGACATGATGATGGATCTGACGCGGATCCTGCCGAAACACGCACCCACCACTTTCGGTACGCCTGAACTCGTCGAGCTGGCGCGAGCCAAGGGACGTACGCGTGCAGAGCTCCTGCTTCCGCCGGTGGACGTGGAAGCCAATTCTCCTGACGCAGTCGATCCGAGCCCCTTCCAAGAGCGGGTCGGTCTTCGCGAGCACGAGATTGCATTAGTCACCGTTTCGAGGCTGGCCAGCCACCTGAAGGGCGAAAGCCTTCGTCGAAGCATCGACGTGGTTCGTGTACATGGTCGTACGTTGCCTTTGCACCTCATCATCGTCGGAAATGGGGGCGCGCGAGCGGAGTTGCAGGAACTCGCCAGGAGCACGAACAAGGAGCTGGGAAGAACTGCAGTAACGTTGACCGGCGCCCTCGTCGATCCGAGGTCAGCCTACGCCGCGGCAGGTATTGTCATCGGCATGGGCGGTTCATCGCTTCGCGGTCTCGCATTCGGCAAGCCACTTATCGTGGTGGGTGAACATGGTTTTGCCGAAGTGTTTGATCGCTCGACCGCCGAGCACTTCTACCACCGAGGCATGTACGGAGTTGGTTCTGGCGAGGCCGATGCGCCCCGACTTGCGGCTTGCGTTACACGGCTCCTTTCGAGACGGGACGATTTTGCTGATCTCGGTGCGTTCGGCCGAAGCTTCGTCGTCGCGCGCTTCGCGTTGGAGGTGCTTTCGCAGAAGTTCGCGGACGTTTGTCGTGAAACATTGCGGGCGCCAGTGTCCAGATCGGCGGCCGTAGCGGATGGGTTACGCACCGCATTTGTGTACGTACGCGAACGCCGATTTCTGTTGCCGTCACGCGACCTCATGCCGCAGGACGAAGTCGCCGATACGCAGTCGCGCCCCATCGCGACACCTGGCGCGGAGACGGGTTCATGACGCAGCTCGTGTCGATCCTTATTCCGGCGTATCGCGCCTCCCGATTCATCGCTCAGACCATTGATTGCGTTCGAGCGCAGACGTGGCCGCGCAAGGAGATCATCATCGTCGATGACGGTTCTCCGGATGCGACCTATGAGGTTGCGAAGCGCTTCGAAGCTGCGGACCTGAAGGTCATCCGGCAGGACAACAGCGGTGCGCCGACCGCACGGAATGCGGCGTACGCGCTTGCACAGGGCGACTACATCCAGTGGCTCGATGCCGACGATCTGCTGCATCCGCACAAGATCAGCCGCCAAATGGAGGGCGCCGATTCTGGCGCGTCCTCACTTGTGTTGAGAACCTGCTCCTGGGGCAAGTTCTTCTTCTCGACGCAGCGAGCCAAGTTTGTATCGGACGCACTGTGGCGGGATCACGAACCTGTTGGCTGGATCATCGCGCGGTTCTCCAAGTCATTGTGGATGAATCCGGCGGTGTGGCTGGTCAGCAGAAGACTTTGTGACGCAGGTGGTCCGTGGGATGCACGGCTGGCAAGGTCCGGTGACGACGACGGCGAGTACATTTGTCGAGTTGTGGCGAGAAGTGAGCGAGTGGTTTTCGTGCCAGAAGCGCGCTGCTACTACCGGATCGGCACCGTGGGGAGCTTGAACTGGAACATGGAAACCAACGAGAAGGCGCTGGAGTCTCTTGCGTTGTCATTGAGGCTGAGCGTGGGGCACCTGCTCAGGCTGGAGGACTCTCCCCGAACGCGCGAGGCAGCGGTACGGCATATGGAGCACTTCTTGGGGTACTTCTACGGGAGCGATGGTCCCCACGCGCGAGAGTTGTCGGCGTATGCGGCCACACTTGGGCATGAACTCAAAGCGCCAAGCGTCAACTGGAAATATCGTCCCGTTGAACTGATCATGGGTCGGCGGGCTGCAAGGCAGCTCGTGGCGAACTGGCGCGCGTGGAAGCTCTTGATACTCAGGCGTTACGACGAGTTCCATTACAAGCGCGAGCGTGCGGCGGCGGGCGGCACGACTTGAAGGAGTACGGCAGATATCGCGAACTGGTCACGGGCGGAGCTAGCTTCATCGGTTCGCGTCTGTGCGAGCGATTGCTCTCCGAGGGGCACGAAGTGCAGTGCGACCACAAATTCTCCACGGGTAGCAGCGGCAGCATCCCCGACCTGATGGGCAACCCGTGCTTCGAGGTGCTGCCGCACGACATCACGTTCCGCCGTTCGTCGAGATGAGCGTGCATGGCGCAATCAACATGCGCGGGCTCGTCGAGCGAATGCGCATCCGGATCCTTCAGACTTCGGCGTCTGGGGTCTACCGCGATCCGGCCATTCATCCGCAGGTTGAGAGCTACACGGGCAACATCTGTCGGATCGGTACGCGCGCGTGCGACGACGAGGACGAGCGCCGTGCCGAGACGCTGTTCTTCGGCCATCACCGGCAGTTCAAACTCGAGGTCAAGATTTCGCGCATCTTCAGTTCTTACGGCGAGCGCATGCATCCGAATGACGGCCGCGTGTTGTCCAACTTCATCTTGCAGACGCGGCCAGCCGAGGCGATCAACATATATGGTGACGGCCAGCAGACGCAGCCCTTCTGCGACGCGGAAGATCTCGCGCAAGGACTCCTAAAGCTGATGCGATTGGAGGCGTTCGTCACCGGACGGATCGACCTCCGCAACCCAACGGAGTTCACCCTCCTCGCGCTCGCCGAGCACGTGGCGAAGCGGATCGGCTCGATGCCGACGATCGCCCGCAGTTCGCTACCTCAGGACGATCCGCGTCGGCGACGGCCCGACAGCGGCACAGCCCGATCGGTGCTCGGCTGGCAGCCGAGCCTCGCGCTGGAACATGCCCTACAAGTGACCATCCGATTCCTCGACGAGTTGCTCCCCAGGTGACGAGTGTGCGCGCATCCGTCGAGCGGGTCGTACCACGCTTCATCGCGTGGCTTGACGCTTATGGTGAGTCGTCGTGGGATCATCAATCGTACTTTGCGGGTGGCCTCGGTGGAGCAGCCAAGCAGCTCTATTACCGTAGTAGACCGCTGGGAACATTGGCGGTGGCTCCGATGATTCTCAGCGAGGCTCTGGCGCCTTCGGCGAGACGGCTGTTCTGGAAGAAGCAGCGGTTTCCGATCGCCGATGCGCACTACGCTATGGGGTTCGCCCTGCTCGCGCGCCAGGCGGCTGAAGAACAACACCTTCGCCGAGCCGCTCACTTCCTCGAGGTGCTGGAGTCGACCCGATCGCCAGGCTATCCACGGCACGGGTGGGGTTATCCGTTCGACTGGGTCACCCGCACGGGCGTCATGAAAGCGGGAACGCCGCTGATCACGACGCTTCCGTACGTGTACGAGGCGTTCGACTACGTGTACGAACTCGACCGCGATCCGCGCCGGCTGTCGACGATGGGGTCGATCGCGGAGCACGCGCTATGCGACATCCCGGATCGCGTTCTCGAGCCTGGCGTTGCCGCCGCGGGCTACAACCCGCAGGATTCGGAGGGCGGCGTCGTCAATGCGAGCGCCTATCGCGCCTTCCTTCTCTACGCCGCCTCCAAGCGGTTCAACCGCACCGACTACGCCAGCGTCGCAGAGGCCAATCTGCAATTCGTTCTGCGCGCGCAGAAGAACGATGGCTCCTGGTGCTATGCCGAAGATGGTGTCCGAGAGTTCGTCGATCATTTTCACACGTGCTTCGTGTTGAAGGCGCTCGCGAAGATCGAGGCGCTTAACGGCCACGAAGGGTGCACGCGGGCGATTGAGCGTGGCATCCCCTTCTACGTGCAGCACCTGTTCGACGAGCACGGTCTGCCGCGACCGTTTGCTCGCGCGCCGAGACTCACTGTCTATCGCCATGAACTCTACGACTACGCCGAGTGCATCAATCTCGCGTGCCTCCTGCGCGGCCGGTTCGCGGTCCTCGACGAGCGCTTGGACACGACGCTGCAGGATCTGCTGGCGCGTTGGCAAAAGTCGGATGGCTCGTTCCGTTCCCGCAGACTCATGTTCGGCTGGGACAACGTGCCGATGCACCGCTGGGCGCAGGCGCAGCTCTTCCGGAGCCTCTGCTTCTACCTCCATGTAACCTCTGTGTCGTTCGCGCAGACCTTGTCGGTGCCGGCGTCCTCCGCCGACCATCCGCGGGCACACGCGGCAGCAGGGGCCTGAGGCCGGCGCGCCATGTGCGGCATCTGCGGTCAGTTCAATTTCGTCGACGATGCGCCCGTGTCCAGAGCGACGATCAAGGCCATGGCTGATTCGATCGCGCATCGCGGACCAGACGACGAGGGCTTTCACTTCGACGGTGGTCTCGGGCTTGGGTTCCGGCGTCTATCGATTATCGATCTCGCCGGCGGCCACCAGCCGATGGCGGATGCCGACGAGACGGTGTGGGTCGCGTTCAACGGCGAGATCTACAACTTCAGGGAGCTGCGTGACGAGCTCGCGTCGCTTGGGTACGTCTTCCGCACACGCTCCGACACGGAAGTCATCGTGCACGGCTACCGCCAGTGGGGCGATGAGGTACTCTCGCGCCTGAACGGCATGTTCGGACTGGCGATCTGGGATGCGCGCCGCCGCCGCCTCGTGCTCGCTCGAGATGCCGCTGGCATCAAGCTCGTGTACTTCCGCGTCGACAGTGGACGCGTCATGTTCGGTTCCGAGCTACGGGCGGTGCTCGCAGCTCTGCCGGCCCGGCCCGCGCTCAACACGACGGCGCTGAACCTTTTCCTGCGCTATCGGTACACGCCGTCGCCCCTTACGCTTTACGAGGGTGTGCAGAAGCTCGCTCCTGGGACGAAGGCAGTGTTCGCGAACGGTCGCTTCCATACCGAGCGCTGGTACGACTTCGTGCCGGAGCCCTTCACCGACCGCCGCAGCGACGCCGAAGCCGCGGAGGAGTTGCTCGCGATCTACAAGCGGGCCGTGCGTCGGCACCTGATCAGCGATGTACCGGTCGGCCTCCTGCTGAGCGGAGGAGTGGATTCCGGTTTGCTGCTCGGTCTCATGCGGCTCGAAGGCGCGGATTGGCCGACCTACACCGTTGGCTACGGCAACGAGTTCCGCGACGACGAACTAGACGACGCGGCCGAGACGGCACGCATCTACGATGCACACAACGAACAGGTGGTGCTCACCCGCGAGGGCTTCGAGCAGGCGTTGCCGCATATCGTGTCCACGCTGGAGGAACCGATCGCTGCCTCGTCGATCGTGCCGATGTACTTCGTCTGCCAACGCGCTCGCGAGGACGTCAAGGTGGCGCTCGTCGGTCAGGGTCCAGACGAGCTGTTTGGCGGCTACAAGCGGCACCTCGGCGTGCAATACGGCTCGCTTTGGCGCAGCGCTCCGCGCTGGCTACGAAGTGGCTTCGAGACCGGGATCGCAAAGCTGCCGCGCAGTGAGACTTTGAAGCGCGGCGTCTACTCGCTCAACGTCGAGGATCCGCTTTCACGCTACCAGAACGTCTTCTCCATCGCATCGGGCGACGCTGTCGATGGTCTGTTTCGCCCCGGAGCCCTGCAGCGTGGTGCAGGCGACTCGGTGCGTGCATGCTGGGAGTTGCTCGAGCGCGAGATGGCGCCTTGCGACGAACTCGGCGCGTTCCAGGTCATCGAGCTGCGCTCCTCGCTGCCGGACGAACTCCTGATGTACGGCGACAAGCTCTCGATGGCTCATGGTCTCGAGGCGCGCGTTCCGTATCTCGATCGCGAGGTGGTCGAGTACGCGCAGCGCCTGCCGTCGCGCTTCAAGGTGCGCCTCGGCCAACGCAAGTGGCTGCATCGGCAGGTCTGCCGCCGATTCCTGCCTCCGGAGGTCCTTCGTCGCAAGAAGCGCGGATTTGCAGTGAACGTCGTCGATGACTGGTTTCGCAGCTCGCTCGACGGGCGTACTGGCCAGTACCTCGTCGATCCGCAGTCCTGCATGTTCGAGATTCTCGAGCACGGCGCGGTGCAGCGACTGGTTGCAGAGCACCAGAGCGGCCAACGAGACAATCATAAGCTCCTCTTCAGCTTGGTGGTGCTCGAAGAGTGGCTGAGAGTCGATCGGCAGTCGAGCAGCCGGCGGGCGGCATGAGGATCTTCCGATGACGCTTGAGTACGTGCTCGTGACACCCGCCCGCGACGAGGCGGATCACATCGAGAAGACCGTACGATCGGTGATCGCACAAACGCAGCTGCCGAAGCGTTGGGTCATCGTCAGTGACGGCTCGACGGATGCGACCGAGTGCATCATCGAGAGGTATCTCGAGTATCGTCCTTGGATCCAGCTCGTGCGTCTGCCGCCGCGGCGCGATCGCAACTTCGCGGCAAAGGTGCATGCGTTCCGCGCAGGCCTTGCGCGTCTGGTCGACGTCCCCTACGACGTCATCGTGAACGTCGACGGTGATGTTTCATTTGACGCTGACTATTTCGACTACCTGATCTCGCGGTTCGCTGCGGATGCAAAGCTCGGGTGCGCCGGAACCCACTATGTCGAGGGTGCGTTCCATTCGTTCGAGGATAGCTATATCGCCCCGCATCACGTGAATGGGCAGGTGCAGGCGTTCCGCCGTGAGTGCTTCGAAGATGTCGGCGGGTACGTACCGATCAAGGGCGGCGGAATCGACTGGGTAGCCGTCACCACGGCGCGCATGAAGGGTTGGCGAACCTGCTCGTTTGGCGAGCGCGTCTTCCATCATCATCGGCCGATGGGAACCGCGGGTAGCGGCATTCTCGGCGCCCGGTTCCACTACGGAAAGAAGGACTACTTTCTCGGTGGACACCCGTTGTGGCAACTCGCGCGATCCTGCTTCCAGATGGCGAAGCCGCCGTACATCGTAGGGGGGCTCGCGCTTTTAGCCGGGTACGGTTGGTGCTGGGTGCGGCGCGCTCCGAGGTCCGTGAGCGCGGAACTGATGGCGTTCCATCGGCGCGAGCAGATGGAACGGCTGCGCACGCTACTCGTCCGCAGGCCGCGCGCGGAGGTGATCCGATGAACGCGATTGCCGCGTCAAACGGTGCGACCTACCGCCGAGATTCGCTGGTAAACGGGCAGCCCGCCTCTATCGAGTGTGTCCGGATCGACAACCAGGAGTTCGTGCTCGAGGGTAAAGTCCTGCGCGTCGCGCGACTCGAGGACGAGTGGTTCGACGATCTGCACGATCCACGCAGAGCTGCCGAACAGCTGAGCTTGATGCGTTCGAGGCGACCGGACCTGCTCACGTTCTGGCAGCGGCTGCCGGACGTCGAGCCTCGGCACGACTACCACTGCGAGTGGGAGGACCTGGCGGTACTGCCTGTCGAGACCTACGACCGATGGTGGAACCAGCAGATCAAGTCTCGGGTACGAAATCAGATCCGCAAGTCGCAGAAGGAGGGCCTGGAGGTGCGCGAGGCCGTGTATGACCACGACTTCGTCGCGGGCATGACTGCGATTTTCAATGAGGCGCCGATACGTCAGGGGCGTCCATTCTGGCACTACGGGAAGGATCATGAGACTGTCCGCACACAGTTTTCGCGATACCTGTTCCGCGAGACACTGGTCGGCGCATATCTGGGTGAAGACATGCTGGCGTTCATGATGCTCGCCGACGCGGGGCGCTTTGCGCTCACTGGCCAGATCATCGCCAGCCTCCAGCACCGCGATAAGTCTCCGAGCAACGCCCTGGTGGCCAAGGCGGTGGAGCTCTGCGCAGCGCGCGGTCTCCGTCATCTCGTCTACTACTTCTGGACGGACGACTCGCTGGCAGAGTTCAAGCGCCGTTGCGGCTTCGAACCGGTGCGCGTTCCGCGCTACTACGTACCGCTCACGACGGCGGGACGCTTTGCACTTCGGTCTGGACTGCATCACCGGTGGAAGCAATTCGTTCCGCCGACCATGCGCGAGCGGTTGAAGCGTCTGCGCCGCAGTTGGTACGCCCAGCGCGCGGGCGAAGGATAGGCGGGCGAAGCTCGTGCCAGGCATCGCGGGAATGATCGGGCCGGGTGAGGCCAAGGTACGTCTCGGCACTGTCGCCAGAATGATCTCGGCGATGCGCGGTAGCACCGTTGTCGAGTCCGGCTTGCTCGACGAGCCCGCGCTCGAAGCTAGTATTGCGTGGCTTGCGCATCCGGGCTCTCCCGCTCAGTCGCTCGCCAGCGGCCAAGCGGTCGGTGGAATCTCATTCATCCTGGCCGGCGAGTGCTGGCCGATGGAACGTGAGGTTCTGGCGCAGCTCTACGAGACTCACGGCGACGGGTTTCTCGGACGTCTCGAGGGACTGTTCTCAGGCGTCCTCGTCGACCGTCGGCGGTCGCGAATACTCTTGTTCAACGACCGATATCCCGGCGAGCGACTGTACGCGTTCCGTCGTGGCGAGGTCGTGTGGTTTGCGAGCGAGGCCAAGGCACTTCTCGAAGTACTGCCCGAGCTGCGCGCATGGGACGAAGAAGGAGTCGCCGAGTTCCTGGAGTTCGGGTGCACACTCCGTGGCAGATCGCTCTTTCGCGGCCTGTCCGCACTACCTGGAGCCGCGCTTTGGTGCTTCGAGCGAACTGGCGTCTCGCACCGACTCTATTTCCATCCGGAGTCGTGGCTCGGCGAGTCGACCCTCGATACGGAGACGTTCCGGCGAGCATTCTTCGAGGCGTTTCCAGCGCGCCTGGCGAAGTACGTTCGCGCCGAAGATCGCCTTGGAATGTCGATCACTGGGGGCCTCGATACCCGGATGATCATGGCAAGCTTGCCCGACGGCGCGAGCAATGTGGTCTGTTACACGTACGCCGGTCCGCACGGGTTGACCGCCGATGCGCGGTTGGGAGCCGCCGTTGCGCAGGCACTTGGGCTCGAACATCACGTGCTGCGTGTCGACGAGCGCTTCGTCATGCAGCTGCCGGAGCTCATCGATCGCACGGTCCGCGCGACGGACGGCTGCGCAGGTCCTCTGCACGCTCACGAGATTTATCTGAGTGAGCGCGCGGCGGCGCTCGCAGGGATTCGCCTGACCGGAAACTACGGTAGTGAAGTGCTCCGTGGCGTTTCGATGTTCAAGCGTGCTGGTCTCATGTCCGCGATTGTCGATCCGGATCTGCGCAAGAGGATGGCTACGGTGCGTTCTCAGGCTATTCACGCGCATCCGGTTTACAACGCCGCATTCGTTGAAATTCCCTGGTTGCTCCTGGGAACGCTGATGGCTGCGAGAACCGCGCTCAGCGTCCGAACGCCGTACCTCGATACAGAGATTGTTCGCCTGGCTTTCCGGGCGCCTTCGCAGGCGCGTGCCGACTCGAAGGTCGCGTGCGACTTGATTCGTACGCGACATCCCATCATTGCCTGCATCCCGACCGATCGCGGTGAGCTTCCTTCGGGCGAGCCGATGCTCGCGCGGCTCATGAGACGGACCGTCGCCGCGCTCTCGTTCAAGTTGGACTACTGGCACAAGGAGGGCCTCCCGGAAAGGCTCGCTTTCGCGTCGCCAGTTCTTGCGAGTCTCGAGGGAACGACACTGCTGGGCCAACACAAGTACCTGCCGTACCGCCAGTGGTTTCGCCATGCACTTGCTGAGCACCTTCGCGAAGTTATTCACAGCGGTGCCATCCGGGGACAACCGTTCTGGAATCGCTCTCGCCTCGAACGTCTGTTGCTCGAGGTACTAGCAGGCCGAAGATCGGGTTTGCGCGAGCTTCACGCCGTACTCTCACTGGATGCCGTGGAGCGCACGTTGATGAGATCTGGAGCCACGCAGTAGATGCGCACACTGATCCTCAAGCTGAATGCGACTGGCGACGTCGTGCGCACGACGCCGTTGCTGCGCGTGTTGAATGGCGTGGTGACGTGGATTACCGCCTCACGAAACGTGCCGCTGCTCGAGGGGATCTCGCCCAACCTCGTGGTAGTGCCGTGGGAGCGTCGCGAAGAGGCGATGGGCGGCGATTACGAGCTCGTGATCAACCTGGAGGACGAACGCGAGGTTGCGGAGATGGCCGCCCGGGTTTCCGCTGAACGACGATTTGGTGCCGTGCTCGACCGCGCCGGTGCGCTCGCGTACACGGAAGACGCTAACGGCTGGTTCGATATGAGTCTGATCAGCCGATTCGGCCGCGCGCGCGCCGACGCGTTGAAGCTTCGGAATCGTCGAACCTACCAGGAGCTTTTGTTCGAGGGGCTGGGATTCTCGTTCAACGATCAGCGCTATCTGTTGCCTCCGCCAGGGCCGAGCGATCTGCGCGGCGACGTTGCGATCGCATCGGCCAGCGGCCCGGTCTGGCCGATGAAGACCTGGGCTTACTTTGGTGAGCTGGGTAGCGAGCTTCGGCGTCGCGGCCTCCTGGTCAACGTTCTCCCTACCAGACCAACCTTGCTGGAGCACCTGGGGGACATCGCGAACCATCGCTGCGTGGTCGGGGGAGACAGTCTGCCCATGCATCTGGCGCTCGGACTTGGGGTGCCAACAATCGCAATCTTCAATTGCACGAGCCCGTGGGAGATCCGCGACTATGGCCTGCTCACGAAATTGATCTCCCCTCGCATCGAAGAGTACTTCTATCGCCGCGACTTCGACGTCGAGGCGACGCGGGCCATTCCGCTGGCGGCGTGCGTGGAGGCGATCGGTCGAACCCTGGGTGGGTCACCGTGAACGCTCCGATTGACCGGTCGTCACCGTACTCGGTGCAGCGACTTGAGGCCGGCGGTCGCGTTGAGGAAACGGCAGGCCTGGACGTGGCGATTCTCACCGGCTGTCACGACGCGACCTACGCACACGGGCTGACTCGGGCCCTGGTCGGTCAGGGGGCCCGCGTGGAGTTCGTGGCCGGTGATTCCCTCGATGCTTCCTTTCTCCACGAGACGGCGTCGATCCAATTCAGGAATCTGAGAGGTAGCCAGCTGGAGTCAGCGCCAATCCCGAGCAAGCTCGGACGAATTCTGCGCTACTACTTGCGGCTGTTCGCGTTCGCCGCGCGATCACGGGCGCCGGTTTTTCACATCCTCTGGAACAACAAGTTCGAGTTTGTCGATCGGACTCTTCTGACAGCGTGGTATCGCGCGTGCGGAAAGCGGGTTGTGATGACCGTCCACAACGTAAACGCAGGGCGCCGCGACGGGCGCGATGGCGTATGGAACCGCCTGAGCCTTCGCCTCCAGTATCGTCTCGTGCAGCACATTTTCGTTCATACGAACTTGATGAAGCGCGAGCTCGTCTCCGATTTCGGCGTAACTGAAGACAGGATCACGGTCATTCCTTTCGGCATCAATGACGAAGCGCCCCAGACCACACTCACAGGCGCGGAGGCGCGCCGGCGTCTCGCAATCGACCGCGGGGCGAAGATCGTACTGGCTTTTGGTCAGATCGCTCCATACAAGGGCCTCGATCTGCTTGCGGAGATCGTTCCGGCTCTTGTTGCAGCTGCGCCGGACATCTGTATCGTCATCGCGGGCAAGATCAAGCGAGGGCACGAGGAATACTGGGATGCAGTTAGTGCCAGACTCGCTCCGTATGTCGGCAGTGGGCGAGTACTGCTTCGTCTCGGTCACGTTCCGGATGGTGAGATCGAAGTCTACTTCAAGGCAGCGGACTGTCTGGTATTGCCATACCGAGAGATCTTTCAGAGCGGACTGCCGTTTCTTTCGTACGCCTTCGGTCTTCCGGTCATCAGCTCCGACGCCGGAGGATTGCCAGACGAGGTGGTCGAGGGCGAGACGGGATTCTGCTTTCCAGCGGAGGATCCTGACGCTCTCAGGACCGCCATACTCAAGTACTTCTCAAGCGACCTGCATGAGTCTCTGGAGATCAGAAGGGCGGCGATTCGCCGGCTAGCGCTCGCCCGATACTCTTGGGCGAAGGTCGGGTCGGCGTCCGTCTCGATCTATGGCCGGCTCCTCGGACGCAGTCAGTATGTCTAG
>Ga0224723_1001692_pt1 | contig 13029 bp, 14 predicted proteins | sample Balambano_FR2_Me_FD_161647 | JGI IMG/M metagenome (GOLD analysis project Ga0224723, IMG submission 161647) | Freshwater sediment microbial communities from Lake Towuti, South Sulawesi, Indonesia - Balambano_FR2_MetaG | ecosystem: Environmental > Aquatic > Freshwater > Lake > Sediment | place...
AGCTCGCCGGATCGGGTACTCGTGCGCTACCAGGCTGGATTGCCACTGCATCAGGGAGAGGTTGCGCCGCCGTGGGATCGGCTGATTACCGCCATGGCAAGCGCCATGCTCGGGCGGCCGCTCGCGGGATGTGAGGATACGGTCAGTCTCATCCATCAGTGGCAGACCGATGTGACACGCGCGGCCGGGGGCACGACGTTTCAGGCGCAGCGCTCGGCAGACAATCCCTTCGGCCCACGGCGCGGGCAAATCGACGCCTATCAAGAAGTGCTGCGGCGCGCCGTGCGGCGCGGCATCACTGGCTAACAAAGGAGCATCCGCATGCCAATTGATTTGTCCGCAGACCAGGTTCGTACCATGCAGATGGTGCGCTTCTTCCAACAGGTAGGAGGGGCGGCACCAGGCAACATCGCCTATCTGCTCGGCTCAGACGACGCGCAGATTGGCTACATCACGGGTGGCAGTATCCCGCAATCGGGGAGTGTCGATCCGATTTGGAGCCCAGACCCGGCCAATCCGCGTGAGTACGTGCTGCGTGGGCGCACAAAGGCTGCACCCGGCCTGCCCACATGGACAGTCGAGTATGCCGAGTATCACCAGGCAATTGCGCGGCAGCTCACGCGGCTGCGTTGCGCGGTCACGTTCTACGAGGTGGCGGGCCGATGTGAACGCCTCGATGATCTCAATCGCGGCTGGAACCAGCTCCTGATTCGGGCCGGTGGCATCGCGCAAGACAGCGACCCCGGCGCACGCGCCGGGGGCAGCGACGATAGCGCGCTCATGAGCAGTGTGCCGTTCACCGGTGAGCGCGTGTATCCGGTTGGCCCGCTCGGCTTTGGCGACGAAGCGGCCACGCAGGTGGTGCAGGAAGTGATCGACGGCGTGTATCTGCCGGCGCAGACCTGCGGCGAATGCGGGCTGGAGAACGACGGCAGCCGCGTGAGCTACTACGTGACACGCGCCAACGTCGGCAGCCCAGCCGCGCCAGGTCAGATTGTCTACTCGACCGACTACGGCGTGACGTGGCAAACCGACCTGATTGACAGCATCGGCTCCACCAATGCCCCCGATGGCATCGATACGATGAGCGGCTATCTGTTTGTGTGGGTGCGGGCCACACCGGCGATCTTTTACACGCCGATCAACAAAGACACGGCACAGCCGGGTGCCTGGACATCGCTTACCACCGGCGCGTATCGTGACTGCTGGGTGAACGGGCGTACGGCCTGGTTTGTCGGCGACGCCAGTATCATCCATCGCACCCGCGATATTACCGTGGCTCCAACCCTCATTGATAACGGTGCGGGCGTGCAACTGAACCGGATCCATGGGCGTGGGCAAACGATCGTCGCCGTAGGTCAGTCTGGGGTGGTGCGTGCGAGCCAGAACGGCGGCATCAGCTGGAGTAGTGTGACCGTCATCCCGAGCACCCCAGCGCTGAACGCCGTGCAAGTACTGACCAGCAAGCGCTGGATTGTCGGCACCGCCACGGGCCTGCTGTACGTCACAGAAGACGGCGGCAACACATGGACAGCCAAAGCCTTCCCCGGCTCGAACGCAGGCGTGGTGCGCGATGTGGTATTTGTCACGCAGGAAGTTGGCTACATTTTGCACGATGCCACAAGCACAGCGTGGCTTGTCTGCACAATCGATGGCGGCAACACCTGGACACGCGACGGCGCACGGCTACAAAACTGGCCCGTGTTCGAGCGCGGCAACCGCGCCGTGGTGCCAACTGGCGGGCCGGATAGTGTGAACGTCAACACGATTGGCGTGGCTGGACTGTTCGGCGTCGGCGGCGACGGTGTTATTCAGCTTGGCGTGGCCTCGGTCATCTAATGCGAACGTGCCGGGCTAGCGGATGGCGACGGCTATCCGTAACAAGGCGGCCCTCCCACGCCGCCCGGCACGACTGTGGGAGCACCATGGAGGGAGCCATGACCGGAAGAAAAGTCCCCGATTTTCCCACGTTCACCACCAGCGCCGGCTACACGGTGCAGGTGCGGCGCGTGTCGCCCGATACGGGCGCACGCCTTCGTGCGGCGGCGATGAAAGAACTGGCCGATAGCCGGCCGCCTGTGCCGACTGAGCGCACCGTGATCGGTGTTGACCCGCGCACGCAAGCTCCAATGGAGCAAGACATCCCCAACCCGAAAGACGCGGCGTACCTCAAAATCTTTGAGGCATGGGAACAGCAGGTGCGCCGGCTGGCCGGCCTGAAGAGCCAGCAACTCATGGCCGACTACGCCATCATCAGCGAGGTAGACACGGACGCGGTGGCAGAGCTGCGCGCGATGCACGAAGCACTGGGCGATCCAATCGAGGGCGAAACGGATCGGCAGGTCTGGCTATGGCGCATCGTGGCTCCCACGAGCGAGGATCAGATCGGGCTTCTGGCGTTTATGTTCGGCAAGAGCCAGCCATCACCGGAGGCGATAGAGGCGCAGAAGGCCACGTTTCCAAGCAACCCACCGGCAGCGTGATATCTGGCACGCGCGTCTTCCCAAAGGCGGGGCCAGCTACAGCCAGGTCTATCACTGGCGGCGCGTAGCCCACTGGCGCGGACTGACCTGGGAACACTTCTGCCGGCTCGATACCGACGCGCAAGCGGGCTACATCGCAGAATACGAAACCGAGATGCGCCTGAACGCACTGGAGGCCGAATGGCAACGGAAAGAAGCCGAGCGCAAGGCGACGGCGCAGCGCCAACACCAGGCCATGCGGCGCGGGATGGGGCGCGCTCGTCGACGATGAGCGAAACCGAGTTCCGCACCGAACTCTGGCGCGCACTCATCATTGTGGTGCGCGCCTGCATGAAACGATGGGGCATGAAGCCTCCGACCCTCTAGCGTGATACCGCAGCGCGGCCCGCTTCGACCCGCCGCGCTGGTTCTTCCCCTGACACCCGCTACGGCCCGTGTCACCCTGATGCGGGTGTGCCGTGGCGCTTCCCAAGGCCGGCCTTGAATTAGTTGCTGAGAATGCCGGCGTCTACATAGACGAGATGGGCCGGGCGCGTGATGCAACTGGCCGCTTCGTCAAGATGACCGAAGACGGCGCTGACACGATTAGTGCGCGTGGCTCGGCCATCTCGGGCGTGTTTGCCGGCATCGGCATTGCTGCCGTTGATATGGCGGTGCAGGCCGGCGGCGCGCTCGTTTCCTTCATCGGCGATTCAATCGGTGCAGCCGGCGACTTCGAAGCTGGTATGAACTCGTTTGCCGCAGCGGCTGGCAGCATGGGCCAGGCCGAGGTGGCCGAGTTCAAAGATCTGTTCCTCACCCTCGGCAAAGAACTCCCGGTTTCCACCGCTGAAGTGCAGGATGCCGCCATTGCGCTTGTGCGCGGCGGCATCGATCCCGCCGTGGTGGAAGCCGGGGCGCTGCGCGATAGCCTGCTGTTTGCGGCGGCGGCCGGGATGGATCTCGAGAAAGCTGCCGAACTCACCATCAAGCAACTTGGCACGTTCGTGCCGGTCGGGGCGTCGGTCGAAGAGCAGACGCGCTTTATGGCCGAGAGCCAGGAGCTGCTGGTCAAGGCAGCGAATGCCTCAACCCTCAACGTCGACTCGCTCGGCGATGCAATGTTGCAGGCCGGCGGTCAGGCACGCACGGCGGGGCTGGATTATGAAGACTTTGTGACGACGATGGGCCTTATCTCGCCGGCGTTCGGCAGTGCGAGTGAGGCCGGCACCTCGTTCAAAAACTTCCTGGCCCGGCTGCAGCCCACCACGAACCCAGCCAAAGATGCAATGTATGAGCTGGGCCTGTGGACTGAGGAGGCTGGCTCGGCCTTCTACGATGCGCAGGGCAACTTCATCGGGATGGAGCAAGCCTCGGAATTGCTCCAACAGGCCACCGCTGGGCTGACGGATCAGCAAAAGAGCCTCTACCTCCAGACCATCTTCGGCAACGACGCGATGGGCGCGGCGGCGGCACTGGCCGATGGCGGCGCCGAAGCCTATCAGGCGTTTGCCGGCAAGATGGCCGAAGCAAACGGCGTGAATGAGCAGGCCGCCGCCACGCAGCAGGGCTTCAACTTCCAGATGGAGAACCTCATGGGTTCGCTGGAAGCGCTGCAAATTACGCTTGGCACGGCGGTGCTGCCGCTGCTCAGCAGCTTCATCAGCGACTACGTGACGCCGGGGGTGAATGCAATTACGGCGTTTGCCGAAAGCATTTTCGCCACCGACGCTCCGCTCACTGCGTTCACCGATGCACTTGGGCTAAACACGCTGGCGCAAAGCGAACTTGGTCAACAAGCTGCTGAGATTGCAGACGAAACGCTCCAGCGACTGACCGACGCCTGGAATGATGACATCATGCCAGCGGTGCAGATCGCACAGGAGTTCTTTGCCGACAAAGTTATTCCGATCCTCGAAAACCTTGGTGCGGTGGCGCTGCCCCTGGTTGACGCCGCACTCGATATTGCGGCGGGCTTTTGGGAAGACGTGCTGGTGCCGGCGATCGAGGTGGCATGGAAATTCATCGACGGCACGCTGATTCCAATCCTGACTGACCTGACTGAGTGGATGGCGGAAAACCTGCCACCAGCGATCGAAAAAGCCAGCGACTTCTTCACGAATACTCTGTTCCCGGCTATCCACGACATCTATGATTTTATCGATGCGAACGTCATTCCGATCCTTGATGCGCTCGCGGATGTGCTGGTGACCGTGGTTGGCGTGGCGCTCGAAACTGCTGCTCAGGCATGGGAGAAGTATCTATCACCGGCACTTGATGCCCTCGTGGGGTTTGTCGGCGAGCACGTCAATCCGGTTCTTGAAGACCTTGGCGGGTGGCTTGATACCGTGACAGGTGGATTTGATGGTATCCGCGACGCCGCCGGGTGGGTGATTGGGAGACTTGGCGAGCTGGCCGACGCGATCCGCAACCTGCCTGACCTGCCTGATGTGTTCACGCCCGGCTCACCGACGCCGTTTGAAATTGGTCTGCGCGGGATTGCTGATGCACTCGTGACTGTGACACCGAAAGTTGATGACTTCGGCGGTTCGATTGGCGATCTTGGCAGCTACACGCCCGATCTGCAATCGCTTGGCATGAGCAGTATGAGTGTGGATATCGGCGTGCGTGGCACCGTAGGTCTTGCGATGAAAAATGACCTGGGGCGCTTTATCGATGGACGCGTCGATGCCAGAGTGGATGCCCGTGTCGCGGCCAGCGAGCGCAGACGACGCGGGGGAGGCTAGGCCATGTGGGAGTATCTTGCACTCGGCGATCAAAGCAATGCGCTTGCAAGCGGCGGGCTGCTCGCAGAGTTTACGGCATCAAACAGCCCGTATGCGCTACAAGAACAGGGATACGTGCCGATTTTGCCGCCACGGCGTGCATCGGAAGGACTTGGCGGCCTTGGGCCATATCAAACGGCCACCGAGTCATTGCTTGTGCTCGCGCGCGGGGCAACTCCGCATGAAGCGCTTTTTTGGGCGGATCGCCTGCTGCAACTTATTGAGCGTGCAGCGCTGACACGCAATGGCAATTTGCCGCTTGGCAGCGTCGCACCGCTGCGTCTCTACGCGCAGGCACAGGGGAGCGCACAGCGCTATGACGCACTTATTGTGCATGTCGCAGCTGAACCGCTGCTCCTCATGCCCACACCGCAGCAGATTGGTGGATGGGCCGTTCCCCTCACATTCACAATTACGCGGCGTGCGGAATGGCGCGTTGTCGAGGAAACACAGACCACGAGCGCGGCAAATCAACCTACGATCCAAACAGTGACATTCACTGGTGCAGACCAAACCGAAAGCCCGGCGTTTGTGCGCTGGTCATGGACAACGGCACTCAACCCGTTTTCATCATGGCCCGGGCTCAATACCGCCATGCTGTGGGCACAATCAGGAAACATTGCGCTGCAAGTAGCACCCGGCAACGCATCGGTGTCAGGGTTTCAGCTCACAGGCGATTGGAGCGCTCACACCGATGGGGTACCGGCAAATCAACCTGGCACGATACTGCGCTTTGCTCCGACAGCGGGGAATTACGAAGTCGAAGAGATCAACATCGATCCGTGTTCGCTTGGTGGTCATCCGCTGGCAGGTATTCGCACGATGCGGCGCCCACTGTTTGTGGTTGTGTGTCGGCCATCAGCAAACGTCTTTTCGCTCGGAATAGGCGGTCTCCCTACTGGCGGCACCACAAGTACCACGCTTGTTCGTACACGGCTCACGCCACTCCGCGTTGTTGGCAGCATCTATCCACAGATCGTTGCGGTGGGCATTGTGCCCGTGGTTGACTTGCAAAACGGCATTGCGCTCATTGTACAAACAACCCAGGTGGACGGCCCCGTGCTGGACATTTCGCAAATTGCTGTTATCGACATGGCCGATCCACTGGCGCGCGCATTGTATGTGACGGCACCAGAGCTACCGAGTACGGCAACGCTGGGCATACGCGCGTATGAAACGGATCTGAGTACATTCGGAGTCGATCCGTTCGTTGGTGGTGACACTGCGGACACGGGCGCACTCACACGTCCGGTGGTGCGCTACGGCGGAGATGCATTTTTCACTGTCGGCACAACGCAGCCGAATCCAACCAGCGCTGCCATGAGTGGGCTCTTGCTTGCCACCTATCGCCAATACTGGCGGCTGACCAATATCAGCGTCAATCCGATCGCCGTCACATTGCGTGCCAGCAGGCGGCGCGCCCAAAGAGTGCCGCAATGATCAGTATCCATCTGGTTGAGCAACCCGGCGGCGTGCAGATCCTGGATCTTACACCCTACGTCGAAAGCGCACCAATCGCGCATGCGGCACACGGCGATGGCGATTTAGCCATTTCGCTCCAGCTGCCGAGCCTCGGTCGGCAACTTGCGCTGCTTGAGCGGCCGGGCACACCGTGGGTGGAGGTCTATGACACAGGCGAACTCGTCTATTGTGGGCGTGTGGAGGATCCACAAGCATCGAGCCAGGGCGTGCTCACGCTGACCACGTATGGGCCATGGCGAGCACTGACGGATGCCAGAGACACAGCGCTGTGGAGCGATACGAGTGTGGCGGGATGGTTTCAGCCGACCGCGCAACAAATCGCCACATCATACCCCGGGCGCTTTCGATTCGACACCAATAACCGGCTCAATGTAGAGCCGGAAAACAACAGCGTCCAGGGCAACACACCGATTGTTGGCTATGCAGCCTACGCAGCGCCAAGTCTCGGATCGCGCCTCATTCAGAACATTGCCTTTGACTATTACTACGGCGGCAGTACCGCAGGCTGGATTGCGAACTGTCAAAGCTGGACGGCCCCCAGTCCTATCAACACCGCCTGGACAGTGAGCGCCAATTTGTGGATAGGCACGGTCACTGCTGCCCCCGGGGCGGCATTTACCGGATCGATTTGCGCCCCCCTGACAACGTTAGTCAATGCGCTCACGTACGGGCTGTCCAGCAACAACGCAGCGGCGACTTTTGCTGGGCAAACCGGCGATGTGGCGATGCGAATCACCAATCTTCGAATTACCACGAATCCGCTCGCTGTTGATACCACGCTCAGCGCCGGCGCAATCCTCGGAGCCACAAGCATCACAGTTGTGAGCGCCACCAATATCGTCGTCGGTCAATCACTCTACCTCGGTGGCACCAACCCCGAGCGTGTGACGGTAACGAGCGTTGCCGGTGCCACGATTGGCATCACGGCACTCGTGGCTGCCAAGAGCGCCGGCAACAGTGTACGCGCCCAGCGTGTGCTGGCCTCCGATATTGCGGCGCACCTCGCCAGCATTGTGAGCACGCTCAATCCTGGACAACTTCGCAGTGCGACCACACTTATCCAACAGAGCACGCTCGATCGGCGCGATGTGGCGTACGGCGATGCCAGTCCGGCCAGCGTCCTCGAAACGCTCGCCACCGGTGAACAACTGGCCTGTGGTGTGTCACGCAATCAATTGTTGTACTTGCGCCCACGCGATCAAGCAGCTTGGACGCAGACGTATGCGGTGGATGTGTCCGACATTACGATTGGCCGCTCGATTGAGAGCCTGCGAAATCACCTTACGGCCACCTATGAGGACGCCAGTGGCCGGCCCGTGCGAACGGCGGCAGCAACGGCAGGCCAAAGCGTAGCGCGCTGGGGACTGACACGGCAAGCTGCACTCAACACCACCACGACAAACGCCGCTGAAGCTGAGGGCTTGCGTGATCTGGCGCTCGCGGATACCGACGATCCGCCGCCACAATTGGCGATTGCTATCCGCCGACTGACCACGCCCGCAGGTGCGCCCGTGCCGCTGCGTATGATCGAGTCGGGCGACACGCTTCTGATCCGCAACCTCGTGCTGGGCAACGCCGATACCATCGATCAGCTTGGCACGGTGCGGGTGGCGCGGCGGGTATTTGATCCGGCGACGCCGGATGAAGTGGTGATCGAGCTCGAAAACCCGCCGGCCACCCTCGAAGTGGCACTCGCACGCTCGGCGCTTGCATTTACGCCGACTGAAACAATTGGCCAACGACAGGCGGACTTCATCCGCTACACCAACAACGGATTACCAACATCCGACGCCTAGGAGGCGCTATGCAGTTACTCGTCATTGTACTTGCGCTCGTGGCGCAACTCACTCCGCCCGAGCGCATCATCACCGTGTACCAGGTCGGCGATCTCCCCGGCTACTATGCCGCCATTGGCGCAACGGCAGACGAGGAGTTTATCGTCACCACCGAGCCGCAGGCAGCAATCGACTATCAAACACTTGGCCTGTACTGCGCGCCTGAGCCACAGCGCTATCAGTGCGGGGTCGCAAAGCCGCCAGGCGTCGCCTGGGAACCGGACATGACACCCATGCTGCTCCTGCGGTTCGCTGTGCCACCCGAGCGGATTGTGCTGACACAAGGCGTGCATCGCGTGGTGTACGAGCGCACACCTGAGCCGCCGACGTGGCGGGTGTGGCTGCCGGTCATCAACCCCTAGACACACCACAGCCCCGCCTTAGCGCGGGGCCGTGTGCCTGCATCAGTCCGGCTGAAGCATGCCGGAGTGCGAGTATAGCACGGGTGAGCTAGGGCTGCACCTTGCTCGGATGTTTCAGGCACGTCCGGTAGTGGCTGTAGACACTCTCCTGGTTCTTGCGCCACTCGCCGCAGTAGGGACACTGCCGGCGCTCAGCCAGAACTTTGGCATCGTGATCGGCCCTCGTCTGTGCATCCTGAAGATGCACATGAATGAGAAGCATATAGGACACACCCACAAGCGTGAGTGGTAGTGCGTGCGCGAGCGCGAACAGAAACTGTGCGAGCGGATCGCCGTCGAACTGCCGTAGCCAACCGTTCTGTGTTGCGGCATGCAGGAACATGTATAGGGCGCTGGTGAAGGCACCAAAACCCACAGTGGTGTAGAACCATAAGCCGCGTCGCTGGCCGGCTAGGGCCAGCGCCCCGAGATACACCCACTCAAATGCCACGGCCTGCATGACGTTGAAGGGGAACGGGAAGATCGCGTGCTGTGCCGCAAATTGGGCCGATGCATAAGCTGCTGAACTGGCGATGAGCAATACTGGTGGGTAGACCTTGATAGCATGCCAGGGCAGAGCAATAAGCCGCCAGTACAATGCGGCCAAGCGGCCGGTGCCCTGCTGCGGCAGTGTAAGCGTTGTCACGAGCGCGCCTTTCGGTAATCAATAGTGCGTGTGCCCTTGGCCGAATTGCATGGCTGGCACAAGCCCTGAATGTTGCTAATATCGTCGCTGCCACCATGGTAGACCGGCACAATATGATCTTTCGTAAGTGGGCGCCTTTGTCCACAAGATAGGCATCGGCCGTGCTGTATGCGCTTCAATGCATTCCACTCGGTCTCAGTATGCCGCCCACCGTTCTTTTGGAGAGCCACACGGCGATTAAAGCCGGGTGATGGCAATGCGGGAAGGAAACTCGGCATCGAGCGGTACAGGGGACTGCCGAACCACCAGAGGCATAACACCGAGCCGAGCGCAATCACAAACTGCACAACATCATCAGTGGTAGCAATGAGTAGGAGGCACATAATCCCGCCAATGCTGGCACAGCAGTAAATTCCGATACGAGACCAGCGTGATGGCACCAGAAAGAACACGCTCTGTACCACTACCGAAACGAGGAGCAGCGCCCAAATAATGATTGTGTTCATCGGCTTCTATCCTGTTCTGATGCGGCAATGCGCCGCATGCAAGTGCCAAACCTGAAATCCTGTCGGTATGGTGTAGGTTGCCTGTCGGTGGCCGCTTCGTCTGCTGGTCTGTCTGAGAACGACGCCTACTCCACCGCTCCCCACAGGTTATTGTCAAAACTCAGACCGAACTCTGAGCGCGCACGCTCTCGCGTGACGCCGCTCGCCTTCAGATCGCTGATGAACTGCCGTAGCCGCTGCTCCGCATCGTCATCCACTGGCAGCACGATCGGCGGCTGCCAGGCAGCGCGCAGCGCGTTCGCTGGTGTCGCTACGCGCTGGATGCCTGTACGATCAAGCAGCAGCACCCGGCCACGATGCTCGGCCACCGCTGGAAAGTGCATGCCATCAAGCGCCGCAAGCAACTGCGCCTTGCGCTCTGCATTGGGTTCATCGGCTTGCACCAGCTTGCGTGCGGCGGTGCTATCGAGCGCGATCCGCATGAAGTTCTCACGCATTGGCCCTGAGAGGCCAAGGTCATCCACGTTCGCCGACTGGCACAGCAGGATGATCGAGATCCGCACCTTGCGCGCGCCACTGCCGAGCACCTGGGCAAACTCCTCCCACGGGGTGAGCCGACCACGGGGCCCCGTGTGCAGCCGCAGCTTCGTGATGTTTGCTTCGTCCAAGAGCACCGTGAGCCGCGTCCAATGCTCCACTGGTAATGCTTCCCCGGTCTCGCGCCTGTGTGCTTCCCGTGCGTCGATACGCCGGCCATACTCAGCAGCGACATGCCGAAGCGCCTCTCTAACTTCTGCCCAGTTCTCACCGCCGCCCATAATCGGCAGCTCGAACCACGAGTCGGAGTGCGGATCGATGATGTAGGCATGCTCACCGGCGGCGATGCGCGGGGCCAGCACGGCCTTGGCCAGCGTGCTCTTGCCGCCGCCTGTCTCGGCAGCCAGGAGCAAGTGCGGTTGCTCATCAATGAGCGGCAGCCACGCATCCGGCGGCATTGGGGTGAGCGGCGCAGTTTCCGGTGCCGGAAGCGCCGCAGCCGGCTGATTGCTCGGCGAGTATGTATTGATGCTGTGTGCCCACTCGTAAGGTGCGGTGGCACGCTTCAGCTCGGTGGCCAGGTTGTAGCGCCGCGCCTCTTCGATGAGTGGCAGCAGCACATCAATCCGCTGTGGGTCGCCGAAGCGGTTAAACGTCGTTGCCACTCTGGCGGCTCTGGCTTGCGCCAGCCGCCACTCAGCAGCCGCCCACAGCAGCACGCGGCTGGTTGGCACTCCCACCACCAAAAGCACTGCCACAAGTGCCCCGGCTGGCTCCCACCACAGCAGCGTCTCACACGCGCCGTAGTTGCGACCGCCCCAACAGTAGCTCGTCTTCCACAGGCCGAAAAACAGCCAGGCTACGGCCAGCGACGCGAGGAGCACGAACGCGCGCACCAGCTCTACCCGCCAATCCGGGCGCTCCCAGCTCGGCTTGAACTCCCGCGCACCGTCGTGATAATCCATCAATCCAGCGCCAGGGAAATTGTCCAGTGCGTCGACCACGCCGCCCGTGCGGTTGACGTTCAGGGTTTGGTTGCTCATGGCGCATCCTTAAAAAGCGAGCGCGGGATCAGCACACGAATATCGACGCTGCTTAAGCTCCCCTCATCCACGCCCAGGCGAATGGTTTTCAAAAGTATTCGCAGATCGGTTGCCTCGGCAGCAAGCCGCTCAATCAGATCGGCGGCTTCTCTCAGTACAATATCGGCGTGGTCTTCTTGCCAAGTGGCGCATTTGTCGGCGTGGTTCCAGGCGTTCGTGTCTGGTTCGTAGCTTGGTTCGCAGTCGCATTCAAAGATGCTTGGCTTCTCAGCGAGAAACGTACGCAAGCCACGAAGCCACGCGGCATACTCTGCTGGCTTAAACCACTTAAGACGCAACGCCTGATCGTCTGTCATCTCGCCACCGCCACTTCCTCAATTACAAAGTCCACCAGCCCCTTGAAGAACTGGCCCACGAACAACACGCCGATCGGTCGCATAATGCCGTTTGCCTCTGGCGCGCGTCGCCATAACACCAGCAGATAGCCGCCGAACGCGAGTGCGAGCAACGCGAGCAGCAGCACGGCCGGCGGCGAACTGGAGCGCTTCACTCCCTCACCTCAGCCACATCCCCGCGCACTGCCCACGGCAGCCGCACCGGCTCGCACTCGGGAATGCTGTCCAGATCGATCGTCTCACCAGTGGCCGGCTGATACCGCTTATCCCAAGCGCGCTCAAACCAGAGGCGCTCCATATCCCGCTCGATAGCAGGCCGATCGAGATAATCATCCGACCGATCTTGATGTTCTACGGCGTAGTAGCCGCGCGCCTCGAGCGACCGCGTGATGGCGTGATTGAACAACAGGAGGAGCACGAACAGCACAGCCGCTAGCGCATAGCCGCGCCAGTCGGTTGAGACTTCGACACTCAGCACGCCAGGGATGAGTACGCCGTCATGCTGCCGCGCCTGGTACCCGAACGCCAGCAGCGCCAGCCACACGAAGCCGAGCACTGCCGCGCCGTAGGTGAGGTTGCTTACACGACGGCCAAGGAGATTCTGGCCGGGGATGCTGCGCCAAAAGGCGCTGAGAGCGGATGTCCATTTCATAGCTGGTAGCTCCTGGTAGAATAGCGCGCCGGGTATGGCGCTTGGTAGCTCCGGTGCCTGCGGTGTGTGTCTCTACCACACGCCGCGCCCGGCATCACCTATTTGCTCCTGAACAGACCGATCAACAGACCGATCCAACAACGAACGCCGCTTCCCAAAAAGGGAAGCGGCGTTCTGATGCGGTATTCTGTGGAGCCGGTGGTCGGGGTCGAACCGACGACCTGCTGTTTACGAACCAGATCGACACGCTTGTTCGTATCGCTCCGATTACCAGAATACCGCAT
>Ga0224723_1001694_pt1 | contig 13021 bp, 12 predicted proteins | sample Balambano_FR2_Me_FD_161647 | JGI IMG/M metagenome (GOLD analysis project Ga0224723, IMG submission 161647) | Freshwater sediment microbial communities from Lake Towuti, South Sulawesi, Indonesia - Balambano_FR2_MetaG | ecosystem: Environmental > Aquatic > Freshwater > Lake > Sediment | place...
CTCGGCCGCGTGCCGGCCGGACAGCGTGGCCATCGGGATGCCCGGCCCCGGATGCACCCCGCCCCCGGCCAGGTAGAGCCCCGCGACCCTGGTGCGCGCGCCCGGCCGGCGGAAGGCCGCCGTCAGTCCGTGCGGGCTGAGGCCATAGATCGCCCCCCGGCTGCCGGGAAACATCGCCGCGAACCGCTCGGGCGTCGTCAGCGCCGCCAGCCCCGGTTCCGGATCGAAGCGGAGCCCGAAGCGCTCCAGGCTCTGGAAGGTCCTCTGGCGGCATGTCCTGTCCTCATCGGCGGGGCGCGGGCGGCCGTCGGCGGCCGGAGCGTTCAGGATGATCTCGAAGCGCTCGGCGCCGGCCGGCGGCGGTCCGGCCCGGTCCTGCGCGCAGACATAAAGCGTCGGGTCGGCGGGCATCGCGCCCGCCGCGATTTCGCCGAACTCGCGCGCCGGATCGGCCGCGAACAGGACGTTGTGATAGGCCAGCGGCAGGCCCTCCGGCCGGGCGGCGAAGGACCAGACCCAGGCCGAGTGACTGCGCGGGTGGACGGCGCGGCGCGGCACCGCCGGCACCGCCCCGGGGCCCATTAGACCGTCGCGGAGCGCGGCCGGGTCGCCCGCATGGACGACCGTACCGCAGGCAAGGCGCCGCCCGTCGGACAGCCGAACGGCGGTGACGCGGCCGCCGGCCGTCTCGACCGCTACGGCGGCGGTGCCAGACAGGATGGTCGCGCCGCCCTTGACCGCCAGTGCCGCCAGGGTGGCGGCGAGCCGTGCCATGCCGCCCTCGACCGCCCAGACACCGCGCGCCTCGGCCGCCCAGATCAGCGCCAGCACCGCCGGGCTTCGGCCCGGCGCGCCGCCGACATAGGTGGCGTAGCGCCCGAACAGCTGCCGCAGGCGCGGGTCGCGGAACGAAAGCGCCAGCGCGCGGGCCAGCGTGACGCCGGGCAGGAGCCAGGGCAGCAGGCGCGGATTGGCGGCCAGGGCCGCGGCGATGCCCGCCGGATTCGGCGCGGGGCGCTGCATCACCGGCCGGTCGAAGGCGTCGAAAAGCGCGGCGGCGGTGCGGCAGAAGCCGAGAAACTCCCGCTCCGCCGCGGCGCCGCCGAAAGCCCGGATCGCGGCCGCATTGCGGTCCCGGTCGGCGGCAAGGTCCAGCGTCGAGCCGTCTGGCCACCAGTGCCGCGCGAGGACCGGCAGCGGCACCAGCCGCAGGTGATCCTCGATCCGGGTGCCCGCCGCCGCGAACAGCTCGTCGAACACCGCCCGCAGCGTCAGCACCGTCGGCCCGGCATCGACCGGGCCGGCCGCGGTCGGCCGGGTGCGCATCTTGCCGCCGGGCGTGGCGCCCTGGTCCACCAGGGTCACGCCCCAGCCCGCATGCGCCAGCCGGATGGTCGCGGCCAGCCCGCCCATGCCGGCGCCGATCACCACCACGCTGTCCGACCCGCTGCCCATGTCGGGATTGTTGACAGGGCACAGGGATCTGTCCAGTATGATTTACACCTGTGCTGTCACTTTGTGCTGACAGCGCCGTCCCACCCGGGCAGGAGGGCCGTGATGAAGCTGGACGCGCGGATCGAGGCGGCGATGGCGGGCGCCGTCGGCAGGGCGCAGGGCGGTGCCGCGCCGCCGCGGCTGGCGCAGGCGCTCCACTATGCCGTGACGCCCGGCGGCGCGCGGATCCGCCCGACCATCCTTCTGTCGGTGGCGCTGGCCTGCGGCGACGACCGCCCCGGGCTGGCCGATGCCGGCGCGGCGGCGCTGGAGCTGATGCATTGCGCCAGCCTCGTGCATGACGACCTGCCCTGTTTCGACGACGCGCCCATCCGGCGCGGCAAGCCGACGGTGCATCTGGCCTTTTCCGAGCCGCTGGCGGTGCTGACCGGCGACAGCCTGATCGTGCTCGCCTTCGAGCTTCTGGCGCGGGCGGCGGGCGATCAGCCGGGGCGCGCGCTCGAGATGATCCGCATCCTGACGCGCCGCTCGGGCATGCCGGGCGGCATCTGCGCCGGCCAGGGCTGGGAAAGCGAGAGCAAGGTCGATCTCTCGGCCTATCACCTCGCCAAGACAGGCGCGCTGTTCATCGCCGCGACGCAGATGGGCGCGGTCGCCGCCGGGCAAGAGGCCGAGCCCTGGTTCGAGCTCGGCGCGCGGATCGGCGAGGCCTTCCAGGTCGCCGACGACCTGCGCGATGCGCTCTACGACGAGGCGACGCTCGGCAAGCCGACCGGGCAGGACGCCGTCCACGCCCGGCCCTCGGCGGTGGCCGAGCTTGGCGTGCAGGGCGCGATCCGGCGGCTGTCGGACATCCTCGGCGGCGCGATCTCGTCGATCCCGTCCTGCCGGGGCGAGGCGATGCTGGCCGATCTGGTGCGCCGCACCGCCGAGCGGATGACCCCGGTCGCGCCGGTGCACGTCTGATGCACGCGTGACGGACCTCAGCGAACCGGTCGCGCCGGCGGCAGCGCGCAGGCGGTCCGGCTGGCTGAACCGGCTTTACGCCAATCCGCGGCTGCAGGCGAGCGCGCTGCGCCTGCCCGTCCTCGGCCGCATCGCGCGCCGCGAGGGCGCGGCGATGTTCGGCCTGGTCGGCGGTTTCGTGAACTCGCAGATCCTGCTGGCGCTGGTCGAGTTGCGCGTGCTCGAGGCGCTGCGCGAAGGGCCGCACTCGGCTGCGGCGCTGGCCCGCCCGGCGGGACTCGCGCCGGACCGGATGGACATCCTGCTGCAGGGCGGGGCGGCGCTGCGCCTGATCCGGCGGCGGCGCGACGGGCGCTTTGCGCTCGCCCGGCGCGGCGCCGTGCTGCTGGGAGTGCCGGGCCTCGCCGGCATGATCCGGCACCATGCCGTGTTCTACCGCGACCTCGCCGACCCGGTGGCGCTGCTTAGGGGCGGCGCCGACACCGGGCTGGCGCGCTTTTGGCCCTATGTGTTCGGCGCGGCCGGGCCGATCGACCCCGAGGTGGCGGCGGCCTATTCCGGCCTGATGAGCGACACCCAGGCGCTGGTAGCCGACGACACGCTGCGGCTGGTCGATCTGTCGGGCGTGCGCTGCCTGATGGATCTGGGCGGCGGCAGCGGCGCCTTCCTTGCCGCCGCGCTCGGGCGGCATGCGGGGCTGCGCGGCATCCTCTACGACCTGCCGCCGGTGGTGCCCGCGGCGCGGGCGCGTCTTGCCGCCGCGGGCCTTGCCGGGCGGGTGGAGGTCGTGCCGGGCAGTTTCCGCGACGGGCCGCTGCCGGCGGGCGCCGATGCGATCAGCCTTGTCCGCGTCCTCTACGACCATGCCGACGACACGGTGGCCAGGCTGCTCGCGGCCGCTCATGCCGCGCTGCCGGCGGGCGGGCGGCTGATCCTGTCCGAGCCGATGTCGGGCGGCGCGCGGCCCGACCCGGTCACCGACACCTATTTCGCCTTCTACACGCTGGCGATGGGCACCGGGCGCACCCGGTCGGCGGCGCGGATCACCGACCTGCTGACCGCCGCCGGCTTCCGGCGGATCCGCGTCCTGCCCGGGCCGCGGCCTTACGTGACCAGCGTCATCACCGCCGAGGCGACCGGACCCCGGACGGCACGCGCGGCGTGAGCGGCCGTGCCGCGGTGTCTATTTTGATTGACATACATAAGTGTAAGTCTAAACTTACAGAACGGGACGAAACCGCCAGACCCGACTCTCCCGGGCCGGCGGCGGCCCTGCACCAACCGAGGAGACGCCCTTGCAGACCGCCGCCGTCATCCTGTCCGGGCCTCGGTCGCTGGCGCTGTCGGCGCTCGATCTGGTGCCGCCCGGTCCCGACGATGCGGTCGTCGAGATCCGCCATTCCGCCATTTCGACCGGCACGGAAAAACTGTTCTGGGAAGGGCGGATGCCGCCCTTCCCGGGGATGGGCTATCCGCTCGTCCCGGGCTACGAGGCCGAGGGCGAGGTGGTCGAGGCGCCGGCCGGATCGCCGCTCCGCGCGGGCGACCGGGTGTTCGTGCCGGGCGCCACCTGCTTCGGTGCGGTCCGGGGCCTGTTCGGCGCGGCGGCGCATCACTTGGTGACGCCGGCCGCGCGGCTGACGCGGATCGATGCCGGTCTCGGTGCCGAAGGGGCGCTGCTGGCGCTGGCCGCCACCGCGCGTCACGCCATCGCCGCGCCGGGCCATGCGCTGCCCGACCTGATCGTGGGGCATGGCGTGCTCGGGCGGCTGCTGGCGCGGCTGACGCTCGCCGCCGGCGGGCCCGCGCCCACTGTCTGGGAGGTCGATCCGCGCCGCCAGGGCGGGGCGACGGGCTACAGTGTCGTCCACCCCGACGACGATTCGCGGCGCGACTACGAGGCGATCTTCGATGCCTCGGGCGATGCCGCGCTGATCGACACACTCGTCGCGCGGCTGAAGAAGGGCGGCGAGATCGTGCTGGCCGGCTTCTATACCGAGGCGATCAGCATCGGCTTCACCATGGCCTTCCTCAAGGAGGCGCGGCTGCGTGTGGCAGCCGAATGGACGCCCGCCGACATGGCCGCGACCCGCGCGCTGGTCGAGACCGGCGCGCTGTCGCTCGCAGGGCTGGTGACGCATTGCCGCCCGGCCGGCGAGGCGCCGGACGCCTATGCCGCGGCATTTTCCGATCCCGGCTGTCTCAAGATGATCCTCGACTGGAAGGGCCAGGCATGACGCTGGACATCCCGAACCTGAAGGACTTCGACACCCGCCTGCGGGCCGAGGCCGCGGACGAGCCGACGCTGGAGATCCCGCAGGACCCGCCGTCGAAGAAAACCCAGATCATCGCGATCTACGGCAAGGGCGGCATCGGCAAGTCCTTCACCCTCGCCAACCTCAGCCACATGATGGCCGAGATGGGCCGCCGCGTGCTCCTGATCGGCTGCGACCCGAAGTCGGACACCACCTCGCTCCTGTTCGGCGGCAAGGCCTGTCCGACCATCATCGAGACCTCGACCAAAAAGAAGCTCGCGGGCGAGGAGGTCCGGATCGGCGACGTCTGCTTCAAGCGCGGCGGCGTCTTCGCGATGGAGCTCGGCGGGCCCGAGGTCGGGCGCGGCTGCGGCGGGCGCGGCATCATCCACGGCTTCGAGCTCTTGGAGAAGCTCGGCTTCCACGACTGGGACTTCGACTATGTGCTGCTCGATTTCCTCGGTGACGTGGTCTGCGGCGGCTTCGGCCTGCCGATCGCGCGCGACATGGCGCAGAAGGTGATCCTGGTTGGGTCGAACGACCTCCAGTCGCTCTATGTTGCCAACAACGTCTGCTCGGCGGTGGAGTATTTCCGCAAGCTCGGCGGCAACGTCGGCATCGCGGGCCTTGTCATCAACAAGGACGACGGCACCGGCGAGGCGGCGGCCTTTGCCGCGGCGGTCCGGATCCCGGTGCTGGCGGCGATCCCGCAGGACGACGACCTGCGCCGCAAGTCCGCCAACTACCAGATCGTCGGCAGCCGCGAGAGCCGCTGGGGCCCGCTGTTCGCGACCCTGGCCGAGGCGGTGGCGCTGGCCCCGCCGGTGCGACCCGCGCCGCTGTCGCAGGACGGGCTTCTGAACCTGTTTTCCGCCGAGACCACGGGCAAGGATTTCGTCCTGCAGCCCGCCACCGACGCCGACATGCGCGGCGCGAACGCCATCCCGAAACCCTCGCTGGAAGTGGTGTACGACCATGCTTGACCTGGACCTGCTGGCCCAACTGGAACGCGAACTGGCCCGTCTGCGCGGAGGCAAGTGACCGTGCCGGCCGGCCCCGACCGCCTGACTGCCGAGCCGCCGGGCGATCCGGCGGCGGGCCCGCTGCCGGGCGGCGACGGGCTGGGCTGCCATGGCGGCGCTGCCGAGATGGCGCGGGCCGCGCGGGCGGCCGGGAAATCCGAGATCCTCGACCGCTATGCCCTCGACTATCCGCAAGGGCCGCATGACAAGCCGCAGTCGATGTGCCCGGCCTTCGGCTCGCTGCGGGTCGGCCTCCGGATGCGGCGGGTGGCGACGGTGCTGTCCGGCTCGGCCTGCTGCGTCTATGGCCTGACCTTCGTGAGCCATTTCTACGGCGCCCGGCGGTCGGTCGGCTATGTGCCGTTCAACTCGGAAACGCTGGTCACCGGCAAGCTGTTCGAGGATATCCGCGATGCGGTCCATGAACTGGCCGATCCCGACCGCTACGACGCGGTGGTAGTGACGAACCTCTGCGTGCCGACCGCCTCGGGCGTGCCGCTGAAGCTTCTGCCTTCCGAGATCAACGGTGTGCGGATCATCGGCATCGACGTGCCGGGCTTCGGTATCCCGACCCATGCCGAGGCCAAGGACGTGCTGGCCGGCGCCATGCTGCGCTATGCCCGCGCCGAGGCCGAGGCCGGGCCGGTGCAGGCACCCGCGCAGGGCCGCGGCGACCGCCCGACTGTCGCGCTCCTCGGCGAGATGTTCCCGGCCGACCCGATGATGATCGGCGCGCTGCTGGCGCCGATGGGGCTCGCCGCCGGGCCGGTGGTGCCCTGCCGGGAATGGCGCGAGCTTTACGCCGCGCTCGACAGCGCCGTCTGCGCCGCGATCCACCCCTTCTACGCGGCCGCGGTGCGCGAGTTCCAGGCGGCCGGCCGGGCGGTGGTGGGCTCGGCACCGGTCGGACAGGACGGCACCGCCGCCTGGCTGCAGTCGGTCGGCGACGCCTTTGGTATCTCCGCCGGCCGCATCGCTGCGGCCCAGAACGCTTTCCTGCCCGCCATCCGGGGCGCGATTGCGGCCGCGCCGGTCAAGGGCACCATCACACTGTCGGGCTACGAAGGATCGGAACTGCTGGTGGCGCGGCTCCTGATCGAGAGCGGCGCGGAGGTGCCCTACGTGGGCACGGCCTGCCCGCGCACGCCCTGGGCGGAGGCCGACCGCGACTGGCTGGAGGCGCGGGGGGTGACCGTCCGGTTCCGCGCCGCGCTGGAAGACGACCTCGCGGCGCTGGAGGCGGTGAAGCCGGACCTCGCGATTGGGACCACGCCGGTGGTGCAGAAGGCGAAGGAGCGGGCGACGCCCGCGCTCTATTTCACCAACCTGATCTCGGCCCGGCCGCTGATGGGGCCGGCGGGCGCGGGGAGCCTCGCGCAGGTGGTCAACGCCGCGATCGCGGGCCGCGGCCGGATGGAGGGCATGAAGGCCTTCTTCGCGGGGGTCGGGACAGTCGAGACCGCCGGCATCTGGGAAGGAGCGCCAAACCTGCGCCCCGATTTCCGCGCCCTGCACCAGAAGAAGCTCGACCGCGCCGCGAAGGCCGCGAAGGCCGAGGAAATGATCTGATGCTGATCCAGGATCACGACCGGGCGGGTGGATACTGGGGGGCGGTCTATGCCTTCTGTGCCGTCAAGGGGTTGCAGGTGGTGATCGACGGCCCGGTCGGCTGCGAGAACCTGCCGGTGACCTCGGTCCTGCACTACACCGACGCGCTGCCGCCGCATGAACTTCCGATCGTGGTGACCGGCCTCGGCGAGGAGGAGCTCGGCCGCGACGGCACCGAGGGCGCGATGCGCCGGGCCTGGAAGACGCTCGATCCGGCGCTGCCGGCGGTGGTGGTGACCGGCTCGATCGCCGAGATGATCGGCGGCGGCGTGACGCCGATGGGCACCAACATCCAGCGCTTCCTGCCGCGCACCATCGACGAGGACCAGTGGCAGGCGGCCGACCGGGCGATGACCTGGATCTTCACCGAATTCGGCATGACCAAGGGCCGGATGCCGCCCGAGGCGCCGCGGCCCGAGGGCGCGCCGCCGCGCGTCAACATCCTCGGGCCGATGTACGGCACCTTCAACATGGCCTCTGACCTCCACGAGATCCGCCGCCTCGTCGAAGGGATCGGCGCCGAGGTCAACATGGTGATGCCGATGGGCGCGCATCTGGCCGAGATGCGCCATCTGGTGAACGCCGAGGCCAACGTGGTGATGTACCGCGAGTTCGGCCGCGGCCTCGCCGAGATCCTGGGCAAGCCCTATCTGCAGGCCCCCATCGGGCTTGAGTCCACCACGCGGTTTCTGCGCAAGCTGGGCGAGCTTCTGGGCCTCGACCCCGAGCCCTTCATCGCCCGCGAGAAGCACTCGACGCTGAAGCCGGTCTGGGACCTGTGGCGGTCGGTGACGCAGGACTTCTTCGCCACTGCGAGCTTCGGCATCGTCGCCAACGAGACCTATGCCCGCGGCGTGAAGGCCTATCTGGAGGGCGACCTCGGCCTGCCCTGCGCCTTCGCGGTCGCCCGCAGGGCCGGATCCAAGACCGACAACGAGACCGTTCGCGGCCTGTTGCGCCAGCACCGGCCGCTGATCGTCATGGGCTCGATCAACGAGAAAATGTATCTGGCCGAAATGCGCGGCGGGCCCGGCGCTCAGCACGGGCCGCAGCCGGCCTTCATCGCCGCGAGCTTCCCCGGCGCCGCGATCCGCCGCGCCACCGGCACGCCGGTGATGGGCTATGCCGGCTGTGTCTGGCTGCTGCAGGAGGTCTGCAACGGCCTGTTCGAGGCGCTGTTCCACATCCTGCCGCTCGGCACCGAGATGGACGCGGCCGCGGCCACGCCGGCCACGCTGCGCCGCGACTTCCCCTGGGACCCCGAAGCGCAGGTCGCGCTCGACCGGATCGTCGCCCGCCACCCGGTGCTAACGCGGATCAGTGCCGCGCGGTCGCTGCGCGACGCGGCCGAGAAGGCCGCACTCGATGCCGGCCAGGAACGTGTCGTCAAGGAAACGGTCGAGGCCGTGAGCGGCCCCGACGGGAGTTTTGGGAAGGGAGAGACGCGATGAGCGACCATACCGCCAACGGTCCGGCGCCGCGGCACCAGCGGGTGCCGAGGGCGGAATACCGCATCTACTTCGCGGCGATCTTCGTCGCGGCGCTGCCGTTCACGCTCGCGGCCACGATCGCCGATCTGGTGACCGGGCACGAGACCAAGGATCCGGTTCGCCGCGCGCTGGCCGAGGCGCGGGCGATCACGCCGCACATCTTCTCGGCCTGACCGGGCCGGCACGACCTTCGGCCGCCCCGGGGCGGCCGAGGACAGAACGTCTGCCACCCCGTTCCGGGGCGACAGTCGGTCGGAAGGGCCGCAAGGCCCGACCGGAACCCCGCAGCGGGGAACGCTGCGTCAGTCTGACGATCCGGAGGAGAGTATGGCTGATAGAACCGACCTGAGCTTCACAGGTCTCACCGACCAGCAGGCGCAGGAACTGCATTCCGTCTACTTGAGCGGGCTCTGGCTGTTCTCAGCCGTCGCCGTCGTCGCTCATCTGGCGGTCTTCATCTGGCGTCCGTGGTTCTGAAGGGGAAGAAGACATGGCTAAGTTCTACAAGATCTGGCTGATCTTCGATCCGCGTCGCGTGTTCGTGGCACAGGGCGTGTTCCTGTTCCTTCTGGCCGCGATGATCCACCTCGTGCTGCTCAGCACCCCGGGCTACAACTGGTTCGAGATCGCCGGCGCGAAGTACAACCGCGTCGCCGCGGCACCGGCCGAGTAACGGGCAGAAGCCCCCTGTTGCGGGCGGCCCGGTCCGCCCGCGACCATTCGACCAACAGAAACCGGATGCGACGGCGCCGCCCCGAGCGGCCGCGCGTCGGCCCGCGAGCGGAGAGGGAAGCATGGCACTGCTCAGCTTCGAGCGAAAATACCGCGTGCCGGGCGGCACGCTGGTCGGCGGGAACCTGTTCGACTTCTGGGTCGGCCCTTTCTACGTCGGCTTCTTCGGGGTCACGACCTTCTTCTTCGCGGCCCTGGGCACGATCCTGATCTTCTGGGGCGCGGTCCTGCAGGGAGAATGGAACCCCTGGCTGATCTCGATCGCGCCGCCCGACATCGCCTACGGCCTGTCGGCCGCGCCCTTGCGCGAGGGCGGGCTGTGGCAGGTCATCACCATCTGCGCCACCGGGGCCTTCATCTCCTGGGCGCTGCGCGAGGTCGAGATCGCGCGCAAGCTGGGCATCGGGCTGCATGTCCCGGTGGCCTTCGGTGTCGCGATCTTCGCCTATCTGTCGCTGGTGGTGATCCGGCCGATCCTGATGGGGGCCTGGGGCTATGCCTTTCCCTACGGCATCTTCAGCCACCTCGATTGGGTGTCGAACACCGGCTACACCTACGGCAACTTCCACTACAACCCCGCGCATATGGTCGCGATCATCTTCTTCTTCACGACCTGCCTCGCGCTGGCGCTGCACGGATCGCTCGTCCTTTCTGCCGTGAACCCGGTCAAGGGCCGCGAGATCCGCTCTCCCGACCATGAGGACACGTTCTTCCGCGACCTGATCGGCTATTCGATCGGCACGCTCGGCATCCACCGGCTGGGCCTTCTCCTTGCCCTCAATGCCGGCTTCTGGAGCGCCGTCTGCATCCTGATCTCGGGCACGATCTGGTTCGACCAATGGGTGGTCTGGTGGGACTTCTGGCTGCAGCTGCCGTGGTGGGCGAACATCGAAGGAGGCGTGAATGGCTGAGTATCAGAACATCTTCACCCAGGTGCAGGTGCGCGCGCTTCCCGAAATGGGGATGCACGAGGAGGTGGAGCTTGAAAGCCGCACCACCCGGGCAGGGTTCTCGAACCTGCTCGGCTGGTTCGGCAACGCGCAGCTCGGGCCGATCTATCTCGGCGCCTTCGGCGTGATCTCGATCGCGACCGGGCTCGTCTGGTTCACGATGGTCGGCGCCTGGTACTGGTATCAGGCCGGCTTCAACCCCGGCGTCTTCCTGCGCGATCTGTTCTGGTTCTCGCTGGAGCCGCCGGCGCCGGAATACGGCCTGTCCTTCCCGCCGCTGGCGGAGGGCGGCTACTTCCTGATCGCCGGCTTCTTCTTCCTGATCTCGCTTTCGACCTGGTGGGTCAGGACCTACCTCCGGGCCGAGGCGCTCGGCATGGGCAAGCACGTGGCCTGGGCCTTTGCCAGCGCCATCTGGCTGGTGCTGGTGCTGGGCCTGATCCGGCCGATCCTGATGGGGTCGTGGTCCGAGGCGGTGCCCTACGGCGTCTTCACCCATCTCGACTGGACCAACAACTTCTCGCTGACCTACGGCAACCTGTTCTACAACCCGTTCCACGCGCTCTCGATCGCCTTCCTCTACGGCTCGGCGCTGCTGTTCGCGATGCACGGGGCGACGATCCTGGCGGTCAGCCGGTTCGGCGGCGACCGCGAGATCGAGCAGATCGTCGACCGCGGCACGGCCTCCGAGCGCGCCGCCCTGTTCTGGCGCTGGACCATGGGCTTCAACGCGACGATGGAGGGCATCCACCGTTGGGCCTGGTGGTTCGCCGTCCTGACGACGCTGACCGGCGGGATCGGCATCCTGCTGACGGGCACTGTCGTGGACAACTGGTATGTCTGGGCGCAGGACCACGGCTTCGCCCCGCTCGACTGATCGCGAAGGAGAACGGAATGTCCGACAAACCCTACTTCGAGCAGACCGAACGCCAGCGCCTCAGGGCCTGGATCCTCACCGAGATGCTCGGTGGTGCCGGCAGGGCCGCGCTCGTCCTCGTCGCGATCCTGGTGGTGATGTACCTGATCCATCTCCTTGGTCTGGCTCTGCCCGAGGACAGCAAGACCGCCCCGCCGCCGATGCCGCAGCGCAGCGGCGCCCTGCAACAGCCGCTGGCGCCGCCGGCCTTCGGCTGAACGACACCGGACGGTCCCGCCAGCGCGGGGCCGCCCGGTCCGGTTTCGGGCCCGATCCGCCGGGGCCCGGATCCCGCGTCCGGCGAGACGGCATCGACCGTCCCGGTTCGCTTCCTGTTGGCGACAGGCAACTGTGGTGCCGTGTGCCTGGCACACGGCACCCCCTTTGCCTCCCCATTCACGGAGACTGCCGATGTCCCGTCCCGCGACCCCGCTTCTCGACCGCATCGCCGGCCCGGCCGACCTCAAGGCGCTGAGCGACAGCCAGCTGGCCGAACTTGCCCGGGAACTGCGCGCCGAGGTCATCTCCGCCGTGTCCGAGACCGGCGGGCATCTCGGCTCGTCGCTCGGCGTGGTAGAACTGACAGTGGCGATCCACGCCGTGTTCAACACGCCGTCCGACAAGCTGATCCTCGATGTCGGCCACCAGTGCTATCCGCACAAGGTGCTGACCGGCCGGCGCGACCGCATCCGCACGCTCAGGCAGGAGGGCGGGCTGTCGGGCTTCACCAAACGCTCCGAAAGCGAGTTCGACCCGTTCGGAGCGGCGCATTCCTCGACCTCGATCTCGGCCGCGCTCGGCTTTACCATCGGGCGGGAGATGGGGATGCCGACGGGCGACGCGATCGCCCTGATCGGCGACGGGGCAATCAGCGCCGGCATGGCCTATGAGGCGATGAACCATGCCGGCGACCTCGGCCGCCGGCTGTTCGTGATCCTGAACGACAACGAGATGTCGATCGCCCCGCCGGTCGGTGCGATGTCGAAGTATCTGAGCGGGCTGAACCCGCTTCTGCCCTTCGCCCGGCTGGCCGAGGGGATGGAGGCGGCGCTGCCCGGCTCCTTGCGCGAAGGCGCGCGGCGGGCCCGCGCGCTGGTCACCGGCCAGCCCGACCGCGGCACGCTGTTCGAGCAGCTGGGCTTTGCCTATATCGGCCCGGTGGACGGGCACGACATGGCCGAGCTGCTGGCGGTGCTGCGCGCGGCCCGCGTGCGCGCCTCGGGCCCGGTGCTGATCCACGCGATCACCAAGAAGGGCAAGGGCTATGCCCCGGCCGAGACGGCGGCCGACAAGTATCACGGCGTGGCGAAGTTCGATGTCGCCTCGGGCGCGCAGAAGGCGTCGAAGTCGAACGCGCCGTCCTATACCAAGGTGTTCGGCCAGGCGCTCCTGACCGAGGCGCGGGCGGATGCGCGCATCGTCGCGATCACCGCCGCGATGCCCTCGGGCACCGGCGTGGACATCCTTGCCAAAGCAATGCCGCAGCGGGTGTTCGATGTGGGCATCGCCGAGCAGCATGCGGTGACGATGGCCGCCGGCATGGCGGCCTCGGGCCTGCGGCCGTTCTGCGCGATCTACTCGACCTTCCTGCAGCGCGCCTATGACCAGGTGGTACATGACGTCGCGT
>Ga0224723_1001695_pt1 | contig 13021 bp, 13 predicted proteins | sample Balambano_FR2_Me_FD_161647 | JGI IMG/M metagenome (GOLD analysis project Ga0224723, IMG submission 161647) | Freshwater sediment microbial communities from Lake Towuti, South Sulawesi, Indonesia - Balambano_FR2_MetaG | ecosystem: Environmental > Aquatic > Freshwater > Lake > Sediment | place...
CGTATGCGCTCTTGGGACCAACGCTAGATTCTGGCGCCCAGGCACCCGATCGTTTTATCCACTACGCGCGGAATACGGGCCGGTAGTATGGCAAGCCTCTGTAACCGCGCCTTGGATGCAGCGTACATTCTCTTTGGCGGCGAGGCCGGACTAAAAATCAGCCTCGAAAACCTCTCCGAGGAGACGGGCCGCGAAATAGAAATCGCGGCCTTCGTCCTGGAACGCCGCATGTGGGGGTCGAAGTGGAATGACCGCGACGCGCAGACTCGATTGCCGCGCGTTTCGTTCTCGCTCGCCCGGCTTAAGAGCAAAGGCGCCGAGAAGTTATCGCGTAATGCCGCGAGCGCGACCCTACAAGTGGAGATCGCCGCGTCGGGCGAAAAGCCAGAGCAGGTCTCCGAAGAGATCAGCAACTATATCGACGGTGTGATTGACGTACTAGACCGCAACCGCGGCCTCTGGGCAGCGGGCGTCTTTTACGCCGGCGAGTTTGAAGTGGATATCAAAGCATTGGCCAAGGGCGGCCTGAACTATACGCAGAGCGCCGTGTTCGAAATCGAAGTTTACCTTTGGCACGAAATCTAAGGACGACATATGCCGAGCGAATACATTGCAACGCATTCCAACCGGGTTTACCTCAAAAGCGAGATCGATCACCCGGAACTGAACGAGATGAGCGAGGCGCAAATCGCGCCGGTAACAAGTCTCCGCGTTTCGACAAAGCGGAAGCAACTTTTCCGCCAGGATAAGACGGGCTATCGCAGCGAAACGCCTGTGTTAGGGCCCCAACGGGAACTGATAGAAGTGGCCATGAACCTTTACGGCACGGGATGGGACGGGGGTTCAACGAAGACTCCGATTAGCCCGGTCCTCGAGAGCGGCTTCTGCGCGGCCACCCGCGTAGGTCAGAGTTTCGGCGTCGCTGCCGTCACCGGCTCGAATGTGACATTCGATTCCGACACGAACCTCGCGCCCGGCGACGCGTTAGTTTTCGGCCAGGAGATGCGTTTCGTCGCGGCGCTAGCCGGCCCGAGAGATGTGACCCTCAACGCACCCTTCACGCTCGAGCCTTCGGCGGGAGCGACTCTGCAAGGCAGCGCCGGTTTGAACGCAGGCGATAGTCTACGCACGGTAAGCGCGCTGGATACTTGGAGCCCCGCCCCGGCGGTGCAGCGACTCCTGACCGGACTCGTGGCCGACAAGCTAACGATCGAGATCAATAACGACTTCCTCGAGATTGGCATGAAGGGCTACGCTCAGAACCTGTTTGATAGCGTGAGCGGTTCGGGCGGCGCCGGCTTTGTGTTTCCGCCGGCGCCGTCGGGCGCCGCAAACATTCTGGCGTCGCCGATTGCCGGCCATCTGGGTCAAGCCGTAGTCGGCGTTGACGGCACGCGCGTCTGTACGCTAACGGAAGCGAGAATCACCATCGACAACAACGTTGATCCGCGAACCGATGAGTTCGGCTGCTACGGCACCAAAGCTTTTGTACTCGGCAAGCGGCGTGTCACTCTCGACATGACGCTCTTCGAACGCAACGATAGCTTGAGCCAGTCGCTGTACGCACGGGCGGTCAACAATGCGCCGGTGCCCGTGATGCTGCAAGTCGGGAATCAGGCCGGGGCGATGTTCGGTATCTACCTGCCGGCCGTGCTCTTCGCTGTTCCAGAATTCGACGACAAGCAGGCTCGCTTGCTGTGGCGCTTCCAGTCTTCACTGGCTTTAGGCGCGGCAAACGACGAGATATTCATTGCACAGCGCTAGGAGCTTCGCCAGCTATGGACTTACTTCACGAAGTGGAGTTCCGGCCGCCGAGCCATCCGCATCTGCTTGTTTACATAAGGCGGATCTCGATGGCCCGGCGACTGCGATTTCTCGCGCAGAATCATGACTTGATGCGGACGGTCAATTTTCCAAGACACGGAGAGGCCGCCGGGCTGATCCATGCGCAAGAGCGCGCCGAAGCCGAGATTGAACTGAGCCGCAGGATTCTTTCAGAAATGGTGGATCGCATTGACGGTGCGGCCGCTCGAGCTGAGGCGATCGCCGATTGGCTTATCCAAGAAGCGCCGCAAACTTTGTGCGTCGAGATACTCGAACGGGCTGGCGAGGCCATGATCCTGGGCGAGGAGTCTCGAAAAAAATAGTTGCCGCCTCCCGGTATCTCTCCAGCCGGACTCGCTGGGAGTGCGGCGACTGCCTACATAGGGACTTGGCGAAGTTCAGGCGTTGCGCCATTTTGGGTCACGCCGCGGGCCAGACGCCCGTGTGGGCGAAGGAAGGGGCCGTGTATTTTCAGTGCCCCGAGAGTCAGTTAACTGGAGAACTTCACTACTGGTTGAGCCTAGATGCGCTAATGCGCGGTTATTCGAACGTTCCGTGGCTCGAACTGCCGGCGGTGGATTGCGATGCGCTGCAAACACTGTGGCGCTATCAGGAGAAACGACATGGAAGCAACGAATGAATCGCGACTCGGCGAGGTCCTTTCCCAGATTGTGGACCGGCTCGAGGACGCCAATGCCGCTACGCGCTTGACTCAGGATCCGGTGTCCCGGTTTACACAAATCTCTGGGGTTCGCGCGGCCGCCCCGCCGGCTCCGGCCGAAAACCAAAGTATGGTCCGCGGCTTCGCGTACGCCGCGCTCAACGTGCTCAATCCGATACGCGCCAACAGCCCGGCCTCTTTCATCAGCAATCTATTCCTCGGACCGGTTTGGCGGGGCCTCTTCAGTCTCTTCGGAAACGGCGACGACCAGCCGGAGCCGGTGCTCAATCGATTTCTCCGGCCGGAAGACGTTTCAAGCGCGGTGAGTGCGCAGACGGACGCCTCCGGACGCAGTGCAGCGCTCGGCAGCGATAGTTTTGGTCAGACTCGCTCCACCCCAACGGCGCCCGCCATGCAAATCAACATTCAAGCCCTTGACGCACGTTCCGTGATGGAGCGGAGCGAAGAAATCGCTTCCGCTGTGCGCCAGGCCATGCTCACCAATCACCCAATCAATGAAAGCCTGTCGGAGCTCTAAACCATGCAGTTTCCTCAATTAGACACCGCCGTGAGCGTGCAATACAGCGCCGCGAAAGAGCGCAAGGTGCGGCACCGGGCGCATCATTTCCTGGGCGATGGCCGGCAAAGCCACGTTGAAGCCACTTCGAGCGGCTTGATCTGGCGATTGCGCTATGAATCACTCAACAACGCGGAAGCCAACCGACTGCGGCATTTCTGCGAGTCCTTGCACTTCGGTCAAACTTTCATTTTTATTGACCCGTGGACGGGCGACACCTTCGCCAACTGTCGCTTGCGGAACAGCGCTTTTGCTCTCGAGGCCGGCGCTTCCCGTACTTATCGCGCGCAGCTAGAGGTGGAAGATGCCAGTTGATCCGCTCCTTGTTTTTCCTGCGTCTGACGCGGGTTTTCTGGCACAGTTTCCGGTCGAGTACGAATCGCAGAGGCGCGGCCCGCATAACGTGTTTCGAGGCGGAGCCGCGATCTTCTCGCCCGCAGAATCACGCTTGAAGAGCCGTTGGGCATTAAGCTTCGGACACCTGAGCAATGGGGAACGAGACCGGATGGAAGAGTTTTTGGCCCTGGCGGAAGGCGAAGGAAAGTCGTTTCTCTTTTTCGATCCTTTGGGGAATCTTCTGCAACACTCCATGGACCTCGAGAATCCAGTCTGGGTTCGATCAGGCGCTGTCGACGTCGCGGCGTTTGAAGATCCTCAGTTGGGCGCGGCCTTCGTGCTGACCAATTCCGGGACGGGCTGGGGCTCGCTCGAGCAGACGATTTCTTTCGGACATGGCTTCCTGGGCTGCTTCAGCCTCGGCCTTAAGTGGGATTCTCCGGTGCAGGTACGGTTACGGATCGCCGACGCCGACGGCCAATCGGAGCTTGCCACTTCGGCTATGGAGTCTCGCCGCGCCGCCATCAAGCGGAAGGCGGCCGCCACGGTCGCGTCGAGCACCGTCTCGATTCAACTTGCGCCCAATTCACAAATTATCGTCGCCGCCCCGCAGTTGGAGATCGGAGCGCAAGCATCGGCATACTTTCCAACGGGACAACGCAGCGGAGTCGTCGAGAAAGCCTACCTGCGGCAGGATTCGTATCGTTGGACATCTCTGGCGCCTCATGCGCACCGGTTGGAACTCATCGTAGAAAGTGACCGTTCGTAATGACTTTTCTAGAACGTAAAGATCAGGCCGTCATTCCCGCCACGGCCCTCCTTTGTCAAATCACTCCGCGCGGCGGCGCCACACTCTACTGGGCCACAACGCCCTGCGTCCACGGCGCGCTGAGCTACTCGGCGCGAATCAGCACTGAGCAAAAGAATGAGTGGCGATTTTCGGCGGACCTCGCGGCGGAAAGCGCAGCCAATGTCCAGATTCTCGCCGCGAATGCCGATGGCGCGGTGTCGGAGCTTCGCCGGAGCGGCGCACTCAAGGGCGCGCGAATCAAGTTGTTTGGCGCTGTGCTGAGCGGCGCGAATGTCGAGGATGCATACGCGCTCTTTACAGGGATCATCGACAACGTGGTCGAAGCCAGTTCGCGCACGGCGAAGATCATCGCGCTCAGCCGCTTGAGTGCGGTGCGCAGCAGCTTCCCTCCCATGCGCATTCAGAAGCAATGTTCCTGGGCATTTCCAAAGAATGAAGCGGAACGCGCCGCGGCGTTGAGTTCCGGCGAAGACGGCCGCTACTCGCCGCTGTTCCGCTGCGGCTACTCAGCCGGTATAGCGGGTGGATTTGGAAATCTTGATGGGGACACGCCGTTCACGAGTTGCGACTACACCCGCGTATCCTGCGAGGCGAGGGGAATGTTCGACAAGGACTCTGCTGGCCAAACGACGCGTAGATTTAGCGGCATCGAGTTCGTGCCGCCTGCTATCCAGGTGCGCGGTCATGGGGAATCGAGCGGACGCTTGTCAAGCCTCGTCAGTCTGGACACGCGCTACAACGATGTAGTGCCCGCGATTTACGGTATGGGCTGGATGCAAGCCCCGGTGGTCTTCTCGCGGAATGACGGCAATCTGACCCGTTCGGAGGTCTTGCTTGGCCTGGGCGAAATCGAAGATGTTGTCAAGGTGTTGGTCAACGGCTTTGAGATCCCGCGGGCTGTAGATGGAACCAATATGACGGGTACGGGGTGGTTTCAGGTGGTCACCACGGGCGGCCGGACCGGCGGTTTCAACATGAACTTCACCGACGGCGCGGGGGTTCCGCAAGGTGATCCGTATGGAAGCCTCGCCTACCTCTCCGTCGTCGTGCCCAATAAAGTTAGCGACGGCAAAAGCACTCCGAAAGTCGAAGTGCTACTGAGGGGGATTCGCCTGCCAGTACTCGACGCCAGCGGCGCGCTCGTGAGCACCGGCTGGAGCACAAATCCAGCCTGGATCCTTTGCGACATACTGCGCCGTTGCGGGTGGGGGCTTGACGAACTGAATCTAGCCAGCTTCGTGGATGCGGCAGCCTATTGCGATGCCGCCGTCACGCACTTGGACGCAAATGGAAACGCGCGTACCGGCAAGCGTTTCGAAGTGAACCTTGTGCTCCGCCGCCGCTACACGCTGGTGGAGCTATTAAGGGGAATCCGGCTTGCATCGCTCCTTCGGCTCGGCATTGATGCGGAAGGCCGGCTATATCTTCGGCCGGAATCCACGCTCGCGCAGCAGCAACCCGCTAAGCCTGCGGGTAGCAACGCTGAGGACGCTCTACTCGGCGGGTGGGCCGCCTACGAATTCGACGACGGGAAGTATGGCCGCCATGGAATTTGTTTGAAGGCAAACGGCGAGCCGGAGTTCGAGTTCACCTCGAAGCCTAGCCACGACGCTCCCAACCACGTGAGCGCGGAGATTCAGGACGCCCTGAATGAGTTCCGGCAGGACAGTTTTTCACTGGCGGACACGGATGATATTGCCGAACGGCGGCAAGAAATTCAACAGACGCTGCCCGTACTAGGCCTCCCAAACTTGCCGCAGGCCATCCGAGTCGGCCAAACCTGGCTCAATAAGTCTATTGCCGGGAACGCCTATGTCGGATTTCGCACGTCTCTGCGCGGCGTCCATTTGCGACCGGGCGACTTGATCAGCGTCACCTACGAGAAGCATGGCTTCGATAAGACGCTCTTTCGGGTGCTGGAATGCAGCATTGGCGCTTCGCTCGATTCGGTCGGTATTGTCGCTCAGTTGCACCAGGATCATTGGTACTCTGACGATCCTCGCGTTCGCTACGACCGCAGGCGCATTTATGCGTGGGCGAATCGAAGCGCGCGAGCAATACTTCCGCTCGAAGCGAGCGAAAGTATTGACTTCGATGAGAACGGGTTCGAGAAGGCGGCGCTGCGGATTCCTTTTGTCCGGCCGGTGAGTCCAGAGGTTGGCCTCGCGGTGCCGCTCGTGAGCTTTCAGTATTCGATTGCGAGCACGGGCGGAAACCTAAGTCCCGGAAATTACTACTACGGATTCACGTCCGTGAGCGCCGCTGGGGCCGAATCGGCGCTCTCCACGCTCGTACCGGTGCATATCGAGAGTAGCGGAGCGAACCATGTGGTCACTCTGCAAGGCTTGAGCTTTAATGGCTCGGCTGCGTCGATGAATGTTTATCGCGGCACGTCGCCTTATCGCTTGATGCGGATCGCCTCAGCGGCGGCGCTTGGGTCGCAATTCATCGATGAGGGGAGCGTACCCCAGTCTGTGCTGCCGCCGGATGCAAACTACAAGCAGCTCCGCTCCTATTTCCGCAGGCAGTACTTGCCGTCCCAATCGGCGGATACCTTCTCGGCCAATTCGATCGGGAACTCGGGACTGAGTTTGACCAGCGACGAGTGGGCCGGCAAGACCATCGTTATCCGCGGCGGGAAAGGCCAAGGTCAGGAGCGGCGCATCGTGTCGCACACGGCGTCGGTATTCACGCTCGAATCGCCCTGGCAAACGTCACCCGATGCAACATCCCAATTCGCGGTGGTCCATACCGAATGGACTGCGGCCCAGGCTTCGGAGAGCTCCGAGATCGTCGTCTATCTGCCTCTGCTGAGCACGGAAACTTTCGAAGTAAATCTTCGTTCCGTGGATGCCAATGGAGATGAACTCGAAAGCTTCGAGTCGCCGAGCGTTTTGTGGCAGATTGGCGTCGGCGGCAGCGGGAGCGGCGATACCGGCGTTCCCCCAGAACCGAGCTTTGGGTTCCGATTGCTCGAAGGCGGAACAATCTCTATCGGCGGTTTCGCGTTCTCTCAGTTTTCTAACCTGAGCAGCGCCTACGCCGCAAAGCTGGGCTTGTTGTACTGGGATGAGTTGACGGCGCCGACGGCACTAAGCCTAAGCGCAAACGCCACGGAAGCGGCCGCCTCGCTTTTTGTGGACGGGCTTGTGCAGCCTTTGGAAGACGGCGACTATTTGCAGATCGGACAGGAGCTTCTTCGTGTGGTGGAGCGTGTGGGAGCGACGAACGAGTACGTAGTCGTCCGCGGCAGTCATCTTTCCCCGGCGGCCGGGCATGCGGCGGGCGCTCCCATTTTCAAGTTGGAGCGCCGCGATGAGGTGATTAACGTACTTCCCGGTTTGCTGACTTCTACGGCGGGGGCGCGCTTTCGCTACAACACCCGCTTCCCCTATGTTCGAATCGCCGCGGCGGAACTTTCCATCTATAACAGGCTCGGCGGCGGCGCCGTGCGTCAAGAGTGCTACACGCAACAGGAAGGCGATGGCGTGCGCACGCTGTCGGGCGGGCAGATTGCTTTCAGCGTAGGAGGCTATCTCGCCATCGAAGCCTCGGCGGCGAGCCCGTACATCACAGAACGCGAAATGGCGGTTGGCGATGTCTCCGCGGCGGTGGTCGAAGCGCCCGGCGGCGCGCCGGTAGAGATTTTAGTTCGCGTGGACGGAACTGAGTACGCCAGCCTGACGATCGCCGCGGGTAGCTTTACCTCGGCCCCGCTCAGCCGCTTCAATCATCCGCCCATTCCCGCGGGCGCGACGATCACCTTCGACATCACAAGCGTTCCGCCGGCGGCGCTAGGATCGCCGGGCCGGGACCTGACGGTGTTTCTGCAAGTGTGACGGATAATGGCGTTTTGATCTCGATTCAAAACGTCTCGAAGCGATACCAGGGCGCGCGATGGAGCGCGCCTTGGCGCCGCGAGAAGTCTAACGGCGAGTTCTGGGCGCTCCGGAACATCGATATGGATATCGAGCGCGGCGAGTGCTTCGGCATCTTAGGCCCGAACGGTTCGGGCAAGTCGACGCTGCTCGAAATCGTAGCGGGCATTCTGGAGGCGACCGAAGGACGCGTGCTCTTAGGCGGGCGCGTCAGCGCGCTGCTCGAACTCGGCGCGGGTTTCAATCCCGAGTTCAGCGGCCTTGAAAACGTGCGCTTAAATGCTGAGTTGCTGGGGATGAGCCGGGACGAGATCGAATCGCGGATGCCGGCGATCGAAGCATTCGCGGAGATTGGTGAGTTCTTCCGGCGCCCAGTTCGCGAGTACTCAAGCGGCATGTACGTGCGGCTTGCCTTCGCTGCCGCCATTCACCAGGAACCCGAAATCTTGATCGTGGACGAGGCGCTGGCGGTCGGCGACGTACGCTTCGCGAACAAGTGCATCCGGCGTCTGGAAGAGCTAAAGGACGGCGGCACTACGGTCTTGTTCGTCTCGCACGATTTGGGCTTGGTGAAACGGCTGTGCGCGCGTGCCGCGCTATTGTGGCAAGGCCGGTTGGAAGCACTCGGTACGTCCAAGGAAGTCTCCGACCTCTACATCCGTAAGGCGCAGAACGGGTCGCCAAGTGCAGCTACCGCCAAGCCGGGCGCCCCAGCTTGGTTTGTGAAGCTCGCTCTAAACGAATCGCGTTTCGAAATCGGCGAGGAAATTGTGGTCGAAACGCATGTTGAAGTTGATGAGCCGCTCCCGGGCCTTCAGTTCGGGATTCTAATCCGCAACCGCCAAGGCATCGAGATCGCCGGCACCAACAATACGATCGAACATACGCCGATCGGCCCATTCCCCGAACGGGGACGGGCGCGCCTGCGGGTTGCATTTCCATGCCGTTTCACGCGCGGGGAGTATTCCATTACGCTCGCCGTGCAAGGGCCGAACGGCGAGGCGTTTGATTGGCGGGACGATTGCTTGGCTTTTCAAGTGACCGACCCGCGGGATTATGCCGGCAGCGTTGCGTTGGATGCTACCTTTGAATGGACCCAAAGCGATGAGTAGTCACGAGAGAGTTCTGAGAATCCAGGAAGCTCTAGCCGCGCTCGATCTCGATGCGTGGCTTTTCTTCGATCACCATTCGAGAGACCCCCTCGCTTATCGAGTTCTGGGATTCCTGCCGAAACAAAGCGTTACCCGCCGCTGGTACTACTTGATTCCCCGCCAAGGCGAGCCGCATGCGCTGGTGCACCGGATTGAATCGAAAGTCCTCGAAGCACTTCCGGGGCAGCAGCATATCTACTCCGGTTGGCGGACGCACCAGGACGGTTTGGGCGTCATCTTGTTCGGGCTTAAGAAAATCGCCATGCAGTACTCACCGGGCTGCGCTATCCCTTACGTCTCGATGGTGGATGCGGGTACGCTTGAGTTTGTCCGGTCTTTTGGCGTGGAGGTTGTAAGTTCCGCCGACCTAATCCAGCAATTCGACGCCACCCTTTCACCCGAACAGATCGACTCTCATCTAAGCGCAGGCGTAAAGATGGACGAAATCCGGGCAGCATCCTTCGCCAAGGTCAGCTCCGCCTTGCGCGACGGTGCCCCCATAAACGAGTGGGCCCTGTATACCTGGATGCGGGAACAGTTTGATCGGGAAGGCTTGGTCACCGATCACGGACCGATCGTCGCTGTCAACGAGCATGCCGCGGACCCACACTACGAGCCTTCCCCGGAAACATCGAGCGCGATACGAAGCGGGGATTTGCTGCTGGTCGATATGTGGGCCAAATGGAATCGGCCGGGCTCCGTATACTACGACATCACGTGGACGGGCTATGGTGGCTCGGCGCCTCCGAGCGAGATGGACCACGTGTTTGGTGTGGTGAAAGCGGCCCGAGATGCAGGCCTGGCCCAGGTCCAGGAAGCTTTCGCCTCCCAGCAAGCGCTCCGCGGCTACGAGGTCGACAACGCCACGCGAGAAGTAATCGATAAGGCCGGCTACGGCGACCGATTCGTGCACCGTACGGGACATTCGATCGCCGAGGACGTCCACGGCACCGGGGCGAACATGGACGATCTGGAAACACACGATGAACGGCGGGTCTTGGCCAACACCATTTTCTCCATCGAGCCGGGAATCTATCTGGATCGCTTCGGCATCCGAAGCGAATTCAACGTGCTCGCCCAAGATTCGAGCGCCCGGGTGACGGGCGAGATCCAACATCAGCTCCTGCGTCTTTTGCCTTAGATTCGCCTGCGGGCCGCGATCCCGCAACCGGAGCGTTTTTTGCTAAACTTAGAAGTTGCGAAACAGAGCCGAACGCTCCCCCGCGTTCGGCTTTCTTTGCGCCCCACGATTCAGCCTGTAAAGTCCGATGTTCGAGAATTTAAGCGACAAGCTACAGCGTGTTTTCAAGAACATGCGTGGCGAAGGGAAGCTCACCGAGGCGAATATGCAAGACGCCTTGAAGGAGATTCGTGTCGCTCTGCTGGAAGCCGACGTAAATTTCAAAGTTGTCAAAGAACTTATTGAGAACGTCAAAGTCAAAGCCTTGGGCGAAGAAGTATTGACTTCACTTTCGCCTACCCAGCAGGTGATCAAGATTGTCCGCGACGAACTCGTGAAATCGCTGGGCACGCACCAAGCTAAGCTGCGTTTCGCCAATGAGCCGCCGACGGTGATCATGATCGTCGGCTTGCAGGGCTCGGGCAAAACCACCAGCACCGCGAAGCTGGCGAAGCTACTTGCCAAAGAAGGCAAGAAGCCGCAACTCGTCAGCGTTGACGTTTACCGTCCGGCGGCGCGCGAACAATTGGCGGTGCTCGCCAAACAGTTGCAGGTCCCGATTCACGCGGGCGAAGCGGGCGAGATACGGCCCAGCGAGTTGGTACGTGGCGCGAAAATCGATGCCGTTCGCAACGGGCGTGACGTGCTGCTGGTGGATACCGCGGGCCGCCTGCACATTGACGAAGAGTTGATGCAAGAGCTCCAGGGACTGAAGGAACAATTGAACCCGATGGAGATCCTGTTCGTCGCCGACGCGATGACAGGCCAGGACGCGGTACGTTCGGCCGACGAGTTCAACAAGCGCCTGGGCATCACCGGAGTCGTACTGACGAAGATGGACGGTGACGCGCGGGGCGGCGCGGCTCTATCGATCCGTCAGGTAACCGGGCAGCCCTTGAAGTTCGTCGGCCTCGGCGAGAAACCCGATGCGTTTGAAGCATTCCACCCGGACCGCGTCGCGCAGCGCATCCTCGGCATGGGTGACGTGTTAAGCCTGATTGAGAAGGTCGAACAGGCAATCGACGTCAAAGAAGCCGAGAAGATGCAGCGCAAGCTCATCGAGAACGACTTCACCCTCGAAGACTTCCGCGACCAATTGAAGCAATTGCGCAAGCTCGGCCCGCTCGACTCGTTAATGGGCATGATCCCCGGTATGGGCCAGATGTCCAAGCAAATGAAGGAAGCGAAGATGGACGAGGGCGAGTTGACGAAAATCGTCGCGATCATAGACTCCATGACGCCCCTGGAGCGGGAAAACCACATGCTGATCAACGGCTCCCGGCGGCGGCGCATTGCGTCCGGCAGCGGCACGCAAGTCAGCGACGTGAACAATTTATTGAAGCAATACACTCAGGCCCGCAAGATGATGAAGACCTTGACGGACTCTCTCGGGGGCATGAGCGGCGGCAAGATGGGCGGCTCGATGGCCAAGCGCCTCGCCAAACTCGGCTTGCCCGGAATGGAAGATTTGATGCGTCGCTGAGAGGCGCCGCACATCCCGTAGATCCGATACAGCAAAAGGAGCAGAACACAAACATGCTGATGATTCGACTAGCGCGCTTCGGTTCAAAGAAGAGACCGACCTATCGCGTGGTGGTGATTGAAAAAGAGCGGGCCCGCAACGGCCGCGCCGTGGAAGTCGTGGGCAACTACAATCCCGTGTCGCAACCGCAGATCGTGAACTTTAAGCACGATCGCATTGAGCACTGGTTGAAGAGCGGGGCCCAGCCCTCGGACACGGTAGCCCGGTTGCTGAAGAAGAACCCGGCCCCCGTGGCTGCGCCCGTCGCTTAGGCTTCGGCGCGATTTTCAAGAACGAAGAAGCACCACAATTCCGCGAAGGAGCGGCCATGAAACAACTGGTGGAAGATATTGCGAAGGCGCTCGTCGACGCGCCGGACGCCGTGAGCGTCAAGGAAGTCGAAGGCGAACGCGTGACCGTTCTGGAGCTGCGAGTCTCTCCGGAAGATATTGGCAAGATTATCGGCAAGCAAGGCCGGACGGCGCGCTGCATCCGGACGATTCTCGGCGCGGCGAGCATGAAGCACAATCGCCGCTTCGAGTTGTCGATCCTCGAGTAGGCGCAGCACGGCAAAGCGGTGGTTCCCGCAGGCTGGGTCGCGCTTGGCACGGTACTGTCAACGCGAGGCAACAAAGGCGAAGTGATTGTCGAATTATTGACGAATTCAGCCCAACGATTCCTCGACGTGAAGACAGTGCATTGGTTTGCCGAGGGGCAGGCTGAGCGCGTGCTCGAAGTCAAGTCGGCGTGGGTCCATCAAGGCCGCACGATACTCGGCTTCGCCGGCCTTTCCTCGATTAGCGAGGCCGAGACGCTGCGAGGCGGGGACCTTTGCATCCCCTTGGCGCAACGCCGCGGCTTAGCGCCGGGTGAGGTTTTTTTGAGCGATTGGCTGGGCTGCGAGATAGTGGACCCGCAAGGCGCGGTGCTCGGCCGCGTCAGTAACTGGTTTGAAGACGGCGAGCAAACTTGGCTGGAATTACAACCGGGCTCGCGATTGGTTCCGTTCGTGAAGGAGTTTTTCCTCATCGTCGATACCGAGGCGCGGCGCATCGTGGCGAGTTTGCCCGAAGGGCTATTG
>Ga0224723_1001696_pt1 | contig 13014 bp, 12 predicted proteins | sample Balambano_FR2_Me_FD_161647 | JGI IMG/M metagenome (GOLD analysis project Ga0224723, IMG submission 161647) | Freshwater sediment microbial communities from Lake Towuti, South Sulawesi, Indonesia - Balambano_FR2_MetaG | ecosystem: Environmental > Aquatic > Freshwater > Lake > Sediment | place...
TACAGCCGATGCACCACAACAAAGTCAGGATGCAAACTCAACAGCATTGTGGGAAACAGCGAATAGTAATAGATGCGCTGCCGATCTTCACTGTTGCCTCCAGGCTGCGGCAGCGAGGTTGCCGCATCGGTTAAACGATCGCAGCTCGTGTAGCTGCCCCAAAAAGCGCTGGCTGCAAGGTCGATGCGTCCGTAATCTGAAGAGGAGCGCATCCGCCGTGACTGCACCGATGGACGATGGTAGCACTCAGAATAATTCTGAAAAATCAGCTTCCAGTTGGCATGTACGTCATACTCAAGGCGATGCCCCTGCCGCAGGTCAGTCATCTGCCAGGGCGTAAATCGGCTCAAAAGCGGCGCGAAGGTTTGAGCAAATGGCACAGGATTGGCAGCCAGATTCACCCAAAGAAAGCCTTCCCACTCGTGGAGGATGCAGGCGTAGAGCGAATAATCGTCAACACAGCCCTCAACCTGCTGCATCTGGCGGACGGTTTGCCGCTGCCCGGTTAGGCTGTAAGTCCAACCTTGACAGGGACTTTGAATCGACTCAGCAAAGTGTCCCTGCGCTTGGGTACACAGTCGCGTTCCTCGGTAACGGCAAATATTCAAAAAGGCGCGGGCAGTTCCTGCCAAATCCCGCAGAATAATTAAACCTTCTGTCCCGACCTGCGTCAGAAAGTAGTCTCCTGGCTCAGGAATCTGTTCGCTGCGCCCAACGCACAGCCAGTGCTTAGCAAAAATTCGGTTTGTTTCTTGCTCAAAAATCTCGCCGGAAGTGTAGTAGTGTCCTGCAAGGGTAAAGGCTCGCCGTTGGACCGTTGCTTGACGAGAAGCAGTTATAGCCATAGGTCTGCACCCAGATGCATGAGAAACCTTTAAGATTACTTCAATCTTATGGGTGTAGCTGTGTCCTGGATCGCTTGCAATCGATCGCAAATTGAGCTATTGCTCATCCAAATGTCTCGAATCATCGTATCTTATGGGGAATCTGCAACGGCAGACCTCAAATGCTACATGCCGCCGCGTCAATTTTGAAGAAAGATTGCGAATTGAGCAACAGCTCACGGCGGCTTCGGTCAGAATAGAATCGATCGCTTGAGCACAGAATTTTTGTGCCGATTGATCGTTTTTTGAATCCCAATGGGTATCATGGTGTTCATTGGCTCATTACAGTATCTTCACAATTGGTGCTTCTTCCAATGTAAAGCTGTGCCGAATCCCGTCCAGGCTCCTGCCAGGGTAGAACGCCCACCCCTTAAGGACACCGGAGATCAGCCTGGATCTTACCATCTACGCAACGATCGCCCGCTGTCTGGAAAATCGCTGAAGCCCGTTTCCTCGCTCTGTGGAATCAGGTTTAGCGCGTGTGTTGCTCTCATCCAGTCACTTTGACTCCTGGAATGGCTGCCCCCCTGTCTGGAAGCGTGCCTGCTGCCAGCAGTCTGACTCTGCTTGAAGACCGTTCCTTAAAGCTTCCGCTGATTGAGCATCGTGTCCTTGTGGATGTGCAGGCTGGGAGTTGTTAAAACAATTTGTTTGTCCGTGGTGGTTCGGGAGACTGCCGCATCCAAATATAAACCTCAGATGAACTTCTAAAATTCCTTCGGGGCTGACTCCTACGATCGCCCATTGCGCCATTTCTATTCGTTATTCTTGAACTCCAGCATCTAACCGCTCAGGCATTTGATCTTTGACAGGAAAGCAGCTATGTCAACTCGCAAGCTCGTTCGAGCCATCCAACATCTGTTTCAGCAGATTGGCAAACTCGCCAGAACCTTCACCAAAGGTTTAGTCAGTTGGCTGCTGCGCGGCTTATTGCTCGTCGGACGGCAGCCGCTGATGACGCGCGCCGGGTTTGTGTTGCCAACAACGGTGCTCTTGCTGCTGGTGGTAACGCTCACCGTCGGCTCGATCGCCTTCCGCACCTTTACTCGCACCACCGACACGATCGGCGAACGCCAGCAGCGCGTGATCTACAACGCTGCCACTCCTGCGATCGATCGCGCCAAGGCAAAGCTAGAGTTTATGTTTGACAAAAACCGCGACCCCAGACTGCCAGGGGGTGTGCCGGGGCAAGATCAGTTGATGGGCATGATGCTCAACGACGGTAGACACAGTGGTGTGCAGCCATTTCCAGATGACGAAAGTTACGACCCCTACACATTTCCTGGTGAAGAGCGGCTCGATCTGGGAGGGGGAACAGACACTGCCACCAATGGTGACGATAACGCCTGGTGGTATGAGGCAGATCTAAACGGGGATGGAGACACGACTGACCCAGAGGATGGAGTTGTCGCCTACTCCATTCTCTTTCAAGAGGGCACCCGACAAAACACCGGCAATGATGCAACATTAGCCAACTTGCTTCAGGTGCGTCACGGACCGCTCAGCATCAACAGTGACTCCAACTCTGCATGTGCAACTCAAAACAGCCAGATCGGCGCACCCGAAGGCGGCTGGCAGAGAGATGAGGTCAATACCTCGCTTTTAAAGAAAAACTTTCAGGTCAACGCTCTCGTTTTGCCCAGAAGCAAAAGCGGTACGGTCTCAACGCTGGAATTTCATCAGGACCGCGAGGTGCGAAGCAACAAGTGGGGCGCGTGGATGCGGAACGACATGGAGATCTTTCCGGGTCCCACGTTCAACTGGAATGGAGCCATGCACACTGAGGGCAGCCTGATTGTAGGCAAGCCAGGAAGCGGCACGTTTACCAGCTATCTAATCAGTGCTCCAGAGTCCTGCTTATTTGAAATCGGCAATTCAGTGGTAACAGTCACCACGATAGAAGAAGATGCAGACGCAGGCATACCTGCATTTAACGGTCAGTTCATCAGCGGTCTGGTAAGAGACAACAACTTTGGCGGCAACGCTGTCTTTCATCTGCAAAATGACAGAACGCCGATTACAACTGGCGGTAATGTCGCCTACAACAACAATAATGACTCAACCCCCGACGGTGGTGCCAAGCCTGCCGAATACGCGCTTGACCCCATTGAGCTACAGACCAGAGGCAACTCAAAAGCGCGGATGACAGCGACTCCTCCGTCACTCGACCCGTGGCTGGAAGACCGCAGCGACCTGCAAAACGCTCGCTTGTTTGCCGCTCAAGAAGTTGTGCCCAACGTAGACGATTCCTTTCGGGCAGACAACCGCTACGGTCCGAAGCCCAAGGTTGACAACAATTCAATTCCGGGGAACATCGGTGATCCAATTCCGGCAACAGAAGCAAAACTGGTTGCCGTTGAGCCATTTGGCGGCGGCGGCGACGAAGCGGTCGGGCTAGACGGCTACTGGGAGCGACGTGCCCGCCGCGAGGGACTGCGGCTGGTTGTCGGACAGCGCCTGGAGCTAGGAAACGCCTTTGGCTGGAACGGTCCGAACAATCCTTCTCCTGTAAGTGGCACCTTCCTGGCACAGGAACCCCTACGCCCTTGGGCGCAATGTGCTACAAACAGTGCTGCAATCTGCAACGAGGCAAGACAGCGCCGCACGCTGCGCGACAACCTGGCAGCCGTGCAGGCAACAGCAGTATATCACAGCGCCAACCCTGTCCCAGACGGCAAAGACTTCCCGGTTGCCTGCCTCGCCACCACCGTTCACCACGGCACCGGACTCCTGCTAGAGCGCAGCTCTACCTTTGAAGACCTCAACTTTGACCTGGGCTACGAGAAACCTGGTTTTCCTGCACGCACATCTGAATATCTCGACTCAGGACTGTTCCCAGCCGGAACCGTGATCAGCGACTTCTTCCGCGGTCGAGGCACTAATGGCTGGGAATACGAACCACCGTCACTGGCAAACCTCCAGAACCCAGGCAGCGACTTGCGAAAGGCACTGAGAAACCTGGCAAACTTTGCCGGAGACCCCAAGGGCGGTGCGCCTTCGTTCACACCCGTGCAAGACAACGTCGTTCACCCTTACCCCAGCATGGCAATGTGGGGCGACTTCTCAGTGCTGCGGCGCGTGCTCGACCTAATGGATAGTGGAGTGTCCTACGACCAGCTCAGCCCCGCAGACAAAACCACGCTGCACACTGCCGCCTGCACAATCGGCATGTTGGCATACAACGTGCATTACCTCTACAAATATCAGCCATACTTCACCAACGCTACTGCTGGTCTTCCTCGTCCTCAAAGAGTACAAAGACCCGAATTGGAAGAACTACGTGCTTACATTCGGCGCTTGTGGAACACCAGTGCTCTACCCCCTGCAACATCAACAGACCCACGCTACAACGGTAAATTTGCTGGAGTAATTCCTGGAGTAATAGACGCAGCACCTAAAGCAATCAGCCCTACTGATCTTTTACGGCGAAATGTCCTGATAGGGGGTGGTACTAATCAAACAGCCCCCCCTCCAGGGTTAGTCACTCCTGAAGAAGTGATTGGTGGCTTAGAGCGATGGCGTGATCTAACACCCTCTGCTCAAGCAGACGATCGCAAGCATCTGAACAAAATGATTTATATGGCTCAAATGATCGCCAACAAAGAGCAGGTCTGGCGAGATTTGAGGTACGGCTTTGAGGGGTCAGGTAATTTGAGGACATCCACACTCTTTGGTATTGAGTGCAGGGAATTCCGCACTCGTGCAGGTGGCAACCTTGACATTGAACCTTTGTATGCTCTTTGTTCAACGCAACCTCGCTACCCTGCACTCTATGCGCTCTTTGCAAATACAGATATTCCCGGTGTGGGAATTGCTGAAGTTCCAGAAAAATCCCGCGATGCTGAAGACAGCACGCTTGCCAACTGGAGCTACATCACGAGCGTGAACAATGGTGCCATTGTTTATCAGAGAATCGACACAACAGATGATGCCGTGATGCAGGGTCTGTCGGTAAGACCGAGATTGCCGAGTCAGTGGCTGCTGCCCAGAGTCGATGCGGGGGCAGGGCAAACGCCAAACAGCAATCAGGATGTGCTGATTCGGGAGTGCAACCGCCCCTGCTCAGACCTGAGTGTTAGTGGCAGTGTGCCTCCACCGACGGCGGGTGCCATAGACAAACGAGTGCGAGTCGCCTTTAAAGACTCTGCTCCCTACAACGGGCGTGAGCTAATGAGCGTCCGCACGCTCGATATGAACCTGGAGCTGATGCGAAACACGCCGTTTAACGGTGACTTCTGGTTGCCCAAAAAAGGGATTATCTACGCCTTCCGGGAAGACGCAGCGTCTGAAAGCAGCATCGTTCGACCCAGAACCCCTAGCGGCAACTGGGCAAGCTGTAGCACCAACGCTGCCATCACAACTGCCAACTGCCGGATGAATACTGGCAACGTCTCTGCCTACGCTTCAAAAGACCCACCCCTCAACCCCGAAAACCAGATCAGCCCCAAGCCCGTTGATTACTTTCCAGACCCCGATCGCCGCCCCAATGGCTTCCGCCTTCGCAACGGCGCGGATCTGCGACGCACCGACCCTGACCGGCTAGGGATGACGCTGGTTTCAGATAACTCGGTCTACATCCAGGGCGACTTTAACCTACACCGCAACGCAGGCGGAACTCGCCTAGAAGAGTTCAGAACGTTACTTGCTGATGACTTCAGCAACTTCTACCAGCGCAGCGGGTTAGACAACAACTTTGCGAGAGAGGGCGATCGCTGGCGACCGGCTGAAATCGTCGCAGATGCCATCACCATTCTGTCTGCTAACTTCTGCGACGGCAGCGCCGAAGATGCTTTCACTACCGCAAGTCAGGGCGGTACTGCGACTGTACCTGCCAGGATCGCGGTGCACTACGGCTGTCAGGGCAATCCCAACGTAACTTCCTATCTCAACCAAAACCGCCCCCGACAGAACCCTGCTGTTGGTGCGAAGGGCAATCGCTGGCTGCGCGAAGAAACCAGGAGCGGAGACATTGCGCTCACGGTGAACGACAGCTCAAATCCCGATCCCACAGTTGGGTTAGACGGTGGACGCACTCCAATTCTGGTGAACCGCCAGGGCAATCCTGTGACTTCTGCCTCAACGACCACAACCCCCAGCTCATACACAGGCACCTACTTTGGGATGAACGAATTGGTTCCCAGAGCGATTAACGTGACACCTCCGCAGACTCGCGTCAATGCAACGATCGTCAGCGGTCTGGTGCCCTCCCGTGAAAACCAATCTTACGGTGGGTTACACAACTTCCCCCGCTTCTTAGAGAAATGGGAAAACCGGGCACTATACATTTCTGGTTCGTTTATTCAGCTCAGCTTCAGCAACTCAGCGGTGGGACCGTTCGACCAGGACGCATTTGAAGTTGGCGCTACGCCAGTGGGTGGTGGTGCAGCTGGCGAATATATCAACTACTACCGTCCGCCAAACCGTTACTGGGGCTACGATGTAGGGCTACAAATCGCACCTGCCGGTCCGCTGGCAAAACGATTTGTCTCACTTGAGCCGGTTCGCAGTGAGTTCTACGATGAGCCACCAGCAGATGATCCATACATCAAGAAGCTCTGTGCTGCCATTCGATCGAGCGTTGATCCCAGCGCTAACTGTACCTCCTGATCTCCATTAATAAGGAAATTCAACCGAGGAAACATCCAATGGCAGCAACTCATCTCACCCGATCGCTTCGGCGATACCGCTCTCACTCCACTCGCCCAAACAATCAGGGCATTACCCTGGTCGAATGTTTAGTCGCCATCGCGGCGATTGCCTTAACCACCGCGATGGTGACTCCACCGCTGTTCATTGCGGCTGCAACTCGACAGCAAAACCAGCGGGCAGAGCAGGCGCTCCAGCTTGCTCAGGCAGAGGTCGATCGCATTCGCACGCTGGTCGAGCAGGGAAATCACTATCCCAACAAACTGCCCAACTTTATCTCAGGCGCGACTGACCTGCAAGCCACGCCGCCGCCAACTCCGTCTGCACTGCTTAAGTCAGTCAACAGCAGCTGTAATACTTACACTGGGCAGCAGCTTAGTGTATCTGAAGGGCTGCAAATAGACATAAACGGAGACTGTCAGGTAGACTACATGATGCAGCTATTCCGCACAGACGGATTTCCGCTACCATCTCGCGAAGACCCGGCAAACGGGGGAACTGGCAGACCGGGCGAGTTTGTGCTGGGAGTCCGAGTTTATGGCAAACCCGCGATCGAGCATCAGCGTCGGGGCAACGCTCTGGGAACTGACCCTGTTTCCCTGCGATTTACTAGCGGCGAGGGCAATCAGCAAACTCGTCCGCTGGCTGTGCTCTACACGCCAATTCTCTGGAGCGATCGGGATTTTTCAGCGTGTCAGTTCTTCGCAAATAATACTTGCCCCTGACAATAAGCTTATGCACTGCTGGCTTGTCTATATGAAACCTGGGCTAACGACGATGGCATCATCCCTTCTCAAATCACAATTGACAAGATTTTGGCGCGCTCGACGCAGCAGCAGCGTCAAGGGGTTCACGCTGATTGAGCTGCTAGTCGTTACACTCGTTGCTGGTGGCATCATCTCTGGCTTGATGTATCTGGTTGTAGAATTGCTGACTGCTGACCAGAGAGAGTCGGCTCTCAGCGAGACTCAGAGAGATATGCAGCGATCGCTCGAATACATGAGCACTGAACTCCGAGAGGCAGTTTATGTCTACCCAGGTGGATGCCTGACCACTGGAACGGGTACATTAGACCCCAACGATGATGCTGACCCCACCAAAGTCTACTGCCCGGGTCTAGCAAACTTTATTCCCAGTTTGACGAATTCCGGCAGAATACCTGTACTGGCATTTTGGAAGCAGCAGAGATTGCCAGACCCAGTTCTCGCTCAATGTCGATCGGCGACTCCCCCAGCCGACACTCCCTGTCTGTCAGGTCACTCCTATTCCCTGATCGTCTATTCACTCACCACGGAACGAGGAACAGCAAACTGGCAAGGCAAGGCGCGCATTATCCGCTATGCGCTCACTCAATTTAACCGCTCAGGAGGTCGCAATGCCGACTATGCCAATCCTGTGAGTGACAGTACTTCTTTCTCAACCTGGCCCCTGAGAGACGGTATTGATCAGCGAAGTGGTTCAGCTCCTTCCAGCAATATCGCTCCACTAACAGATTTTGTCGATGACGGCACAGGAGCAACGAGAGCTGGAGTCACTGCTGGCACTTGCCCTGACGACACTAGCACTCCGATTCCGGAATACAGCGTTTCACCGCCTACAGGAGCAAATAGAACCTTTTACGCTTGTGTGAGCTATCCTACTGAGGGTGCAAACCAGGATGTATTACTCTTTGTAAGGGGCAACGCCGAAGGTCGAGCAGGCGTTAGACTATCCGATCCTCTACCAACTCTGTCTACGCAAGTTCTTGCTCGGGGTGTTTTGAACAAACAGCCTCAATAGTAAGCGCTTTTCTCCCTAACGTCCTGACTGGAGCCAAAAGTATGATCAGCAAAGCAACTTTGAGGCAACGAACCGCTGGTTTCACTTTGATTGAGATGATCGTCGTCATCGTGATTCTCAGCGTTTTAGCGTCGATCGCCGCTCCGGGCTGGCTGGCATTTGCCAATCGCCAACGAGCGATTGCTGCCCGCGATCAGGTGCTTCAGGAATTACGGTTCACTCAGGCACAGGCAAAGCGTACTCGCGAAGATCAAACGCTCGTGCTCGATCCAACTGCTGACCCGCCGACGATTACCTCTCCTGGCAGTAGTGCCCAGCCTCTGGGGGATGGACGAACTGGTTTAATCCAATTGCAGTCGTCTGTTACAGAAATTCACTTTGACAAGGATGGCAATCTGGTTGACGAGGAGGGCAATCCGCCTGCTGACAACCTGTTTCCAATTAAAATCGTGGTTACTGCTCCACCGACAACTGGGGCGAAGCGCTGTGTAGTCGTAGAAACGCTGCTGGGTGCAACGCGAACCGCAGGCGATAGCGAGTGCAACTAGTGACCCTGATTTGCTGAATTTCTAACCACAGAAAAGTGGTGGAGAACTAAACGATTCTCCACCAGCCTACCCAAACTGATAGCTTTGGTTGACGCTTCGTTTATCGTCTGGTCAGATCGACCCACTCTGAGAGCGGCTCATCGTCAAACGGCTGCACACCGATCGCCGGATACTGGTCATTTCTGGGGCTAAAGATTTGGGCTACACCTTCTGACAAAAATTCGATCGCTGCGCTGATTGTGGCGATGATACCCATAGAACTACCTCCAACATGAGGGTTAAAGTGACCAAATCATACTCGAACGAGTCAGGTCAGTGGTGTAACCTTGCCCTGACGCAACACTTCTATTTCAATCTTAGAAAGGCAATCCAGAGAAGTGCGCTATTAGTGAAGAGGTTCTCATCATTCTTCACACTCTGTTATTGTTAACAACAGCAATTGACTCAGTGAGGGCTTCATGGAAATTCGATTATTTCACCCTCAGGATGCTGAACAAATTGCCCGATTGTTTCATGAAACGGTGCGGGAAGTAAATATCAAGGATTATTCCAGCGCTCAGGTCAGTGCCTGGGCACCCGACGATATTTTCTTCAGAAACTGGGCAGCGGTTTGTTCATCGCGGTTGACCTATGTGGCAGATGACGCGGGAACGATCGCCGGTTTTGGAGAGCTAGAACTTAATGGTCATATTGATTGCTTTTACTGCCATAAAAACTATCAGCGGCAAGGGGTGGGCAGTCAAATTTGTCGGGCAATTGAGGCAAAAGCGATCGAACTTGGGCTAAAGCGTTTGTTTACCGAAGCCAGTATTACCGCAAAACCCTTTTTTCAACGTATGGGGTTTGCAGTGTTAGCAGCGCAGCAAGTTTCTTGTCGAGGAGAACAATTTACAAACTACGCGATGGAAAAGGTGCTGTTCCAATAGGCGAAGGCAGACGATCGTTTATCGACCAATTTGCGATCGAAATTCTGGACAATACGTGTAAATTGCAGCAACGCTGACGGCAGCATCAAACGAAACAGGCAAGTCTCCTGCTAACTGAATCTGCCTGATCTGTTGCAGCGTGCCGCCGTTCTGTAAGAAAGGACAGACCGTGGCAGCGTAGTCAACGACCTGCTGCTGATTGACGGTCTGACTAAAGGCGACGGCTTCAATGCTGGCGACGTTGAGAAAATTTTGCCAAAACGCCTGAGCTTCAGCTCCCAAAACTGGCGTTTCGACCTGCTGCTGGAACTGCTGCTCTCTACAGAAGTCAACCAGGCTAACAAGCTGTCCCTGAGCGTCAACGATCGACCTGCCTGACAGTTCACCCATCCGACAAATTCCCAGCGGATCAGGAGGCGGTAGGGAATCTTGTGCGATGGCGGGCAGATGAACTGTCCAGGCTGCCAGACAAACGACTCCTGACGGTATGCAGCAACGTTTGGCTGCGGCTTTTAGAAAACCGTCCGATCGAACGTGTTTTAACATCATCCGTGCCGATAGCTCTACCTGTCTCAAGATAACCAATGATCGGTGCTGGCTCCTGAGGCGGCAAGGGTTTAGGTGGTTTCGCGAGAAGTCGATCGCTGTGATCGCAGAATCAGCCAGCCGCTAACACCCAGAATGGCGCTGACGACCAGAAAGCCAATATCCCAGGCAGATTGGTGAACGCCAGACTTGACGTGATGAATGCCCAGCAGGTGATGATCGATCAGTCCTTCAACCATATTGAACAAACCTGCCCCCAGCATTAGCGCTCCCACAAAAGGGGCTGAGCGAAGAACACTGCCCTGCCGACTCGATCGCCAAAGCAACGTCAGTCCGGCGATCGTCAGCACAGCCGCCCCGAATAGAAACACGCCATCCCAAAACGTGTTTGCCTCTAGCCCCGCGACCGTGTTGGGAGACTCGACGCTGGAGAGCATGTGGTGCCACTGCAACAGTTGATGCAGCACAATGCCGTCAAAGAAAGCCGCGAGGCTCATTCCCAGCAACACTCCGGCAGCAATCGGTAAAGACGGTATGTGGGATTGTGAAGTAGAGGGTGGCAGGTGACTCGAAGTCATGGTTGCGAGAGTGGTCTGTAGTAGCGGTCTACTGTGACGGTTAATCTTGGCGATCGAGCTGACCTGCGCCAGCAGAGCAGGTGTCAAAGGCAAGACTGGAGATATACAGACTCTCGACAGCAGCGACTGTCTGAAGTTTTTTTGCAGGCTGTGTCGGCACAGATTTCTCCCATTCAGGCGGCTTTTGCTTCCGCCCACCCCGGCGACGAACGTAGTATCGAGACATAAAGCACGGTGACGATATCAATAGACAGTTCTAGACCGCTCTGCGGCTACGAGCAGCATACGGGGTTGTGCAACCTGCTACGTCTAACTAAAGGAAGACTTCAACTGACGACCGTTGGCTCAACGTGCTGCGCCCGATAGACCGACGGCAACTGCCACCAGGGAACGCCAGGAAACTCGTGGTGCTCTTTGTGGTAGCCAAAGTGGTAGCAGGTAATAAACGACCAGAACACAGGCAATGGATTGGTTTGAGCGCGATAGGGATTGTCGTAGCCGCCTTCAGGCTCCCGATGTGGACGAAACGTACCGAAGTAAAAGAGCTGCACTGAGCTGGCGATCGACGGAATCACCCAAAACAGATTTAGATTGGCTTCAGGAATATGCAGCACGAAATGAGCCAGGTTATAAATCGCCATTAAGCCGAGCAGCCGCCACCAGCTCCAGTAGCCTTTCATGAAATGGAAATACCAGGCAAAGAAATTGGTGTGTTTGCCGTTATGAAAGTCGGGGTCTAGATCGCTGGCAGGGTGATGGTGATGCTGCCAGTGAGTTCGCAAAAGCTTTTTGAAGGAAAACAGCGCATATGCAGTCAGGGCGATCGACCCAATCCAGTTATTAACTTTCAGGTTTTGGGAATATACCACGCCATGCATGGCATCATGGGCGGTGATGAACAAGCCCGTATACAAAAATGTTTGCACCAGCATCCCCAGCAGCAGCCAACTGAGGTGAGTTCTACTGATATCCAGAGACAGCAGCAGCATCAGGCTTGCTGCCCAACTTCCCAGGACGGCGATTGCAATGAGCAGTCCTTGCTGACGAACACCAACCGCTTCAGATGAAACCGAGCTGTTGATTATGGTAGATTTCAAAGTGTCTTGATTAAACTGCGTCACACTTAAGCTCCGAGAAACGTTGCACAAAGAGGCACCAAGCACTGACATGAGGAAGCATGTCATCCGAATATACGAGCGACCGCAGTCAACAGAGGCACAACCGTTGCAGTGCCAGACTCCAATCAGGGGTTGGGGTAGTTGTCTTCAATGCTTTGGTCAAGCAACTTGAAGTAATCTTTACATATTTTCACAGAGTTTAACATTCAGCGCCTGCTCTTTTGGTCTCCCGCAGGCTGAATCTGCTCTCTGCCCTGCGGCTAAATATTCTTCATTCGATCGACTCAGCAGAAGCAGCGTGTCGGGTTGCAGGTCAACCAGCGTATCGGGCAGAACGCTGTGTTTGACAAATTCCAGACGTGCGAATCTGACCATCCAAATCCGATCGCCCCGGTCTGCTGCATAGACTGTCGCTATTGATGGCACAGCCTAAGGGAGCATGTCACTTTTGTGAATGTCCAAGCTGCCCTCATCCCCCAGCTCCTTCTCCCAGAAGCCGCTAATTCCCCACTGCGCCGACTTCGATCGCCGCTGCCGCTGCCTGTGCGTCCAGCAGTTGCCAGACTTCTTGCAGCAGTGGCTCTAGCCCAATGTGCGCGACCGCAGAAATCAAAAAGACCGGAGCCTGAGTCAGCGATCGAAGCTGAGCGGCGATTGTTTCGACTCGTGCCATCTCTGAGCTGAGTGCGTCGATTTTGTTGAGTGCCACAATTTGCGGACGCTCTGCCAATCCGCGACCGTAGGCTTGCAGTTCATCTTGAATAGTGTGAAAGGCGGCGATCGGGTCTTCTTGAGTCGCATCAACGAGATGCAGCAGCACGCGCGTCCGCTCAATGTGCCGCAAAAAGTCGTGCCCCAGCCCGGTGCCCAAATGCGCGCCCTCGATCAAGCCTGGAATGTCGGCAAACACTGTGCCGTCGCCAGTGGGCTTGCGAACGACTCCTAAATTTGGCACCAGCGTTGTGAACGGATAATCCGCAACTTTGGGG
>Ga0224723_1001698_pt1 | contig 13011 bp, 8 predicted proteins | sample Balambano_FR2_Me_FD_161647 | JGI IMG/M metagenome (GOLD analysis project Ga0224723, IMG submission 161647) | Freshwater sediment microbial communities from Lake Towuti, South Sulawesi, Indonesia - Balambano_FR2_MetaG | ecosystem: Environmental > Aquatic > Freshwater > Lake > Sediment | place...
ATGGTGGGGTGGTGGGGTGGTGGGGTGAATTTTCCTGACTATCTGACCATCTCGTCATCTCGCCATTCATCACCGCCGGATCGTAGATATGGAGAGAATTGCCTTCAGCCAGACAGGGGAAGTAGCCGTAGACAATTTGGGGATGGAGCAGCTTATCGGCCAGGATGCGCTGTTTCCAGGTATCGAGAATGGGATAAACCGTTTCTTGCAGAAAGGCATCGTACTCGTCACGAGATTGCTCCTTGGGTTTGCGGAACTGCCACTGCCCCACGAATAGAGCTTGCAAATCCAGATACCACAACACCTCCTCAAGATCGATATCCGCTGGCGTTAGAACCTGGGTACCCCAGAAAGGCGGAGTGGGACGAGCAATAGTAGGAGCGACCGCATCAGAACGAGTTGTGTCAGGGGCAGAGGAAATATCGATTTTGGATTCTGGCTTTTGGCTTTCAAACTCCCCTTCTGCCTTCTCTCCTATCTCCTGTCTCCTGTCTCCTGTCTCCTGTCTCCCGTCTCCTATCTCCCCCAAAAACCCCTTCAAGTCATCCCATTTCCCCTCGGCCTTGGCGGGCATGAGTTTGTCCATAAAGTGCAGGTCAGAGAAGGCATCTTTGCCGTAAATGACCTGGCCGTTGTAGGTTTGCTGACAGTCTTCGTAGACGAATTTAGGGGTAAGGGCTGCACCGCCGAGGATAACCGGGACGGTGATGCCTACCTGGTTGAAGGTTTCCAGGTTGTCTTTCATGAAGGCGGTAGATTTCACCAGCAGGCCGCTCATGGCGATGCAGTCGGCGTTGTGCTGGCGGTAAGCCTGGATGATGGCTTCCACAGGCTGTTTGATGCCCAGGTTCACCACCTTGTAACCGTTGTTGGAGAGAATAATATCTACCAGGTTTTTGCCAATGTCGTGAACATCGCCTTTAACGGTGGCGATGACGAAGGTGCCTTTGCCTGCGCCGTTGGTGTCGGCTTTTTCCATAAAGGGTTCCAGGTAGGCGACGGCGGCTTTCATGGTCTGGGCCGATTGCAACACAAAGGGAAGTTGCATCTGGCCAGAGCCAAAGAGTTCACCCACCACTTTCATGCCGTCGAGTAAAAAGGTGTTGATGATCTCCAAGGGCGGGTAGGTCTCCAGGGCTTTAGCCAGAGCATCTTCCAGGCCAATCCGTTCGCCGTCGATGATGTGTTGCTTGAGTTGCTCTTGGATGGGCAGGTCTTTGGCGATCGCTACCTTCTTCTGCAAGCTCTTGCCCTCGAACAAGGTAGTGAGCTTGGTGAGGGGGTCGTAGGTGACGATGTCGCCATCGAACTGGCGGCGATCGTAGATTAAGTCGCGGCAGACTTCCTGATGTTCCGGCTCGATCTTAGCCAGGGGCAAAATCTTGGCGGCGCTGACAATGGCCCCATCCAGCCCGGCCTGCATGGCTTCGTGGAGAAACACCGAGTTGAGAGTGACACGGGCTGCCGGGTTCAGGCCAAAGGAGACGTTAGACACTCCCAGCATGATGTGGCAGCCAGGCAGGTATTCTCGAATCAGCCGAATCGCTTCGACAGTCTCCTTGCCATTTACCCGATCTTCTTCGATGCCGGTGGAAATGGGCAGGGCCAGGGTGTCGAAGAACAGTTCATAGGAAGGGATGCCGTATTCCAGCGCATCACGGTAAGCCCGCTGAGCAATTTGAAACTTTTTTTCTGCCGTGCGGGCCATGCCATCCTCGTCAATAGTGCCGACGACCACGCCAGCGCCGTATTTTTTGGCTAATTCCAGCACTTTAAAGAAGCGCTCCTCACCATCCTCATAGTTGGTGGAGTTAAGGATGCACTTGCCCCCGGCCACCTTCAGCCCTGCTTCCATCTTTTGCCACTCAGTGGAGTCGAGCATTAGCGGCAGGGTCACGTTAGTGACCAGGCGAGAGACTAGCTCGTGCATGTCGCGCTCCCCATCGCGGCCCACGTAGTCCACGTTCACATCTAGAACATGAGCACCTTCTTTGACCTGCGATCGCGCCAGGGCTACCAGTCCATCCCAGTCCTCGGCATTCAGCATCTCCCGGCACTTTTTAGAGCCGCTGGCGTTGAGTCGTTCGCCCACGATCAAGAACGAGTTGTCCTGCTCGTAGGGCTGGGTGCTGTAGATGGAGGCAGCAGAGGGGATGTAGTTAAGGGCAGGGTGAGGTGGGGTGGGGTGGGGTGAATTTTGAATTTTGAATTTTGAATTTTGGCTAAGTACCCTCTCACTATCCCACCGTCCCACCCTCACGGGTCTTGGCTTTGGCGACAAATCCTTAGCAACCTCCGCCAGTTGGGCAATGTGCTCTGGACGGGTGCCGCAGCAGCCGCCGATTACCTGCACACCGAGGTCTTCGACAAAGTGCATCAGCGCCAGGCGCAATTCCATCGGCGTCAGGCGGTAGACGGCGTGGCCACCCACGTTTTCGGGCAGGCCCGCGTTGGGGATGCAGGAGATGACAAAGGGCGACTGCTCTGCCAAGTGTTTAATGTGGTCTTTCATCAGGTCGGGGCCGGTAGCGCAGTTGAGGCCCAGAATATCGATGGGGTAGGGTTCCAGGATGGTCAAGGCGGCGGCCATTTCAGTGCCAACCAGCATGGTGCCCTGCTGCTCCATCGTGACGGAAACCATCAGGGGCAGGCGCTGGCCAACCTGGGTAAACGCCTCTTCAATGCCATTGAGGGCTGCTTTAATTTGCAGGACATCCTGGCAGGTTTCTACTAACAGGAGGTCTACACCGCCGTCAATCAGCCCTTTGGCTTGCTCAACATAGGCCGCTTTCAACGTATCGAAGTCAATGTGGCCAAGGGTAGGCAGCTTAGTGCCTGGCCCCATCGACCCGGCCACAAAACGAGGCTTTTCTGGGGTGGAATATTCATCGGCCACGCGCCGAGCCAGGGCAGCCGCGGTTTTGTTCAACTCATAGGCTCGGTCGGCCAAGTCATACTCAGCCAGCACAATAGATGTGCCGCCAAAGGTGTCGGTTTCAATCACATCGGCCCCAGCTTCTAGAAAGCCTCGGTGAACGGTTTCTACGGCCTTGGGACAAGTCACCACCAGATATTCATTACAGCCTTCGTACTCTGGCCCGCCAAAATCTTCTGCCGTCAGGTTTTGTACCTGAAGGTTAGTGCCCATTGCTCCGTCAAATACAATGACGGGACGCTCAGAACTATGGAGACGATCAAGAAAGGCGTTAGACATAGCGACTGCGGAAAATCACCTTCAAAAGAGCAGGTCAGAGCTATGCTCAGGCGGTTGCAAAGTACGCCTCTAATATTGAAGTCTGAACCAGCTCACAGATCCTTTATTATCGGCTATTGTTCAGCTAGTCGGTAGGCCAATCCAGAAGGTATTTTAGGATTTTGTTCCCCATTTCCCCATCCAAAGGAATTCTTACTATATGCTTTGACTGTACATGTACCTAAACGATTCATCACCACAATGGGCCGACTTACCACCCACGTTCTTGACACAGCCCTGGGTAAACCTGCCGCCTTATTGCGGCTCACAGTCTGGGCCATTAATGACGAAGCCGACATCAAAACGGCACTCAAAACCGTTGAAACCAACAGTGATGGTCGTACTAGTGAGCCACTGCTGGAAGGGGATGAGTTTAAAAAAGGCACCTACGAGCTAACCTTTGATGTTGCGGCTTATTTCGCCAAAACGGGAGCATCGCTGTCTGAGCCACCCTTTCTAGACCAAATTCCCATTCGCTTTACAGTTTCGGATCCTAATGGAAATTATCACATTCCCTTGCTGGTGTCACCGTGGTCTTACAGTACCTATCGAGGCAGTTAGGGGGTTCAGGGTTCAGAATTTAAGCAGGGGTATGGCTCAGGGTAGTAGCGATCTCCCTCCCACCAGAACAGTATCATAGAGTCTAAAGCGCCCTTCTAAAGTAGGCTTTTGGGCTGTCTAGCCATGACTATCTCCCTAGAAAAACCCAGCCAATCATCGGCCATCCTTCAGCGGCGCGAGGCGACGTGGCAAGACTATGTGCAGGTACGGGATAGCACTGATTGCGATTGGCGCAAGATTGCCTTTCATCAGGGATGGTTGTGGGCGGATATGGGTAAAGAAGGGCCAAGTCACGCAGCTTTTAGTGATTTAATGACTGCCATTTTCTTCGTCTGGGCTTTCTTGCACCCGGATGTGGTGCTGCAATCCTATGGTCGCTGCCTGATTGAAAATCCTCAGACCCAAGCCTGTGCGCCCGATCTGGTGCTTTACCGAGGAGAGAACATTCCCAAATGGCAGCCCGGTGAACCCCGACGCATTGAGTTGCCCCGCCACCGTCTGCCCGATTTAGTTGGCGAAATTGCCGATACCACCCTAAGCCTGGATCTGGATGAACAGAAGCAACTCTACGCCAGTTTGGGCATTTCTGAGTATTGGGTTGTAGATACCAAAGGTCTGCGGCTGTTTGCCTTTGGCCTAACCGAAGCAGGGGTGTATGAAGCCATTCAGGTTTCGCGGGTATTGACAGATTTACCGATTACCTTGATTGAACAAGCCCTGGAGCGTTCGGCTACAGAGACCAATACGGCAGCGGCCAACTGGCTAATGCAGCAATTGCAGTCTTCCGAAACGGCTGAAAACTAGAGATGGATATCTCCTCTGACCCAAAGTCGGGCCATCTCTATGTGGTAGGCACACCCCTGGGCAATCTGGAAGATATGACCTTCCGGGCCGTGCGGATATTGCAATCCGTAGACCTGATTGCAGCGGAAGATACCCGCCATACCGGTAAGTTACTGCAACATTTTCAAATCACTACGCCTCAGATCAGCTACCACGAGCACAACCGCCAGAGCCGCATTGGCGAGGTGTTGCATCACTTGCAAGTTCAGCAACACTCCGTTGCTTTAGTATCAGACGCTGGCATGCCAGGAATTTCTGACCCTGGCTACGAGTTGATTGCCGCCTGTCTTCAGGCAGAAATTCCCGTAATCCCTATCCCTGGCCCCACGGCAGCCATTACAGCGCTGTGCGTGTCGGGCTTGCCAACGGATCGCTTTGTCTTTGAGGGCTTTCTTCCGCTTAAAGGCACCGCCAGAACTGCACGCTTGGAAGCCCTCCAGCAGGAAGAACGCACTCTTCTGCTCTATGAAGCACCCCACAAATTGGTGAAGACCTTGGCGGATTTGGTTGCCGCCTTGGGGGGAGATCGCCCCATCACCCTGGGCCGCGAACTCACCAAACGATTTGAAGAATTCTGGTATGGCACCCTGGCCGAAGCGCTAAAGCATTACCAAACCGAAGCGCCCAAAGGTGAGTTCACCCTGGTCATCCAGGGCGCTACCCGACAGGCTCCAACCCTCTCAGAACAGGCGATTCGCGCCGAGTTGGAGCGCCTCTTGCAACGGGGACTCTCCAGAGCTGATGCCAGCCGCCAACTGGCCCAAGCCACCGGGCAACCCAAGAAGGTGATTTATCAACTGTCCTTAACCATAGACACTGACGCTGAAAATGCTTAAGCCTGAGCCAAAGCCCACAACGTTCAGAATCACCGAGAATGTGTAAAAATTCTTGGGGCAAAATAGAAGCACGTGCCTAATCCCAAGCCCATGACCTTTGACGAGATTCAAAAAACCATCGAACAGATGTTAGCTGTGCAGCGAGAGCTGCAAGAAAGCCAGCTCAGGTTTCAGGAAAGTCAGCAAGAGCAACGGCAAGGTATTCAATCCTTGAGGCAAGAGATTGAAGCATTGGTAGCCATACAGCGCGATGTGCTGGCCGTACAACGAGATTTGCAAGAAAATCAAATCACCCAGCGCCAAGATATTCAGGAGCGCCACCAAGACTATTTGGCAGAAATTCAGGCGCTTATCATCGCTCAGCATGAACAGCGCGTCTTGCTAGATCGGCTAATTGGCTATAGCCTCACCAATGAGTCTGACCACCTCGACCTGCACGAGCGCATGGATCGACTGGAAGAACGGATGCGCCGCATTCGGGGCAACGGCAATGGTTGATAGCTGGCTCAAGGCTGAAGCCACAGGTCGCGATGATCTCGGATGTAGTCAGCTATTGTCAGCGGCGATCGCCCCAGCAAGTTCCCCAGCGTATCCGTCACCTCCTCAGCCTCGCCATAGCACAAGCCTCGATGCAGAATAGTCTGCACCACAACCTGACCCCAGGGCATGTGCCGCTTGCGTAAATGGCGAACATAACCCAACAAACTAGCGGCTTCGTAACGAATGGGGCGGTTTAGCTCTTGAGTAAGACTATTGGCAACATCGTTAAAGGAAACAGCCTGCGGCCCGGTTAGGGTGTAGCTCTGGCCGGCGTGGGGAGTTAGATCAGTGAGAGCAATAACTGCCGCTGCCGCAATATCACGAGCATCGATAAATGCCACGTTGCCTTCCCCTGCCGGAACGTAAAGGCGGTGGTCGTTAACAATATCATCCCGGTAAGCATCACCCAGGTTTTGGGCAAAAAAGCCAGGGCGTAGAATCGTCCAGCTTGGTGGCCCATTTTTAAGGTGTTGCTCAACCGCATGGTGGGGCACCCAGGGCTGATCTGCGGCGCCAGCTACCGAGACAAAGACCACTTGTTTGACACCTGCTTCTCTGGCGACCTCAATGAATACATTGAGGGTTTGCTTGGTGTTAGAAATCGCCGGTGGGCGCAGTAAAAATACGGCCTCACACCCCGCCACCGCAGGTTGGTAGGTATCAGGATTCAAAAAATCAAAGGCGACCACCTCCGCCCCTGGGCTGGGTGAGATGGTATCTGGTCTACGAGCGCCTGTGCGGTAGGGAATCTGACCCCGACTGAGTTGGTCAACGACCGCCTGCCCCACATTTCCCGATGCCCCAGTGACAAAAATCATGGTGATACTCTAGTTAATTCGGCTACATCAGCTGATGACGCGCAGGCAGGGGTGAGTAGCGCGCGATAGGCTACTACCACATAAATCGTAGTCCTTGCTGAATCAAAAAGGCTTGCAGCGATGGCATTTGCCCCGTCACTACAATTTGTGCCGGGGTAAGATCGTAGGGTTTACCGTAGCGCAGTAGCCAACCAGCGGTGGCCCCAGCCGCGCTGCCAATGCTCCATTCGCCATAGTGGACGCGGGTAACGCCGTTAACAATGTGGCTAACAGCAACACTCTTGCCGCCGATTAGCACGTTGTCTACGCCCTGGGGCACCAGCGCTTCTAAGGGAATTTGCAAAGGCCGCACCACAAATTCCTTAATGCTGGCTCCTGCCGCTTCGTAGGAGGGTCGCCAAGCCCGGTAGCGGCAGCCGTGAATGTCAATGTCGTAGTGGGCCAAGGCCACGGCCGTAAGGCTAAAGTCGCGGCCTCCGGTCATGTCTTCGCGCAGATCAATTTCTACGGCCATAAAGCTATCCTGGCCATAGGCCGGGCGGCCTAAAATCCGCCGTCCCTCGCGGATATAGGGCACCATGCTGAGGCCAGAGAGTGTACCCAGAGGCGCATCTTTCCCTTTTAGAAAGGTGAGCGGCAGTTTGCCCGTGGCCTCTCGTTCCATTAACCATTCGGCAAACATCAGAGCGTGGATTTCACCATACTTGAGAGATTCCGTCGAAAGCCCACCCATCCAGTTCTGCTTTTGCCCGCTTAGCCGCAAGTCTTCCTCAGTCAGTACGAGGGGGGGATCCATAAAATGCCAGTCGTTGCCCTTGTTCCAGTTAATCAGGGTCATCTCCCCGGGGCGGGTGATGTTAACGTTGGAGTCTCCAGGCACTCGGCTGACAATGCGGCGGTAATTAAAGACGCTGCCGGTGTTGAAAAACTTAAACTCCTCCAGGTCGAACTCGTTCCGGTGTTCTGCTTTGGTAAAGGCAGGTTCAACCTTTTGAAGTTCTCTCAGGCTTTCTCCCTTGTCGTTGAGAGTGGCCAGCACAAAGGGATAGGTGTAGGATTGGGTGCAGTCAGGGTTATCTCGTGGTGGGGCATTGACCTCGCCGGTAAAGGCTTGGGAATCTGACCCTAAACGATGGGGCAGATTGGCCCACCCCACCAGTTCGCCCGTGTCGGTGGCATCGATCACCACCATGCGACGACCAGGAGGCGGTTGCAAACGAATGGGAATTTTGTTGTAGCGATCGCTATCCGACCAGCTATACCACTCCTCAATTTCCTCAGACAGTCGCCCGGTGGGTACGTAGTTGGGATCGCGAGGAATGCGCTTGACACCGTAGACAGCCGTAACGGTGCGTCCGGTGGCGTCAAAGGCAGCACCTTTAAACGCTGTAGACGTGGCCCAGCGACTATTAGGAGCGGCCTGGGCCGCTTCTCGCATCCACATTTCGGCCGCCGTAGCTCCAGCCTTGGGGGTAAAACATAAATCTCCTACCCAGCAACTATTGGTTTTGTGAACTGGAAGCTGAGTGGGTAGCCCAGTCCAGTCAGGCAGGTACACAGGCTGACGCTTAATCAAACTCTTGAAGGCATCCCAACTGGGAGAGAAATTCTGCTGCCAGCGCATCGCCCGCGACTCGTCAATGGCTGATACGCCCTGAGCGCTAATCTGCCCGCCCAGCCACGGCGTGAGTTCAATCATGCAGGTGGTAGCGCCAGTTCGCATAGCGTGGGAGGCTGCCGCTACTCCCCCCAGCGTGCCACCAATGACTACCACTTCGCAATTCCAGACTTCTTCGGCCAGGGGCAGCGGGTTAAGAATGGGCCGACCGTTAGCTGTCTGAATTTGCCGAATGCCCGTAGCCACTTCTGCTCGGTTGACCACCTGCCCTACGGGACGCTGGGCCATTACTTCGGGTTGCCGCCAGTGACCGCTAACGCTGCGAAAGGCCGCCAACAGCAAACTACTGCCGAGCAACGAAGCCATTAACAAAGCCGATAGGCGGGTAAAGCGCCGCTGGTTTCGCTTACGTTTTAAGGGCAGTGAACGATAGCGGCGATGCTCCACCATGAAGGGGTTTCACAGAACTCGGTGTGTCGTCTGTGAGTGTAACAACGAAACCGCCAGACGGCGCATCAAAGTTAGACAAGGTTGAGGGATATTAAACCCATTCTTACTAATTCTCATAGGATTCATTCCCTTGGACAGAAACCTCGCCTTCCCGCTCTTGGGTCATGGCTCCCATGGGTTCAAATTCAATCCCATGCTCCAGGCAAAACAACCCAATTAAAAAGCCAATCAACCAACTAAACATTTCATGGTCGCGTCCTGGCATGCTGTACACCCAAGCTGTGGGCCAGAAACGCCCATTTATCCGCCGCTTCTTCGATGATTTTAGCGGTGGGTTTACCGGCCCCGTGGCCAGCCTTGGTTTCAATCCGAATTAGCACGGGGGCGTTGCCGCTGTGGGCGGCCTGAAGAGCCGCTGCGAACTTGAAGCTGTGGGCTGGAACGACGCGATCATCATGGTCGGCGGTGGTAATTAGCGTAGCGGGATAGGCCGTGCCGGGCTGAAGGTTGTGCAGGGGTGAGTAGGCATAGAGCGCTTTGAACTCCTCCTCGTTTTGGGGAGAGCCGTAGTCCGACTCCCAGGCCCAGCCAATAGTGAATTGGTTAAACCGCAGCATATCCATTACCCCCACAGCAGGTAGGGCCACGGCAAACAGGTCAGGCCGCTGGGTCATGCAGGCTCCCACCAGCAGGCCGCCATTGCTGCCGCCCATGATGGCTAGCTTTTGGGGGCTGGTGTAGCCCTGGGCAATCAACCACTCGGCGGCGGCGATGAAATCATCAAACACGTTCTGTTTCTTAAGTTTGATGCCAGCCTGGTGCCAGTCTTCGCCATACTCGCCGCCACCGCGCAGATTGGGCACCGCGTAGATGCCCCCCATTTCCATCCACACCAGGTTGCTGACCGAAAAGGCTGGCGTTAGGGAAACCGTAAAGCCGCCGTAGCCATAGAGCAGGGTGGGGTTCTGGCTATTCAGGTCTATCCCCCGCTTGTGGGTGATAAACATGGGGATGCGGGTGCCATCTTTGCTGGTGTAGAAGACCTGGGTAGTGTCGTAGGCGCTGGGGTCAAAATCTACTTGGGGTTGGCGATAGAGGGTGCTTTTTCCCGTCACCATGTCGTAGTGGTAGATGATGCTGGGCACCGTAAAGCTGGTGAAGCCGTAGAAGGTTTCGGTATCTTCCCGCTTGCCATCGAACCCGCCAGCGGAGCCAATGCCAGGTAGCTCGACCTGGCGTACTAATTCTCCCTCTAGAGAATAGAGGCGGATGGTAGTGTACGCATCCTTCAGGTAATTAGCCACAAACTGGTGGTTCAGCAGGCTCACGCCTTCCAGGGTATCTTCGCCTTCGGGAATAATTTCTTGCCAGCGGTCGCGCTCTGGCTGGGTAATGTCGATGGCAATCAACCGTCCCCTCGGTGCCTCTAGGTCGGTGCGGAACCAGAAGCGGCTGCCGTCGTTATCCACAAAGCTGTAGTCGGCTTCAAAGGTAGAAATCAGTTCCACTACGGGGTTTTTGGGATCGCTGAGGTCTTTGTAAAAAACCAGGTTGTTGGGGTCAGTTCCCCGCCAGACAGAGATAATCAAATACCGTCCATCCTCGGTGACACTACCGCCAAAGCCCCATTCTTTTTGGTCGGGGCGTTCATAAATCAGCACGTCTTCGGATTGGGGGGTGCCCAGACGGTGGTAGTAGAGTTTTTGGTAATAGTTGACGGCTTCTAATTTAGTGGTTTCGTCGGGTTCGTCGTAGCGGCTGTAGAAGAAGCCCTGGTGGTCATGGCTCCAGGATGCGCCTGAGAACTTGACCCATTTCAGGACATCATCGGTGTCGGTGCCGGTGGCAATGTCTCGCACGTGCCACTCAACCCAGTCTGACCCGGCAGTAGACAGACCGTAGGCCAGGTAAGCTCCATTTTCGCTAACGGCCATGCCGCTAAGGGCAATGGTGCCATCCTCCGAGAGGGTGTTGGGGTCAAGCAGGATGGTCGGTTCAGCTTCCAGGCTAGGTAGGGTGTAGAGTACGCTTTGATTTTGCAGCCCGTCGTTTTTGAAGTAAAAGTATCGTCCCCCGCGTTTAAAGGGCGAGCTGTAGCGTTCGTAGTTCCACAACTGCGTCAGGCGTTGCTGAATGGTCTGACGCCCCAGCAGCCCCTTCAAATAGCTTTCTGTAACCTGGTTTTGGGCCTCAATCCACTCGCGGCTGGCAGCAGATTGGGGATCTTCAAGCCAGCAATAGGGGTCAGGCACAGCAATGCCGTGGTAAATATCCACATGGTTTTGTTTAGGGCTGGGGGGGTAAGTCAGCGGCAGAGAATTCATAGGTTGTGGGGATACACCGAAGGATATTTAGTAACCCTAGCAGGGATTCGCGAATTGCTGGTGAGCCAACGGTAATTCGCAGACTGGCGCTTTTTTGCGTTTGAGATATGAGCATTTGGGATAGGGCACTGAGGTTAACTTTGGTAAAGTTTAGGGGCCAAAATCATTCGCTCACGCTATCAGTTTGTGGTTTCTGTTGCGCCATTCCATTTACCTGCGGATAGAGAGCCACGCCTCTGGTTATTTGCGCTCGTTAACTCCTTCACCTTCTGGCTTATGACTCTTCGCCTTCTCTTCTCTCTGACGGCTACAGCTACGACGGTTGCTCTGGTGGGCATAGCTCCAGCCCTAAGCCAGACTCTACCTACCCCGACTCAGGAAGCTCCAGCCGCAGCTTCAACGAATGCCGCGCCAACCTACACCCTCATTCACGTCAGTGCAGCATCCGGGAGCGATAGCAGCGGCGACGGCAGCCAACTACGGCCCTATCAGACCATTAGCCACGCTCTTCAGACGGCGACGGTTAACACCATCCTCCTCCTGGCGGCGGGGGAGTATAGCGAAGCTTCTGGGGAACGCTTCCCCATTCAGCTTAAGTCTGGGGTGACAGTGCAGGGCGCGCCAGGGTTTGGGCCAGGGCAGGCGGTGATTCGTGGCAGCGGCATCTTCTCTAGCCCAACGGAGGGGCTACTCCACACTACGGTGGTAGGAGCAGATGGTGCCGGACTGGGCCATGTGACGGTTACGAATACTAGCACGTCGGGCTATGGACTGGTGATTGAAGCCGGTCGCCCGGTAATTCGCCAGAACAGCTTTGTGGGCAGCGGCTATGGGGGCGTGTACGTAGGAGGCCAGAGTGCCCCGGTAATTGAGGGCAACCAGTTCCGACAAAACGGCGTGGTGGGGATGGCCATTGCGGGTCAATCTACGGCGGAGGTGCGAGGCAACCGCTTTGAGCAAACTGGCATTGGCATTCGGGTCGCGCCGGGTGCCCAGCCGCAGATTGTCGATAATCAAATCTTGCAGAACCAGGAGGGCATTGTGCTGGACGGCAGCGCTCAACCTCGCCTGCAAGATAATGTGATTGCCCAGAATCGCCGTAATGGAATCGTAGAGTTTCAAACCGCAGCTAAGGCAGAACCGACGCTGGCTGATGGCGCAGCGATTGCTCCACCCGCTGCTTTACAGCCCAATGCTACTCCTGCCCTTGAGGTAGTAGCCGCGTCATCGCATCCGGTTTCAACGGCAACTGAAGCAGCCGAGTCACCTACAGCCAACGCCTCGCTAGAGGATGTGATTCCTCCGCCTCCCTCCCGCTCTGCTCGGCAAAGCCATAGTTCTCCACCTTCCGCCGCCGAAACAACGGCCGCTCGTTCAGCGCCCTTAGTGACGGAGCCTCCAGTTACAGCCAGGGAGGTAAACCCCGCAACTCCGGCGTCTGACCAGCCGGAGCCTGAAACTTTAGAAATTGCCGTGGAGCCTCCAGTTGCAGCCGAGGGAGTTAATCCTGATAACCAGCCAGAGCCTGAAACTTTAGAAATTGCCGTGGAGCCTCCAGTTGCAGCCGAGGGAGTTAATCCTGCGGACTCGGTAACGGCGCTAGCCACAGCGCGGGAGCGCCTGCGCCAAATTCGTCAGGCGGCTGCACCTTCGTCTACAGCTGCGGCTAGCCCCTCCTCTGAAACAGGTACAGCAATCCCCTTGCAGGTGATCCCACCACCCATGGAAACCCTGGCCGGTGCTAACCCCAATCGGCCAGGGGTAAACC
>Ga0224723_1001699_pt1 | contig 13009 bp, 7 predicted proteins | sample Balambano_FR2_Me_FD_161647 | JGI IMG/M metagenome (GOLD analysis project Ga0224723, IMG submission 161647) | Freshwater sediment microbial communities from Lake Towuti, South Sulawesi, Indonesia - Balambano_FR2_MetaG | ecosystem: Environmental > Aquatic > Freshwater > Lake > Sediment | place...
CCACCGCGGGGGCGGCGCCCGGGATCGCCCGCTCACCGGTGACGACGACGCCGTCCAGGTCGAGCAGCAGGGCGGCCGGAGCGTCGCCCGCGGGACGCGACCGCCACGGGACGGCCCCGCCGCCGGCTCCGGCTTCGACGCTCACGCCGGCGACGGCCCGCCGCCCGCGTCGGCGCGGGACTCCCGGGCCGCCCGGGTCGCCCGGACCTCGCGCAGCCGCCGGCCGTACTCGGGTCGTTCCGGTCGCATCGCGGCGGCCATCGCGAGGTGCGGTTCCGCATCGGACACCCGCCCGAGCCGGAACAGCGACAGGCCGAGGCCGAAGTGCGCGTAGTCCGACGACGGCTCGACGTCCACGAGGGAGGCGAACGCCCGGGCGGCCGGCTCGTACTGGCCGGAGTCGAACCGGGCACGGGCCAGCGCCTCCAGGACCGACGCCGACGTCGGCTCCGCCGTATGGGCGCGGTCCAGCAGCGTGGCGGCGGCCGCGGCGTCCCCGCGCTCGAGCAGCTCCATCCCCCGGCGCAGCCACTCGTAGAGACCGCCCGTCGGTCCGCCGCGTTCGGGCGGGGTCGGCACCTGATCGGTCACTCGGCGTCCTCCGTCCTGTCGACCGTCCTGTCGGCGCGGGTGACCCCGCCCTCGCCGGCCGACCGTACGATCCGCCCGTGGGCCACGGGACGCTGGGGGTTCGGCCGTTCCGGCTCCTGCACCCCTACCCGGAGGGCGTCGCCCGGCTCGGCGGGCTGTGGGCCCGCCGAGGCCGGGACCTCGTGACCGAGCCGGCCGTGTACCTCGTCACGGTCGCGGCGCCGGACGTCTCCGTCCGTGCGGTCGCGGTCGCCGTCACCGTCGCCGAGCCCCTGGCGGACTCGGGTCTGCTGCCGCACGAAGCGGTCGACCCGCGCGCCGTCACGCGGCGGACGAGGGCGCTGCGCCGGGCCCGCGTGGACCGGGAACCCGTCCTGGTCACACACTCCGGCGGCACGGTGGCGGTCTCGGCCGCTGCCCGGTCGCCCCGGCCGCTCCTCTCGCTGCACCGCGGCGAGGTGACCGTCACCGTCGACCGCGTCGGCGAGCCGGAGGCGCACGTCGTCCTGGCCGACCTCGCCCGGCGGACGGTGCTGGTGGCGGACGGCCACCACCGGCTGGCGGCGTCCGCGGCGCACGCCCGGACGTGTCCCGTCGCGAGCGACGCGGACGGTGACGACTGCGCCCTGGTCACCGCCCTCGTCGTGGACAGCGACGACACACCCCTGTCCCTGGCGCCGATCCACCGGGTGCTCCAGCGTCGTGGGCCGGGGGTGCTCCGCGCGGACGAGGTGGCGACCGCGCTGTCGGGTGCGCCCGCGCCGGTCGCCGCCTCGGGGGCCTCCGGCGGCGGGGAGCCGACCCGTGACGGTCCGGGGCACCGGGTGCTCGTCGTCGATCGCGACGGGCAGCGGGACGTGGACTGCCCGCCCCGGCCTCATGACGCGCTCCCGACGACCGCGCACGTGGTCGAGCACACCCTCGAGCAGCTTCCAGCCGCCGCGGTCCGTCGCATCGCCGAGGCCGAGCGGGTGACGGCAGCGGCCGGTCGACGGGGGGTCGTGGGGGTCCTCATGCCGCCGGTGTCACTCGTCGACGTCCTCGACACGGTGTCGGCCGGCCTGCTCATGCCCGTCAAGGCCACGTCCTTCCGGCCGAAGCTGCCGGCGGGCGTCCTGGTCCGGCCGCTCACGTCGCACTGGTGACGGTGGGCGGCGATCGCGGGGCTCGGCGGACCCGGCGCCGGCGTCCGGGTCGAGATCGAGGACGAGGCCGGTGTCGTCGGCACCCGCACGGACACCCGGGTCATGGGCTTCGACGGTGACGTCGTCCCGGTCCGCAGCCGCGGGGTGCGCGGCCGCCCGGCGCAGCCACCGCTCGCCCTCGGGCACCCGCCCGGCCGCCACGAGCGCCTCCCCGTAGGCGAACCACAGGCGCGCCTGCCATGGCTCGTCGCCGTCCCGGTCGAGCAACCGCGTGTGCAGCGTCGCCACCGCCGCCTCGGGCTGCCCGAGGTCACGGCGGGCACCGGCGGTGACGATGAGGAGCTCGACGACTTCTGAGATCTCCAGGTCGGCGGGCGAGACCGAGGCGGCGACCGCCAGTGCCCGAGCCGGACGACCGAGAGCGCGTTCGCAGTCCGCGAGCACCGCCACCGCGGACACCGACCCGCCGATGCGTCGCGCCGCCTGGAGGTCACGCAACGCCAGAGCGTAGTCGCCGACCTGGTAGGCGACCACACCCGTCGCCTCGCGCACCACCGCCAGACGCGCGCCCCGACGGCGGGCCACCTCGGCGTGCGCGGCGGCCGTCGCACCGTCGCCCGCCTCCAGCGCCAGGGCCGCGGCGACGAGGCGACGACACACCTCCTCACCCGGCGGACCGAGACTCTCCGTGACCTCCCGGTACACCTTCGGATCCAGCTCGCTCCCCGACACGTACGCCGGCACCGGTGGCGCCGCGTCGTGGACGTCCCGACGCGCGTGCCCCTGGGCGCGGGTGCCGGGGCCCGCGCCATCCCGGCGGCCACCTCGCGCGGCGTGACCCGGCACGTCGCGGTGACCTCCGCGACGTGCCCCGGCGGCGCCACGGCCACCGGGCTCCGGGGAGCGGCGGTCCCGACCGTCCTGCGGTGGCATCCCCGTCCGCCTCACCTCGACGACATCTGGTCCGGGCGCGTGAGCACGCGAGACGAGTAGGGCCACCCGCGGAACGGGTGGCCCTACTCCAGAAGATGTCCGGCGGCGACCTACTCTCCCACGCAGTCACCCGCGCAGTACCATCGGCGCAGGAGGGCTTAGCTTCCGGGTTCGGAATGGGACCGGGCGTTTCCCCTCCGCCATGACCGCCGAAACTCTGTCGAGAATGCTCCCGCATCTCGGGAACCGCACAGTGGACGCGAACAGTGTGAACAAGTTGTCGGCATATTAGTACCGGTCAGCTCCACGCGTTGCCACGCTTCCACTTCCGGCCTATCAACCCAGTAGTCTAGCTGGGTGCCTCTCGGGTTACCCCATGGAGACCTCATCTTGAAGCAGGCTTCCCGCTTAGATGCTTTCAGCGGTTATCCCTTCCGAACGTAGCTAACCAGCGGTGCTCCTGGCGGAACAACTGGCACACCAGAGGTTCGTCCGTCCCGGTCCTCTCGTACTAGGGACAGCCCTTCTCAAGTCTCCTGCGCGCGCAGCGGATAGGGACCGAACTGTCTCACGACGTTCTAAACCCAGCTCGCGTGCCGCTTTAATGGGCGAACAGCCCAACCCTTGGGACCTACTCCAGCCCCAGGATGCGACGAGCCGACATCGAGGTGCCAAACCATGCCGTCGATATGGACTCTTGGGCAAGATCAGCCTGTTATCCCCGGGGTACCTTTTATCCGTTGATCGACCGCGTTTCCATTCACCACGGCCGGGTCACTAGTCCCGACTTTCGTCCCTGCTCGACATGTCTGTCTCACAGTCAAGCTCCCTTGTGCACTTGCACTCGACACCTGATTGCCAACCAGGCTGAGGGAACCTTTGGGCGCCTCCGTTACCTTTTGGGAGGCAACCGCCCCAGTTAAACTACCCACCAGGCACTGTCCCTGATCCGGATCACGGACCGAGGTTAGACATCCAGAACGACCAGAGTGGTATTTCACCGTTGACTCCACCGACACTGGCGTGCCGGCTTCACAGTCTCCCACCTATCCTACACAAGCCGTTCCGAACACCAATACCAAGCTGTAGTAAAGGTCCCGGGGTCTTTCCGTCCTGCTGCGCGTAACGAGCATCTTTACTCGTAATGCAATTTCGCCGAGTCCGCGGTTGAGACAGTGGAGAAGTCGTTACGCCATTCGTGCAGGTCGGAACTTACCCGACAAGGAATTTCGCTACCTTAGGATGGTTATAGTTACCACCGCCGTTTACTGGCGCTTAAGTTCTGGGCTTCGCCTTGCGGCTGACCCGTCCCCTTAACGTTCCAGCACCGGGCAGGCGTCAGTCCGTATACAGCGTCTTGCGACTTCGCACGGACCTGTGTTTTTAGTAAACAGTCGCTTCTCCCTGGTCTCTGCGGCCTTCGGGGCTCTCACCCCTCCGGCCCCCCTTCTCCCGAAGTTACGGGGGCATTTTGCCGAGTTCCTTAACCACGGTTCACTCGATCGCCTTGGTATTCTCTACCTGACCACCTGAGTCGGTTTGGGGTACGGGCGGCTGAGACCTCGCGCCGAGGTTTTTCTTGGCAGTATGGGATCACCCGCTTCCCGCTGATGCGGTCACCGTCAGGTTTCAGGCTCATGAGATGCGGATTTGCCTGCATCTCGCCCTACGCCCTTGGACGTGGACGACCATCGCCACGCGGTGGCTACCCTCCTGCGTCACCCCTGTTAATGCGCTCGAACGGTCCTTCGCCGGTACGGGAATATCAACCCGTTGTCCATCGACTACGCCTGTCGGCCTCGCCTTAGGTCCCGACTTACCCAGGGCGGATTAGCCTGGCCCTGGAACCCTTGGTCATTCGGCGGACGGGTTTCTCACCCGTCTTTCGCTACTCATGCCTGCATTCTCACTCGTGTGCCGTCCACGACTGGGTCACCCCGTCGCTTCGCCCGGCACACGACGCTCCCCTACCCATCCACACGCCTGGACCGGAGTCAGGCCATGTGTGAATGCCACAGCTTCGGCGGTGTGCTTGAGCCCCGCTACATTGTCGGCGCGGAATCACTTGACCAGTGAGCTATTACGCACTCTTTCAAGGGTGGCTGCTTCTAAGCCAACCTCCTGGTTGTCTGTGCAACTCCACATCCTTTCCCACTTAGCACACGCTTAGGGGCCTTAGCTGGTGGTCTGGGCTGTTTCCCTCTCGACTACGAAGCTTATCCCCCGCAGTCTCACTGCCGCGTTCTCACTTGCCGGCATTCGGAGTTTGGCTGACGTCAGTAACCTGGTCGGGCCCATCGGCCATCCAGTAGCTCTACCTCCGGCAAGAAACACGCGACGCTGCACCTAGATGCATTTCGGGGAGAACCAGCTATCACGAAGTTTGATTGGCCTTTCACCCCTACCCACAGGTCATCCGCCAGGTTTTCAACCCTGGTCGGTTCGGTCCTCCACGCGGTCTTACCCGCGCTTCAACCTGCCCATGGGTAGATCACTTCGCTTCGGGTCTAGGATGCGCGACTCCGTCGCCCTGTTCGGACTCGCTTTCGCTACGGCTACCCCACTCGGGTTAACCTCGCCACGCATCGCTAACTCGCAGGCTCATTCTTCAAAAGGCACGCCGTCACCCCGAAAGGCTCCGACGGGTTGTAGGCACACGGTTTCAGGTACTATTTCACTCCCCTCCCGGGGTACTTTTCACCTTTCCCTCACGGTACTGGTCCGCTATCGGTCACCAGGTAGTATTTAGGCTTACGAGATGGTCCTCGCAGATTCACACGGGATTCCTCGGGCCCCGTGCTACTTGGGAACTCCCTCAGGCTGTCACGTCATTTCGTCTACGGGGGTGTCACCCTCTGTGCCGGACCTTCCCAGGTCCTTCGACTATGACGCGACATGACCTCGTCCGACCGGCAGATCGGACCGAGGGGTCCCACGACCCCGACCACGCAACGCCTGCCGGCTGTCCACACGTGATCGGTTTAGCCTCTTCCGTTTTCGCTCGCCACTACTCACGGAATCGCTGTTGCTTTCTCTTCCTGTGGGTACTGAGATGTTTCACTTCCCCACGTTCCCTCCGCACACCCTATGTGTTCAGGTGTGGGTGACTGGACATGACTCCAGCCGGGTTTCCCCATTCGGACATCCTCGGATCACAGTTCGGTTGCCAACTCCCCGAGGCTTATCGCAGGCTCCTACGTCCTTCATCGGCTCCTGGTGCCAAGGCATCCACCGTGCGCCCTTGAAAACTTGGCCACAAAGATGCTCGCGTCCACTGTGCAGTTCTCAAGATCCGGAAGGTCCCCGGGCCGACCCCCACGCCTGCCGCCGCTCGGCGGTGGTTCGTGGCGACCCCGGTCCTCGGGAGTGTCGACCAGCGGCCGATCCTCCAGGACCCAACAGCGTGCCGGGCGCCGGTCGTGGAGTGCGAGGTTCCGTCCGCCGGAGGCCGGCGGAGTACTGTTCGCACTCCCGTGACGACGCCGTTAGTCGATGTTCCACCCGTGAGCTGCTCCGCCGGGACGGGCGCCCGACGCGAGCCCTGGACGCCCGAGGCGCCAGATGCTCCTTAGAAAGGAGGTGATCCAGCCGCACCTTCCGGTACGGCTACCTTGTTACGACTTCGTCCCAATCGCCAGTCCCACCTTCGACGGCTCCCTCCCGAGGGTTGGGCCACCGGCTTCGGGTGTTACCGACTTTCGTGACGTGACGGGCGGTGTGTACAAGGCCCGGGAACGTATTCACCGCAGCGTTGCTGATCTGCGATTACTAGCGACTCCGACTTCACGGGGTCGAGTTGCAGACCCCGATCCGAACTGAGACCGGCTTTTTGGGATTCGCTCCACCTCACGGTATCGCAGCCCTTTGTACCGGCCATTGTAGCATGCGTGAAGCCCAAGACATAAGGGGCATGATGATTTGACGTCATCCCCACCTTCCTCCGAGTTGACCCCGGCAGTCTCCTATGAGTCCCCGGCCGAACCGCTGGCAACATAGGACGAGGGTTGCGCTCGTTGCGGGACTTAACCCAACATCTCACGACACGAGCTGACGACAACCATGCACCACCTGTATACCGCCCTTGCGGACCTGATGTCTCCACCAGTTTTCGGTATATGTCAAGCCTTGGTAAGGTTCTTCGCGTTGCATCGAATTAATCCGCATGCTCCGCCGCTTGTGCGGGCCCCCGTCAATTCCTTTGAGTTTTAGCCTTGCGGCCGTACTCCCCAGGCGGGGCGCTTAATGCGTTAGCTGCGGCGCGGAACCCGTGGAAAGGGCCCCACACCTAGCGCCCAACGTTTACGGCGTGGACTACCAGGGTATCTAATCCTGTTCGCTCCCCACGCTTTCGCTCCTCAGCGTCAGTTGCGGCCCAGAGACCCGCCTTCGCCACTGGTGTTCCTCCTGATATCTGCGCATTCCACCGCTACACCAGGAATTCCAGTCTCCTCTACCGCACTCTAGTCTGCCCGTACCCACTGCAGTTCCGGGGTTGAGCCCCGAACTTTCACAGCAGACGCGACAGACCGCCTACGAGCTCTTTACGCCCAATAATTCCGGACAACGCTTGCACCCTACGTATTACCGCGGCTGCTGGCACGTAGTTAGCCGGTGCTTCTTCTGCAGGTACCGTCACTTGCGCTTCTTCCCTGCTGAAAGGGGTTTACAACCCGAAGGCCTTCGTCCCCCACGCGGCGTTGCTGCGTCAGGCTTTCGCCCATTGCGCAATATTCCCCACTGCTGCCTCCCGTAGGAGTCTGGGCCGTGTCTCAGTCCCAGTGTGGCCGGTCGCCCTCTCAGGCCGGCTACCCGTCGTCGCCTTGGTGGGCCGTTACCCCACCAACAAGCTGATAGGCCGCGAGCCCATCCCTGGCCGGAATCCTTTCCACCCTCCCAGATGCCTGAGGAGGTCGTATCCGGTATTAGACCCAGTTTCCCGGGCTTATCCCAGTGCCAGGGGCAGGTTGCTCACGTGTTACTCACCCGTTCGCCGCTGATCCACCCCGAAGGGCTTCACCGCTCGACTTGCATGTGTTAAGCACGCCGCCAGCGTTCGTCCTGAGCCAGGATCAAACTCTCCGTAGATGTCTGACGGCCGGAGAACCCGGCCGACACCTGCGACGTCCCCGGTGAGGGACGGTTGATCCGGCTGACGACCGGGGCTTGACCCGGTCGTCCACCGATGTCTCGACCGCGACGGGGGTCGCGGTCGTCTCGGCATCGACTATGGCACGCTGTTGAGTTCTCAAGGTTCGGACGCTCACCGGTTCGGACCTCTCGGTCCGCCCCCGGGGCAACCCTCTTACCTTACCTCCCCCTGGCGACCGTGTCCACCTCATGGCTTCGTGACGATCTCCCAGGGATGCGCCTCCGGCTGCGTTCCGCCCGCCTCGGCGCTCGGAGAAACTTACGCGGCGGGTACCCACCGGTCAAGTCGGTCCCCGACCTGGCCCTTCGCCCCCGGCCCCCGACGGGCCAGGTCAGCGGGGTCGGCCGGCGTCCGACGGGTCGAGCGCCCCCCCGCGCCGCGTGGCCGCGGCGAGAGTGCGTCGCCCCCGGCGGAGCACGGCCACTTCCCCGTGGAGGAAGGCGTCGGCGCCGATGACCTCCTCCGGGTCGGCCACCTTGACGTTGTTGACATGGACCGCACCCTCCTCGATCGACCGCCGGGCGGCAGATCGGCTGGGCGCCAGGCCGGTCTCGGCGAGCGCGTCCGCGACCGGACTGCCGGGGAGCACGGGCCGGCGGGGCAGCTCACGGGCGGCGTCCAGCAGGGTCCCGGCGTCGAGCGCGGCGAGGTCGCCGCCGCCGAACAGCGCCGCGCTCGCGGCCCGCACCGACTGCGCCGCGGCGGCGCCGTGGACGAGGGCGGTCACCTCGTCGGCGAGCCGCCGTTGCGCCACCCGCCGGCGCGGGTCCTCGCTCGTCCGCGCCTCCAGGTCGGCGACCTCCGCCTCCGACAGGAACGTGAACAGCCGGAGCAGGCGGCCCACGTCGCGGTCCTCGGTGTGGAGCCAGAACTGGTAGAAGGCGTAGGGGCTGGTCATGCCGGGGTCCAGCCACACCGCGCCGCCCTCGGACTTGCCGAACTTCGTCCCGTCGGCCTTGGTGACCAGGGTCGTCGTGAGGGCGTGGACGGACGTGCCCTCCACCCGATGGACGAGGTCCACCCCCGCCGTCAGGTTGCCCCACTGGTCGGACCCCCCGGTCTGCAGCCGGCACCCGAAGCGCCGGTACAGCTCGAGGTAGTCCGTGGCCTGGAGGACCTGGTAGCTGAACTCGGTGTAACTGATCCCGTGCTCGCTCGCCATCCGGGCGCTCACGGCCTCCTTCGCCAGCATCCGCCCCACCCGGAAGTGCTTGCCGACGTCACGCAGCAGCTCGACGGCCCCCATCCGGCCCAGCCAGTCGAGGTTGTCCACCAGGACGGCGGCGCCCGGGCCGTCGAAGTCGAGGAAGGGCTCCAGCTGGGCGCGGATCCGCTCGACCCAGGCGGCCACGGTCTCGGGCGCGTGGAGCACCCGCTCCGCGCTGGGCCGGGGATCGCCGATGAGGCCCGTCGCGCCGCCGACCAGTGCCAGCGGGCGGTGGCCCGCCTTCTGGAACCGGCGCAGGACCACGACCTGTACGAGGTGGCCGATGTGGAGGCTGGGGGCCGTCGGGTCGAACCCGCAGTACAGCGTCATGGGACCGGCCGCCAGTTCCGCGGCCAGTGCCCCCGGGTCGGTGGTCTGGGCCACCAGGCCGCGCTGCCGGAGCTCGGTGACCAGATCGGGCGCGCTCACGCCGGTCCTCCCTGCCGTCCCCGGGCCGATGCCGTGCCGTTCCCGGCGCGCCGGGGACGGCGCCGGGGGGCAGCAGGACGGTACGCCGAGACTTCCGGGGCCGCCGCGTCCCAGAACCGCCAGGGAGTGGCGGCGGCGGTGCCCGACACCCCGACCCGGGGACCGCTCCGGATCTCGCCGGGGGGCGTGCCGGGCAGCAGGCGGACCGGGGACCGCGGGTCGGCGACCAGGTCCAGCCCGCCGGCCGCGCCGGTGATGCCGAGCGCCCGGGCGAGTCGCGCCGGGCCGCGGGCGAGCTCGCGCTCCGGCACCGGGCGCGGCACACGCGCGCGGGCCAGGTCGAGCCCGGTGTCGATCCGGGCGGCGCGCAGGAGGATCCCGCCGCCGGCGCCCGGCGTGCCGGGATGGCTCACCACGTTGGCGCACCAGTGCATCCCGTACGTGAAGTACACGTAGAGCAGTCCGGGACGGGCGAACAGCAGCAGGTTGGCCCGTCGCGGACCGCGGTGGGCGTGCGAGGCGGGGTCCTCGCCGGTCCCGGCGTAGGCCTCCACCTCGACGAGGTGGGCCGTGACGGTCGCCTGGCCGGGCCACGCGACCCGCAGGACGGCGCCGAGCAGCGACGGTGCGATCTCCTCGGGGCGGCCCGCGAGGTCGGCGGGGGTCACCGCACCGCGCGCCGGGTCGTCGCGCGCCGGGCCGTCTCGAGCCGGTCGAGCAGCAGGGCGCGCTGCTCGTCCACCCGGACCGGCGCGGTGCCGCCGACGGCGTCGCGGGCGGCCACGGCCGCCTCGACCGACAGCACGCCCCGCACGTCGGGGGTGAGGGCGGGGTGGAGGGCGACGAGCTCGTCGTCGGCCAGGTCCCCGAGGTCGACCCCCCGGGCCTCACAGGCCCGCACCAACCGCCCCACGACCTCGTGGGCGTCACGGAACGGCACGCCGCGGCGGGCCAGCCACTCGGCCACGTCGGTCGCCAGCGCGAACCCGGCGGGCGCGAGCCCCGCCATGCGGTCGACCTCGAACCGCAGCGTCGCGACCAGACCGGCCATGGCCGGGAGCACCAGGCGGACCTGGTCGACCGCGTCGAGACAGGCGGCCTTGTCCTCCTGCAGGTCCCGGTTGTAGGCGAGCGGCAGCCCCTTGAGGGTCGCGAGCAGCCCGGCGAGGTCGCCGATGACACGGCCGGCCTTGCCGCGGGCGAGCTCGGCGATGTCCGGGTTCTTCTTCTGGGGCATGATCGAGGAGCCCGTGGACCACGCGTCGGCGAGCCGGACGAAGCCGAACTCCGCCGTGGCCCACAGGACGACCTCCTCGGCCAGTCGCGAGACGTCGACCGCGGTCATCGCCATCACCCAGGTGAGCTCGGCTGCCACGTCCCGGGCGGACGTGCCGTCGACCGAGTTCTCGACCGGCCGCGAGAAGCCGAGCTCGGCGGCGACGGCCGCCGGGTCCAGCCCCAGGGTCGACCCGGCGAGCGCCCCGGAGCCGTAAGGGCTGGCGTCGGCCCGGGCGTCCCAGTCCCGGATCCGGTCGACGTCTCGCAGCAGCGCCCACCCGTGGGCCTGAAGGTGGTGGGCCAGCAGGACGGGCTGGGCGTGCTGCAGGTGGGTCCGCCCCGGCATGACCGCGCGGGGGTGGGCGGCCGCCTGCGCGGCCAGCGCCGCCACGAGGTCGCAGACGTGACCGGCCACCTGGGCCGCCGCGTCGCGCAGGTGCATCCGCAGCAGGGTCGCGACCTGGTCGTTGCGGCTGCGACCCGCGCGCAGCCGGCCTCCGAGGTCGGGGCCCACCCGCTCCACCAGGCCCCGCTCCAGCGCCGAGTGGACGTCCTCGTCCTCGGGGGCCGCGCGGAACGACCCCGAGGCGACATCGGCACGCAGCCCGGCGAGGCCGGCGAGGAGCCCGGCCAGCTGGTCCCCGGTCAGCAGGCCCGCGCGGTGCAGGACCCGGGCGTGCGCCTCCGACGCCCGCAGGTCGTGCCCGGCGAGGACCCAGTCGACACCCGTCGAGACCCCGAGGGCGTGCATCTGCGGGGCGGGGCCGCCGTCGAAGCGGCCACCCCACAGGGCGGGCGCGCCGGCGGGGGCGGAGCCGCCCTCCCGCCCGGGGCCGTCCCCCGGGGTGGGTCCGGCGGCGGAGGCCGCACCGGTGGCCGTCACCCTGCCTCCTCCCCGTCCGCGGGGCCGGGGTCGGTCCCCGGTCGTCCCGCGACGCCTCGTCCGGAGCCTGCCAGCTCGGCCAGCCAGGTCGCCGCGGCGGGCCCGCCGTGGGGGTCACGGGTGACGACGAGGATGGTGTCGTCGCCGGCTATGGTGCCGAGGAGGGGCCCGCGGGCGTCGCGCGCCGACGACTGGTCGAGGGCCGAGGCGAGGAACTGCGCCGCCCCCGGCGGGGTGCGCACCACCACGAGGTTCGCCGACCCCTCGGCCGACAGCAGGAGCTCGGCGCAGCGCCGCGCGAGCCGGGCGTCCCGGGTGCCCTCGTCCACCGCGGCCACCGGCGCGGCGTCACCGCCGTGGCCGGGCACCGCGTACACCAGGGAGCCGTCGCCGTGGCGGACCTTGACCGCGCCCAGGTCGTCCAGATCACGGGACAGCGTCGCCTGGGTGACGTCGAAGCCTGCGCCGGCGAGCAGCCCCGCGAGGGCGGCCTGGCTGCGGACCGCCGTGCCCGTCACCGCGCGGACGATGGCGGCCTGCCGGGCGGCCTTCGTGCGCACCGCGGCCTCCCGGGTCCCGCCGGCGGTCGGACGCGCCGTCACGCGCGCTCCAGGAGCCAGGTGAGCAGTGCCTTCTGGGCGTGCAACCGGTTCTCCGCCTCGTCCCACACGGCGCTGGCCGGGTCGTCGAGGACCTCGGCCGCGATCTCCTTGCCGCGATAGGCCGGCAGGCAGTGCAGCACGGTGGCCTCCGGGGCCGCGTGGGCCAGCAGCGCGCGAGTCACGGCGAACGGCCGGAACGGCGCCTCCCGGCCGGCCGCCTCGGCCTCCTGGCCCATCGACACCCAGGTGTCGGTGGCGACGACGTCGGCTCCCTCGACGGCGGCCCGGGGGTCGCCGGTGACCGAGACCGTGCCTCCGGTGGCCGCGGCCAGCCGGCCGGCGGACTCGACGATGTCACGGTCCGGCCGGAAGCCCTCCGGGGCCCCGATCCGCACGTGCAGGCCGGCCGTGGCGCCCGCCAGCAGGTACGAGTGCGCCATGTTGTTCGCCCCGTCGCCGACGTAGGCGAGGGTCAGCCCGGCGAGGCGGCCGTGCCGCTCCCGCACGGTCTGCAGGTCGGCGAGCAGCTGGCAGGGGTGCGCGTCGTCGGTGAGCGCGTTGACGACGGGCACCGGGCTGGCCGCGGCCATCCGCTCGATGCGCTCGTGGGCACCGGTGCGCCACACCACGGCCGAACACTGCCGCCCCAGCACCCGGGCGGTGTCCTCGATCGGCTCCCCCCGGCCGAGCTGGGACCCCGCCGCGTCCACGATCAGTGGGTACCCGCCGAGCTGGGCGATGCCCACCGAGAACGAGACGCGGGTGCGGGTGCTCGGCCGGCGACAGGTCGTC
>Ga0224723_1001700_pt1 | contig 13005 bp, 9 predicted proteins | sample Balambano_FR2_Me_FD_161647 | JGI IMG/M metagenome (GOLD analysis project Ga0224723, IMG submission 161647) | Freshwater sediment microbial communities from Lake Towuti, South Sulawesi, Indonesia - Balambano_FR2_MetaG | ecosystem: Environmental > Aquatic > Freshwater > Lake > Sediment | place...
GGATACTTTCGAGCCATTGCCCTATGGCTTAATGAGCCACTGGTTTCTCAGGGTATTTATGTGCAAGTAGAGGCCGACAGTCGCCCTGGCTGCCTGAAGCTAACGGTAGAATTCGAGCGCTCTCCCATTCAAGATCGGCTGGTGCGGTTTTTGTGCCATCGAATCTGGCAACTTAACTCCGAGCTGATTGAAGGAATTCACGTGCTGGCTCACCCGATAGGTTGGCATAAGACGCTATGGCAACAGCGGATTAAGATTGTCACTCCTGCCCTCAAACGCCGCAAAGCCAACGAGCAAATTGCCCAGGCTACCCGCAGCGGTTCTCCGTTGCCACCGCAAATTCATGCTAGGCGGCCACGCTCTTTGCAGGATACTAGCCAACGCCTCAAAACGCTACGCACCTTTGTGTTAACTGGGTCAGCAGTAGCGGCCTTTCTCTTGGGGTGCATGCTGGAGGTAATAATTTCGGGGCCATCGCCAACCTTACCGTCCTTTACGGCTCAAACTGGAGCTGATAAGTCTAATCCTTCCCATCAAAATGGTTCGCCAACTTCTGACGAGTCTCTGGAAGCCACAGGGTCAGTCAACTTAGCCGATCCTGCTAACCCAGACGATCCTGCTAACCTGGTAGGCGCTCCAGAACGTGGTACAGCCCCAGCCACTTCAGCTTCGCCCAAACATTCCTCTAACCGGCCTACGGTTGTGGATACCGCCTTAGAACCAGTAGGCGTAATTTCTCATCAAAAAACAACACCCGCACCGACAGACGAAGTGACGTTGCTGTTCGGTGGCGATATCTCCCTAGACAGCCTTGACTACTCTCAACTAGAGGGCGAAGGTGGCTTTTTTGCTGAGGTTGAAGATTACTTCCAGGCTGATGTCTCAATGGTGAACCTGGCCACTCCCCTGGCCACGGCGGCCACCAGTCTCAACGAAGAGCTCCACCAAAAAACTCGCCCTGATGCCGTCGAACTGCTGGTTGAGAGTGGCATCGACATTGTTAATTTAACCAATAGCAACCTGATGCAGTTTGGGGCTGAGGGCCTATCCGAAACACTGACCGCGCTGGATAGTAAAGGCTTGTATCGGGTGGGGGCTGGGCGTAATGCGATGGAAGCCCGCCGACCAGAAATTTTAGACGTTAAGGGTAAGCGCATTGCCTACCTGAGCTACGCAATGGGCGGCGATAACGCCGCAATGGATACCAACGCCCTGAAGGAGCGAGCCGGTGCCGATGACAAGACCGTGGCCAGGGAGTTAGAAAACTTCAAGCGCTCTACCGCCTTCAAAGACCGAGCCGGGTTTAATGCTCAGAACATGCCGGAAATTGTGGCCGACTTGCAGGCTATTCGCGACGATGTGGACTGGATTGTGGTCAACTTCCGATGGGTCGAGCACTTAGACGAGAAGCCTAACTTTGTCCAAACCAACCTGGCCCGCCTAGCTATTGACCAGGGAGCAGACGTGGTGGTGGGGTATCATCCCACGGTGATTCAGGGGGGCGAAATTTACAAGGGGCGACCGATTGCCTACTCTCTGGGTGACTTTGTATTCAAAGCCGACCAGCCCATTGAAGATCAGGATTCGGCCATGCTTAAGGTCTCCCTTCAAGACGAGAAGATGAAGGTGGAATTTGTGCCCGTGCGGGTGCGCGACTCTCGCCCTAAAACCCTGGTCGGCAAGGAAGGCGAGGAGGTGTTGCAGCGCATTCAGCAAGCGTCAGCTCAGTTTGAGGATCCCATTCCTACAGCCGTAGATCTGGATCTAAAGGCACCCCTTCTGCCGCCAGCAGAAACGCCAGCCCCAGACAGCCCCTTTGTGACTCCAGAGGCCGACCAGACCTTGCCTCTAGAGCCTGACTCTAAGACTAAGCCAGATGATGTGAATAAACCTGACGCTGAAGGGAGCACTGAGCCTAGTCAGCCCGAAGCGGTTGAGTCTGCTCCTGCTGACTCGCTGCCAGCGGTTGATCTGCGCGATCAAATCGACGAATTGCAGGAGTGGGGGCCGAAGACATCGCCCCAGCAACAGGAATTTCAGCCCATTCCCCAAAATCGCTCTGGAGTTGCCCCGGGTAATTTGGATGCCCAGGCCCGGCCTAATTTACTGCGCCAGTTGACGGCACCATTGAGTAACCCGGCCAAAGCCAGCCCTGTTACGCCACCCGCCGAGGCCGACCCCTGGACAGACAACGTTCCGGCCGTGCCTACTCCAGAGGCCATTGCTCCTCAACCTGTTCCTACTGCCGAGGAAAAAGCTAACCCTGCTGTAACGCCCTCAGTCAACCCTGCCCCTGAGGTTGAAGAAAAGGGCGCTCCTCAAGACCCTACTATTCCAGCCCAGGCTGAGCCGCTGGTGGGGCCGCTGGGCACTGTGGAAGACTCACCAACCAAATCCGTTGCCCTGGGGTCGGCCTTGGAGTCAGCAGATGACATGGCGGAGCAGTAAGGGAGAAGTTTTGGATTTTCGATTTTGGATTTTTTGGCTTTTGCCTTTTGCCTCTCCTCTTCCATAAGGCCGCGGTTAAGGATAGGGTAAGCTTGCTCCGGTAGGGAATAACCTGTGATAACGTCTAGGCATCGAGATTTTGAGGTGCTGTGTGTTTGCGATCGCTCTTAAAGCAGACCCAACTCCAACCTACGTGTTGTCAGATACTGCAACGGCCTCCCGGCTAGAGATTGTGCCCGACCGAGGCGGCATTGCCACTCTTTGGCAAGTAGAGGGACAGGAAATCTTTTACTTTGATCGCGATCGCTTTGCTGACCCGTCCCTCTCTGTGCGGGGGGGAATTCCCATCCTGTTTCCGATTTGTGGCAACCTGCCCGACAACCAGTACACCCTCAACGGCCAAACCTACACCCTCAAACAGCATGGCTTTGCCCGCGATTTGCCCTGGCAGGTCACTCAGCAAGCCGTAGCCGACGCAGCCAGCCTCACGCTAGAGCTAACCAGCAGCGACGCCACCCGCGCCCAGTACTCATTTGATTTCAAACTCGCCTTTACCTTTGAGCTACAAGGTCACAGCCTGGAACTAAGGCAGCAATTCACTAACCTTTCGGCTCAGCCTATGCCCTTTTCTACTGGGTTGCATCCCTATTTTTTAGTGAGCGACAAAACCCAGCTTGAGTTCGAGATTCCCTCCACTGAGTTCCGAAACCATATTGCTGGCGGGGTGGAAACCTTTAGTGGTGGCTTTGACTTTAGCCAGCCAGAAATTGATATTGCCTTCCAAAACCTGACTGCTCAATCGGCCACCGTAACGGATTATCACCTGAAGCGACGGCTCACCCTCTCCTGGAGTGCCGACTACACCAAGCTCGTATTTTGGACGGTGCAAGGCAAAGACTACTACTGCCTGGAACCCTGGACAGCCCCTCGCAACGCCCTCAACAGCGGCGAAAATCTGCTAATTCTAGACCCTCAGCAAACCCTGGAAACTAGCGTGCAGATGGCAGTTGCCTGGTTCTAAGCTCTCTAGGCTCTAACAGTCCTACCAGCTTCAATTGGCATAACCCCGACACTAGCCGAAAATTGCTATTCCTAATGAGCACTTGAGCGCCCTCTGGAAGTTGTGTAGATTCTAAGGGCTCAATTTTTCCGTGCCGAACTGTCGCCCAGAGTGTTCTTAGCATTGTGATACCCGTCTTGTGTCATCCCAATTCTACAGGTGTAGAAAGATGCGAATAACCCTACGTAGCCGATAATCTAATATTGTGAATGTGGCTCATAGCTCAATCCTTACCTGCGTCAAAGCGGGGCTGATGGGGGCGGCCAGCCGATGGGTTGTTCAAAAATATCTGACATAGAAAAGGGACAAGTCTGGGGCAGTTGCTCCGGGTCTAGGGGGGTTTCTCGGTTGACTAAATCCAAGCCATCCTCGTAGCCAATGGCAATCGCCTCAGCCAAGTAGGGCCTCAGGCTGGGGTTTTCCGTCAGGTGACGTTGAATTCGGCGACGCTGCTCTTTAATGGTGGCTGCCCAGCTTTTGGTGCGGGCTGCGGGTTGATAGTGCCACTTGAGCAGATGCCCTAGCAGCACCTCCAGGCGATCGCAAAGCTCCTGGCGTTCTTGTCGGCCCAATGATTCAATTTCCTCCACCAGGTTTTCAATATCGAGTTCTGCCAGTTGCCCCGATCGCAGCAGCTCGACCTGGTGCTGAGTCCAGGCAAAAAAGTCTTGGTCGTAGAGTGTGGTTGTTTGCATGGAAACCACTGAATCGTATCTTAATATTTTAGCCCTGCCAATTTAGACACCCTCTAGGAGGTTTTGGCTACCAAATCTTAGCCATTTGTAGCCGAAAACCTGGCAGTTCTGGGTCTCCGCTCACTGTGTCGGGATTCTCTAAAATCTCAGGATCTTGATCAGGACGATAGATGTGAACCTGACGTTGTTTACGATCAATTAAAAACCCCAACAATGCTCCATTCGCAACATATTCTTCCAGCTTGGCCTTCAGGCTACTCAGCGTATCACTGGATGACCTTAGTTCGACCACAAAGTCAGGACAAATTGGGGCAAAGGAAGCTTTTTCCGCTTCAGTCAAAGTATTCCAGCGTTCCAGCCGAATCCAAGCGGCATCGGGTGAGCGAGTTGCACCATTGGGTAGGGTAAAGCCAGAACTGGAGTCAAAGCCTAGTCCAGTACCATCCTGATCGGCCCAGTTCGCCAGTTGTTGAGCGATCTTAATATTGCGGTTTCCGGTATCTGAAAAGGCGGGCGGCATGATTACCACATCTCCACTGGCGCTGCGTTCAATGCGCAAATCGCGATTAGCCTGACAAAATTCGTAAAACTCTGCCGTTGTCATTTCTACTGACCCCGGTAGGCTCACGGTTAAGGGAATAGTTTCCGTTTGAATCACCAGCGTTGTCATGGTTACCTCTTTCCCCAAAAGCAAGGATTTGGAGTGCCCGTGCCTTTCTTTGATCCTATCGCCAAATCCCCTAGCTACCTATCATTTGGCTATGGATAACGAACAGGTGTATCCAGGGGATGGTACATGCGGAAAGGAGAGGATGGCGAGTAGTAAGTCGATTATTCACTATCCGCCATCCTCTAGCAATTATCTACACTCCGGCCTTCTCCCGCGCCAAGAACTTTTCCAGTTCTGTCAGTGCCTCAGCATCCACCTTGGTCTGCATGGGGCAGAACTTGGGGCCACACATGGAGCAAAATTCGGCAGTTTTGTAGATATCGGCGGGTAGGGTTTCGTCGTGGTATTCCCTGGCCCGTTCGGGATCTAATGACAACTCGAACTGTTTGTTCCAATCAAAGTTGTAGCGGGCGTGGGACATAGCATCATCACGATCTCGCGCCCTTGGCCGATGTCGGGCAATATCTGCCGCGTGAGCGGCGATTTTGTAGGCAATCAGTCCAGCCCGTACATCCTCAGCGTTGGGAAGTCCCAAATGCTCCTTGGGGGTAACGTAGCAGAGCATGGCGGCTCCGCTCCAGCCGGCCAGGGCAGCCCCAATCGCAGAGCTAATGTGGTCGTAGCCCGCGGCAATATCCGTCACCAGAGGGCCAAGCACGTAGAAGGGTGCTTCAGAACACTCTTCCATTTGTTTTTTAACGTTGTAGTCAATCTGATCCATCGGCACGTGGCCTGGGCCTTCCACCATAACCTGCACATCGTGTTCCCAGGCTTGGCGAGTAAGTTCGCCCAGAGTCTTGAGTTCCGCTAATTGGGCGGCATCGGTGGCGTCGTGGAGGCAGCCAGGTCGGAGAGAGTCACCCAGGCTAAAGCTGACATCGTAGCGCTTGAAAATGTCGATGATGTCGTTGAAGTGGGTATAGAGCGGGTTTTGCTTGTGATGGTGCAGCATCCAGCGGGCCAGAATGCCACCGCCCCGAGAAACAATGCCCGTGATGCGATCGCGCACTAGAGGCAAATGCTCAATCAAAATTCCGGCGTGGATGGTCATGTAGTCCACCCCTTGCTGAGCGTGCTTCTCAATGATGTGCAAAAAGTCGTCTGCTGTGAGCTTTTCGATGTTACCGTGGACGCTCTCCAGGGCTTGATACACGGGCACTGTACCAATGGGGATAGGTGACGCCTGGATAATAGCGGTGCGAATCGCATCCAGGTCGCCGCCGCCGGTAGAGAGATCCATCAGCGTATCTGCCCCATATTTTACAGCCAGATGCAGCTTGGCGACTTCTTCGTGGATGTCTGACGAGTTGGGCGATGCACCGATGTTGGCATTGACCTTGCATTTAGCGGCAATGCCAATACACATAGGCTCTAAATTTGGGTGGTTGATGTTGGCGGGGATAATCATCCGACCCCGCGCCACCTCAGCCCGAATCAGGTCTTCGGGTAGGTTTTCCCGCTGGGCCACGTAGGCCATTTCTTCAGTGATCATGCCCTGACGGGCGTAGTGCATCTGGGACACGTTGGCATGGCCCTGGCGTTTGGCGATCCATTCTGTTCTCATGGTTAACCTCGATAAACAGTGTGGCGCTAGAGGATGGGCGGGCACGTAGGGCCGATGAGGATAGGTAAAGTCGAGACCCTGTGGAGCGTCGCTAGCGAACGTCAGCACTGGGTTAATACTTTACCGAGTGCCCTGGAAGTATCTCCAGAACAACTGGTCGCTCGTCGCTTCGGTTCGTGACCTCAATCAACGCTTCCCTCCGCTGGCATTAACCAGGTCAGGTTCTGAGGGTATAATCTCAGCCCGATATTTCGGACACCCCTAGCTTGATGGCATCATACCACTGGGGTTTGGGATGGAGGAATGGTCGGTTAAAAAAAATCTATGGAGCCAGTCAAACCTGGAGGGAAGGGCCGAGCTTCTATGCTGTAGTCATAGAGTGCAAACGCCATTACGCTAAAGGTCTATCTTCAGCCATGAGTTCCATGCTGCCGGTTGATAAGATTTGTGCCGCTATTTTGGGATGTGGCTATGTGGGTACTGCCGTGGCCCAGCGTTGGTGTAGCCAGGGCTTTGTGGTAGTAGCTACTACCACCCGTCCAGAACGAGTTCATGACTTGCAGGCTGTTGCCAACGCTGTAAAGGTAGTGGATGGGGGAGATGCTGCTGCAATCGCCGATCTTCTAGCGGGCCAAAACACGCTGCTCATTTGCGTGGGTGCCGGTCGCCAGGCCAGCTATGAGCAAGTTTATCTAAACACGGCCAAAACCGTCGTTCGCCTACTTGACCAGGCTCCAACCCTGGAGCAGATTATCTTTACCAGCACCTACTCCATTTACGGCAACTACGGTGGGGCATGGGTTACAGAGGTAGATCCAATCCGACCCGCCACGGATAATGCCCAGGTTATGGCCGCGACTGAGCAGCTGCTCCTAGAGGCCGCAACTCCCCAACGCCGAGTGTGTATTTTTCGGTTGGGGGGCATCTATGGCCCTGGGCGAGATCTGGCCCACATCTACCGCCGCGCTGCTGGCACCATCCGCTCTGGAGATGGCCACGAAGCTAGCAACTGGATTCACCTGGATGACATTGTTGGGGCTATTGCCTTTGCCCAGGCGCACGGCCTCTCTGGTATTTACAACCTGGTGCAGGATGAAATTCCTACCGTGCGGGAGCTAATCGACCGGGTGTGCCAGATCTACAACCTGGAGCCTGTTGTCTGGGATGCGGCCCAACCCAGTGCCCGTTCCTACAACGTGCGCGTATCTAACCAGAAGCTCAAGGCAGCAGGCTATCAGTTTCAGCGTAGCTATTTTGACCTGTAATTAGGTATTGGGTCGCGAGTCGTGAGCTATCCGACATCTGATACCTACTGCTATTATCTTGGCCCAGTTCTAATCTTTTTCGATGTACTTGCGAACGTCGTTTAGGTCGATGTAGCGATCAGTTGCATTGCGTAGTTCGCGGGCGATCATACCTTCGGTGGATACTACCGTAATGTGAGTACTTTTTGAGCGCAAAAGCTCAATGGCTCGTTCAAAATCCCCATCACCACTAAATAAAACCACCTGGTCATACTGATCGACCGTATTAAACATATCAATAGCAATTTCAATATCTAAGTTAGCTTTTTGCGAATACCGACCCGACGTATCATCGTAGTACTCTTTAAGAATTTTGGTTCGCACTGTATAGCCCAGACTAATTAAGGCATCGCGAAAGCCCCGCTGATCTTGGGGATCTTTAAGCCCTGTATACCAGAAGGCATTGACCAGAGTAGCTCCACCATCCAGGGATAAAAAATACTCTAAAACTCGCTTAGGATCAAAAAACCAGCCATTCTTTTGCTGAGCGTAAAACATATTGTTGCCATCCACAAATATGGAGAGGCGTTTCAAACCGTGTTTATAGTACATAGAATTTCAGGATAGGATAATCAATATATACTTAAATAAGTGGATTTAGTTGATTTAGACGCAACAACAACCCTTAAATAGCCCATTGCTTTGTGCTATGAGCAATCACTCCTGCCTAGTCAATCAAGACACTCTGAGCATACCATTTAGGGAAGCTGCTGATCCTTGCAGGCCAGACAGATGTTTAAGGACTAAGCTTAGCAGTGTAGCGGTTCTGCCAGAAAAGATCTAGGCTTTCGTTACACTAACGGGTCGAGTTGTAGAAATGATTGGGGCGTAGGGACTGGGCCTAAACCTTAAACTAACCTGTGGCGCGTTTAGCTTTTGCGTAGACACCCATTCCAATCACTAAACGCTATTTAACCGCCCTAATACCTCACCCAGATTTACCTTCAAACATCCCTGGTTGGGATGGATTATGACCAAGCTTACTGCCTTAATCCATAGAAAACTCGCCAAAATAAAACATAGTAGCTCACATATATGCATTATTATAGGCCCTCTGAGCTGGACTAGGGTGAGGCTGGGGATCTGGATGTTTAAGCCTCAAGAGAGGCTAGGGAATGTCAGTGGGGCGCTCTTTAAGTACAGCCTGAAGGGATTCGGGTAAGCTGCTCAGAAATTGATGGCCAGTGGCCAACTCTATGCGATGGATGGTGGTTTGATAGTCTCGCCAGTCCTCACTAACCGCGTCACTGTTGGGTATGTCAACGGCAATAATTTGGCTGTCTGGGCCTAGCCCCAGGCGGCCATTGTCTAAGCGGTCGTAGACGATGATGATTTTCCAAAGGCGGGCTGGCACTGTAATGCCTCGATTTCCCATCTGCCCCTGCTGGCCGTAAGCTCCGGCAAAAATATGCAAACTGTGGTCGTAGTCATACACCAGACTACGGGTATAGCTTTCTAGTTCGCGCCAGGGGCCACGGTTGTTTTCGGGAGCTTGGGGCAGAATGTTGGTCATCAAAAACGTGGCGCTGTTGTCTTTGGTGGTGCGGGTGCGATCACCCGACGGCACCACATGGCCGCGGTCATATCCACTGCCGCGATAGTCGTTAGGAGTAACCTGGTAAACTCCTTGGGGGAGTGCTCCATCGGGCCGAAAGTCTTCCTGACGGTCAACGGGACCCAACCAACCAGCATCGACCTCCCAACTCGCCCAGTGCAGGATGTGTCGATCGCGGCTATAGGCCAGTGTATATTGCTGCCGCTCAATCAAAAAGTTGTTGGGGTTCACTGGGTTGGCCTGACTGGGGTTGCCTAACACCAGGTGAGGATTGTTGGAAGGTGGCCCTGGAGGATCTAATGGTGGCAGAGAGGGTGGCAAAAATTCGCAGGCTAAGCCATTGCCATCGCCATCCAGGTTAAAGCGGTCGCCTGAAAAGGCGTCCAGCACAGCTTGGGCCTGAGTCTGGGTTAAAAAATCGCCGCAGTTGCAGTTGTCATCTACACAGGGCGGCAGATTAGCTCTATCTACCGCCCCTGGCCAATGGGTTAGCAGTAGGGATATATCACTGCAACTGCCTATGCCCAGGCCAAGCGCCAGCCCCATTAACCATCGGTAAATCATTGTCTTTGTTCCAATGTCCATGACCAGTAACTATACTCAGGCTGAGTATGGAGAGTGCAATTCCAGCAGGGCGCAAAAAAATGTTGCACAACAGACCCAGTAGCTATAAGAATGTAAGTGTTTGTTAGTCCTATCCCTCTTTAAGGCCGTGATGTGGTGAACCCTGGGGTGGCCACGCCTCGGCTATCGGGTTAGGTTGCCCATTGTTTTAAGTTGCTAATCGCTAAGACGCAATCAAAATTGGACGTCATTATGCTGAAACAAGCCATTTCCCAGTTCCAAGCCTGGTTTCCTGCCCCTGAGGTCTCTGCCCACTGTGACGGTCCTTGTGGGGTGTACGACCCCTCTTCGGCACGGGTTGCTGCCGAAGCTGTGCTGTCGATGACCAAAAAGCTGATTGACCTAGAATTACCAGCATCCGGCGACAAGGCCGCGGCGATCGCCTACAACAATACCTTCTCCCGCTTTACCGCCATTAAGGAAGAGCAGGCTCAGATTACCAAGGATGAACTGCTGATTCTCTGGACGGACTATTTCAAGCCCGTTCACTTAGAGCAGTTCCCTGACCTGCATGATACTTTTTGGAAAGCTGCCAAGCTTTGCTCAGCCTGCAAAGTTGAAGTGAGCCTCCAACATGCCAACGAATTGATGGAAGCGGTACAAAAAATCCACGGCATCTTCTGGGCTACCAAGAACCGTGATGTGTCTTGGTACACTGCAAGCTAAAGTCCATCGTTTCCTAAGCTCCATGAGAGGCGCACCGGTTGCGCCTCTTTTTTTACACCCTGGATTCAGAGCGTTCCCTCCTCAAGGTGATGGCTGCATTGGAGCAGATTGGGAACCTAACGCCGTCTTAACCACATCAGCAGAGCCAGAATGAAGCCCAACAGTGGCAGCACCAGCAGCGCAAAAATGCCCAAACCAATCTGCTGTTGCACGGTCATGACAATGCGGCGATTAGTTACCTCTCTAGGACGAATCGAGAGGGTGGCGTCATTTTGTTGGCTCAACCAATTGACCGAGTTGAGAAACACATCGCCGTTGAGCTGCTGATCAAACAGGCCATCGGTAGCAAAGGCGGCATTGCCAATTACGACTAAGCGTGATTCAGGCAGGGCATCTGCGCCTGGGTTGGCTTCGGAGTTTACTTCTGGATTAGCTATATCTGGAACTGAAGCCTCAGCTCCGGATACTGGACGGCTGAGGGCCACTCCCAGCGTGTAGGGGCCAGAGGGAGGAGCATTTTCGTCAAATTGCAGTTCTCCTTCTGTAGAAAGTGTCTCGGCCCGGCTCTGAGCATTGCTGTTGAGAATGGGGACAGTTGTAACCCCTGGCACCTCTTCCACATTGATCGGCCTGACCAAAGGGAAAAATGAGCGTCCGCCGCCAAAGTCGCGGGTAATTGGGTGGTCGCCATAGTCGGTTACCAGGGGAGCGGCTGGGCCTAGCCCTACTAGTTGTCCGGCTCCGGAGGTATCCAACACAATGCGGTTATCTAGAGTGACGCCCCAGCTATCGAGCAAGCTGTCGAGGTTGGGGTTAGTTCGGGGGTCAACTAGCAGCATCAGGCTGCCGCCCCCATCCAGGTAGGTGGTCAGTGCCTTCACTTCAGCATCAAAGAACTCTGCTGCTGGGCCAGCTACAATCACCACGCTGGCCTCCTCTGGCACCTGGCCAGTGGTAGCCAAATCTAGCGGCTGCACCGTAAAGCCTTTTTCTTCCAGTGCTGTGGCGGCCTGCAGAAACCCTGTCTCACTGCCGTCGATAGCAAACTCCTGGTGCCCCTGGGTAAAGTAGGCAGCTAGCGCCGTCTCGTTAGAAAGCTGGGCCAGGCTGTTGGTTAAGCTGCGCTCCGACAGCCGCTCCGTTGGGCTCACGGTTTGTAGCTGGCGACGGGTTTCCCCACTTTCTAAAAAGACTGTGCCCGGCTGGGTGACGCCAAACTCTTGGGCCTTACCCGGATTGTTATAGGGGTTAACAAATTCAAAGGAAAACTGCGACCCAGCCCGACGATAGCTCTCCAGCAATTGTCGGTCTTGAGGATTTTGAGTCGGGTCAAAAATGATGACTCTGGCCGGTTCTTCCAGGGCCTGCACCACCTGCTGCGACTGCGGTGCCAGGGTAAAAAGTTGATTTTCTGTCAGGTCTACTCGGCTGGTGTAGCGCACCGCCAGGAAATTAACCAGGCCCAAAATGGCCAACACCGCCAGAGTGGATACCAGCGCATTAGCGCCGGCTTCCGTAGAGCGCTGCGACCAGAAGCGGTTGCGACCATACTCGCTAAAGCCTAACCCTACTATCAACAACCCCAGGCCAGCAATCAGCAAGCCTGCCGGAAGCGGCGTCCACCCGGCCAGCAGCCCCGCCAGCAAACCCGCCGTCACCAAACCCAGCCCTGGCAAAGCCAGATATTTTATGTATTTTTGATAGGCCACGGTAGATTTCATCGCAGTAGGGATTGAAAGTTACGAGTAACAGAGAAGCGATTGAGGGTTTAGGGTTCACAGTCTCGGGCCGCACCAACCTCTAAACCACTGACCTTAAACCTCTGCTAGGAGCGCTGGAATCTCAGAGCTTCTACAGACTGAGCCGTGAGGTAAAGACCCAAAACAATGAAGGATAAAAATAAAATCAGGCTGCTGCTGTTAAAGATGCCTTCCGTGAAGTCAGTAAAGTGTTTGAGTAAAGACAGATGACTGACCGCGGCCCCCAGCGCTCCAGGTAGCCCTTGAGCCACAGCATCCACCAACCACAGCAGCAAAATGAGGCCAAAGGTCATGATAGCGGCTAGCACTGTGCTGTCGGTGAGGGATGAGATGAACATGCCAAGGGCCAGCATACTGGCGGCCATCAGCACTAGGCCCAGGTGAGATAGCCAAAACACGCCGGAACCCGTCTCTGGGGAAGCTGCACCCAGGGCAACGGCCTGGCAAATCATTAACGGCAAAATCATACCAATGTAGAAAATAACGACGGCCAGCAGCTTACCCAAAGCGACGGCCCAGTTTGGCACGGGTGAAGTGGCTAGCAGTTCGAGGGTGCCTTGCTTGCGTTCTTCGGTATACAGCCCCATCGAGAGCATGGGCAACACAAACATAGAGAGCGAGCCTAACAAGCCGACGTAGGCTTTATTAAACTCATAAGC
>Ga0224723_1001701_pt1 | contig 12997 bp, 10 predicted proteins | sample Balambano_FR2_Me_FD_161647 | JGI IMG/M metagenome (GOLD analysis project Ga0224723, IMG submission 161647) | Freshwater sediment microbial communities from Lake Towuti, South Sulawesi, Indonesia - Balambano_FR2_MetaG | ecosystem: Environmental > Aquatic > Freshwater > Lake > Sediment | place...
GATCAATACGGCGATCAGCGCCATGCCAAGGCAGGTGAGCGCCGCCGAGAGCGCCAGCACCTCGCGCCCCAGCCGGCGCGTCACGCGCGCCGAGATCAGCGAGACAAAAAAGGCCGTGATCTGAAAGGGCACCAGAGTCAGCGCCGAGCGCAAAGGGGCGAAGCCCAGGCCTCGTTGCAAAAACAGCGCCACGTAGAGGAAAAACGAGACGACGCCCAGAAAAAAAACGCCGGTCAGCAGCAGGCCCACCGTGAAAGCCCGATCCCGAAACAGGTCCAGATCGATCAACGGCGAGCCACCCTGGCGCGTCAGGCGGCGCTCGTAGGCCACGAACAGCCACAGCAGCGGAAAGGCCAGCGCGAGCGAGAGCCAGGCCCACAGCGGCCAACCCGCCTCGCGCCCCTCGACCACCGGCACCGTCAGCAGCACAATGCCCGCCGTCGCCAAGGCGACTCCCACCAGGTCGAGGCGCTGCCCCAGGTTTCCCCGCGACTCGCGCAGCAACAGGCTGGCGGCGATGATGCCAAACAGGCCGACCGGGATATTCACCAGAAAGATCGGGCGCCAGCTTGTGCCGCCGATGTTCGCGGCGACCAGCAGCCCGCCCAGCAGCGGCCCGGTGATCGTGCCCAGGCCGATCGTCGCGCCGAAGAAGCCAAAGGCCTGCCCGCGCTCGTGTGGCGGAAAGGTCACCTGAATGATCGACGCCACCTGCGGGTAGAGCAGCGCCCCCGTCAGGCCCTGGAAGGCGCGCCCGGCGACCAGCGCGCCCGGCGAGGGTGCCAACCCGCACAGTGCCGAAGTCAGCGCGAAGCCGCCCAGCCCAAAGATGAACATGCGCTTGCGGCCGAACAGGTCGCCGAGGCGCCCGCCCGTGATCAGCAGCGCGGCGTAGGCAAGCTGGTAGCTCGCCACCACCAACTGGATCTGCCCGTCGCTCGCCTGCAGCGTGCGCTGGATCGTTGGGATGGCCACATTCACGATGCCGACGTCGAGCAGAACCATGAACGTGCCGAGCAGCACAACCGCTAGCGTCACCCGCTTCTGGGCGAGGCTTAGATCGCTCGGCGCGACAGGCGGTCGCATCGAGAACCTCCTGGGCAGCGCTTCGCGACACCCCAGCTAGGGTGCGCTTGCCACCGCCGTCGTCGCCAGATCTAACACGTCGAGGAACATACGCGGAAACAGGCCCATCACCACAACCAGCACGAGCGAGATCAACAGCGCCGCCGTCATCGAGCGCGGCATCTTGATCGGCTCCGGGTTCGCCGGCTCGGCGACGAAGATAGCTTTGATAATTCGCAGGTAATAATACAGCGCCACCACCGTCGCGATCACCGCAACCACCACGATCCAGACGGCGCCCGCCCGCCAGGCTGCCATGAACACGTAGAACTTGGCGAAGAAGCCCGAGAGCGGTGGAATGCCAGCTAGCGAGAGCACGAAGACGGCCAGCAGCGCGGCCAGGCCCAGGTTGCGGCGCGCCAGGCCCGCCAGGTCCGCCAGGTCATCCCCGCCCACCGTGCGGTCGATCAGCGCCAGCGCACCAAAGGCGCCGAGGTTCGTGACGGTATAGACGATCAGGTAATACAGCAGTGAGGATGTCGCCCACTGCGGTCCGTCGCTCTCGGCGAAGGGCAGCAGGGCCAACAAGAGGAAGCCAGCGTGTGCGATCGACGAGTAGGCCAGCAGGCGCTTGGCGTTCGACTGTGGCAGCGCCGCCAGGTTGCCGAACACAATCGTCAGCAGCGCGATCAGCGCCAGCGCCCCCGTCCAGCCGCCAAAGGTCGCGGCGAAGCGCCCAAGCGTCTCGCCTAGCTCCACGGGTAAGGTCGCCAGGCTTGGGAAGGCCACCGTCAGCAGGCGAAACAGCAGCACAAAGCCAGCCGCCTTCGAGGCCGTGGCGATAAAGGCCGTTACCACCGTGGGCGCACCCTGGTACACGTCGGGCGACCAGGCGTGAAAGGGCACCACGGCGAGCTTGTAGCCAAGGCCCGCCAGGATGAAGACCAGCGCCAGCACCAGCAGCGTGGCGCCGCCCGGCCCGGCCTGGCGCACAGCCTGCGCGATGCGCTCGAACTGCGTGAAGGCCCCCACCGTGCCCTGCTGGTCGGGTTGCAGGCCTAGCGTCGCGGCGGTAAAGCCGTAGGCCAGGCTCATGCCGTAGAGCAGAATGCCCGACGAGAGCGCGCCAAAGATAAAATATTTCATGCCGGCCTCGGCCGACTGCGGATCGGCGCGGAAGTAGCCCGCCAGCACGTAGAGCGAGATCGAGGCCAGCTCCAGGCCCAGATAGGCCGTGATTAGCTCGTTGGACGCGGCCATAATATTCAGGCCCGCCGTCGAGAACAACAGCAGCGCGTAGAACTCGCCTGCCGCGCGCTGCGGCTGATAGTCGAGCGCCAGCATGACCGTCAGCAGCGCCGCGCCAATAAAGGTCAGGCGCGCGATCATGGTCAGGTGATCGGTCGCGAAGGCGCCCAGGATCGGCGTGCCTGTCGGCCCTCCGGCCTGCAAGTTGCGCAAAATATTCGTCAGCGGGTTGACCGGCGCATTCTCGGGCAACTGGTAGATGTAGCCGCTCTGCACCAGCGCGACCACAAACACCACGATCAGGCCCGTCAGCGCCAGGGTGCCTAGCTCGCGGCCACGCTCGAGCTGGCCCTGCTCGCCAGCCTGCCAGCGCGTAAACACGTCCGAGCCGAGCACCAGCAGCGCCAGCACACACAAGAGCAGTTCCGGCAGCAAGCGCGGGATGTCGGACAACTGGAAGACCACCATGTTCTCCTAAGGCAACAGGCAATCGGCGTGCTGGTTTTACTCGCCTGCCTGCACGATGGGCGGCGCGACGTTTTCGAGCTGCGCCACAATCGGGCCGACCCCGCTATCGATCAGATCGGTCAGCGCGCCGGGAAACAGCCCGACGACCAGCAGAATGACCGCCATGATCAGGCCGGTTGTATATTCGGGCCAGGTCAGTTTCGGCAAGTGCCAGAACTCCGGGTTTTTGAGCTCGCCAAAAAAGATCGCGTATGTCGCGCGCAGGACGTAGGCGCCGGTGATCGGGATCGCAAGCGCGGCCAGGATCGCCACCCAGGGATAGGCTTCCCACACGCCCATGAAGATGTTGAACTCGGCCCAGAAGCCCGCCAGCAGCGGCATGCCCATCGACGAGAGGCCGCCGACGATAAACATGAGCGCCGCGAAGGGCATCACGCGGTACAGCCCGCCTAGCTCGGGCAACTGCCGGGTGTGTGTGCGATCATAGACCATTCGGCCAACCACTGCAAAAAATAGCGCTGTCATGATGCCGTGCGCGAACATCTGCAACACTGCGCCGATGATACCAATCTGGTTGCCCGCCGCCAGGCCCATCACGGTCAGGCCCATATGACTGACCGACGAGTAGCCGATGATAAACTTGGCGTCGCGCTGCGCCATGGCGATTGTCGCGCCATACACCGCGTTGACCAGCGTTAGAATGGCGATCAGCCAGAGCCAGGCCTGCGCGCCCTGTGGCATCAGCCACATGGCCACGCGCAAACAGCCGTAGGCGCCCAGCTTCATGAGCACGCCGGCGTGCAGCATACTCACAGCCGTGGGCGCCGCCACATGCCCCACCGGCGACCAGGTGTGGAAGGGGAACATGCCCGCCAGCACCGCGAAGCCCAGAAACATCGGCAGGAAAAAGGCTACCTGGAACTCGCGCCCGTAGCCCGCGGCGCGCGCCAGCGTCAGCATGTCGAAAGTTTGCAGGCCCGAGCCGAAATAGACCGCCAGCATGCCCACGAGGATAAAGGCCGAGCCAGCCATCAGATAGAGCGTTAGCTTCATCGCGCCGTACTCTTTGCGCGTGCTGCCCCAGACGGCGATCAGAATATACATCGGCAAGACGGCCAGTTCGTAGAACACAAACAGCAGGAACAGGTCGAGCGACAAAAACACGCCGTAGACGCCCACGACCAGCAGTAGGAGCAGGACATAAAATTCTTTTACACGCTGCTCGATGTTGAAGCTGATGATGCAGCCGGTGAAGATCACCACGCCGGTCAGGATCAACATCGGGATGCTGATGCCGTCTACGCCCAGAAAATAGCTGATGCCCAGCACCGGCACCCAGTTCAGGCGCTCGACGAACTGAAAGGTGCCATACTGCCCCTGCACGTCGGATGGGTCGTAGGCCAGCCAGACCAGCACCGAGAGCAGCAGCGAAAGCAAGGCGCCGATAGTCGCGACCCAGCGGATAAGCTGCTTTTGCTCCGAGGGCGCCAGCATAATCAGCAGGGCGGGGACGACCAGGCTCGCCCAGATCAGGGTCAGCCAGGGAACCTGTGGCGAGAGATCAAAGAGGTTCAACTTACGACCCCATAAAAGCATTCGAGAGCGCGATTGCCGCCGCGTTGGCCAGGCTCATCAGCGGTGCCGGGTAGATGCCCAGCACGAGCAGCAGCAGCAGCAGTGGGCCAACGGCCAGGGCCTCGTAGCTGCCCAGCCGGATGTCGGGGCCTGCAACATCCCGCAGGCGCTCGTCGAGCGGGCCGTTACACAGGTTCTGGAACATGAGCAGCAGGGCCAGCGCCGTGATCAACAGCCCGATCGTCGCTAGCAGCGTGAAGACCGGCAGCGTCGCCCAGGCGCCACGAAAGATAAAAAATTCACCCACAAAGCCCGCCAGGCCGGGCAAGCCCAGATTGGCAAACAGTGCAAAGCCAAGCAGGCCCGCGAAGGTCGGCCAGACGCGCCGCAACCCGCCGAAGCTGCCCAGGTCGTAGGAGCCGGCGCGCTCGTAGAGCGCCCCCGCCAGCAGGAACAGCGCGCCGGTCGAGAGACCGTGCGCAACCATCTGCATCACGGCGCCGTTGAGCGCGATCGCCCGGCTGTCGATACTCGTCGCACCTGCGGCCGCCGCCGCGGCGATCGCCAGCATGACGTAGCCCATATGGTTGATCGAGGTGTAGGCGATCAGGCGCTTCAGATCGCCGCGCACGTAGCTTAGCGCGCCAAAGGCGCCCGCCACGATTCCGATCAGCGCCAGCGCCGCCAGGATCGGCGCGTAGATCTGCGCCGCGTTGGGCACCAGCGGCAGCATGATACGCAGCATGCCGTAGGCGCCCATCTTGCTCATCACGGCCGAAAGCAGGATCGACGTAGACGTCGGCGCCTCGGCATAGGTGTCGGGCAGCCAGGTATGAAAGGGCCAGACCGCCAACTTGATCGCGAAGGCCACAAAAATCGCCCAGAAGGCGATGCTGCTGAACAAGAGCGGGTAGGGCCCGAGCACGCTGGTCAGGCCCAGGCCGCGGTCGGCGTAGTCGTAGATGATCTGCTCCAGGTTCAGGCCTGTGCCCGCGACCGGCAGCCCCTGGCCGAGCCGGCCCAGCGTCACCAGGTCGAAGGTCGCGATGCCCGCAAAGCGTGTCGCCAGGTACAAGAACTGGAACAGGAGCAGCAGGCCCAGCGAGCCCGAGACGGTATAGACAAAAAAGGTCAGCGCGGCCGGCCGGCGCTGCTCGCGCCCCCAATAGTCGATCAGGAAGTAGGCTGGCACCAGGCTGAACTCCCAGAAGATGAACCAGAAAAAAAAGTTCAGCGAGACGAAGTAGCCCAGCATGGCCGCTTCGAGCAGAAAGATCAGCGCCAGGTGTGGCTTGACGCGCTGAGTTGAGCGCCATGTCGTCGCCAGCGCCACCGGCGTCATGATGCCCGTCAGCAGCACCATCGGCAAACTGATGCCGTCCACGCCGACCGTATAGTCGACGCGAATAGCCTGCACCCAGGGGATCTGCTGCGCAACCTGAAAGGTCGGCTCGGCCGTGCGCGCGGCGAGCGTCGGGTCGTAGAGCGACAGCCAGACGAACAGGCCGATGCCGAGCGGCACCAGGCTCCAGGCGATCGCGCCGAGCCTGGCCACACGGTCGTCGAGCTTGAGCAAGCCCGCGAGGCCCACCAGCACGATGCCAATCAGCGGCGCCAGGATCAGCAGCGTCAGCCAGGGCAGCCCGTCGGGTGGCGGAACAAGGTATGGTGGCAGGTTCATGAAACAAACCACTCCGCAGGCTTAGAAGGCATACAAATAGATCACCGCCAGTACCGCAGCCCCGGCGAAGATCAGCCAGACGTAATCCTGGATGCGCCCGGTCTCGCTGCGCCGCGCAACGTCACCCGTGGCCACAGTGCCCTGGGCCAGCGCGTCGGCCCCATCGTTCAGCACGGCATCGTCGACGATAAAGTTGACACGCGACAGAAACAGGGTCGCGATACCCGTCCCGTTGATCAGCCGCTCGATAAGCTGGCGGTCGATCCAGCGCCACAGCGAGGCCAGCCCAGCCGCGAAACGCCCAAGCGAGGCGGCGTATAGCTCGTCGACGTAGAACTTGTTGCGCAGCAGGCCGAAGGCGCGTGTGCCCAACAGCCGCTCGAGCGGGTCGGCGTCCTGCGCGCTGACGTAGGCGCCGCGGTAGAGCACCACCGCCAGGCCAATGCCCGCGAGCGCCAGGGCCGTCGAGAGCAGCGCGACAAGGGCGCTGAACACGCCCGCCTGCTGGCCCCAGAAGTCGCTCAGCCAGTGGGCGAAGGGCAGCCCGCTGGGCAGGTTGAAGAAGCCGGCCAGCACAGCGAAGCTGGCCAGCACCACCAGAGGCGCCGTCAGGCGCCAGTCTTCGTGCCAGGCGCGCTCGGTGCCGTCGTAGCCAGCTTCGCTGTGCTGGGCGTGCTCCGCGTGTGTATGCGGAGCGTGATCGTGATTTTCGCCGAGCGCGCCGCCCAGGCCGTCGTGGGGGTAAACTTCTTGCACGCCCGGCACGGGCACCTGTGCCACAAGCGGCTGGCGGCCCCGGAAGTTGCCGAAGAAGACCAGCACGACCTGGCGCGTCATGTAAAAGGCCGTCAGAAAGGCCGCCACGAGCAGGGTGCCCAGCACAAAGATATGGCCGTAGTTGAAGGCATCGGCCAGGATCTCGTCTTTGCTAAAGAAGCCTGCGAAGGGCGGAATGCCCGCCAGCGCCAGGTAGCCCGCCATATAGGCCGTGTAGGTCCAGGGCATATAGCGCCTCAGCCCACCCATATTGCGAATATCCTGGGCCGTCTGCTGCGCTGCGTAGGCGTCGGCGTGGTGGATTTTTTTGATCGCCGCGACGCCTTCCATGCCGTGGATGAGCGCGCCCGAGCCGAGGAACAGCAGGGCCTTGAAGAAGGCATGCGTGAGCAAGTGAAACATGGCCGCGACCCAGCCGCCGATGCCAAGCGCCGCAACCATGAAGCCGAGCTGGCTGAGTGTCGAGTAGGCCAGGATGCGCTTGATGTCGTACTGTGCCACAGCGATCAGCGCGGCGAACAAGGCTGTAAAGGCGCCGATCAAGGCCACGAAGGGCAGAATACCGCTAAGCGCAAACAGCGGGAACATTCTGGCCACCAGAAACACGCCAGCGGCGACCATGGTGGCTGCGTGGATCAGTGCCGACACCGGGGTCGGCCCTTCCATGGCGTCGGGCAGCCAGACGTGCAGCGGGAACTGGGCCGACTTGCCGATTGTGCCGCAGAAAATAAAGAAGGCGCAGGCGCCCGCCACGCTCAGCCCGAACAAGCCCGAGCTGGTGGACGCCAGGCTGCTCAAAAATTCCGGGTTAAACAGCTCGCCGTTGCCGCTGCCAAAAGCCAGCGAGCCTGCGAATGTCCACAGATAGACCATGCCGATCAGCAAGAGCACGTCGCCGACGCGCGTGGTAACGAAGGCTTTGACGGCGGCGCGGGAGGCCGTGGGGCGCTGATACCAGAAGCCGATCAGCACATACGAGCAGAGGCCCATGATCTACCAGGCCATAAAAAAAAGCAGCAGGTTGTCGGCCAGGCACATGGCCAGCATGGCCGCCGTGAACAGCGAGATCAAGGAAAAAAAGCGCGCCCGCCGCGCGTCGTGGGCCATGTAGCCGAGCGAAAACAGGTGGATCATGGTCGAGGTCAGCGTAACCATCACCAGCATCGCGGCCACCGGCGCATCGACCAGGAAGCCCATTTCGAAGCGCGACAGCCCCGTGGCAGCCCACTCCGCGCGCCGCACAATGTTTGGTTCGGCAAAGGCAAAGGTGCCTTCCTCGGCCCCCACAGGCGCGAGCAGGCCCACTCCGCGCGCGCCCTCGCCGCCATGCTCGCCCGGCGGGAGAAGCTCGACCTGGCCGTCGGCGCGCACATGCACCCCGCGCGCGACCTCCAAGGCCAGGCCGAGCGCGAGCACGGTCGAGGTGGCCATGAGCAGGATGGCCAGCCAGCCACTCACGGCCGTGTTGCGGCGCAGGGGCGTGAACGTGATCAGCACACAGGCTGCGAGCGGCAAGCACGGGATCAGCCAGGCATTTTGTAGAAACCAGCCCATGAATAATCAGCCCTTCAGCGCGTTCACTTCGTCGGCCAGCACCGTGGCGCGGGTGCGGTAGATCGCGATTGCCATGGCCAGGCCCACGGCAGCCTCGGCGGCGGCTACAGTGATGATAAACAGCGCGAAGACCTGCCCGGTGATCAGCGAGGGCTCCAGGTAGCGCCAGAAGGCCACCAGGTTGATATTGGCCGCGTTCAGCATCAGCTCGACGCCCATCAGCATGGCCACGACGTTGCGCCGGGCAAGCGCGCCAAACAGCCCGATGCAGAACAGCGCGCCGGCCAGGATGAGCAGCCACGAGAGCGGGATCACATCGACCACAGCGATCACGGATTCGACTCCTCGGCCATAACGACGGGCTCGGCGGGTGGGAGTGGCTGCGCCTGCCGGCGCCGCAGCTCGTGCTCCTGGGCCAGCGTCAGGATGCGCCGCCGGCGGCTACGTTCTTCAAAGGCGATCACAATCGCGCCGATCAGCGCCACCAGCAGCAGCAGGCCCGCGATCTGGAAGGGGATGAGGTACTGGCTGACGTAGGCCACGCCCAGGCTAAACACCCCGGCGATGCGCTCGGGCGATCCGAGCGCCTGCTGCGCCGTCTCGGTTGCCTGGGCGAAGCCTGGCTGCTGCGCGAGCAGCGTCGGCACAATCGCCGCGCCAAACAAGAGCAGGCAGACACCCAGCGCCAGATACCAGCGCCGGTAGAAAGCCTGCTCGGGGCGGCTCGCCATGACGTGGCGCGTCAGCATGATCGCGAACAGCATCAGGATCGACACCGCGCCGACGTAGATCAGCACCTGCACCACGGCCAAAAACTCGGCCTCCAGCAAGAGGTAGAGCGCCCCGACCATAAAAAAGGTCGAGATCAGCCAGAGCGCCGAGTGAATAATATTCTTGACCGCCACGACCATCACGCCCGAAAAAAGCATCAGCGCCGCGATAATCAGAAAGACGATTGTGACAACAGTTTCCATTGGTTCCTACAAGCCTGCCGCCGGCTCGTCGGCCAGCGCGTAGGGCGGCTCGTCGGGGCGGGCCGTGTTGATGCGCAGCACAAAGATCACGGCGGCCACGTTGACCACGGCCGCGACAAGCCAGGCCAGGCCAAAGCGCGCCAGCGGCGACAGCCCCGCCAGAAAGCCCAGGCCGCGCACAGCGTCCCACTGCGTAATCGGCACCCATAGCATGGCTGCCAGAATGTTGGCCAGCGCCAGCGGCACCAGCCACTTCCAGCCAAAGTTCATAAGCTGATCCACCCGCAGGCGTGGCCATGTCGCGCGGATGAGCAGGATCCCAAAATAGAGCAGATAGGTCTTGAGCAAAAAATAGATCAGCGACAGGATGCTAGCGCCAACCCCGTAGCCGGCCGCGCGCAGCTCATTCACACCCAACCCTTGCCAGCCGCCCAAAAACAGCGTCACGCCGATCGCGCACATCAGCCAGGCCAGCAAAAAGTTGGCGATATAAAAGAGGCCAAACTTCATGCCGCTATACTCGGTCATGTAGCCGGCCACGATCTCGGACTCGGCCTCGGGAATGTCGAAGGGCGTGCGTTCGGCCTCGGCCAGCGCGGCCACCGCGAAGATAAAAAAGCCCAGCATGCCCACGGGCGTCCAGATAAACCAGCCGCCGATGCCAAAGCCACCGCCCTGCGCCTCGACGATCGCGACCGTCGAGAGCGTGCCGGTCAGCATCACAATCGAGGTGACCGCCAGCAGCAGCGGAATCTCGTAGGCGACCATCTGGGCCACCGCGCGCATCGCGCCGAGCAAGGAGAACTTGTTGTTGGAACCCCAGCCCGCCATCATCAGGCCCACCGCCGAGACCGACGAGACGGCGATGAAAAAGAGCAGGCCGACGCTCAAATCGGTCGGCACCATGTTGTAGCCCCAGGGGATCACGGCGAACATAAGCATGGCCGGCGCGGCTACCACAATCGGGGCCAGGGCATGCACATATTTGTCGGCGCCCTCGGGTGTAATGTCTTCTTTGACGAACATCTTGACGCCGTCGGCGATCGGCTGGAGCAAGCCGGCCGGGCCAACCCGATTGGGGCCGAGCCGATCCTGCATCAAGGCGATCCCGCGACGCTCGAACCAGGTCAGGAACATCATGGTCAGCGGCGCGACGACGAAGAGCAGGGTAGCGATCGCCACGTAGGCGATCAGCGTCAGCAGCCACTGGGGCGCGCCCGTCCAGCCGAGCAGCGCGTCGATGATTGCTTGCATCAAAAGCGCCTTGTTATGGTTCACCACGGCGGCACGGAGACACCGAGCGTTTGGGTATGGACGCGCTCCGTCTCAGCGCTCCTTCGCTTGGTCGTTCTGATCGGCGGCTTTCTGCGCGGCTTTGGCGGCCCGGATGGCTTCCAGCCGCGCCTTCTTCTCGTCGACCGTGCTCGGCGCCGCAGCCGTTGGTGCCGCTTGCGTGCTTCCTGCTGCCTCAGCCGTTACCGCTTGCCTGGCACTTGCTGCCTCGGCTGCTGCCCTGGGCGCGGGCTTCTCAGGCACGGGCGCGGGTGGGACGTGATCCTGCATTTGGGGCGCGATACCGATATAGCCGCTGCGTCGCTTCAAGGAGCCTTGCAGCTTCTTGTAGGCCCCGGCCCTGGCTTCTTCCCACAGCCTCGGCGCGATCGCGGCGTAGTACGAGACGGGCCGGTTGAGCGCTTCTTTATTCAGCGTCAAACTGAGGTGCTCGGCGCTCGACAGCTCGAACTCGTGGTCCATCTTGATCGCGTCGAAGGGGCAGACTTCGTGGCACAGCCCGCAGGACATGCAGGCGTCGTACTCGATCAAAAACTCGGCGGCAGCCGGCACGGCCTTGCCCGTCGCCGGGTCTTTCTCTTGCGTGATATGGATCACCTGGGGCGGGCAGATGCGCTCGCACTGAAAGCAGGAGGTACACAGCTCCTGGCCGCTCTCGTCGTCGTAGAGCAAAATTGGCATGTTGCGGTAGGTTTCGGGTAGCTTCGTGCGCTCCTCGGGGTACTCAACCGTAAACGTTCCGGCGATGTCGCTCTTTTTACTATTTTTGGCGCCGTAGGACTTGACGAAGTGCTTGAACACCACGCCAAGGCCCTTCAGCATGCCCGTGCCAGGTGCTTTGGCCACACTGCCCCGGTCGACTGTATAGGCCTTGCCGCGCTGGATTTCGATCTCGGTCGTCATCGGTCAACCTCGCCCATCACGATGTCGATGCTGCCCAGGATCACGACCACGTCGGCGACTTTATGGCCGCGGCACATGTCGCCGAGCGGCGATAGGTTGATAAAAGAGGGCGCACGCACCTTGTAGCGGTAGGGCTGTGGCGAGCCGTCGCTCACCAGGTAAAAGCCCAACTCGCCCTTGGGTGTCTCGACGCGCGCGTAGACGTCGCCCACGGGTGGGCGCAGCGCCTTCTGCTTGCCGGTCGAAGCCATTTCTTTAACGATATGGCCGCCTTGGGCGTCGCCGATCTGCTCGAGGCACTGCTGGAGAATGCGGTAGCTCTGGCGCATCTCTTCGATCCGCACCAGAAAGCGGTCATAGACGTCGCCGACCGAGCCGACCGGGATGTCGAAGTCGAGGCGCTCGTAGATGCCGTACGGCTCGGCCTTGCGGATATCGTAGGGAATGCCCGAGGCGCGCAGCAGCGGGCCGGTGACGCTATAGCTCACGGCCAGTTCTTTGGGCAAGATGCCCACGTCGACGGCGCGCGCCATCAGGATCTCGTTGTCGCGCAGCAAGGTCTCGAACTCGTCGAAAAAGCCCGGCAGGCCGGCCATCAACTCCTGGAGCTGCGGCAAAAACTCGGGCGGCAGGTCGCGCAGCACGCCGCCGAAGCGGAAGTAGTTGCACATCATGCGGGCACCCGAGGCTAGCTCGAACAGGTCAAGAATCTTCTCACGCTCGCGCAAACCAAACAGCAAGGGCGTCTGCCAGGCGCCCATGTCGTTGATCAGAAAGCCCAGCGCCGAGGCATGGTTGAGGATGCGGGTCAACTCGTTCATGATGACCCGGATATACTCGGCGCGCTCGGGCACGGGAATGCCAGCCAGCTTCTCAACCGCCAGCGCGAGGCCCCAGTTCATGGCCATCGAGTTAAAATAGTCGAGCCGGTCGGTGTAGGGCATCATCTGGAGGTAGGTCGAGACTTCGGCGAGCTGCTCGTGGTTGCGGTGCAGGTAGCCAAAGACTGGCTTGAGATCGACGATCGTCTCGCCGTCCACGGTGCAGAGCATGCGAAAGACGCCGTGAGTCGACGGGTGCTGCGGGCCGATATTGATCTGTAGCTCGTCGGTCTTTAGCATTCCTCACTCGTCCTCGCCGCCTTCGGCCAGATACTTATCCCCAATCTTCGGGAAATCTTTGCGCATCGGAAAGCCCTCGAACTCGTCCCACATATACACGCGGCGCAGGAAGGGGTGGCCCAGGAAGCGCACGCCAAACAGGTCGAAGGCCTCGCGCTCTTGCAGATCGGCGCCGGGCCACTCGGGCGTGAGCGAGGGCAGCTCGGCGGCTTCGCGGGGCAGACGGGCCTTAACGACCAGGGGCGGGCCGCCTTCGAGCGTGTAGAAATGGTAGACCAGCTCGATGATGCCGGCGTCGAGATAGTCCACGGCGGTTATATTCGAGAGGTAGGTATAGC